>Ga0184615_10000185_pt1 | contig 38509 bp, 49 predicted proteins | sample PLM4_65_coex_FD_133134 | JGI IMG/M metagenome (GOLD analysis project Ga0184615, IMG submission 133134) | Groundwater sediment microbial communities from an aquifer in East River, Colorado, USA - PLM4_65_coex | ecosystem: Environmental > Terrestrial > Soil > Riparian zone | place: USA: East...
GAAATAAAGATATGATTGTTAACTTTGCAAAGCTGTAATTTAAATCTTCAACACGCTTTCTTTTCCTGTTTTCATATCTTTAATCATAAACTTCTTTGCCTTGACTTCTTTTTCTCCGACAAAGACAACTTTCTCAAATTCATATGAATTGGCATAGTCTAATGCTTTGCTTGGCTTCCCATAATAAATAGAAACGATTTCGCCCCTTTCTCTTATTTTTTGTGTTAACTTGATTGCTTCTTTATCTTTTTCAAGTGATATAACCAATGTTTTTTCTTTACCAACCACATCTTTTACCAAACTAGATATTCGTTCTAGTCCAAAAGAAATACCTGTGGCTTGGGTTTGATCAATTAAATAACTGCCACCGCCTGCAATTGTTTCTTTGATTCCTTGAGTTTTTATTTCAAAAACATTTCCGTTGTAATAACTCAAGCCACGCACAACTGTTGGTGAAAATAAAATCTTTAGCCCAAAAAGTTTACAACATTCAATTAATGATTTTATTTCCTTGTATCCTTGAAATTTGCTAAAGTACTTTTCCCCTTTCTTCAGTAAGTCAATAATCTTTGCTGCTTTAAATCTCTCAAGGTTTTTCTTGACTTCTTTTTCAGGCAGTTTATCATATTTATCAATTTCTTTCAATACTCTCTCCCTGTTTTTTTTGTCCACATTGTTATCGTCAAGGATTTCGTTCAAAAGTTTTCTGTTGTTTACCAGAATCATCGGCTTGATTCCAAGTTTTTCAAAAACTTCATTTGTAAGCGAAAGAATTTCGGCTTCTTCCTTAATAGTACTTCCAACAGTATCAACATCGCATTGAGTAAATTGCCTTATTCTATTTGAAGAAACGGGCTCGTCTCGGAATACAGGACCAATTTGAAATCTTTTATAGGGGAGTTTCTTGTTTTTCGCAAGTCTTCTAAGTTGGAAAGTAAATTCATATCTTAAAGCAAGTTTTCTATCTCCTTTGTCATTTAGTTTAAAAATGTCAGAGACAGCTTCGTCATTGGCGTTTTCTCCTTTGACAAATTCTTCACGTTCAATAATGGGTGTTTCTGCAGGCTCGAAGCCGTAAGATTCAAAAGTCTCTACTATAGTTTTTTCTGTTTTTTTTCTATTCCAGGCTTCCTTTCCGGAATAATCACGAAATCCCTTAACTGTTTCAATTGTCATTTTTTCCTTTGCAAGTCATTATTTAATTTATCAACTTTTTTCATGATAGTCCTTACTATCATTCTGAGCTTAGCCAGATTGGTAGCTCCTACGTTGTCCGGAATTTTCCAAGCAACTAACTTGGTTTTTTTTAAATCAATATATTCTTTATTGTTGAATATACTTTGAGGAACATCATCTGCCACATTGATAATCATATCCTGGTCTCTTATCAAATCTATGCTTAGTCCTTGAGGTTTCCCACTTAAAGTTATACCAAACTCTTTTGCAGTATCAACTTCCCTCTTATTCAAAGGCGTATACCCACGAATAATTCCTGCACTAGTTACAATTACATTCTTGTTCAGTTTCTTCAAGTAAGCTTCCGCTACTCTGCTTCTAAACATGTTATGTTTGCAAACAAATAGTATTCTTGTTTTTTTCATGTTAACCTCTTTTGACCATTCAGGGCGGAAGGGGAGAGTCGAACTCCCGCTATGCGGACCACAACCGCACGTACTACCGTTATACTACAACCGCCATTATTTAAAATACTTGGAGAACTTCGTATAAAAACCTTACCAGAATAAAACATATATGAATATGCGCAGCTAGAAAAATCTTCAATTCTTTCAGTTATGCCGACATGCGACAAACATATTAGCTGTCATGATGTTATCAAAGAAATACGGTTTTTAAGTTTAACTACTAATGAAAAAGATGCAGTCTTAAAAAATTCTCAGCCAGAATTATTCTTCTACAACTAACCATTTCCAATCCCGACACCCGTTAAAAAGTCAAAAAATTAAAAATAAAAAAATCAGTAAAACTAGAAATCAAATGTTCCAGTTTGTGAGCAAAGTTGTTCGTTTCCCGAAGCATCTATGAAATAAGCAGTGTATTCTAATCTTTCTGCAGCTGTTACTCCGACTACAGTTCTTGTTGATGTTTCAAGTTCGTCTAGCGCGTCGCCGAAGTCAAGAACTCCACTGTTATCAGTGGCGTTAAACAGAGTCACTTTAATTCCTCCAATTGCATCTCCTCCAGCAGCTCTTCTCAAAGTCACGGAATAGTTTCCGGCCTGAGCTACAACAGGAGCAACGCTAACTGCTTTCAAATCAACAGAAATACACTTGGCGCTTATGTCAATTTGCTCAGATCCTTGCTGAACAACATTTCTTACAACTACCCAAATAATTCCTATAGCCACTAAAACCAAAAGAATTATTATAAGAGTAGTTACAACAGCATCAAGTCCTCTTTTGTTCATGTTACCTCTTTCCATACGATATATAGCAAAATCCCCTTTAAAAATATTATGTTTTTTGAGATGGTGTTTCTTACTTGTTAAAATCATCGAGAAGTCTGAAAAATTCTTTTCTGTCTATAACTTTATCATTTTCAGAAAGTCCAATGCGCTCAGCAAACTTCCAAAAAGCTTCTGGCTTATAGCCTTGTTTTTTCAAAGAAGCAATTGTCGGTAATCTTGAATCGTCCCATCCAGAATACCTGCCTTCTTCTATTTCCTTTCTCATCTTTGTTGTTGACAGCTCAAAATCCTTGAATTTTATTCTTCCAAGAAAAGATGTCCATGGGAATTTTTTCCCGATTCCTAAAGCTTCATACATCTTCTTCTGTCTTTCTGCGTTATCTCTATGATCTTTAGCACGAATTACATGTGTCATTCCTAATTCTATATCATCTACACAAACAGCAAGGTTCATCAAAGGCCAGACCCTGTATTTGTTTCCTTGTCTTTCGTGCTTTGTGAGATTGATTCTTGCTAAAGGAAAATCTCTCATTGCAGGGTTTTTATCTTTCATGCTATTTTGCGCCTTAAATCTCAAAACAGCTTCGCCTTCTCCAAAAGAAACCTTGCCTTTATCCAGCATTCTTTTCCATCTTTCTAGATTTTCTTTAACATCAAGCTTTCTGCATGGACAGTTGATTTTTTTATCGACAAATTCTTTAAACCTTTCAGAAGAACAAGTGCACACGTATGCAGAATCTTTTTTAATAAGTTTTTCAGCATACTCATAATAAAATTTCATTCTATCAGACTGAATAATAACGTCTGCGGTTCCATCAAAAAGCCAGTCTGATTCTTTTTCAATCATACTGTATGCTTTTGGATAAATATTTTCAGGATTTGTGTCTTCAATTCTCAGGTAAAATTTTCCGCCATACTCTTTCACAAATAAAAAAGACAAAGAAGCAGTTAAAGCGTGTCCAACGTGTAGCGGTCCAGATGCAGAAGGAGCAAACCTCATGATTACTTTTCCTTTCTTCGCATTTGGAAGCTCTGGAAGACCTTCTCGGCCTTCTCTAACTTGAACAACTTTTTCAAGTTTCTTAAACTCTTTTTCCTGCTCTTCTTTTGAAAGATTATTAACCTCTGAAACAACTTCATTTATCTTTGCAGAATTCTTTTTTACTTCTCCTGGCTTTAATCCCTCGTTAAACAAAGCAGAAATCACAGAGCCCATCTTAGCAATTCCATCATAAGCAATCGCATTCTTCAAAGCATAAGCCCTTGCTTTTTTTTCCAGGTTTTTGATCATGCACAAGAAAAAGCGGAAAGCATTAATAAATCTTGTTCAATGTCAACTCTCAGCTCTGCCGATATCAGACTTTTTCTCCAGAAGTTCAACTCTTTGCTGTAAATGATATATCTTGTTGGAAAGGTCATCAAGTCTATTAACTATGTCAATAATTCTCTTTGCCAGTTTTTTTTTCCTTTCTTCTGCGGTGTCAGCGTCAGAAAAATCACCGGCTTCTTTCTCTTCTGCACTCTCTGAAGGGCTGAAAAGAGATAGCGGTCCTGAAGAAGACTTCTTTTCTGCTTCTTCTGAAGCTTCCCTTTCTTTTTTCTGCCTGTATCTTTCTGCAAGATCAACAACGCCTTCTCTTTTGCTTCCAAAACCGAATAATCCCATAAAAGAACAAAGGGTATCTTTATTTTTAAATTTAGTTGTATTGAAAGAAGAAACATTTTTTAAATACACAAACATATTCTTATTGTATAAAAGATGGTTGCAACAATTTCACAATTGATAGGAAAAGTAAATCCTAAGGTTTATGCAGAAAACAGTGTCGATCTACTAAAAAAATATGGGTCTCCTGATGCAATTAATCCAGATGAAATAAAGGAAAAGGCCCTTTCAGAGCACAAGCTTGTTTATGATTCTTCTTCAGAAACTCTAGAACCAGTATATTTTTTTATAGTTGACTTAATGAACGATTTCGGCCTTGCCACAGAAAAACTCGTGGACAATTTTTCTTCTTCTCCTGGATCAGGGCATTTCGCTGAGTTAGGGCAGAGAGCAACAGCCATGCAGCAGCAAGGCTCAAAAATCCTCGGAGACGTAAACACCGTTCTCAGGAGTGTATTAAATATTATTTATGATCTTAAGGAGTTTAGAATCCGATTAAGCAGTTATGATTCTTTAAAATCAGAAAAAAAAGAAGCGGCTGTTCTGGCGTTGAAGCAATTATGGATGGATAAGGTTGACATAAATAAAGGAAATTCAAGCATAAAGGCCATGGCGCTTGGACAGGCCGGGTTCCAAACTTTAATTGATGCATTTCTTTTTGTAAAAGACTTGAAAGAGGTGGATTCTGTTGATCTGAATGATAGAGTCAAAAGAATTCTCCGGGCGAGAATTTTAGAGTTTAGCGACTGGCTTTTGCATTCTGAGGAAGAGCTTAGAAAAAGGTATAACCTTGAAAAAATATACCTTGGAAGTCAGGTTAACTCTTTGAAATTATACGCGCGCTGGGCAAAGCCATATTTAAAGGCTGCTCAGGAACTTGAAATGAAAGAACAGGGAAGGGAGCCAGCACTCGTCAAAGCATTCAACACAATTATTTTGGAACTAACACTTCTCGGCAAGAAAAAGATTAATATCCATGACGAAGTCCTTTCAGGGAATTTTCCAAAAGAAATTGAAAGGATAAAAACACAGACTTATTACAGCTGTGTTCTTGTAAATTTTAGATTTCGCGGGATTCCTCAAAGAGTAAGCCAACAAGCTCATTACGTATTCGGCGGAAGAGCTGAAGTTTCATTTAAGTCTTATGTCCTCACGGAAGACGAAATAAAAAAAATGAACGAAGAGTTAGAAGCTTCTGATGTTGGAGATATTCTAAGATTAATAGAAGGCTCAACAGGAGAAAGCATGGCCCAGCTTCAAGATGAAATAAATTTTTTTCTTGAGGAAAAAGAAGGACACGAAAGACAAAGTAAAAAATCAGATGACAACTCAAATCCTTTCATGGCTTTAATAGGCGAATATGATTCAAAACCAGAACCAGAAAAAAAACTTGAAGAGAAAAAAGAAAAAGCAAAAATAAGGCCAGATAATTATGTAGAAAAAGAATACATAAGAAAACTCGCGTCAAAAAATGCAGAAGATATAACTTTCAGGCTCTTTGACACTTATAAAAAAGCACACGGAATGCCAAGTTATACTTAAATTATAACTTAAAAATAAAAAAGAAATTTTCTGTAAAAAATAACAGAGAACAAATAAAAAATAAAACTGACGAAGAGCTCAGAAACTTATCTTCTTTTCTTTGCTTTTTTCTTTGCCATTTTTATTTTCCCCCTCTTTTTTGGTTTTTATGAGAAACTAAAATTGTAATTGTTGTACCCATTACTTATTACTTAGTTTTTTCTGCTTTAATTACTTTTCCATTTTTTGCTTCCAAAACAAAAAGTGTAAGCCCGCAAATTAAAAAAATAAGGCCAAGTATAGAAAGTAAATTGAATCCTGTACTTTCTGAAATAACATATCCTGTAAGTCCTGGAAGGGAATCCATCAAAAGTATCGTTCCCAGCATAATAGAAAGTGTTCCGATGATTACTTTTCTCATATCATAACAGAGAAATGCTAATTTTTATATATTTCCCTTTCCTGTCTTTTTAATGAAAAAGAATAAAAATAAAAAAAACTCGGCTAAAAACAAGGAAGAGATAGAAAAAGAGATAGCCGATCAGCTAAAAAAATCCTTAGCTTTAGATTTAGAAAAAAATTTGGATTCTGAAAAAACAGAAGACTCAGAGCTTGAAGAAGAATTAAACGAAAATATAGGTGACTTAGAGTTTCATCAATTCATGAGGTCTTCTGATTCAGCTCAAGGAAAGTCTCCTGTTTTAGAAAGAATCGCAGCTTCACAGCCAAAGCCAATATTCGTTGGAGGAATACCTCAAGGAGCACAAAGAGATTCAGAAGAAAGTGATGAAGTGAGATACGTTTCTTCAAGTTCAGAAAAAAAAGAGCCAAAATACAGCGAATCCTTTAATCAAATTTACAAAGAGCCAGAAAGAGTAAACTTAGATGAAGTTGGAAGAAGGCACGAAGGTTTTTCTGAAATAAACCAAGAAGCACGTTTCATAAAACCACAAGAATTTAGATCAGAGCCACGCATTGAGGAAAGACCATGGCAGACAGAAAGAATTGACTTTGAAAACGTTGGAAGGAACCCCGAAAGAGAAGAAAGAAAATACAAGCCAAAACCTCCTAAATGATTTTATTTTTAGAGTAAACTGACAAAATATATAAACAAATATTCACTATTAAGAAGATGGGAAAAGGTGATTATAGAATTTCAGATATTTATCAAGGGGGTTATTCTGGTTTAGTTCCTCCTTCTAATAATTATATGACTGCCGGAAGTTTTGGAATGACAACAGACCCTCGTTCAGCGAACGTTTTACAAGAAGTTTCTACAAAGCTTTCTATGGGTGTTAAAAACATAGAAGTTACTGCAATTTCTTCTGAAGCCTTTGATTCAATGCCAAAACAGCATTTGAAAGAAGTAAACAGGCTTGCAAAGTTAACAGGAATAGATATAACTCTTCATGGTCCGCTTATCGAAGCTTCTGGAGTTAGTCAGCAAGGCTACAGCGAGCCAGAAAGAGAATCTGCACAAATAAAAATTGCAAATGCCCTTATAAGAAGTCATGACTTAAATCCAGATGGAAACATTCCGGTTACTTTTCATTCTTCTAATGGACTTCCTGGCTCACAGCTACTCCCTCCTGAAAAAAGAAAAAACGGAGAGGAGTACAGAAAAATGATTGCCGTTAACAAAGAAACGGGAAGAATGGCGCCTTTGGAAACCGACAAACAATATCACCCTGAATCAGAAAAACTTGAGCCTACAATGATAAACCCTAGACAAAGATTGGAAATGCTTAATAGAACAGAGTGGGACAATTCAATATCTCAAATGATTTTTAACAAAGAGAGAGCAGATGAATTACTTGGAAAAAATAGACCCCTTATGGAACATTTGATAGAGGATATTCAAACAGGAAAATTAAATGAGCAAAATTTTAACCTTCTCCCTCCAGATCAGCAAAAAGTATTAAGGAAATATACAGATGCAACAACATATCTGCACGATTTGCACAAACAAGTTTCTTCGCTATTTAGCAAAGCAGCAGAATTCGCCGATGAACACCAGAAAGAAGAACTAATGAGAATTTCAGAGAATTTCAGAGAAAATATTTCAAAGAATTCAATGAAAAGTCCTTCAGGGATGAGTATACCCAATCCTTTTATAGAAGCTGAGGCAATGCATGATCTGCTTCACAATTTGAAGAATCCAATTATTACACCAAAAATATGGGTTCCAATAGAAGATTTCGCCGTTGAAAAATCATCACAGACTTATGGAAATGCTGCCTATGAAGCTTATAAAAAATTCAAAGATAAATCACCTATCTTAGTTATCGAGAACCCTCCCGCAGGCGGCGCATTAAGCACAGGAGAAGACATAAAAAATATTGTTGTAGCTTCAAGGAAACAATTTGTCGGCAATGCGGTAAAAGAAGGAATGTCTGAAAGCGAAGCTAATCGCCAGGCAGAGAAATTTATCGGAGCAACATGGGACGTAGGGCACATAAACATGCTGCGCGGTTTGGGTTATAACGAAAAAGATATTATTAAAGAAACAGAAATAGTTGCTCCTTATGTAAAACATGTTCATCTTTCTGACAATTTTGGTTTGGAACACACAGAACTTCCAATGGGAATGGGAAATGTTCCTATTAAAGAAATGATGGAAAAGCTTGGCCAAAAAGGATTTGAAGCAAAAAAGATTATTGAAGCAGGACATTGGTGGCAGCACTTTAGAACTCCTCCTTTCCAGGAAACTTTAGAAGCAGCGGGCTCTCCACTTTATTCAATGCACATGGCTCCTTATTGGTCTCAGGCTCCAGGACTTTATCAGGGATACAATGGGGGGTTAGATGGTCAGTGGCTTCCTCAGATAAATTATGAAACTTTTGGAGGAAGCTTTTCTAGACTTCCAAAAGAGCTTGGTGGCAGCACTCAAGGAGCTCAAGGCGGAAGAATGTCTGGAAGACCAATGGAATAATTTTTATTTTATTCGCTGGTTTAAAATATAAATCTTTAAATAGCTCTAAAAATAGATTGAAATATGGCGACATTGGAATACATATTAAACATCATGCTACCAAATAATGAGTTTAGTGTTAGTAGGGGCGAAGGAAAAACAGCAAAGATAAAGGAAGGGAAAAAATTGGTAGGATCTCTAAACTATGGAACAAAGTCCGCAAAATTTCATCTTCCTTATGACAAAGCAGCATCAACCCCAGGGCTCAGACAATTGTTAACTTATCTTGAAACTGAGAGCTATCATGTGGATTTTGATTAGCAAATTATCGAAACCAAATTCAGTAAATTTAAAAACTATATTCAATAATATATATTGTAGAATATAAAAGAGATTGATAAAAATGGCGAAGCAAAAAAACTCAAAAAATACCAAGGCTTCTGAAAAGAATAAAATTCCGAAAAATATTCCAACGCTGCAGCTGAAAAAAGAAACGGACATTGCAATGGACTTTGCCTTAAAGGCTTATAAAAAATTTGATAAAATTGTAAAATCCATTGTTCTCTTCGGCTCAACCGCAAAACAGACCACTGTAATCGGCTCTGACATTGACATCATAATTCTTATTGATGATGTTAGCATTAATTGGGATCAGGAATTAATCGCATGGTATCGTGAAGAGCTTGAAAAAATAATAAATGCAAACCCTTATCAAAATTCACTTCATATTAACACTGTTAAGTTGAGCTCGTGGTGGGAAGATCTTATGCGGGGAGATCCCGTTGTACTTAATATTTTGAGGTATGGAGAACCTATGGTTGACATGGCCGGGTTTTTTAACCCCTTGAAATCTCTTCTTATCAAGGGAAAAATCAGGTCAACTCCAGAAGCAATCTATGCTGCGCTTCAGAGAGCACCCCAGCACATTGCAAGAAGCAGGATGGCAGAGCTGACTGTTATAGACGGACTTTTTTGGAGCATGGTTGATTCAGCACATGCCGCTCTTATTGCTGCAAACGTTTCGCCTGCATCTCCCGAGCATATTTCTGGAGACTTAAAAGAAATTTTCGTAAATGCCGGGAAACTGGACATGAAATATGTAATTTGGTATCGTGATCTTCTTGTCCTTCATAAAAAAATCGCCCACGGAGAAACAAAAAGTCTCAAAGGAGTCGAAATTGATTTATGGCAGGAGCATGCGGAAGAATTTTTAGATGCTATGGCAAACCTCGTCAATAGTTTGATTGAGTGAGTTTAAATAAAAACAGGGCGAACACAATTTAGAGCCTTGTAAATAGTTTCTCCTTTTTTCTCATCCTTTGCTTTTACAGTAACCATATTATAAAGTCTTGAGGGACTATAGCTAAATCCCAACTTAGAAGGAGGTATATATGGATACTTAACTTCAACATCCTCCCCAACAAATTTTTTTCTTAGGAACTTTTTCTTTAAACCTAAAGAAGATAATACAACCTCCAAATTAGAAGCTTGTGAATTCCAAATCTCAAATCGTGTAAATTCTTTCATATCTGATTTTTCCATTTTTTTATTTTACCCTAACCATATCTAGAATGACACCAGCCTGCGTTTTCCTATTTGCTTTTTGGTTCTTCAGGTTTTACTAATTCTTCTAACCCACTACGAACTGAATTAGCTCTAGACTTGAGAGCGTCTGAAACGCCTTGTGTTGCTATGTAAGTTATGTATCCGCCAATTAATGTACCGACAACTTTTTTATCCTCTTCATTTGAAGATTGTGCAAGGTCTACAATATATTTGTTTTTATATGAGTCTTTAATAGGAGCTGTAGAACCAATTAGTTCAATAACATCACTCACTTTTACTGTAGCAAGAGACTGCTGTAATATGTTTGTTGCTGTTTCAATTATATCAAATTCAGAAACTTGCCCGGAATATCTTCTTTTATCCTTTCTTGAGCCGAGCAAAGCGTTTCTCATTAAATCATATTCTTTACCAGATTTCAAGTCATAAGTTTTTGTTCCGGAATTTAAAGCGGGGAAATATAAAAATTCTTCTACGGCATCATTATCGGTGTTTCCAAAACCACTATCATCTGTCTGAGCAAGATAAGATATTGCTAGATTTGAAAGATTTTTAGCTCTAAGATTTTTCAAAGCATATCCTCTAGCTTCTTCTCTTCTCTTTTCCATTTCTTCTTTTGTTTGTCTTTCTTGTGCCATTTTTTATATCTTTTGTAGAAATTTAATCTTTATAAACATTTCTATTTGTTACTATTAGATAGTTAATAACAGAAAAAGCAGTTTAGAGTTAAGCGGTTTGGGCTGCTGGTATTCTCAATAAAACAGATTTCTTAACTTGATATAAAACTTTGGTTCTGCAGGGAAGTTTTGGTTTTACCTTTGATAGAACATCTCTTATAATGCTAATAGCTTTTTCATTTGGAACAGCAAAAAAGAATACTCTTGTGCCTTTCTTAACAATCGCAGCCTTTCCCATTGGCTTTCCAAAAGACAATTGCATTCCAGATTGCATTCTGTCTGCTCCTGCGCCAGTCAACATTTTATTCTCTCTCTGAACATGATGCGGGAAAGGAACAACTCTGAAAAGATATTGCCCAGCAAGGTCTGTGTCAAGCCTTTTGTTAATATACTGCCTGCATGCTTCAAGAGCATTGTGTCTTATCTGAGCTGTTTCATCGGCAACTAAAGTAAGTTCATGAGGGAATTTTCCTGCACGATAAAGCTGCTCAGAACCCATTGTGAATTTAACGATATTCTGGGGAGGAACTGTCTTTATGTATGCCTTTCCTTTCTGCTTGCTTATCCTTGTAAAAGGAACAACAGGTTTCTTCGAGTATGCCGATGCTTTTCTTAATGCCATTTTATTTCATCTCAACCCCTGATTTGACTGATTTCTTAGGCGAATCAGACTGAGAAGTTTTAATTTCGACGTCTGTATTTATCGCTTGTCCCGGTAAACCAATTTCAAAAATAGCCCTAACAAGTCCTTTATTCCCGTGAGGTCCTGCAACTTTCCCTCTTATGGCTTTTCCTGCTGGAGAAATCCAAACAACTTCTTTGCCAACGGACTTCTGCGCCTCGCTTCTGTTCTTCGCTCCGAAATCTAAGAGAAAATGTCTCTCAGTCATGGTTTTCCTTCCTCGCCTAAATTGTACAACTTTTCCTTTCATGGTATAATCTACTACAAAAATACTTTTAAAAAGATTGCTATTAGCAAAATTTCAAAGAATTATCTCAAAATCACCAAGTTCTTTTTTTATCAGTTCAAAAACTTTTGGCTTTATCTCAACACTTTTTTTTGATTTTTGGATTTCCATATGTTCAGAAACTTCTTTCATTCCGGAGTTTTCAATTTTATCCGTAATTTTTTTCACTGTATTCTCGCTAAACAAGAAAGAAACGCCACCGCAATGCAGAAGTTCTGCAATCATTTCTTTTCCTGCTTTCTTGTATTTAAGCCTCATTCTAGATTTCTCCATTGAAACAAGATCACTTCTTTGGGAGTATTCTATCAAATCGTTGATAAGAATCGTTGCATTTTTTCTTGCGTCATCAACTTTATGTGAGTTGAGTTTGCCTTTTTTGAACTCTGCTCTAGAGCTAACTAATTCTTTCAAAATCCTTAAATGCTGATGAGTGAACTTCCCTTTTTTAACAAGATTGTTTTCAAATTCAGATATTATTTGAGCTTGTGGTTTTTTACCCAAAATAGCTTCCAAAAGAGTAAAAACGTCTTTGTGAATCTGTTCCATTGTTTTCTCTTGACCACGCTTTTCTATCTGTGTTCTTAATTCCTTAAGTCTTTCTAAATAATCTTCCGTGCCTTGCAATAATGTGTCAAGCTCTGCTCCCTTTATTTCCTTTATTTTCTCATGTTCAAAATCCTTGTAAATTCCAACGATTTTTTCAAGAATAGATATATATTTTTTTTCAAGCATTTTTTCTTTGTCTACAAAAATTCTCTTCATTTCGCTTACAGTATGTTTTGGCGTTGGAGGTGGCAAACCATAAAGCATAAGCAGTGCCTGTGAAGGAGTCATAACTCCCCAATAAACATCGTGAACAAGAATGTCAAGAAGAGTGGCCTTTGCCCTCTTTACTGTTTTGTCTCCCATTGACATGAACATATCTATCGCCTCTGGACTTGGTTTCAAGCGTCCCATTTTAAGAAGAGCTTTCCATGGCAAAAAAGTCCCCTTATCATAAAGAGGCACACCGTCACGAATAAAAGTGAATATAACAGGATGAGCGTCTTTAACAGATTCCCAGAAATCAGTAAGAAGATAAACCTGAACATTCAAAACATTTTTTTTCGCGCCAGCAAGAGCGGTCGCTTCTGCAATGTATTGCTGAATCATGCTTCTAAGCCTCTCTTTTAGCTCCAAACGAGGCATCCTCTTAACATCAGTATCGTTGATAATCACGAAAGAATCCACGTCAGATTCCTTAGTCACGTCGCCACGAACAAGGCTTCCAGCAATTACATAAGAAACAATATATTTGTCAAATTTCTGCAAAACAAGAGACTTGTGAATTTCCGCAACTCTCAAAGACGAAAGTATTCCTGTGTCATGCAGTGGAAATGAAAGCGCAATAAAATTCACGAGTTCAAATTTACTGTCTAAGCAAGATTCCCATATGTCAACAGGAGTCTTTATGTAAACCCAAATGCTTTGTTTTGTTTTGTCAATTTCTGCAACAATCTCTTTTTTTATCTTTGGTATTTCCTTGAATTTTTCTTCTGGAACAATAATGTAAAGATGAATCTTTTTCTCTAAGTTTTCCGCCTGGCCTTTTGCTATGTCTTCTCCAAGTTCATCCTCGATAAAAAACTTGTTTGATTGTGGAGATAGAATTCCTATGGCTTGAGTAAATGGATATTTCTTTATTATGAAAGATTTTATTTTTTCAAGTTCTTTTTTTGCTCTTTCAAGTTCCTTTTGAACTTGGCTGGAGCTTTCAGGCATTACTGATTTTTTTGAACTGTATTTATTATCAAGTTCCATTCCAGGAATTTCTTGAGCATCTTGTTCTTCAATATTTTCTGACTGAGAATCGTTAGGGCGAGATTTTTTGTCCGATTTCATAGTGAAAACTGATTTCTTATGCTTATAAAACTTACGAAGTCGTAAAACTTAAAAGCCCTGTTCCTGTATGAGTTCGAGAAAGGCCCGTTAGTCTAATGGCAGAACACCTCGTTTACACCGAGGAAGCGAAGGTCCGATTCCTTCACGGGCCATAAAAGTAAAGGGGTTGAAATAAAACGCTATCTAAAAAAAGAACAGTGAAATCGAAATGGATTAAAAGAGAAGCTTATATTGCGCTTCACTCTCAATCATCACTATTTAGAATTATTAAGTGGGTCATTCTTATTTTGATAACATATACTATTTTTCTTTGGAAAGGATGGTTAGCAATGGGCTTACTGATTATCTTAGGCATTATATTAGGTTTATCTATGCATTTCTTTTTTCGCTGGAAGACTCATGGTTGGACACGAGCTTGGGGTAAGTTTAAACCAATTAAAACACCATTTGACTAAAATCCTTCATAAATAAATAGCTTGTTAGTTAAGGTAACTTTTAGGACCTATTAGTTTACACCGAGGAAGCGAAAGTCCGATTCCTTCACGGGCCATTTTCCCAATTGTTTTCTAATTTCTAAAATTTTAAAAACACAATAAAGCTTTGTTAAAATAAGCGCTGTTGGTTTAGTGGTAGAATATCTCGTTGCCACGGATGACGCCGCTGTGGCGTACGTTGACGGAACCTCTGATTCCAGTCTAATGTAAAATATCCGCAAAGACGAGGTGACCCGAGTTCGATTCTCGGACAGCGCATATATCTTTCAACGATGAATACAACCGGCCCAACAACAAGGTCGGCGCATTCCTTCCATAAGCTCCGTAATCGTCCTCTCAATCCGATGTTTCCTAGTATCCTGTTTCTTGGCAGAGGTAACCCAACAAATCCACTCATTACGTGCGAGTGGTGTAATATTCTCCCATTTTACTCTTGCCGCTGGGAAAGAAGTAAGAACTTTTCTTAGGTCAGATGGCATTTTGTGAACTATACCATTGGAGACTCCTTTTTTTGCCATGAAATTATTTTATCAAATCTTCTATTTATATTTTTCTTTAGATAACTTTTAAATACAGGACAAATTACTTTTAATCTAAGCCCACATCGCATAACGGTATTGCAATAGCTTGGAAAGCTATGCCCTTCGGGGCACCCAGGTTCGACTCCTGGTGTGGGCGTTTTAAATTTGAATCAAGCAGCCATGTTTGCTTTAGAATCCCATCTATATGGGTCATATCCTATAACTTCAATAGCCCCTGTCACAGGCATATTTATTGCCTCAAGTAAAGGAGTAATAATTTCTTTTCTTAATTTAAGAGAAGGTAATTCTCTTGGTTCTTTAGAAAGCTGTTCCAAAATAAATGGAATATGATCTTTTCTTTCATTTCCGCTACTTTCCATAGGAGCATTTGCAAGATACCATTTTCTTAAGTCCAAAAATCCTTCCCTGTTCTTAACATTCTGAAACATTTTCTGAAATTCTCTAACATTTCTTTCTTCTTTCCAAAAATCAGCTCTCGGTGGAACTCCTAAATATGTATGAACGTTTCCATAACTATGAAAAAATTTTCTAGGGATAAGACCCGCTTCTTCAGCAACCATGTGGACTAAAAGAGAGTCTTGTGCGATATTAAACGGAACCCCCAAAAAGACATCGCAGCTTCTCTGATAAGTATTCAAATCAATGTTTTCTCCAAAAACACTAAACTGATGTATCATTGGGCAAGGTCCTATAGTCATATGGGGCAAATCCCCAACGTTCCATGCAGACAATAAATGATATCTTGAACCGGGCTTTTCCTTAATCCCTTTTAATAAATTGAGAAGCTGGTCGATTTCTTCCCCATCTGATTTCTTCCAATGTCTCCATTGATATCCATAAACAGGGCCTAAGTCTCCTGCGCCAAAAAAATCCGGGTCATTTTTTAATCTGGCTTTATATCTTTCAAATTCCTCATTCCATTCGCGTGAATGCTTTGGAAATTTTTCTCTCAATGAATTTTTTTTTAGATAATTATCAAAAGCATTTGCATCCCAAATGTGAATGTCCCTATCAAATAATCCCTTGACGTTTCTCTCTCCTCTTAATTTCCAAAATAATTCTTCAAACGGAAGTCTTGGAGGAACATTCTTAGTTGTCATCAAAGGAAACCCTTTTCGCAAATCATAAACGCTTTGAAAGCCGCTGAGTCCCAAGATAAACTCCTCTGTTCTAGGTTCATACATCACATCTCCTTCCCCTAAAATCTTTTTCAAAAGCTCATGATACTGCTCCATGCAACTTTCAAAAATCTTAATTATTTAAAGAAATCTATTCTAAAGAATACACCTTAATCCTTCATCTCAATCTTGATATTGACATTCTTTGGAATCTGCATTCTCATTATATGATGAAGAACTTTTTCATTTGCTGGAAGATCAATAAGTCTTTTGTGGATTCTCATTTCATAGTTGTCAAAAGTTGCAGTTCCGTTTCCGCATGGAGATTTTCTAGTTGTTATTCTCAATTTTTGTGTTGGAAGAGGAACAGGCCCAGAAATGGTAATTCCTGATTTATTGGCTATATCTCTGATAGAATTGCAAATACTATTAATCATTTCTATATCGGTGCTGTTTAGCTTGATTCTTACTTTTGGCATTTTATTTTAAATGACATTAGCGGAAAACCTTTAGTTTTCCAGCCTTGGCATTTTCTCGTAAGACTATATCTTTGAAACACTTTAAAAATCTTGTTATGCAGAAACTTCAAAAACCTTTTTATACTATTTCTTTTTTACTATTCTAAATGAAAGGGAAATTGACGGTGAAGAAACCGTAGGTGTCTTACCATGTCCGATGTATTTATTCAAATTAGTTTGGTAATCGCGCTTGTTCTAGTTGTTTCCTTTGTCATGAGAATTCTAAGACAACCACTAATCATAGGCTACATAATATCTGGAATTATCGTTGGCCCATTCTTTTTTGGAATTTTACCTGATGTAAAAGAAATCGGTACATTCTCAGAATTCGGAATTGCTTTCCTTTTATTCATTGTCGGATTACACTTGTCACCAAAGATAGTAAAGGAAGTCGGCAAAATCTCTCTTATTACCGGCCTTGGACAGATATTTTTCACAACAATTATAGGCTATTCCATCGGAATTTTACTTGGATACACGCCTCTAGCATCTTTATACATTGCAATTGCACTAACATTTAGCAGCACAATCATCATATTAAAGCTGCTTTCTGATAAAGGCGACTTGGACAATCTTTACGGAAAAATCTCCATAGGCTTCCTTCTTGTTCAGGATTTTTTCGCAATTTTAGTCATAATAATTATTTCATCTTACTCAACTGGAGGTGACTTTGTCAGCACTGTTGGCCTAACCCTTCTAAAGGGAGCTTTCCTTATTTTAATCCTAGCGCCAATAAGTATTTACATTCTTCCACAGTTGCAGAAATTTTTCGCAAGATCACAGGAACTTCTCTTCTTGTTCGCCATTACATGGGGACTTGGACTTGCATCGCTGTTCTTTTACGCTGGATTGTCAATTGAGGTTGGCGCTCTCATTGCCGGAGTTCTTCTTTCTGTTTCACCTTATCAGATTGAAATAAGCTCAAAGCTAAAACCCTTAAGAGATTTCTTCATAATATCTTTCTTTTTACTTCTTGGATCCCAAATGGCAATAAACAACATAAGCCACCTCGTAGTTCCTGCAATTATTTTTTCATTGATTGTCATTGTAGGAAACTCTGTGATTGTCATGGCTTTGATGGGTTTTAGAGGATATACTAAAAAAACAAGCTTCTTTGCCGGTCTTACTGTCTCACAAATAGGAGAGTTTTCATTAATATTAATCACATTAGGTGTAAAAAACGGTCATATTTCCAGTGAAATATTGTCTCTAATAACCCTAATATGCCTCATTACTATAGGAATATGCACATATATGATTCTTTATTCAAATAAACTCTATTCTTTTTTTTCAAAATACCTGTCAGTGTTCGAAAGAAAAAAACTTAGAGAGAAAAGAAAAATAAGCAAAAACACAGATGCGGTTTTGTTCGGTTACAACAGAATTGGTTTCGGAATCTTGACATCTCTAAAAAAAATCAAAGAAAATTATCTTGTCGTTGATTTCAATCCGGATACAATATCTAATTTAAAAAAATTAAACATACCATGCGTGTATGGTGATGTTGATGACGAAGCCCTTTTTGATGAGCTTCCTATAAAAAACCTGAAGATTGTAGTGTCCACAATACCTGAATTAGAAACAAACCAATTAATAATAAAGAAAGTGAAATCAAAAAATCCTGAAGCAATAGTAACAGTAAGGGCACATTCGATTGAAGACGCTATGCAACTCTATAAAAATGGTGCCGATTACGTGCTAACACCTCATTTTCTTGGAGGAGAATACCTGGCAAACATGATAAAAGAAATAAAAACAGACGCAGAGGGGTATAAAAAAGAGCGCGAAAAGCACATAAAAATGTTAACGCAAAGATTTGAACGTGGCCAGGAGCATCCTTTCGTTGAAAAAAATTAGTTTTCTTTCTTATCTTAGTCAGTGCTTTTCAATCCAAGAAGATCAAGCAAAAATTCAAAAAACCTTAGGAGTACTTCAAGGATAATTATAAAGAAAAGATAATTCAGTATCAAGCTAAAAAATTCTCCTAGTCTGCTGATATTGCCTAAAATTCTTTCTATATCAAAAAATTTAGGAGTTAGTAAAGCAATTGCAAGAAGGTTAAGCGGCAAAAGCTTTGCTATTTCTTTGGCAATGGCCTCGCCGTATTTCGGGATATAAGCAACCATACGAACTGTTGCAATTACAGCGGCAGAAACAAACAAAATCACCTTAATATCCAAATCCATTACCAGAATCAAAAAGATGCTGAATATTGCAAACCAAAATAAGATGAGAACTGGCAGAATTATTATGTATTCAAGAAAATAAAAAAGTCCGGCAGCCAACTTGGCAATAAAAGGGTGCTCTGATCTGTTGTATTGATTTAAATTTAATTTAAGGATGTTTTTTGTTCCGATGAACCTGTCAATTTTCCAGATAAAAACAGAGTAAATAACCATCAAAACAACAACAAGAAAAAGATTGACAAAGCTCTGAAATCCGAAAGGAACAGCAGAAAGAAGAGACTTATATGTCTCGATTACTTGCAAAGTCACCCCTCCAAAAACCATTAACTGAATTGTCCTTTGTTGTTTTTAAATGTTTTTTATCACAACAATCCTTTTAAAATTAATCTTATTGGCTAAGAAATGAAAAACATAGGAGGGTTTGTTTTCATTGCAAATCTTGGCTGTTTTCAACATATTTTTGGAAAATGTGTAAACCCCCATTTTAAAGATTATGAGGCTTTAACATCAAACGGCATAGCTCTTTACGAGAATCAAAAAGAAGCGGTTTACGGCTCTCATGCATTTAAAGAAAAAATTTCCGGAGCGAAAATAATTAAAATAGGAAAATTAGAAATGAAAATGGCAGAATCTGTTAAAGAATTTGGATATTTCAGATACAAAGAGAGCTTAATTGTTGTTGCAAATTTTGAACTCAGTAAAGAATTTTTTGGACCGATAGCAGGTAATGGACAAAGAGTAGGCTATCTGCCCGGAACTGCTTTAACCAGAAACGGACTTAAAACATTTGATTCAGATAAAGATTTGAGTACTCATAATTTGAGCGCTTATGAAAAAGCAGTGAATTTAATTAGAGAGGTAAACAGACAAGGACAATCTCCAGCAACCATATCCACTTTTAGTCTTAAATTTATTCAATAAATTTAAATAGAATTCTTTGCTCTTAGAGCCATGATTGACATTAAGGACTTAAGAGAACGTCCAGAATTGTACAAAAAAAACATCGAAAAAAAGGGAAAAAATCCTGAGGTTGTAAAAAGTCTTCTTGTTGTTGATGAAAAATGGCGCAGAATTAAAAAGCAAGCAGATGACCTTCGTTCAGAAAGAAATTCTGTTTCTGAAGCGATAAATCAGGCAAAGAAAAAAAAGGATGAAAAGAAAGCAAGAGAACTAATTTTAAGAGCTCAAGACATTCCTGATAAGTTGAAAAAACTCGAAGAGGAAGAAGGAGAAGCATTTGCACAGCTAAGCTTTTTTCTTAAAGAAATTCCAAACTTAATGCATCCAAATGTTCCAAAAGGTAAATCTGACAAGGACAACAAGGTAAGAAAAACCTTTGGAAAGAAAACAAAACTTGCTTTTGAACCAAAAACCCATGTTGAAATAATTGAATCTTCTGATTTGGGGGACTTTGACGCCTCTGCAAAAGTCGCAGGCAATGGATTTTATTATCTAAAAAATGGTCTTGGATTGTTAAATCAGGCATTAATTCATTTTGCCATCGATCACATGATAAAGAAAGGCTATACATACATTGAACCCCCTTTAATGATGAACAAAAAAGTTGCGTCTGCTGCCGGTGATTTAAATGCATTCAAAAATGCCTTGTATAAAATTGAAGGCGAGGATTTGTATATGATTCCTACTGCAGAACACGGAATGTTGGGAATGATGTCAGATAAAACAATTCCGGAAGAAAAACTTCCTTTGAAGTTTTTTGGATATAGCATGAGTCTTAGAAAAGAAGTCGGAAGCCACGGAATTAATGAAAAAGGACTTTGGAGAACACATCAATTTAACAAAGTTGAGCAGTTTATTTTCTGCAGGCCAAAGGATTCCTGGAAATACTATGATGAGCTACGAAAAAACGCAGAAGAGATAATGAAAAAACTCAAACTTCCATATAGAGTTGTTGAAATGTGCTCTGGTGACTTAGGAGACTGGAAGGCAAGAAGCGAAGATATTGAGGTTTGGCGACCAACAACAAAGAATTACGGAGAAGTTGGAAGTTTAAGCAACTGTACGGATTACCAAGCAAGAGACTTAAACATTCGCGGAATCAACAAGAAAGGAGAGCGCTACATTCTTCATACTTTAAACAACACTGCTTTGGCAACTTCTAGAATAATGGTTGCAATTCTGGAAAACTTCCAGGAAAAAGACGGAAGCGTAAAAATTCCTGCCGTTTTGCAAAAGTACATGGGCGGAAAAAAGAAATTGACTGGAAAAGTTGAAAAAAAGACTAAGAAATAGTTAAATTCTCTCTTCAATTATCCTAGAGATAGGTTTCCCCGTTTTTGTCCTCATTTCTTTTAATTTATTAATTGTTTCCACTGACAAAGTTATATCTATCCTTTTTCTTTGAAACGGAAGTTCTCTTTTTTTATCATAGTTCTCTAACATTTCAAATGCTTCTTTATTCTCTTTCAATATTCTGCTAATTGTTTTTTTATTTAATTGCATTTTTAAGTCTCCATTCTACCACTTTTTATATACATAAATTATAGTGGCTTATCTATAAACTTTTCCATCATAACCATTAAAATCCATAAATTCTTATAAAGAAGCTTTGTTCTTGACTTTAATGAAAACAAAGGCAAAAAAGCATAATGCCGATGGAGTTGTACGATTGGAAACATCTGGACAAATAAAAGAAGTTCTAATTAATGAAGATTTTTTAAAACCAAAAGAAGCATCCGTTTCCATATGTTTTAGGGGAAAAAGCAGTTCTGGAATTGTTGAAATGAACATCAAAGAGCTAGAATCTTTGTATAATAACGTTGCGCCAAAAATCTCAATGTTAAAGAACGTCAAAGTCATGAAGTTTTCTAAGTGAATATCTCCCTTTTTGTTTTTTAAGCAAAGTTCACCGCAAATTTTTTCTTAATTTTTTGTGCTAGGGCGCGTTTGTTCACTAAGGTAACTTAACATTAAAGATAAAACCAAACGGCTCTCTTGTCAAAAAATATTTTTTAATCGCAAGTTTTAAATAGAATTTTAATTTTCTTTCTTTCATGGTTGATTTTTTCACAATAATTCTTGCAATTGTTTTTCTTTTGGGAATTGCAATAGCCTATTTCATCGGTTCTAAATCAGGAGCTTTCAAAAGAGATAAGTTTTGGGAGGATTCCATTCCAAGCTACAGAAAAGATGCAATTATGAAATCAAGAGCTATTTTGGGTGGACAATTTTCAGAACAGCTTGCTCCTTATCTTCCAAATTTTAATTATCTTCCAACAGAATGCAGATTTCTGGGGAAACCCGTTGATTTTATTGTATTCAAAGGAATGGATGAAAAAAATATAACAGAAATTGTTTTCGTTGAAGCTAAAAGTGGAAAGTCAAAACTCTCTCCTCAGGAAAAAAATCTGAAAGAAGCCATTGAAAAAAAGAAAGTCCGCTGGGAAGAATACAGAATTCCTGAAGATCTAACAAAGAAAGATGATAATTAGATTTAGGCAAATGAATAATCTCTCTTTTCAATAGCTCTGATTAAGGCATCAAACCCTTTTTTATACTCAGGGGGAAATCCGCGAGCCTGTTTTATTAATCCCATATTATCAAAAATTCCAAAAAGATCTCCAGTTGCCTCAGCAGATTTTTTTGAAGTGGTTTTCTCCAAAGGTCGAACAAAAGAACCTGTCTCGCTATTATCTTCAAAGAAACTTAAGCGATAATGTTGTAATCTAGTATAAATGTATGAGAACTGAATTGTTTTCTCACTAGAAGGCTTAATAATATATTGTCTACCAAAACTTCCTTCAAGAGGTGACCAAACTTCTCTTTGTTCTATCTCCCTAAGACTTCGACCAACATCTGTCATTTTTTTCTTACGAATAAGTTGTTTTATAAAGATTATGAAACTCTAAGAGCTTAAATTTCTAAATATTCTGCAACTTTACTCAAATTCGCTTCTTTTATTTTTTTAAGCAATTCCTCTCCATCTCTTTTAGCTTGTTCTTGAGTATTAGCATAGGCCTCCGTTACTAAAAAAACCACATAGCTACTATCTTCCCTTGAGATTAAATAGCCGTATTTTCCAAATGAGATATCTCCATACAGAGGGTTAAATTTTGAATTTTGAAAAACTTCGACAGAAACACTATCATTCTGAATTATTTTAGCAACTAACTTTGAAATTTTAAAGTTTCTCATAATGATTCTTTGCTCTAAACGGCTTATAAATATTGTGAAAAGAAAAAAGACGCCCCGACCGACCGCACACCCGTTTTGTTCTCTTGATAAAGGGGGTCTAAAATTTTTACTAATCAACTAATATTGTGATTATTTTTTTAGAATTCTCAATAAGAGGTAAGATTTCTTTATCAATTATCGTTATTATTTGCTTTCTAATAATCTTTCCAGGTTCTATTTTCTTAATTAAATCTTCCTCACCTCTATCTTCCTCAAGCGTTCTCATCTCAGATTTAAAATTACTTATGAGTATAATCTTGTCCTTTATCTTCATGAGGTTTTTCTTTAATTCCAGCGTTTCCTTACTATTTATTTTACGACTCAACTTAGCGAAATATAATGAAGTGTCTACTCTCCACAATTCGTAGAGTGGATAATGATTCGGTTTAGAAAAACTTTCTTTATATGCTTTTAAATTTCCAGATAGAAAATCAAGTTCTTCGGATAAAATTATTAACAAATCTACTTGTCTCTTTATGTCCTCTTTTTCTTTTTCAAATTTATTTGAATTATAAATATACATAGCTGTACCTATTGTTGCTATTATAGCTAAAACCAAATTTAAATCATCTTTATTGATAAGAAGTGTTATTCCAAGATATTTTTCTATTAGATATATAAATAGCCAAAACAAAGATAAGAGCAAAACAAAAAGAAGTAACCCTCCTGCAGTTTGGAGAATAGACTTGCTAAGTACAGATTTATTTTTTTCCATATTCTCTTTTTCTGTTTTTTTCATAATCAACTTCTGCCTTAATCTTTAAGAGGAAATATCTTGGAAGATACTCCATATTATAAACCACATTGCCAAGAATTATTAAAATAAAACCAGATAGGGCCATTATAGGAGAGGTTGAGATAACATCTAAACCAGGAATTAAGAAAGCTATTCCTACTCCATTAAGCCAAGCAAGGTTATAGATTATATGGTTTCTTTCTAATTCCAATATTTTCTCATCATCTCTTAATTTTAATTGCCCAAAGTCAAAAAGTTCTTCAGCAAATTGGAATGTAAGGTAGTATAAAAATAACAACAACGCCATTATTAAAGTGGGAAGGAGTATTAGTTTATTTTGAAAGTCAACTAGAAACCAAAGAATCAATGCTATTATGAAAATTAGGGCTCCAGGTAAAATTCCAAGAGCTTTTCTAAAACTTATTTTTGCCATTTTAAAAATTAAATGGGCGTCCGTTCGACGCCCTACATACGCCCCGACCGGGAGTCGGACCCGGGTTTCCAGCGTTCTGCGCATTTCCACTTTTATCCTCGAAAGGAGGTTGAGTGTCAAGGAACCTTGGTTCCTTATGTGCGCGACAGGCTAGCGTCATAGCCGTTAGACCATCGAGGCAATCCTCTTTGGTTTATCAAAAATCCTACGGATTTTAGCTGCTTCGTCCAGGCTTGGTCAAAGCAGACCATCGAGGCAATAGGACAGAGTGGTTGATTCTGTTTAAAAACTTTATCAAAGAAGAAATGTCCATGCTTCTTAGAAAAGAATACAGAACAATAATGCTTAAAAAGTAAAAAGATACTTTCTACACATGGGAATTTTTGGAAAAAAAGAAAGAAAAACTTTAGAACAAAGAGCGAGGAAGATTAACATAACGATAGGTGTGCCTTCTTCAAAAGATGCTTATGGGCACTGCACTATCAAAGGAGCTGGTGAGTCCATTGAAGCTGCTGAAGACAGATTGCTTGAAAACGTAATGGCTGCTGGAGGAACACATCTGTCAGACATAACTCATCCTGAAATAAACAAGATTTTTCATGCAAGAAACTATGTAATTTCTGGAACAGCTTACAGACCTATAAAATTTACTACTAGCACTACAATTTAATTAATCTGTCCTTATACTTAAATATTTTTAAATAAATCCCTTCTTCTCTTTCAATAACTTTTATATATATTGACATTTTGTTTAAACCATGTCATGGAAAACTGCTCTCGGATTCATTTTCTTTTTATTTGTTATTTTCTTACTGGTTTTTTACTGGTTTATTCCCTTTGGAGAAATTGAGTTCATGACTTCTGGGCCCGGGCACTCAAACTTCACTTTAAATTCATCGGCAGTTGAAAGTATGCAGTTCTATGAGAACCTGCGTTATTCTGAACTGAGAATTTCATACAGAATTGAAGATTGCCCTTTAGAAAAGGCAGATGAGATGAGAAACGCATTTAAAACAATTGAAGATAAAACTATTCTGACTTTTTATCCAGTCAGCAATAACGAGGAAATTCTTGTCACTTGTGAAAGCAAGACAAAATTTGAAGGAAAATTCTTTGTTGCGGGTGAGGGTGGCCCAACAAACATCACTCAAGCAGGGAGTTTTAATGTCATTCATAATGGAGGAATAGTCCTTCTTAGAGACTCAAATTGTCCAAATCCAAACATTGCAATACATGAGCTTCTTCATGCATTGGGATTTGATCATTCAAAAAATCCTGAAAACATCATGTATGAGATAAGCAGATGCGATCAGGAAATAGGCCAAGATACAATTAATGTGATAAACGAGCTTTATTCAGTTCCAAGTCTGCCAGACCTATCTTTTGAAGATGCCTCTGCTTCAATGAAAGGGAGATATCTTGATATAACAATGGTTGTAAGAAACAACGGCCTAAAAAACTCTGGAAATTCAAAAGTCATAATCTATGCCGACAACGAATCAGTAAAAGAATTGGAAATTGAACCTCTGGTTATAGGCTCAGGAAAACAAATAACTTTCACGAATATTTTTGTGATGCAGACAAGCGTTAACGAAGTAAAGCTGTCCATAGAATATGGCTCAGAAGAATTAAAAAAAGAAAATAACATAATTACTCTTAAAATAAAGAGTTAAAAATCAATCATCAAGATCTAAATTTTCGAGATCCGATTCAAAAGTATCCTCTTCCGCAGCATCAGGATCTACGACAAAATTTTTCACCATTTAATCAACCCCTTTTGATATTTCCCTTAAATAAGTCTTGTTTTTAAATATTTCTATACGGGAGAATATGCTTATCGACGGGGAAAATATCAGGAATTTTTTATTAAAAATTCCATGTCCGCGCCACGATACTTATTTTTTAAGTACGCTGAGATATTTACATAATGCATCTCGCTTTTATCATTGTAAAAAACCTGATGAACTCCTTTAAAATCATGAGCACCATTAAAAATTATAGAAACAAGACCGTAGCTTTTATTAGGCGTTCTTGATTCGTTATGAAGTGCTCTAGATTTCGTTGGGTGATAAAATACAAACTTGCCTTCAATGCACTTCTTTCCTGAAAGCCTTTTTAATAGTTCAAGAGTTCTTTCAAGGTCCATTCGTTCCTCTTCAAACTTATCTCTTCCAAATCTTCTATTTATCCTTTTTCTGAAAAATCTTTTTAACATCTTATCAAATTAATCTTTTTGTTAGATAGAAATTAGTTTTAAACATTTCTATAGCGCAGAAAGAGCGTTAGTTTTACCTGAAATAGTAAACCATCATCCCATCTCTGTGATAATAACCATCTCTTGAGTAAAAAACATCATCCTTGTCTCCATCAGTGTAATGAACTTTTGCCGGAACTTTCGATAAGGATTTAACATCATACCACCAATCTTGGTATTTATATCGCTGCGGAGAAATATCTTTGTAAAAGAATTTTTTCTCTTCTCCAGCGGGAATATAATGTGTTACAGAGCTTCTTGAAGTTTCTCCGTAATAATCCTCGAAATAAAAAGTTACTTCAAAGTATCCCCCCTTAAACTCTTCATTTCTCACATAAACTTCATAATTATCAATATCATTTTCAAAAAGCCCTTCTGATTTTCTAAGTCTGGAAGCGTCATCATAACGCATATATCTGTTTTTATCACTTGAAGTCATATACTGAACGAATGGATATGCTGTCGTATATTCTCTTGGTTGTTGATAAGAATTATAATAATTAGTATTGTATGAATTTATCACTGATGCTGGACTTTGTGTTTTCCCGTTTTTGGAAATTCCAATCACCAAAAAAACAAGTATTATCAAAAAAACTATAAGAATAAGACCAAGAAGGATTTCTATAACAAATCTCTCTTTAGTTTCCATAACAGAAGAAAGTCCTTTCTCATATTTAAGTATTGTCGGTTTCAAAAAGATGTTTTAAAAAATCATGAAAAGAAAAATCCCTCTGCCCAGAGTCGAACTGGGGATCTCCCGGGTTCTGCTGAGCACAAACTCAAGAGCTGGCTTTTGGGGTTTCATAGTTTTCCGAATCTTATGGAATCTCCACCTTAGTAAATAACTACAGCCAGGCGCTTTAACCACTAAGCTACAGAGGGTTTGACTTAGAAACAAGACTGGGATTTTTAAGGTTTGTCATTAGTTTTTTAACGCAGATAAACTCGTTAAAACTTAAAGTGACTTAAAATTTTGATAAATAAAAACAAATAGAGCACAATGGCGATTACAAGTAAAAGAATAAGTGAAATAGTCTGACTAAAAATATCATTAATAAAAGAGTAAGCAATTATTGCCAAGCCTAAACACACAAAAGCTAATAGTACTTTAATTACCAAAAGAGCAGTTAACCTTGTCTTATGCTTTATATGATCTTTTACACTCGGTTTAGAATTTTTCTCTCCTCTTTTCTTTGGCATCAATAAATAAAGAATTATTTACTTTTAAAAGTTCTTATTGGTTTTCTAGTTTCGTCCAAGCCTGCCACGTTTGGACAGGCTCATTGGTCTTCGGGCTTTGCTCTTTGTTCAGAAACGAAGAAAGCTCTATTGGACTCTGATTCATGAATCTCTCCGTTCTTCTCAAAAATGCCTGTTGCAGTTGGAAGAGCGAACTTTCCGAAAACGCCGACTTTAGAATAGATTATATAACTAAGAATTCTTGTCTCTCCTGGAGAAAGTTTTTCAAAATTCCACTCAAGTCTTCTGGTTTTCTGGTCTATTCTTGAAGGCCTGTCTCCCCCAAATCTCTCATAGATATTTACCAAAGGAGGAAGCCTATCTATAACATTTACTCTTTCCAAATACCCTTTTGACTTTACAAGGATACTGACTTTAAGGGCAAATTCACCGCCCTTAGCGCTCACAAATGAAACTTTTTTCTTTAGAACAAGGCTTGATTCAGAGTATTTTCTTACGACTGCAACAATCACAACCAAAAATAGGATAATTAAGAAAGGGAAAAGCCAGTTAGTTTTCACAGTAATATTAAAATTTTCACCAGGCCCAACTTCTCTATTCCATGTGTAATAAACTGTCCCACCATCTCTTTCCACAATGTCTGGCTCAGGACTAAAAGTTGTAAAAAGTCTTGAAATAATATTTTTTCTTATAACAGTTTCAGAATGTTCAATTGTATTCCCTTCATTGCTCTTTTCAATTACGCTTGTATGTACAAAAAGTCCGAAATTCTTTTTTGTTGTTGTAACAAGGTTTTTCTCAATGAATTTTATAACTCCTTCAACTTTAGCTTTTTCTTCATCAACGGTAACTTCTGCAGTCATTGTATAAAAGCCGGCAAGTAAGCTTCTGAAATCTTCGTTATTTAACTGAACTAAAAACTTCTTTGTTTCATAGGGTTCAAGAGTAAAGCTTTTTTCGAGATTAAAAAATGGGGATGAAAAAACAGTATTAACATTCCCAAAATTAAAATTTTCTTTGTTCTTTAAATATATCTCAATAGAATTAGATTCAATATCAACATCTCCTGAGCCGACCTCAAAGGCGCTTTCTAAGTTAATTATTTTGAATGTAAGATTCTCACTTATTTCTGAACTGTCGCTGCCTCTTATATAATAAGGAAATGTGTAAAATCCGCTATCAGGAAGTTTTGACAATGGAATAATTTCCACTTTTACTTCTTTTACTTCTGCACCGGATATTGGAACAGTGCCAACCGGAAACATCTTAAATCCAAGAAGGTTGTAAAAACTAAAGCTATCACTAGAACCCAAATTAGTTATCTTTAAGTCAAAAACAACAGGCTTGTCAAGATCTGAAACCCAAACTTCATTGCTGCTTACTTTTTCAACTTTAATGTTTATTGCAGAAGCAGATGAAATAACTAGAAGAAGTCCAGCAAAAATCAAAAAAACTAAAACAGGCACCTTTTTCATGTAAAGAACAGAAAGAATTTATATTTAAGGATTTCGGTTGCTGTTTTTTCAGTTTTTTCTATTACTTCTTGCCTTCCAAATCAAGATACGCCTTTGTCTGAGCCAAGAGTTCATCGCAATTCTGAGCGAGTTTGCCTTTATACTCTTCAACTCTAGAAGGGATAATCCATTTCTCATAAGTACTTCTAAGAAATTTTTTAAAAGCAGTTCCTTCAAATTTTCCCTGATAATCTCTGATTAGATTTCCCTTAACATCAACATTAACAGAGCCTTTGTTCGTGTTAATTTTTGCTCCTCCTTGAGTTATTTCAACACTGGTAAGTCCGCCAACCTTAATTTTAACTTCAATTTCAAACTTGAAATAATCTGTAACTACTTTGCTTGCCTTCCATTCAACGCCAATATTTTTCGTATCTCCTGTTATCTTCTCATCATATTTATTCTCAGAAGGAATCATTCCAGTCTCATCTTTTAACCAATCATAGCAGAATTTGTAGAAATCTTTAAATGAAAAAATCCCTCCGTAACTAATTTTGCTCGAGAATACTGTTTCTGATTCAGCCATTTTATTCTTTTTATAAAAGAGAAATCTTGTTTAAATATTTAACTTTTATATAGAATTTCTGCATGACTCGCAAATTAGCATTCCGTGAGATCGATATAACGGCCCTCTCTTTCCGCATTCTTCACAAATACCATCCTCAATCACTGGAAGATCTTTTCTTTTTATCCTTTTCAATTTTTCCTGTTCTTCTCTGATTTGAATGAACTCTTCAAGTTCAGGATAAATATCTGGATGGAAGCTCAAAACATCCCTGACCGTTATCATTCCTACAAGTTTTCCGCTTTCTACAACAGGAAGCCTTTCAAACTGAAGTTTTTTCATTTTTTCTATTGCTTCCCGAATTGTTGCAGTAGGCTTTATGATTGCAATTTTTTTTGGAGAAATGTCAATCGCTTTAATTTTCGACAGATCTGCATGAGATTTTTTTATCAACGCCCAAAGAATATCTTTTTGGCTGACAAACCCTACAAGTTTTCCGTTTTCCACAAGAAGCAAGCTGCCAACCTTCCTCCTGACCATTTTCTTGGCGCAGTTGAAGAGGGTTTCATCGGGTTTAGATGTCACAGGTTCGCGTGTCATAACATCCGCGACAAGGATGTTTTCCATAAGAAACCGAGCCACTTGTTACTTATAAATTTTATGAGACTGATTTCCCATAGTTCCTACTTTTACTTCATTACAATAATGTTTAAATAAGTCCTCGCAAAGTTATGATTAATATGGAAGTTGAGTATATAGCCAAAGATTCTAGAGAGTTAAAAAAACTTGAAGAAATAATTAAAGGATTGCCTTGTATTCTTATTCCCAATAGTTTTGCGGTACAAGTTAAAAGTGCAGGTTTAGAAGGAACAGCAGTGCACATAACTCCAAAATACAATCGTACTTCAATCGATGAAATCAGAGGAAACCCAGAAAGAGCTGGCTTTATGAAATTAGATTATAATTCTGATTCACCAAAATTAATAGTAAAAAATAAAGATTACACTTACTTCATTCATTTAAAGAGGAGTGAAGAATAAAAAATGTCAGAAAGTGAACTAATAAAGGTGATGAGGGAAGAGGATTTATCTCGACTTAAGCCAACAGATAGAATCATTGTAAATGGTCAGAGAGCAGGGGTTTTGTGTCATGATATTTCAGGCGTAAAAATTCTTTTAGCTTACAGGACTGACAAAGAAGGGATTGTTTATGAGATGAATGTATCTGGTGTAGAAATAGTTTACCGAAATGGGGAAGTTTTTTCCGAAATCAACTGGCGTAAGCCTGTAATTTTTGAAGAGTATGATAAGGCGTTGTTAAAAACGAGGGGAGTAATAGACTAAAATGTCAGAAAAACCAAGTATAATGCCAGAGGATGTGCATAGGCTGCTCGGCAAAGACGCTCAAAGAAACAATATCTTTGTTGCCAGAATGGTTGCTGAAATTGTGAAAACCACTCTCGGCCCAAGAGGAATGGACAAAATGCTTGTATCTCCTTCAGGTGACATTATCATAACAAACGACGGAGTCACAATCCTTGAAGAGATGCAGATAGAACATCCTGCTGCAAAGATGATGGTTGAAATTGCAAGAACTCAGGAAAGCGAAGTCGGTGATGGAACAACAACAGCAGTGATGATAGCAGGAAAACTTTTAGAAAATGCAGAAAAGCTTCTTGATAAAAAAATTCACCCTACAATCATAACAAAGGGGTACAGGCTCGCAGCTGAAAAATCACAGGAAATTTTAAAAGACATTTCTTTAAGAGTAACTTCTAATGATGTTGAAGTCTTAAAGCAGATTGCAATGACAGCAATGACAGGCAAGGGAGCAGAAGACGCAAAGGAAAAGTTTGCAGAAATAATTGTCCAAGCCATAAGACAGATTGAAGACAAAGGAAAAATTGACTTAAATGACATAAAAATAGAAAAGTCAAAGGGTGACGGCATAAAAGATACGGAATTGATTTCTGGAATAGTGATTGGCAAGGAAAGAGTTTCACACGACATGCCTTCTGTGGTTTCAAATGCAAAGATTGCACTTGTTGATTTTCCTCTCGAAATAAAAAACCCGGAAATTGACACTAAAATCTCAATTACTTCTCCTGAACAATTGCAAAGTTTTGTAATTCAGGAAGAAAGAGAAATCAAAGAAATGGTGCAAAAAGTAAAGCACTCTGGAGCAAGCGTTATTTTCTGTCAGAAAGGAATTGATGATTTTGCTCAATATCTTCTTGCCAAAGAAGAAATCTATGCTTGCAGACGTGTTGCCAGAAGCGATATGGAAAAAATTTCCAAAGCAACAGGAGCAAAAATAGTAAGCAATATCAACGAACTTACTCCTTTTGAAACTGGAAATGCACAAATAGTTGAAGAAATAAAACACGGCTCAGATGCAATGACATACATAAGAGGGTGCCAAAATCCAAAAGCACTCACAATACTAATTCACGGCGGCACAGAGCATGTTATAGATGAAGTTGAAAGAGCAATAAAAGATGGTCTTGGCGATGTTTCATGTGTCTTGCAATCAGAGCTTGTTGTCCCCGGCGGTGGAGCCGTAGAAATGGAACTTGCCCGCAGACTGCGTGAATTCTCAAATGGATTATTTGGAAGAGAACAGCTTGCAGTTGAAGAATTTGCTTCTGCCTTAGAATTTATACCTATAACTCTCGCAGAAAATGCGGGTCTTGACCCTATAGATGTGATAACTGAATTAAAATCAAGGCATGATTCCGGAGAAAGAAACGCAGGCCTAAATCTCTTCAAAAACAAAGTAGAAAACATGTTGGAAGCTCAAATAATTGAACCATTAAAAATAAAAAGTCAGGCAATAAGTTCAGCCAGCGAAGTAGCTAATATGATTTTAAGAATAGATGATGTAATTGCATCGACAGGAAAACAGCAGGGTCTTGGAGATTTAAAGAGAGGTCAAGGAATGTATGATGACCTTTAATACTACTTCTCAAAATCAAAAAATAACATAAGCGACAGAAGCCACTATTATAGCAGAAGCAACAAAGTTCTTCCAGCTCATTTTCTCCTTAAGAAAGAAGTATGCAAACGTATAGATTAAAACAGGGGCAAGCATGAGAAGAAGTGTTGTGAACACGACTCCTACACTAAGGTATCCATAGTAAATCACAATTCTGTAGACTACCCATACAATTCCTGTTATAAAAATCTCCCATCTAACTTTGGTGCTTAATTTTCCAAGTCTTGGCCTGAAAATAATCCAGCTAAACAAAAAAATAGAAAGACTTCTTAAAAAGTAAAAGCTAAAAGGAGAATAAAAGTCAAGGATTAGTCTTGAAGTAACAAGCTCTAAAGCAAAGAAAAAACTTCCGATAATAGCTGCAATAAAATATTTATTGAATGTTAAGTGATTTTTTTTAAAATGTGTAAGAACCAATGCGAATCCAGCAATTAACGCGGGAACAATTACATTCGCGTTTCTCTCGTAAAGTCCTTCTGCAAAAAAGCCAAAGACAATTGCAAGGACAACAACAAACAAGGGTTCCAAAACCCTGGCTGGCTCAAGGTTGGTTACCTTTTCCCACTTCATAGAATAAAAGACCAAAAGGTTAGCAATAATTGAAAATAAAACAACAATAAGAAAAATAACAATGTTTTTTGTTTCAAAAGCTTCTGGATTGAGTCCCCAGAAGAAATAGATAAAGGGGAGCATTGAAACCACTATTGCAAGAAAAGTAGCAACCTGATAAAGTTTAATATTTACTTTTCTTTTTTTAAGAACAAGCCTTTCTAAAATTGTCCCTGCAGCTAAAGCTGCAGCCCCAATAACCGGAAAGTAATAAACCATCTTTTTCCCTCGCTTAATAAAAAGAAAGCTCCTTTAAAAGTTTTAAGGAAATTCAAAAGATAAAGGAGGGTAAACTTATAAGTTAAATTTAAATAAAGAAACCTGTTTAATATAGATAAAAGAATGAAAAAAAGAGTTGGTGTGAAGGTTTATTCAACGCAAACATGTGTTTGGTGTGAAAAAGCAAAAGAATTTTTCATATCTAATGGAGTTAAATTTACGGATATAGACGTCGGCTCAAACAGAAAAGCAGCAGAGGAAATGATTAAAAAATCGCATCAAATGGGTATTCCTGTGATAGACATTGGAGGAAAAATAATTGTTGGTTACGACGAAAAAGCCTTTAAAACAGCTTTAAAAATGATATAGGTATTATAATTAAAATGTCAAAGAAAACATCAAAAGAAAAAAACTATGATTTCCTTGTTCTTGGAGCAGGTGGAACAGGCCTAGCATCAGCAATGTACGCTGCTCGGCTTGGGCTTAAAACGCTTGTTCTTGGACATTCGCATGGAATAGAACTTCCTGTCGGAGGAATAATAACAACAACAAACATTGTTGAAAACTATCCTGGCTTCACAAAAATTTCCGGTCCGGATTTAGCAAAGAAAATTGAGAAGCATGCATTAAGTTATGACTTAGTTTCAATAAAAGATGAACGGGCTTTATCGTTAAGAAAAACAAAGAGCTTTTTCACTGTTAAGACTAAAAAAATGATATACAAAACAAAAACAATTTTATTCGCTACAGGAACGAAATGGCAAAAGCTTCCTGATTCTATTATTGGCTCTAACAAATTTGAAAACAAAGGAGTTAGCTATTGCGCTTTATGCGATGCTCCGTTATTCAGGGGAAAAATTGTCGCAGTCATAGGTGGCTCTGACACTGCGGCAAAAGATGCCCTGCTTTTAGCGGAATACGCAAAAAAAGTTTACATTATTTATCGTGGCAATGAGATACATCCAGAGCCAATAAACATGAATCGTATAAAAACAAACAAAAAAATAGAGATAATAAGCAACACCAACATCATAGAATTAAAGGGTCAGGAGTTTTTATCTGAAGTTTCACTTGACAAGTCTTATAAGGGGAAAAAAATTCTGGTTTTAGATGGAGTCTTTGTTGCTATAGGCAATACTCCTCTTTCAGACCTTGCAAAGTCTATTGGAGTTAAACTAAACCCAAAAAAAGAAATAAAAATTAATCATATGACATCTGAAACGAACGTCAAAGGAGTTTTTGCAGCGGGAGATGTTACAGACAAGCAGTTCAAACAATTAATAACAGGAGTAGCTGATGGTTGCACTGCAGCCTACACTGCTTATGAACATATTACAAAGGAAAAAGTTATGGCTACTTAAATCTAAAAGAATCACTTTATATCTTCTTCAAATTCTTTCTGATTTCTTCCAAAAACTTTCCAGTTATGCTTGCAACAGGCTTGTTTAAAGTGTATTCATTAACATGCATTTCCTTTATCAATTCTTTAGATTGTCTTTTTGTTATTCCTTCATCAACTAAAGAAAGAATTATTGCATTCTTTATTTTTCCTTTTTTCAATATGATTCTTTGAATTACTCTTTCTTCCTTTGTTGATTTTTCTTTTCTTTTTAGCTTTACAAGCCAGGAGTCAACTCTCGGTTCTGGATAAAAGCTATCTTTCTTAACAATTGCAATTGGAGTAAAATCAAAGAAAAGATTAACGGTAATTCCTGCTTTACTTTTATTTTCAGCTATTATGTCTTTAAATTTTTCTCCAACAATCAAAGTCATTTCTTCAACACCCGATTCAATGGCTTTTCTTATCAATGGTTCCGCTAAAAAATAAGGAATATTAGAAACTACTTTGTTATATCCTTTCCAAGGAAATTTCATTGCATCTCCATAAACCATCTTTAAATTTCCATATTTCTTTTCAAGAACATCAAGAAAGGGTTTTAATCTGAAATCAATTTCAAAAGTGAGAACCTCTCCTGCTTTTTTTGTCAGCGCCTCTGTTAGTAAACCTTTTCCGGCGCCAATTTCAATTACCCTATCTTCTTTAGACAGATCAGCAATAGCAATCTCTTTATCTATCACTTTTTTATCAATAAGAAAATGCTGTCCTAGGTCAAGATTAGGCATAAACTCCTCGGTTTTTTCCATAATAATAGTAAAACCAAAACATATTTAATCCTTTGTTTTGATAGAATTTCATGACGCTTAATTTCGAAAAAGAAAAGCTTATTGAAGAGCTAAAAGAAAGAAAGCCAAAGAAAGTGCTTGTTCAGCTTGCTGAAGGAATAAAGAGAGATGCCTCTGAAATTTCAAACTGGATAGAATCCTTGGGAATTGAATGTATCTTCTCTGGAGAAACCTGTTGGGGAGCATGTTCCGTTGCAGTCCAGGAAGCTCAGGCATTAGGTGTGGATTTACTAGTTCATTTCGGGCATGCTGAATTCATAAAAGTCGATTTCCCAATCCTTTACATGGAAGTGCAGGACATTCTAGATCTCAGTCCAATCTTAAACAGGTCTTTGCCTCATGTTCAGCCTTATACATCTATTGGACTTTCATATTCTATTCAACATAGACACGACATAGAAAACATAAAAAAATTCTACGAATCTCATGGTAAAAAAGTAACTTTGTCTCAAAAGGCTGGAACAAATGCCTATGAAGGGCATATCACTGGATGCGAATATCGTGGATTAAAAGCAATCCAAGATCAAGTAGATGCGTTTGTTATTATAGGAAACCAATTCCATTCAATGGGAGCAACTCTTGCCTTAAAAAAACCGGTAATTCTTGTTGATGTTTACAATGATGATGTCAGAAGTATGGCAGGTCTTAGAGATAAAATACTAAAACAGAGGTTTTTCTCAATTGAAAAATTCAGGGAAGCGAAAAACGTTGCTATTATTGTTGAAATAAAGCCTGGACAAAAATTCGGAAATCCAAGAAAGTTACTTGAAAAACTCAAAGCAGCAGGAAAAAACGCCATTGTAATAACGATGTCGGAGCTAACACCAGATAAAATAATGAATTTTTATCATATTGATGCTTTTGTTGAACTCGCATGCCCTAGGATTGCCTTAGATGATTTTGCAAAATATCCAAAACCAATACTGACCATGCTTGAAGCATTGGTTGCTATTGGAGAAAAATCCTGGGATGAAGTTATTGAACAGGGGATTGTTTGAAAAACCACCAAAACATTTATAAAATACTTTTCAAATGTACTATAAAGAAAATGTCCGAAGAAAAAACGGTAACAATAAAAAAGAGTGACTTGTGGAAATATTCTACTTTTGTATTAATTGCGGTAGTTGTTATTGGGGGATTTTTTCTTCTTAAAGGAAATAATCTAGGAACCAATCCAGGAACCGACACAACAAATACTGGAACAAATAATCCAACACCAATAAACGCAAAAGCCCTTATTGAACAAAACGATCCTGTCCTTGGTGATGAAAATGCAGGAATCACTATACTGGAGTTTTCCGATTTCCAATGTCCATTTTGCGAAAGAGCTTATTCTGGAGCAATAGCCGATTTCAAGACAAGCAGTTACTTCTCAAACGGGGAAGTTAATCTTATTTACAAGCAATTTCCATTAAACTCGATACATCCTTACGCACAGAAAGCCGCAGAAGCTTCATTATGTGCAGGGGAACAAGGAAAGTTCTGGGAAATGCATGATAAGATGTTCGAAAATCAGGCTTCGCTTACCTCAACACTTCAAAGCGGAGGAGTTAGTGCCGTAGCTGGATCCTTAAAACAATATGCTTCCCAACTTGGACTTAACACGGCACAATTTAACGCTTGCTTAGACAATGGAAAGTTTGCTTCAGAAGTATCAAAGGAAACTGCTCAAGCAACATCTGCAGGAGGACAAGGAACTCCATTCTTCGTTATTGTCAACACAGAAACAGGAGACTCAACAGTAATTTCTGGAGCTTATCCTTGGTCTCAGTTTGAAACAGCAATAAGCTCTATTCAATAATTTTATTTTCAGTTAGCACAATTAGTATGGAAACAAAAACAAATTCTTCAGAAAAACACGCTTCAAGTGAATCTATTAAAATTCCTGTAAAATGGATTGTTTCAACTATTGTTACAATAGTAGTTATTGTCTTGGCTTATTTCTTATTAAATTCAGGAATCATGACTGGCAATGCATCAAGCACAGATATAGGCGAAAATGAAGCAAAGGAAAAACTTCTTGATTTTTTCTCTACACAAGTTCCTGAAAGTTCTGTTGAATTTGTTTCAATATCCAAACAAGGAACATTCTATGAAATCATCTTAAACGTTGATGGACAGGAGGTCCCTGTTTTTGTTACTTCCGATGGAAAATATCTTGTCGTTGATCCCATTCCTCTTGAATAAAAGTTAAAATGACAGTAAATATAAAATTTTCAATCATTCGCCATAAGAGGTATTTCAAATGAGACAAAAATCAGAGATTTTAGCTCACTCGTCTTCAGGAGAAGCCAAATGACAGAAGAAACTTTCAAATGTGAAGCTTGTAATAAGATTTTTGGTAGTAAAGAAGCACTGGACATGCATAATGCAGCAAAACATCCTGAAAAAGTTCCAAAAAGCGGAAAAAGTGTTCCAATTAAAAAAATAAGAAATTGGGCTATTTTTATTTTGATTATTGGTTTTGCTATTTGGGCAATTTATGCGTTAATGACGGGCCCAAACTCTTTTGACACTCTTTCTGCTTCTGAGATAAATATAGGTAGCCATAAAAATATAGCATTGCATATTCATTCAGACTTAGAAATTAAAATAAATAATCAGAGTTTTCCAATTCCTGCAAACATAGGAATCCAAACAGGAATAATGAGACCTCTGCATACGCATGATGCAACAGGAGAGATTCATATTGAGGGACCTTACGCAAGAGATTTTAAAATTGGGGAATTCTTTGATGTTTGGGGAGAAACTTTTAACTCATCTTGCATCTTTGAACAATGCACAGAAAACGGGAAATTAAAAATGTTAGTTAATGAGCAAGAAAGCCAGCAGTTTGAAAATTATATATTAAAAGATGGCGATAAAATAGTCATAGAGTTTACTTCTTTTTAGTTGATTAGATTAGAAAAAGTATATAAATAAAACATTTAACCCTAACTCATGGAAAATAAACATGTTGGACTTCTTTTGATTGGTGTATCAATTTTACTTATAGGAATCGTATTTCTGTTTCAGAATGCACTAGAAGAAATAGTAGCTTCAACTTGCACTGCAGTAGAACACTCTGTTTCTTGTCCTATGAATGAGGGCATAAATCAACAAACATATCTATCTCTTGGTATCGTGGGTCTTCTTATGATTATTGGTTTAGTTTTGGTTTTCTCAAAACCCAAAGAAAGAATTGTCATTAAAACAGTAAA
>Ga0184615_10000186_pt1 | contig 38487 bp, 50 predicted proteins | sample PLM4_65_coex_FD_133134 | JGI IMG/M metagenome (GOLD analysis project Ga0184615, IMG submission 133134) | Groundwater sediment microbial communities from an aquifer in East River, Colorado, USA - PLM4_65_coex | ecosystem: Environmental > Terrestrial > Soil > Riparian zone | place: USA: East...
CCTCCAGTCGATCGTTAATCTGATCCTGGTGGGTTGGCAGAGTGGCAATGCAGCGGTTTGCTAAGCCGTACTCGGTTCGCTGAGCGAAGGTTCGATTCCTTCACCCACCGCCATCAACGGAAGGTGCCGCTGGGTTGGCCGGCAACCGGTCTTGAAAACCGGGGCGCTGTAACGGCGAGGGTTCGACTCCTTCACCTTCCTCCATCTATATATTCGGCATCCAAAGGATAGCCATGAAACGGGAATCGCAGCTTGGAATGAACCCAAGCACGGCCAGCCATAGGCTGGTTAAGGACACTCTCTTTCGGCTCGCAGTTGAAGCAGGGCATGTATGTCACCACTGCAAAAAGCCGCTTGATATGGATAGTTTCAGCGTCGAGCACGTGACACCGTGGCTCAACAGTCCCGATACTACTCGCTTGTTTTTCGATCAAAACAACATCGCGTTCAGCCATCTGTCATGCAATAGCGCCGCAGGCGGCAAAGGCGCGGTCAGAAGGTTTTCGCCTGAGGAAGCGGAAGCTAGGGTCCGGCTCAGCAAAAAGCGCCACTGGACTGCGGAAAGACGACGGGACAAGTATCTGCGTCTTGGCACGTAGGACCTTCACCTTCCGCCACTAAAGCGCAGAAACCCGCCCTTGAGGTGGTTTTTCGTTTCTGGCTCCCCGATTTCCTCGACCCCCTGTCCCGACATCTCGCTGTCGGGTCGGTCTTGTGCCCGGGCTAGTACCGGGCCTTTTTCAAAGGCATGTTCCACGTGGCATCACTCCGCTTCACTGCCGGCGCATTGACTCTGTTCGCCTTGGCCGCGGTTATCGTGGCGGAGGCACAGACACCAGCCTGCCCATGGGATGCCAGCTGCATATCCTGGACGCCTCCCACGGCCTATACGACTGGCGAGGCGCTGCCACTTTCCGCCATTGCATCCTACCGGATCGAGGCTGCCACGGCCTCCGCAGGGCCATGGACGGCTTTGGCTACGGTGCCCGCACCTACGACGACCTATCAGCGTCGACCGGTGAGCGGCACGAACTACTACCGGGTGGTGGCGGTCCTGGTCGGTGGGCCAATCTCTGCGCCGGGCCTGAGTAATCCAGATGCCACGACGCAACCAGCACCCAATCCGCCCATCGTCACTGTCGCCGGCACGGGCTACCGACTCGACCTGGGCTACTACAACCAGATCAAGATTGCTGCAATCGGCCTCGTGCCAGTCGGCGCGCCCTGCCTGAGCTTCACAGCTCAAGGACTCAACTTGATTGATCGCCGGTTGCTCAAGCCAGATCCTGGTAAGAGCACGCCTAAGCAGGTGCTCGCGAAGTGCGGGACGGCGATGTGACCATCTCCGGCCACCTCACCGACCCGCCTTACGCCGTAGCGAACCGAGCAAAGCTGGCGAACATTGCCAGCAAAACGATCCAGTGAGTCCGTACCGCGCCCTCAGAGAGCTGGTGCTGTGCCCCCTGACCCACTGCGTGCCGATGAACGCAGCCGACCGTAAGGACCGCGCCCGACGAGCCAGGGAATCGATGCGGGCGGATCTCCGGGGAAAGGACTGGGGGGGGAAGCGCAGGGCGCAGCAATCACGGGTGATCGAGCTTGCGAAGCACGTAAATGTTGTTGATCGCGAACAGCTTGCTCTTCGGCATCCGCATGAATTTGAACTTGAACGCCTGCGAGTCGTACTGAATACGCTCGAACATCCCGCGATACAGCCGCTCCAGCAGCCAATCGAATATCGGGTGGATGTGGCCTGAGCCCAGATAGTCGTCCTCGCTCCACCAGGCGAGATTGCCAGTGGCCAGATAGCGCAGTCGCTGGGCGAGCGAATGCGGGTTGGGCGTGCTCAGGGTGAGATAGCCGCCGACCTCCAGGACGCGGTACGCCTCCTGCAGCAGCCGCTTTGGGTTGTGCAAATGCTCGATGACCTCGATCGCGTAAACCATCGCGAACGACTTATCCGCAAACGGAATCGAGTCATTGAGATCCGCCTGGAGGCACTCGATCCCCGGCACCTTGTGATGCCGTGGTGAGATGTCAACGGATTTGATTTCGGCGGTGGGTATCCCAGCATCGATCAGTCGCTTTTCGAAAGCCCCTTGGCCAGCTCCAGCGACCAGCACTTTGCGGCCCTGCACCAAAAAGCGGGTCATGTCGTACACCTTGTGGTGCACGCCATCGCCGGCCATGTCTTTGAAATTGGATGCAACAGATACCGACTCGACTACGTTGGTCGTCATCGCATGTTTCCCCTGTCTTTTGTTGTGTTACCGCAGTTGACTTTACTCCCAAAAATATGCCGGCGGCGCGGGTTTTCAGACACATGACAACCGAATTTTGTTAGACCGTCGCCATTTCTTACAGAGCGCCGCGGGATTGTTGATTCCGGCCGCATCGCCATTGGTTGCGAATGCCGCATTGATCGTTCTCAGCCCGCGGTATTCCACGTCCGGCGCCGCGCCTGAAGCGCAATCTGGCTTGAATTTCCTGGCCAACGGCGCCGCAGGCAGCGACATCCGACTTGCCTGGAGCGGTGCGAACCTGCTCTCGCGCACGGCGCAGACCGTCATCTGGAAAGCGTTCTACGCGCAGCAATCCGGCTATTACGCGGACGTGTGGGACGCCGAGAACGACGGCAGCTTCCACTTCTCGAAGTATGAGCACGGCACGCATCCGTATCCGTGCGATGGAGCGTTCAATGGGACTGGCCAGGCGACAGGGGGCACAGGCGAATCTGGCGACATCCATTACTTCGAGATCGCGGGCCTCGGCGATGGACCGGAGGTACTCTTCGGCCATGACTTCATCGCGTCCCCCGGAGGCACGGCGAAGCTGGTCGTTAACGGGATCTGGTATACGCATGCGCGCACCGTTGAGGTGGTCAGCGGCACGATTCTGCGGCACACCTTTTGGCCGGACGTCGTGAACGATCCGAGTTACGTGATCCAGCAAGATCTGACGCTAGCTGATCTGAACGTACCAACGAGTCCGGCATTCATCGTCGGTTGCTCGCCCTGGACATCGAGCAATTTCGCCGGCACGGGCTCGGGTTACACGAACACCGAGACGCCTGGAAACATCACGCGCGGCATCAAGCTGTTCAATGCGCCGCTCACGATATCGGACATTGCGAGCGAGGCGGCGAGCGCCACGAACTCGCCGGTGACGGCAGCCGGTATCGCCAGCGTCTGGTACATGAACGAGAACCCGACGCCTACCGACATCACGGATAAGTCAGGCGCGGGCCACACACCGACGTGGGCCAACGCCAACCGTCCGACATTGTGGACGCCGTGAGGAACATGAATCGCCGTCGCTTCCTGCGCAACGCTGCTGGGCTACTTGTGCCGACGTTGGCGCCGTCGATGGCTCGTGCTGGACTGATCGCCATCGTCGGTTCGCGGCATTTCACTGTGCCCGGTGGCGGCGGTGATCTAGTCCACGGCCAAGCATCCGTAATCACCGGCAGCGGATTCGGCACGCGTGCCGACTACAATTTTGGCGATTACGAGTGGCAAGGTGTACGACATATCCACTGGCGATGGGGGGATTTTGCTGCTGGATTTCCAGCCAATGGAAGCAGCCAAGCCACGACTGAGGCTCAGCTAAAAGGATTCTTCTGCGGTGCGACTGGATTAGGTTCTGGTGCTTTCGATTACAACGATACTCCGTCAAGCGTCGGTGTAGCTATCGTCGATGGCGGTCCTTCCCAATCCGGGAAGATGTTGCGGAAGACAAACATTGGAGGGGGTAGCGCAGAAGAAGGATACATTCAGTTCAATACTACTGGTTCTCTTCCGTCGACTCCCCTTGGATTCACTTGTTTTAAAGCGAAATGCGTCGATGTTGCTGGCGGCGGCAAAGTCATGCGCTACTGGAAGCAAGGCGGCGGAAATCCCAATCACTACATCGGCAACAATGCTGGTGGCACGATCACCAAAGAGCCGGGACCTCAATTTACGTTTTTGGATAATTATGGAGATCCCGAAGCTGCATTTCGCCGCTACCAGTGGGTGTACGACACAGACAGCACCCTATCGATAAACGGCACAGCGATGATCAACTCCAGTACGGATACTGGATTTTGTGTCGCCGGCCAGACCACAACAAAGGTGATGTCCGGGGCAACGTTCCAGGATGCGCACCTTACGTGGCCAAACAGTTGCGACGCAGGCGCAGTGTACGAGTACGCGGATATCTATTTTGATCCCACACCGGCCCGCGTCGCAGTCACAGACGGGATAAAAACTGAGATTCAAATATGCACTTCGTGGTCTGACACAGAGATCGAAACGTTGTTCAACAAGGGTGAACTGTCCTCCGGCCCGGGCACTCGCTACGCCTACAACACAAGCAACGCCCTGGTAAAAACTGAAAGTGTGACGATCGCATAACCGTGAAAACTCGAAACAGGTTTGGAACCAGCGTTGCATTCGTCCTGCTGCTGGTGGCGCAACTGTGCCTCTCGGTTGCGCAAGCACAGATTGCGTACGACAACTCGGCGAAGGTCAGTAGCCTTGCGAATGTCGACAATCTATCAACAGCCTCGTTCGCGGTCGCGGGCGCGAATCGCGTCATTGTTGTAGGGGTGTTAACCGGCGCCGGGACGCCGCTCACGCCCAGCGCGGTGAAGTGGGGAGGCAGCGGCGGCGTATCCCTAACGCAGCATGGGTCAACGCTGGATCTTGGCGCAAACGTTAAATTATCACTGTGGCGACTGATCGCCCCGACCGTACAAACGAGTACGGTCTACGTGTCGTGGGCAGCGACTCAGGATGAGATTGGCGTCCTCACGGCGTCGTACACCGGCGTTGATCAAACGACGCCGCTGCGCACGCTGGCCACCAACACCGGCTCAGGCGTGAGCACACTAAGCGTCAACGCGACCTCTGTAGCAAGCGATCTGGTGCTCGCGCTATTTGGCTGGCTGGACAGCGGTAATAACGCATTCACCGCGACTGTCGGCGGCACGCAGACATCGAGACAGGAAGCTGAGGGCGCGAGCCTGGGCTACGAAGGACTGCTGCTCAGCGATCTATCGGCGGTCGGCACGTCGACATCGATGTCCTACGACATGGACGCTGCCGCCGTGCCGGATGGCGGGCTGGCCATCCTCGCGGCGGCACTCGTCCCGGCAAGCGGCGGGGGCAGTACTGGCATTATCCTGAAAAGGCGGAAACACTGATGATGCGCAGAATTATTGTTGCTGGCTTGTGCCTTTTCGCGGCGCTCTCATCGAATGCCACCGGCCTGTTCGACATCATCACGAAGGCCTCGACGGACCGCTCCGTCACCGTCGACATCATCGACTCGACGGACGGTACGCCAGAGACCGGCGTTGTCTTCAATACGTCCGGCATTGATCTGTGGTATCGGCGCGAAGGTGCCGCCCTCGTCTCGATCACGGAAGCCACGCTTGCCGCGCTGACGACCGCGCACGCCGACGGCGGCTTCCTGCACGTCGCGAATGGAACGTATCGCCTGGATCTGCCCGACGCTGCCTTCGCCACAAGCGCGAACTATGTCGACTTCGGCGGCACAGTCACCGGGATGATCGTGATCGGTGGGCGGGTGCGGCTTGTCGATACCAACCTTGAAGTCACGAACATCCCTGCGAATGTCACGCAGTACGGCGGGACCAACGGCACGTTTGCGAGCGGTCGACCGGAAGTAAACACGACGCATGCGGCCGGCACGGCGTGGAACTCCGGTGCGATCGGCGCAAACACGCTCGCCGCGGACACGCTGACGGCCGCGAAGGCAGCCGCTGACCTCGGGACCGAGTTCGCAAACGCGACCTGGGCGCTTGATGCCACCGGACAGCAGACGCAAGGAACATTTGGCCAAGTGTTAGGCGACTCGGCGGCTGACGCTGATAGCGTCTGGTCGCTCGCCAACACGAACCTCAACGCGACGGTCAGCAGCCGCGCGAGTCAGACCAGCGTCGATACGATCGACGACTTCGTTGACACCGAGGTTGCGGCGATCCTGGTGGATACGGCAGAGATCGGGACCGCAGGCGCGGGCCTTACGAACATCAATCTGCCCAATCAGACGATGGATATCGTCGGGAACATCACCGGGAATCTATCGGGCTCGGCGGGCTCTGTGACGGGCGCAGTTGGCAGCGTCACCGGCGCCGTAGGCTCAGTCACCGCGGTATCCAGCGGCGCCATCAGCGAGGCATCCTTTGCGACGACAGCCGGCTCCTTCGACGCGCTTGGCATCGTCGACCAGGGCACGGCCCAGGCCGCAACCGGCACTACCCTGCAACTGCGATCCGCGGCTGCGTTCGCCGACGACGAGATCATTGGCGCGACGTGCATCGTCACTGGCGGCTCGGCTGGTATCGGGCAGGCGCGCACGATCAGCGACTACGTATCGAGCACGGACACCGCCACCGTCGAGACGTGGACCACGACACCAACCGGCACGATCACTTACCAATGTTTCGGAACAGCGGCGAGCACGGGCGGTGGATCGGCTCCGACTGCAGCAGAAAATGCAGCGGCAGTGTGGGGTCTGGACGCGACGGGCCAGCAGACGCAAGGCACTTTCGGCCAAGTCCTGGGTGACTCGGCTGCGGATACCGATAGCGTGTGGTCACTGGCGAATACGAACCTCAACGCGACAGTGTCGAGCCGTGCTTCGCAGACGACCCTCGACACGCTGGATGACTACGTTGACACGGAAGTCGCAGCGATCCTGGTGGATACCGGGACTACCCTCGACGGCAAGATCGACACGATCGACACGGTTGCGGATGCGATCAAGGTGAAGTCGGATCAACTGAGCTTCGGCGTCACTAACCAGCTGGATGTCAACGTGGAGAGCATGAACGCCAACGCGGTGTGCGGTACTGGAGATTCAGGTACAGCATGGACAGGCTGCCCGTAGGGTGCAGTCATGGGCTTCAATCCGACTGCATTCCCGGATGTCGGATTTGATCCGACCGCATTCGAGAAGGAAGCCGTCAGCCCGGACACCACTCCGGATCAGTTCAGCTTCACCGATCAGTCAGGGGTAGCGCTCTCCGCAACGATCACGAGCGCGCCGGTCACAATCACTGGGATTGATGCGGCCTCGGACATCACGGTCAGTGGCGGAACGTACAGCATCAACGGCGGGGCGTTCACAGCTGCCGCAGGAACGGTTGTGAACGGCGATCAGGTTCGGGCCCGGCATACGTCGAGCGCGAGCTACCTCACGGCTACAAACACCCTCGTGACGATCGGCGGGGTGTCGGACACGTTCACGAGCACGACGCTGCCTGAGTTTCCGGCCGACAGCGCTGCGATTGTCGCCATTGTCGCGAGACGCAGAATTTTTCACTAGGAGCATCCATGCAAGGCCCGATCTATACAGCGACATTTACCGCCGTGGCGGTGAGCGCCGCACAGGACCTATTCGAGATCGTTGCGCCAGCGTCGAAGCGAATAGCGATCTGTGAGATCGACGTAGGCCAGTACTCTGATGCCGGTGACGCCCAGGCCGAGATGCTGTCTCTGTTGATGTTGCGCGGCTATACCTCCGCAGGCACCGGCGGTAGCGCGTTGACGGCGGCGAATAGGTCCTCAAAGGGCCGGGCTTCAGGGGCGACCGTGTTGGCCAACAACACAACCGTGGCCAGCGGTGGCACGCCAACCACAGTGCGCGCTACGTCATTCAACGTCCAGGCGGGGTGGTATTACCGCCCGCGATTCGACGTCGTGTTCGATGAGCGAGATATCGTCGAGCCTGGGCAGCGATTTGTGGTGCGGATCACCGCGCCCGCAGATGCCGTGACTATGAATGGCACGCTCAAGTATCAGGAACTGCAGCCTGCATGACGACGGATTACGGACTCACCCCGGATTACGGGCCAGCGGCGCATGAGAAGACGCCAGATGAGGCGATCGTTGTCGAATTCCCCTGGGCCGCAAGATTGGATGGAGAGACGATCTCAAGCGTGAGCTACGAATTGCCCGACGGGCTGACGAACGAGGCAGAGGCGGGATCGACCTCGCTGCGAACGGTGAGAGTCTCCGGTGGTAGCTGCGGTCTGTATCGCGTCATTGGGAAGGTGACGACCAGCGCAGGTAGGGATTTGGAGTGGGTGCAGCGGGTTATTGTGAGGGAGGGGTGATGCCTGCTGGCCGACCCGCTATTTATTCACCCGAACTGGCTGCGGAAGTCTGTCGACGCATTGCCGAAGGCGAATCGCTGCGGCAAGTTTGTCGTGACGAATCAATGCCCTCAAGGACGACAGTTCTCAAGTGGGCGCGGGAAATCAAGGAATTTGCGGTCCAATACGTGCGCGCACGCGAGGATTTGCTAGAGCACTGGGCCGAGGAAATCCTTGAAATATCAGACGATGGTAGCCGCGATTACATCGGCGGGCAGGTTGCTGAAGGCGTGACCGCTGTCGATCACGATCATATTTCCAGGTCCAGGTTGAGGGTTGATTCGCGCAAGTGGCTGCTGTCCAAGCTGGCCCCGAAGAAGTATGGCGACAGGGTCACGAACACGCATGTCGGAGACGACGACGGTCCAATCAAGGTCGAAAGCAAACTCCAGCACGAAAACCTTGATATCGAGCAACTCCGCGCACTCGCTAGTATCCCGATTCACGACGTCTGACATTGTCGGCGCTCGTCGGGAGCTTGCTCGCCGCAGTCTGAATGACTTTGCGTGCATGGTCGATATCCCGACTGTGCCACTGACAGAGGAGGAAGACGAAGACGAATTCAGCGTTTTGAGGCTGAATTCTCTGGTTCGGCATCACGATTTATTGCTGACGAAGCTGCAGGGCGTCGAAGACCGGACAGTTCCAAACCTGATGGTTCTGATGCCACCGGGTTCGGCAAAGAGTACGTACACGGATGTCGTGTTCGTTCCCTGGTTTATGGCGCGCAAGCCGCGACGGAATGTGATCCTCGCGAGCTACGGCAGCGATATCGCACGAAAGCAGGGACGACGGGCGCGGCAGCTCATCAAGTCGAAATCATTTGCCAATCTGTTTCAACTCGTGCTCAAGGATGATCAGCATGCTGCTGATGAGTGGGCGTTGTCGAACGGTTCTGAGTATATGGCCGGAGGCTTGCTGTCGGGCATTACCGGCAACCGCGCGGCATTAGGCGTCATTGACGATCCATTCAAGGGACGCGACACCGCAGAGTCGGAACCGATTCGTGATAAGACGTGGGAAGCGTACATAGACGACTTCTGCTCACGTCTCTTGCCTGGCGCTCCGCAGGTTATGATCCTCACACGTTGGCATGAACTAGATCTCGCCGGTCGGATTCTTCCGGAAGGCTGGGACGGTCAGTCAGGACGATTCGAAGGTCGTGACGGTCGACAGTGGGAAGTCCTCTGCCTTCCAGCAATAGCCGATCGTTCCGACGATCCTCTCGGCCGGAAGCTCGGCGAAACGCTCTGGCCTGAGTGGTTCAGCCTGGAGCACTGGGCGCCGTTTCAGCGAAATCGACGCACATGGTCGAGTCTCTACCAGCAGAAACCAACTGCCGCAGAAGGTACATTCTTCCAGCGCGCATGGTTTCGCCGGTATACGCCTGATCAACTGCCGAAGAACCTGCGCAAGTACATCAGCAGCGATCACGCGCCCGCTGGTGAGAGCGATAGCGACTATTCCTGTGTTCGCGTCTGGGGTATCGACGAGCACGGCGACTTGTGGTTGCTCGACGGCTTCCGGCATCAGGCCACGATGGATGTGACCGCCGAGCGGATCGTCGGGAGCAAAGCCGAGAAGAAAGTCGGCCTGATCCAGAAGCACAAGCCGCTGTGCTGGTTTCCCGAGGACGACAACAATTGGAAGTCCGTGGCGGGATTCGTGACCAAGGCGATGCGCAAGGAAGGTTCGTACTGCCGTATTGAGCCGATGAGCCCGCATGGAGCGGACAAGCAGGTCAAGGCGCAGGCGTTTCAGGGCATGGCCGCAATGGGCTGTGTCTGGCTCCCTGTCGGCCCGGAAGGCGACGACATACTCGACCAATACCTGAAGTTCCCTGGTGGCAAGAACGATGACGAGGTCGATTCAGCAGGCGTCATCGGCCGCGCGATCGACCAGGCGCATCCCGCATTGGCCGCACAAGCGAAGCCCTCAGAACCGGCCGACCGTTACCGCGAAGTGAAAAAGGCAGAGAGTAAAAAGTGGCGAGCAGTGTAGAGAAATCCAAGACGTCGAGTGAAGACGCTCACTCCCTCGTCAAACAGCAGTTTCTCGACTCCGAAAACTCGACGCTGACGGAGCGCACCGAAGCTGAGACGCACCGCGCGTACTTCGATGGTAAGCAGTGGACGGACGAGGAAGTTGCCGAGATCGAGGCTCGCGGCCAGCCGGTCATCACCGACAACAAGATCAAGGACAAGGTCGAGTATTTGCTCGGGATGGAGCGCAAGACGCGCACCGACCCGAAGGCGTATCCCAGGAATGCGCGGGATGAAGCCTCAGCAGACGCCGCGACCGATGCGCTGCGCTATGTCGCCGACGACAACATGTTCAATTACGTGCGCTCCGATGCCTCGGAGAACATGTTTATCGAAGGCCGCGGCGCGATCGAGATCATCGTCGACAAGAAGTACGGCGGGAAGATCCCGAAGATTTGTTTAAGGCACATCCGCTGGGATCGCTTGTACGTCGACCCGCGTTCTATGAAGGCGGACTACTCGGATAAGTCCTATGTCGGCACTATCACATGGATGGATTTCGACGTTGCGGTCGAAAAGTGGAAGGACAAGCGCGACGTTCTGGACCTGTCCTTTGCCGATGTCGTGCCGAGCGAAACTTACGATGACACGCCGCAGTTCGTCATTCTCACGACGACGCGCAAGCGTATTCAGATTTTCCAGCACTACTACCTGAAAGGCGGCAAGTGGTGGTATTGCGAGTTTGTGAGCGGTGGCTTTCTCAAAGACCCGGCCGAATCTGCGTATCTCGATGAGAACGGCGAGCCGAGCTGCCCGATTGAAGTCCAGGCGATGTACCGGGAAGGCAAGACCGGTCGCGCATATGGCGTGATTCGCCGATACAAGGACCTGCAGGACGACTGGAACAAGCGGCGCTCGAAGTCGCTGCACTACCTCAACACGAATCAGGTCCTGATGGAGGATGGCGCTGCGGGATCTGAACCGGATGCGGTGGATCGCGTGCGCGCCGAGGCGGCGAGGCCTGACGGGGTCATTCGTCGCATTCCTGGGATGGAGTTGGAATTGGTGAAGAATCTGGATCTGTCGCAGGGCCACATCAGCTTGATGATGCTCACTGGTCAGTCACTTGACGCGACGGGACCGAATGCGGCGCTGTCCGGCCAGACGGGCAGCATCTCAGGCCGCGCCAAGCAGATCGACCAGCAGGGCGGCTTGGTCCAGATCGACAAGCCGTTCGATGCGATCAAATACCTGACCCTTCGCGTCTACCGTCAAGTGTGGAACCGCGTGAAGCAGTTCTGGACGGCTGAGACCTGGATTCGCGTGCGCGACGATGAGCAACTGAAGTTCGTAGCGTTGAATCGCAAGGTGACCCGCGCCGAGGTGATCGCCGACGAATTGAAGTCAGCGGACATGGCGGATGAAGAGAAGGCCGCCATCCTGCAGCAGATCGCGAGTGATCCTCAGTACAAAGAGCCAGTCGTGCTGAACAACGTCGCCGAGATCGACGTGGACATCACGATAGATGACAGCCCGGACGTGCTTACACTGCAGCAGGAGCAGTTCGGCACACTGGCTGAGTTGGCCAAGGCGGGTTTGCCGATCCCGCCCAAGGCGCTCATCGAAGCGTCCAGCCTGCGCAACAAGCGCAAGATTCTGGATGCGATGTCCGGCGCCAACGACCCGATGCAACAGCAGATGGCTCAGATGCAGCAGCAGCTCGCCCAGTTGGAACTGTCCAATAAGCAGATGCAGGGTATGTTGCTTGAAGCTCAGGTGCGTAAAACCGTCACGGAAGCCGAGAAGAACGCAGCGGCGACAGTCGAGAGCCAAGTGGATGCCGCAGTGAAGGTCGCGCAGTTCATCTCGCCGGAGACGCCGGCCGCGCCTAAGACACAGGTTTCAGTTAATTGAGGCACGTATGAAGTTGACCAACATGGAAATGACCAAGGCTGAGAAGAAAGAAAGCTCGCCTGTGGCCATGTCCGATTACAACGGGCCGGACTTTCCGTACGGTTTGAAACTGTGCTTGGACAATGCGTCACTCGAAAAGCTGGGCTTCGATGCTCTGCCGAAAGTGGGCGCGAAGATGATGGTTCATGCAATGGGCGTCGTCGTCGAAGTCAGTCAGCACGAGAGCAAGAATCACGAGTCACGCCGCGTTGAGATTCAGATCCAGCGTTTGGGCGTTGAGGATGAAGACGAGAGCGACGAACTGGAGGCGATTGTGAAGCGCCGAGCCAAAAGCGGCTAACGCCACGCCAATAAGGTTTCGAGAGAGCCGCCATTGAGCGGCCTTTTTTATTTCTACGGTCCGCTGTCCGTAAACAGCGGCGCGACTGCGGCGAAACGGCTGATTCGGGTTCTTGCTCGCCCGCTTTTGAGCAAGCGCGACTGCGGCGAAACGGCTGTTGGAGATATGACGATGGATTCACTGGCAGATATTTTGTCCGGTGCGGATGAGTCCGCATCTTCTGAGAGCACGCCTGAGCCTGCCAAGGCCGCGGCGACGGATGTAAAACCCGCTGAACCTGCAAAGGAAGCGCCCGCTGCGCCATCGGCAGCGAAGACGGAAGTCAAGGCAGATGAGGTCAAGACCGAGGAGGTCAAGACCGCTGAAGCCGAAGCCGAACGTACTCGGAACGAAAAGGGTCAGTTTGCAAAACCTGACGAGATCAAGGCGCTACAGCAAGGACTCGCTGAGGAGCGGCGCAAACGTCAGGAGTCGGAGCGCAAGCTGCGAGAGATTGAGGCCGCGAAGAAAACAGACGAGCCGAAGAAGGACTTCTGGGAAGACCCGGAAGCCGCTTTGGAGGAGCGTCTATCACCTCGTGAAGAGAAGCTACGGCTTGAGTCCGAGTCCAGGTTTTTCACGCTGTGTGAAGACTTGGCGCGGGACAAGCATGCGGACTACGAGGATGTGGTGAATGAGTTGCTGACCGAGGCGCAAGAGGATGCCTCGCTTGGCTCTCAGGTCTTCGCGCAGGCCAAAGCGGCTCGCAATCCGGCTGAGTTTCTCTACAAATTCTCGCTGAATCGACGTGAGATGAAGGTGGTGGGCGGTGACCTTGGCAAGTACAAGGAAACCGTCACAGCCGAATTCAAAACGAAGATATCGGCGTTGGAAGCAGAGAACAAGGCGCTCAAGACCCAACTGGACAATATCGGCAAGGTTCCCTCGTCGCTGAATGCCGAGCCTTCGGCGAGTCGAGCGGCTGTTGAGAAAGAATCAGTCGAGAACGAACCGCTGGGGGAAATTTTCAAACCCCGCAAGCGCCGAGCATAGCCACCCACGAGGTGGTTTTTATGCCCGGCCCTGGAGATAGATCATGGCAGAGACTGCATTAACCACTGAACTGCGCGTCAAGAAGTGGGAGAAGAAATTCTTCAAAGAGTACGTGCGCGATGGCCGGTTCTCCCCCTACATGGGGACGACTGAATTCTCAATGATACAGGTCAAGGAAGACTTGATGGCGACGGCCGGTCAAGCGCTGTCCATCACGCTGATCAACCGACTGACCGGCGCCGGTGTGACCGGCAAGTCCACCCTGAAAGGCAATGAAGAGCAGATGGACCAGAGAACCTTTGTGTTCTCGGTCGATCGCGTTCGTCATGCCGTGCTTCACGACGGACTGGACGAGCTGTTTTCCCCCATCGATCTGGTCGAAGCGAAGGACGCCGTGATCAAGGACTGGTTCAAGGAGAAGATGCGCGACGAGCTGATCGCCGCGATGGGCTCCATCAACGGCGTGGCCTATGCAACGGCTACCGAGGCGCAGAAAGATGCATGGCTGGTCGATAACGCCGATCGCGTGCTGTTCGGCGCGTCAGTGTCGAACAATGCGGCCAACGATCACTCCGCGGCATTGGCGAACATCGACAACACGGCCGACAAGTTCACTGGTTCTGTGTTGAAGCTGCTCAAGCGTCGCGCCAAGAATGCCAATCCGAAAGTCCGGCCGATCAAGATTTCGGGGGACGAGGAATGGTATGTGGCATTCGCTGGAACCAACACCTTCCGGGACTTCTCGGAAGACTCGGCGGTTCAGCAGGCCAGTCGCGAAGCTTGGGAGCGCGGGAAGGATAACCCGCTGTTCACCGGTGGCGACCTGATTCTCGACGGCGTCATTGTTCGCGAGGTCTCCGACATCGCAGATATCGCGGGCGTGGGTGCCGGCGGCATCGACGTTGGACCGGTGTATCTGTGCGGCGCACAGGCGTTAGGCATCGCGTGGAAGCGTCGCACGAAGATGATCACCGACACCGATGACTACGGCGCAAAGCGTGGCGCGGGTGCGGAGGAAGTCCGCGACATCAAGAAGCTGTTGTTCGGCAAGGGCGCCAGCGACCGGGACGATCTCGTACAGCACGGCATCGCGACTCTGTACGCCGCTTCAGTCGACGACGCTTGATAGGAGCAACAACTAATGGAAACGCTCCAATCAACACTGACTGAAAACGGGGTGAATCAGGGCGACCTGATTCGCTTCATGAAAAACGTTCGTGACGTGGTCAACGACATCCAGGACAAGCTGACGGGGAATTACGTCATCGGTGTTCCGGCGCTGGCCATCGGCTCAACCACCACTGCAGTCTCGACAGCGCTGTTCCACTTCATGATAGGTGGAAAACACTACATCAAGGCTGCAGTGGCGGCGGGTACGGCGCCGGGCAACGATGTGGTTCCGGAGGACCTGTTCGGTGCCGTGGCGCTGGATATCGGTGCGGACGGCACGCTGGACGCGATCGAGGCAACCGACAACGCAACCGGCTATGCGTCTGCGGCGCTGGCTGTAGCGGGACTCCCCGCCGCAGCCTCGGCCCACGCCCGCGTCGGATGGGTGACGGCAACGAAGTCGGATGGTGCGTTCACGTTCGGGACCACTGCGCTCAATGCCGCCAACTCGACCGTGGCGTATACAGACGCAACGACGCTGGCCAACGCCATTGAGTCCACTGCGCTCACACTTTCGAAAGGTTAAGGAGAGAGATCATGGTTGCTGAAACTTTGACGAGCACGCGGGCGGCTGACAGCTTCCCCGTGTTTAAGGCCAATGGCGCGGGGCTGCTCTGCGCCGCTTACGGCTCGTATGACATCGCTGCAGCGGTCGAGGACGGCGACATCTTCGAGATGTGCAAAGTCCCCGCGGGCGCTCGACTGTTGGGCGGGTATTTCTACGGAGATGACCTGGATACGGGCACTGAAGTGCTCGACATGGATGTGGGTTGGGCAGCCAACGGCGGCAGCGGCACGTACGATACTGCGGACCCGGATGGGCTCGGAAATCTCGGCGTGCTGACCGGTGACGCTTTCGCCGCCGGCAATCTCTCCAACGTGGCGGGACTGGTCTATCCGTTGCTAGGCGTATTCACCCTCGGCGAATTGCCGTACTTCACGAAGGAGACGACGCTGCAGGTCGAGGCCAATGTAGCGGCAAATGCCGGCCACACAGGCACGATCTCGCTGGTCGCGTTTTACGTGGTCGATGAGTCCTTAGTGGTGTAATCACAAAGCCCCTGCTCGTGAGGGGCTTTCTTCTCGGAGTTGATCATTGACAACCATAGCTTGGGATGGAAGAGCGCTTTGCGCTGATCGGCAGCTAACGACCAGTGGCGTGCGTTTCCAGACCACGAAGGCACATCGCCTGAATGACGGATCGCTGTTTGCCAGTTGCGGGGAACTGGATCTGAACGCGACTGTACGGCTGTACCTAAACGGCGGTTGCGAGAAACCAATCATCGACAAGGACAGCGATTTCGACGGCATTCTGATCAAGCCCGATGGCACCGCATGGATGCTCAACAAGAGGCTGGTGCCGATAGCCATCGAGAGTTCGCACTTCTCAACTGGTTCCGGACGAGACTTTGCCTTGATCGCGCTCCGTATGGGCAAGACTGCGCGACAGGCCGTAGAGATGGCCTCGGAGCTAGATATCTGGACTGGGATGGGCGTGACGGAACTGAGTCTTGGCGGCTCATCCGAGGCCGTCTTGCAATTCGGATCCGAGGCGGAAAAGAAACTCAATATTGTGAGGTGATATGAAATTCCGATACATCGAAAAATGTGCGAAGGGCTACGTGGAGTTCACGCGCGGGGACGAAGTGACCACGATGGAGACGGGCGAGATAGTTCAAGTGCCTGACTGGCTGGCTGCCAAGCTATCGGCCAACGATCACTTTGAGCAGGTGACCGATGATGGCGTGGCTGTATCAGTTAGAAAAGGCTGGCCGAAGGGGAAGTCGAGAAAGCCAGTTGCCGAACAGGTGACCAGTGACGCCGACGGAACTTAAAACAGCCGCGCTCGTCCGGTTGGCGGCGCTGCCGGCCGGCGAAGCAGCTGATCCGGACGACTTCGCCACAATGACGACGAAGTACGCGTCGTTGCACGCGTTGTTGCTGACGAAGGAGCTAGTCACTTGGGCGCTCACTGAAAGCATTCCGGTGAAGGCACAGGAGCCTGTGATCGCGATGCTCGCCGCCATGTCTGTGAATGAATTCACCGTGCCAGAGCCACGCAAGTCGCAGTTGATCGCGGAAGGCGCGCTTGACATGCCGACGCCTTCGCTCGCGGAACGGCAGCTTAGGAAGGCGCTGGCGCGGCGCTACGTGTCCACTCGGTTGCGAGCGACGTATTTCTAAATGCGCCTGCAATTCGGCCTTGAGTCTTACCAGCATCGAAGCAAGCCGGTAGCCGCGCAGCGCCTGATTAATTGCTGGCTAGAGAAGTCCCCAGTCGGCGCAAAGAATCCTGTCGCGCTGATCGGTAGCTACGGCATTGCCGATTTCGCCACCGCTGGTGCTGGACTATTGCGCGGTGGGCTCGTCGTCAAGAACGTGGCCTATGTGGTGTCTGGGCTCGGGCTTTACCGGATGGACTCTATCGGTACCACAGTGTTGCTCGGTACGGTGCCGAACGGAGACCGCGTGAGCATGGCGGGTGACGGCACGAACATCATGATCGTCACTGGTGGTGATGGTTATGTGTGGAATGGCACGACTGTCGCGCAGATTACCGATCCGGACTTCCCTGGTGCTGATTGGGTCGTGTACCTCGACGGATATTTCGTCATCGGGATCAACGGCGAGGTGTACATCTCTGATCCGTTCGACCCCACAGCATGGAACGCACTAGAATTTGCAAGCGCCGAAGCCTCCCCCGATGACATCGTCGGCGCCATCGTCGAGAAGCGCGAGCTGTTCATCGGCGGGCAGGATACGATTGAAGTCTGGATGAATACTGGGAATGCGGACTTTCCGCTGGAGCGTATCCCTTCCGGTGTCTGCGAGATCGGCTTGTTGTCGAGGTTTGGTTTTGCGAAGGCCGACAACTCTGTTTTCTTTCCAGCCACCGACTTTACGGTGCGCCGGATGGACGGATACACCCCGATCATCATTTCATCGCCCGCCGTCTCTCAAGCCATTGAAGACCTGGCGGACAAAACCAGCTTGCACGGCATGATGCTGGGCGAGGGCGGTCATACGTTGTACGTGCTGTCGTGTAGCGAGTGGACGAAGGCGTTCGATACCGCGACACAGCTATGGCACGACAAGAAGAGTTACGACTACGAGTACTGGCGTGGGCTGTTTGCGCTCAACGCTTATGGCAAGTGGCTGATCGGCGATCAGACATCGAACAAGGTAGGGGAGCTGTCCGCGACCACCTTCACCGAGTGGGGTGACCCGCTCGTCATGCTGGGCACGGCCTATGTGAGCGCGCAGGACAACGCGCAGATCCCCTCGGGACGACTTGAGCTCGCCTTTGAGCAGGGCGTAGGGCTCGCCAATGGTCAGGGTTCAGATCCGCAAGTGATGATGCGTCAATCCTTCGATGACGGTCGCAAATGGACGAGTGAGGCATGGCGTGACATGGGCCGCATTGGCGAGACCACGAAGACGGCGGTATGGAATCGATGCGGCAAGGTTCAGCATCCCGTATCCAGAACGCTTGAATTCTCAATCTCCGATCCCGTACGACGTGCTTTGATCTACGCCAATTATGGACCGAGGGAAGGCGAGTGACGGTCGGGATTCTGCGCATCCCAAAGCAGTTGCCGAAGATCAATCGCGACTGGGAGCAGTTCACGCAGAAGCTGAATCAGGGAATTCAGCTGAACGGTGAGCAGATCGTACTGAGCACACTGACAACCATCGCGGAACGCACTGGAACCGACCTGGATTCGCTGCTCGCACTGATCACAGATGACGGGCGCGCCGAGAATCAGCGCTTCCTCAACATGATCACGTTCGGCAACGCGCCGAGCGTTCAAAGCTCGATTCCGATTACAGCGTCTGCGGACGCGGTGACGGCCGAGATCCAGATCGGCGCACACACGCTTCATTATGGCGGCCTCACGCTCGCCTACAGCGCCGGCACGGTCGCCGGTCTTTTGCCATCCACCGATTATTATGTATACGCGGACGATCCGACCCTTGTCGGCGGCGTGGTGACGTATCAGGCGACGACGAACTACGTCAATCTCGCGGGATCGAAGAATCGATACCTTATCGGCGCCATCAGAACGCCGGTGTCGTCGATCTCCGCAGCAGTGAACGCGGCCACGAATGCAAATCCCTGTGCGATCACGACGGGCGCGGCACATCTGATGAGCACCGCAGATCAGGTGACCTTCTCCGGCGTCGGCGGCATGACGCAATTGAACTCATTACCAGCGACGGCGATTACGGTGACGAGCCCGACGTCGTTCACGATCAACGGCGTCGATTCGACTGCGTTCGGGGTCTACACCACGGGGGGCACAGTGACCCGCGTAACTTCTCCTGCAGACGGCTTGGGCGGCGGCGCGGGCTACGGCTACATCTACGACATCGGAATTTACTACTAAAGCTATGGTCGTCACCGTAAAGCGCGTCCTCATCGGCAACGATCACGACGATACGAAATGGATCGCACTCGAAGGCTCTATCGAAAACTGTCCGCAAGTCACGAAGCGCAGAACAATCAACACCTCGGCCCTGGCGGATGGATCGCTGACGCTGGCCGGTGAAAAGGCCAGGCTCATCGCTGACGTCGAGGAATATCATGCCCGATGGATCGCGGTGCAGAGCGCGCTCGAGGATCTTTGATGCGACACACGCTGATCCAGGTAGATGGCTTTGCGCCGGACGCGGCTGAAGTCAGGGAGGCGGTGATTGAGGCTGGTTTTTCAACTGAGAAGGGGCCGGACGGTTTCGATTACACCGGCATCTGTAAGTACGAAGTGCCGCACTGGTTCGATCTGATATCGAAAGCGCTCGGGCAGAAGATCACGCCAAAGCTGTCGTGCTTTCGCCTCAACCTCGCCGGCGAATTGCCGCACAGTTGGATTCACAGCGATGATATCTGCGCGCAATTTGCGAGCGTTCTTTATCTGAATTCGTCCGAGCAGTGTCGGGGCGGAACGGCTTTCTGGCGGCACACCGGGCTGCAGCTTGATGAAATGCCGCCCTGGGAATCGCATCCATCGCAAACCAGCGGCGAGTGGTTCATGTCAATGATGAATCGCGAATGGAAGGATTTGACCTTCTGGGAGCAGTCCGGATTCGTGTCGATGCGCTTCAATCGGTTCATTACGTATCCGACGTCACGGTTTCACAGTCGTTACCCGTTCGAGGGATTCGGGGCTGGTCCGCAGGACGGTCGCCTTATCTGGGCTTGCTTTTTCTCTGTAGAGGACTCGCTTGAGCGAACTGCATCTGCTAACAGCGGCTGAGGTTCCGCTGCTCTTGCCGCTGATCCGCCAGTTCTTCGCGGAGGGCAATATTCCCGGAAAGCTCAATGAGCCCTACGCGGTCTCGACATTACAGAAGCATCTGCAAGTCGATAGTGGATTCGTTATTGCGGCCGGTTGTCCGATTCGCGGCGCTATCTGCGGCGTGATGTTTCCGGATATGGCGACTGCGGAGCCCTGCGCAATAGAATTTTTCTGGTACTGCATGACAGAGGAGCGCGGGTCGCTCGGGATTCGCTTGCTCGATGCGTTCGAGAAAGAAGCATTTCGACGCGGCGCGGCGCGCGTGATGATGTCTCATTTGTCCACACCCAAGACGCAACGGTTTGAATCCATGTACGCACGGCGAGGCTATGTGAAGCGAGAACAGATCTTCATGAAGACGGCGCCATGAGCGGCGTTACTGGAGCAATCATTGGCGGGGCGGTCGTCACTGCCGGCGCCTCTGTTTACAGCGCGGATCAGGCATCGGATGCCGCCAGCGGAGCGGCCCGTACCGGAACTGCTGAAAACTCGCGCCAGTTCAACACGATTCGCGCCGACACGGCGCCGCAACGACAGTTGGGACAAGGCGCTACCGGATTGCTCTCGCGCCTCTACGGCCTGCCCGAGTACTCCGAGGCGGGTGCGCGCGCGAAGGCGCCTGTCGTGATGGGTGATACAGAGTTGCCGCCGGGTACGATGGCAGTCAGCCCGGGAAACAAGAGCGGCTCCGATATCACTCTCAATGGACAGGTGATCGGCCGCGTAGTGCCTGGCGGCGCTAACGGTCGTTTTCTCCCGGCGGCTGGCGTAGATATCAACGCGCTGTGGGCACGACAAACGCAACAGCCAGGAGCGACGGACACAGCCGGCACGCCTGACATGTCCGCGTTCTTCGAAAGTCCCGACTATCAATTCAATCTCGCGGAAGGGCAGAAGGGCATCGACCGTTCACTGCTTGCGCGCGGTCGCGGCTTGTCTGGCGCTGGAGTCAAGGAAAGCACGCGTTATGCCTCGGGCATGGCCTCGGGTGAGTTCGGCAACTTCTTCAATCGCCTGACGACGCTTGCTGGTTTAGGAAGCGCTGCGACAAACACGTCCGCGCAAGCCGGACTCACGACTGCGGCGAACAACTCGAACATCATCGCCAATGCAGGGAATCAGCGCGCAAGCGCATACGCGCAGGGGGCGGCTGGCGTCAACAATGCTGTGCAAGGCGGACTCGGGAATTGGATGCTCATGAACTACCTGAACAAGCAGCCTGCTTGAGGACTCTGTGATGGCGAATTTCCAGACCTTCAATTTGGGCGATGTCCTCTCCACGGCTGAGGCCATCAAAGGTGCCCGGCAGCAGTCAAAACTTGACGAACTTCGCGAGATCTCCACGCGTCAGCAGATCGACATTCAGGGCCAGCAGGCGAAGCATCTGCAGACTCAGTTCACCGAGCAACAGCGCTTGGCAAATACGCAGTGGCTTGCGAATGCGACAGATCAGGTGCTGGCGATCACAGATCCAGCGCAGCAGATGGAAACGCTGAAGACATTGGGCGAAGAGGGTAAGCGACGTGGAATTCTCGCGCCCAACGCAGATCTGAGCGGTGTGGATATGGCGAAGCTTGCGCAGTTGAATCGGAATGCGAAGCTGTCGCTGGGATCTGCTCCGCAACAAGAAACGATTCGCGATGAGAGCGGCGCAGTGTTGCAGCGTGATCCGACTACAGGCGCGCTTAAGCAAGTGGTCGCGCCGCAGAAACAATCGCAAGAGCCGGAAGCAGTCCGCACGCTGCGTGCAATGCAGGCCGATCCTTCGCTACTCGATACTGATAGAGCCCGCGATAAGCGGACCACTCAGCAGCCGCCAAGTGGCTATCAGTGGGCGGCGGACGGCAAAACACTTGAGCCCGTGAGAGGCGGCCCAGCCGACATGACCGGACCTGGGGCGAAGAAGCAGGCCGCTCCGTTGCGTAAGGAGTTCCGTAGCCTAACCTCAGTGAAGGATTACGAAACGGTACTTCCGCTTATAAAATCGGCAGAGAAGGCACCAGACACTGGCTATGGCGACCTGCAACTGATCTACACGGCAGGAAAGATTCTAGATCCGGGATCTGTTGTCAGAGAGAGTGAGCTTGCCTTGACGATTGCATCCGGTACGCCATTGCAGCGAGTTCTAGGCGCCACTAGATTCAGCCTAGAAAAGGGCGGTCGCTTGACCCCGGAAACCCGGAAACAGATCACTGAAATGTTGAATGAGCGCGTGGGCGCGTATGAGCAAGCCTATCAGCGCGACTTCCAGCAGTACTCTGAATATGCGACCGACACCGGCCTCGATCCGGTGATGATTGTCGGGAAGTCGGCAGAATCCGCATATGCCACGAAAGGCACGACCAAGGCCCCAGCTCCGGGTGCAGCAGTCGAATACTTGAAGACGAATCCACAGTTCAAGGACGCGTTCCGTCAGAAATACGGATATTTGCCCGATGGCCTCTAATCCATTCGATCAGTTCGACACCCAGAGCGTTCGCGGCCAACTGGAGCCCGGAAACATCGATTTGCATGCGCGCCCTGTCGTCAAAAATCCTAACGGATCAATCAGCACAGTGCGTTCGATATCGGCAAACTTTGACGGCCGCGAAGTATTGATTCCTACCGTGAGCGACGACGGTCGTGTCATGTCGAACGACGAGGCGACTGAAGCGTACCGAAAAACCGGCAAGCACCTTGGTGCGTTTGACACGCCAGAGAACGCCACGGCCTATGCCGAAAGTCTCCATGCTGATCAAGCGGCTGAGTACGGGGACAAAGGCGGGAATCCATTTGATCAGTTCGACGCAGCCGAAGCGCCCGCCGCACCGACACGCAGCACGGCACAAGAGATCGGCCGGCAAGGCGCACTCGCCGGCCGCGCCGTACTTGAGGGCTTAGGCGATCTCGCCGCTATCCCCGCCAATGCGCTCGCTGGCCTTGGCAATCTGCTGCTGGAGCTAGATCGCAGAATCGCCGGTAATCCAGATCGCGCCGTGATCCCTGATCAGGCTCAAGGCATGAGCACTGCTCTTAATGCAGCCGGCGTGCCCGTGCCAGAGAACGACACCGAGCAGCTGGTCAACACGATTGGCCGGCGAACAACGGGCGCTGCCGCAACGATGGGGACTGGCGCAGTACTTCAGGGCGCGCGAGGCGTCACTGGCGCGGTGGGTGGATCACTGGCATCCAATCCCGTGATCCAAGCTGTCGGCTCTGTTACGGGGCCTGTGGCAGGCGAAGTAGCTCGTCAATCGGGCGCGGGAAAGGTCGGGCAGACGGTCGCCGATCTTGCGGGCTCAATTGCCCCGGCTGTGATTGCATCCGGCGCCCAAGCGACAACGCGCGGCGGATTTCGTGGCGGGGAAGAAGGACGGAAGACAGTTGAGCGTAATATTGAGACCTTCGGTAGGGTAGGCACTACGCCATCGGTCGGCCAAGCCACTGAGAATCGCGTTGCCCGTGGCGCCGAGAGCCTTCTCTCGCGCACGCCCGGCGGCGCCGGCCCGCTCATCAAAAAAGCCGAACAGCAAGCCGATGAGATCGCCAATTCGATCGAGCAGCGCGCCTCTCAACTGGTACGAAAGACATCTGCGGAGCAAGCCGGTCGGCAGATTCAGCGCAGCATCAGCGGTGAAGGCGGTTTCGTCGATCAATTCAAGGGACAGCAGACCAAGTTGTACGACAAACTGGATGCGTTCTTCCCGCCGCAGCGACAGATAACCGTGAACAAGACGCGCGAAGCGCTTAAATCGCTCAACGCTGACATCCCAGGCGCTCCTGCGTTGTCTCAATGGTTCAGGAATGCGCGCATCAAGGGTATCCATGGCGCGTTCGACAAAGATACTGCTCCACCTGCGTTGAGCACAGCTGGCACGCCAATCGAGCGCCTGCAAGCAGCAAAATCAGTTGAGGAGTTGGACCGTATTGCAGAGTCCTTGAAAATCGGCATTGATGATACTGGCGCTGAGATCGAGAACGCCTATTTTGGCATTCGGTCTGCGCTCGCGAAAGGAACAAAGGCAGGGCAGGTAGATGAGATTTCAGGCCGGCTGCCTTATGAGGCCGTAAAGAAGCTGCGTACTCTCGTTGGCAATGAAATGGCCGATGCAGGTTTGGCAAGCGATGTTCCGCGCAGCAAGTGGAAAGCCCTCTATGCCGCGTTGTCCCAGGACATGGAGGCAGCGGTCGGAAATAACCTAGGAGCCAAGGCGGCATGGACACGCGCCAACAACTACACCCGCGCCGGCATGCGACGCATTGAAGCCATTGAATCCGTGATTGACAAAAACGGCGGACCCGAGGCTGTGTTCAGGGCTGCCACGTCTGGCACCAAGGAAGGTGCAACGACATTGCGATCGGTGATGCAATCCGTGGATGACGAAGGCAAGAAGATGATTTCGGCCACCGTCCTGCGTCGTCTTGGCATCGCAAAGGCTGGCGTGCAAGGCGAGCTTGGCGACAAGTTCAGCACAGAATCATTCCTGACTAACTGGAATCTTCTATCACCAGAAGCCAAGCGGACATTATTCGATCGCTATGGGCCTACCTTCAGATCCGACATGGATAAGGTGGCTAAGGTCGCGGCCAATCTTCGAGAAGGTTCGCAAGTATTCAGAAATCCGTCTGGCACAGGCCAGGCAACAGCTCAGGCAGCAACAGTGGGCGGATTGGCCGGTGCGATTATTACAGGACACTTGGGTACGGCCACAGGCATTGGCGCCGGTGTCGGTGGTGCAAATCTCACGTCTCGCCTCATGCGTAATCCGAACTTCGTTCGGTGGCTTGCGCGCTCAACTAAATTTCCGGTCGGCGCCTATGCGGGACAGGTCAATGCCCTGCTTCAGCAGGGCAAACAGACGAGCGACGAAGATCTAATCCAAGCCGCGCTTTTCTTAAAAGAGGGCCAGCCAAATCAGGCCCAACAGGATGAGCGGAAACAGCAGCGCCAATAACCCGCTAATCGTGAATTTGGCATCTTCCCACGCCGAGAATTCTCGGTAGTCCGGTTTGTTTTTCATTTATGACCCGCCTCGTGCGGGTTTCGTCGCTTGAAAGGTACGAAATGTCACTATTAACCCTGCCGAGGCAACTGGCCGTCGATGTCAATGGCGCACCGCGCGTCGGCGCGAAAGCTTACTTCTACCTGCCCACGACGACGACCGAGATCACGATTTATACCACCGCGAGCTATTCGACTCCACACACGAACCCGGTGGAATCGCTCACTGGCGGACTTTTCCCTGCGGTTTATGTGAACCCATCAGTAAATGCCACATTTAAGCTGGTCATCACCGACTCTGCAGACGTTCAGATCTACAGCGATGACAACATTCCTGCACTAGGATTCACGCTATCTGACGTCGCCTTCCTGTTGAACCCGCGCACCGCCGCCGAGATCGCCGCGGGCGTGACGCCGACGAGCTTTGCTTTAGAGGAAAACGACCGCGATCGATACAGCTCTCCCGACAACGCGACGATGTACCTGGCGCTACTAAGTGACCTTCGAAACGGCGAACGCATTGACCTTTTACGTGCAGTACCGAAAGCAGAATGGGCCGGTATTCGAAATTACGTCACAAGCTACGACGCGAGCGACGCCATCGCCGATGTGTTTGATTCTATGGCCTCTGCCAAACGCGGCAATCTCTATATCCCGGACGGGTTGTGGAAACTTGGCTCTGCGATCACAAACTGCCCGCTCAAAATGCGCATCAGCGGCTCCACACGCCGCGGCACCGGCGCTGGCGCAAGCACCGATCGCGGTACGATTTTGCTGGCGACACAGAACACGGCTGCGCCATTTCAGGTATCGCAGGGCTCGCTCACCAATGCAGACCTCCTAATCGAGCACTTAAACCTCCTCGGCACCGGCACCGGAACGAATATCGATGGTTTTGTGTTCACAAACATCATTGGCATCACGCTACGCGATCTGGTTGTGAGCAATTTCACCCGGCGCTGCATCAGCCACGTTGGTGGCAATTACATGGTTAATGAAAATGTGTATTGTTCTGCGGCGGGCGAAGCGTGTTGGTACATCGACAGTGATCATGACACGTTGTTCCAATGTGCTTCAGATGGAGGCCAGTACAGCGTCTATGTAACAGCACTTGGCCAAGTGCTCGAAATATGTGGTCGGTCGCACTTTGAAGGACCATCGATTCGATGCCTGCACATCCTAGGCGGGCGCTTCAAAATGATTGGTGGGTTACTGGCACCTACGATCGCTGCAACTGGCGGTGCATACGTTAACGCAGCAAGCCCTGCATTTGTAGGCACAGAGATGTTTCACCAAAACGGTGGCACATCCTACGGAATCGAATCTGATACCAGCGCGACTGATTACCGGTACAACGCGCTGAGCGTCCATGGATTTTCAACTGGCGTGATTCTGCGCGAGGGCCTCGGCACGCTCGCCGGCTGCACTATAAACGGTGAAACAACTGGCCTTGAGTTGGTCGGGGGATCTTATATAGGTGTCATTACTGGCAACCACATCGGTGGTGTCACAGATTCAATTTTGCACACGAGCGGCAACGGCAAGTACAAACTCAGCAGCAACCGGCTATCTGATGCGGTCTCGCCGCAAACGTTCAAACGAATGACAGTGACTGCCGGCTATCCACTCTCTGTCACGGATTGCTTCGATACGACACCGCCAACGGTAGCGAGCGCATCCAGCATCACTTTGCCGATGGACACGGATCTGATCTACATCAGCGGTACGACGAACATCACGAGCATCAATGCGGCAGGGCATTCGGGGAAGGTAAAGCGACTCTATTTCCTTGGAGCGCTTACCGTTGTCGATGGCAGTAATTTGCTACTTGCCGGTGGAGCGAATTTCGTTACCACTGCAGACGACATCCTGACGTTAACGTGTGATGGAACCAATTGGATGGAATGCTCTAGAAGCGCCAACTGAAATGATCGATCGAGTCCTATCCCTGCTTCGCCGTCTTGCGCCACCCAGCCTGGACGAAAACGGTGAGGTACAGGACGATATCTACCGCGTGCAGCGCTATGAGATGCGTGGCCGGCAGTGGAGGTGGACGGTGTTCTATTCGCTCTGCCTGATCTTCAGCGTGCTGACAGCACAGGTCGCCGCGAGTTGGGGCCTTACGCCGATCTTCAGTGGCTTCGCCGGACGCGAAGAGGTGCAGCAAGAAGTTGCTGGCATGAAGGGGCAGATATCTCGCATCGAACTCCGGCAGTTCGAGCAGACGCTGATCGATACCCGCTCACGGCAGTGCGCAGCGACGGATAAGCGATTCATCACTGAGCGCTTCAACGAGATGCTCCGGGAATACTTTGTGCTGACTGGACAGAGCTGGCGCATTCCTGATTGCGATGAGCTGCGCGGATGAACGACCCAACCCCGCAACGCAAAGTGCTGGCCGGTGCCTTCGCCGGTGCCGTGGCAGCGATACTCTGCTGGCTCATCGACGAGTTCACATCAGTGCAAATCCCGGCGCACATCGCACTTGAGATCTACACCGTTCTGCTGTTTCCCTTGCAATATTTCGTGAAAAACCATCCGATAGAGGTACCAGAATGAGATTTTCAGCGCTTCTTGCCGTTTTGTCGCTATCCGTCCTCGCCGCCTGCGCAACCAATCCCGACGGCAGCCAATCGCTGTCCCCCGAAGGCCAAGCCATCCTTGAAACCTCAACCCGCATTGCCGTCCGGCACTACATTGCTGACTCTCCGCGGGCCGCTGAGCGCATTGCGAATATTCGTGAGGTCGTGGCCAAGCTTCAGTAACTGACCAGCGCTGAGACCACGCTGGGCGCCCTGAAGGCCGTTGTCGTGCTGGAGGTCGAGCGGCTGAATCTGGAGCCGGTCGACCGTGACGACGCATTGGACCTGCTCGACTTGTTCGCCGCTGCGCTGGAGGCTCGACTGGGACAGGATCCGCTGCAGGCGACCGGGCTGGTTCGAGTAAATGCCTTCCTGGTGCTGGTGCTGGAGGCGATCCCGGAGGTTGCGCCGGCAAGCTAATTAGGACCGCGTCCGCTTTAGAAATATCTCAAACGTCGACTGTCGCATCCTGCGCCTCCCTCCCTCCCATTCCTGCCACGCTCGCTCGGAATAGTTGATCAGTTCGGCGGCTTGCCGCTGTGATAGTCCAGCGGCTAGGCGCGCTTCCCTGATTTGCTTAGGCGTCGGCCGTTTCTTCTTCGCTGGCACGCATGTACTCAACAATCGCTTCGCTCCATCCATCAATAGAAATCCACGGCCCGTAGGCGATGCCGTTTTTGTACCCGCCCACGCTCACGATGTAGCCGCGACCTTGCGGATGTGGCGGTCGATCTTGCGACTGCTCATCCGTCACTACGATGATGCGATCACACTCCGGGAATTCCCGGTAGACATGGCGAACAGCCGAACCGAGCATCGTGTTCACTGGATTCACCACTGCCTTGACCGCCTGGACCATAGCAAATCCCCGCCGAGGCGGAACCTCAATGCACTGAGCCGCGAACGTGAATACCCGGCATCGGTCCGTGACTTCCCGCAGAATCATCGCCAGCGCAGCGGCTGCATCGAATCGTGAGATTTCAGACTTCGCCGATACCGCCGCAGCCATTGAACCAGAGTGGTCGATCAGCAGCGCCGTCTTTCCGCCAAGCTTCGGCACTTCCGCCAAGCAACGGAACATCGCTTGCTCCAGCGCGTCCTCCAAGCGCGGCGCATGCTTTGCCGCAGAGATGAACCGAAACGGCAGAACCCGCTCGGCACTCATGGCTGCAAGCGCATCGCGGATTTTGTCCTCCGATACGCCGACCTCCAGCATTCCGCGCAGGTTTCGCAGCAATGCGAGGGCGCCGAGCTTCTTCTCGGTCATCAACCGCTCGAACGTCGCCTTTTTGTCGGCGCCGCCGGAAAGCTGAACCTCCCAAGTGTCCGGCGTCTCCAGCTTGTTGGCTGCAATCTTGTCGAACAGTATCTTCTGTGCCTCGTCATTCGGGCGAGCGTGTGACAGGAACAACACATCACGTAGCTTGACCGCGCCGTCTTTGTTCCACTTCGCCAGTTGGTACTCGTTGAACTTCTTCAACGCGCGTGCCAGCCCTACCTTGAGTTGGGCCGTGAGAGGTGCATCCTTGTTTTCCTTCCAGTAGAGCGCGAGCAATTCTCCGCACTCGTCCGGGCGCTGAATGACGCGCTCGATAAGGTCGCCCATTTGCCGTCCCTTGTGGATGCGCAGCATCTCGCGCAGAACGAACAGCGGAACATGTCGAAGCTTGAACTTCTCTCTGGCATCAATGGCGATCTGCGCGGCGTCGGCGAAGGACGTTCCCTTGATCAAGTTCGCCATGCGCGTCGCGGAATCGACACCGGATTCGTAGAAGGCATCCTCGAACAGCATGTTAGCCATGACGGTTCGGCGCAGTTCTTTGGCAGCAGATACATTGACCGACAGCGCGCCTTCGTGAGTACGTGGCGCATTTGCAGGAACTTTCAGATTCGTTTTCATTTTTGTAGCCTCCGTAGTTGTGACGATGAAGGCTTGGCGCAATTGGTGGAACAAGCGAAAACGGATATTTGGCGCCTTGCCACGAATCCTCTCAGACTCGTATGGGAATCGAACCCATCGTTCTTTACAAAAAAAAGAAGTAACCGTTCTCTTCACCACCCACACAACCTGTTGCGGGAACAAGCGGCAAGAGTGCTTTTTACCGAAGTAACTCTTACCTACGCCACGCACAAGAAATCATGAGGGAACAGCCGGGAGCAGTTGACTCGGTTTCCCGAGTTGCCGGTTTCTAGCCGGCGGTGGGCCCTCGCGGGCTGTTAGAAGTAACTGCCGCCTATCACCACTCACGCAAATCTCGCTGGAACAAGCGACGACGGGTAACAAAGTGTCCTACCAGTTAGACGACAGCCACCTGAGCGGCTGGCCGGACTCGAACCGACATCACTCTCTTGGAAGGAGAAGTAACCGACGCCTACGCCAAGCACGCGCGAACCATACTCCACATTTTGTGTGGGTGCAAATCTTGCTGGTTTGCTGACGGGTATTTGGGCGGACCCGATTACCCAAAGTCCGTTCGTCGCAATTGTTTCATGCTTCTCGGGTGGGCGTCGCCCTTCAATGGTGAAGGGCGTGGATTGAAACAGTAACCCGCCAGTCGTACTCACGGCCAACTTCAAGTTCTTTACCTTCAATCACGACTGAAATCCCATCGCACTCTCCGCTCTACCTCTCCACAAACCTCTCAATCGCAATCTCAATCCCGCGCGTACACATCTACCGCCATCGTAAGGCCCTTAGACACATCGCGCTTCCCACCCCCGCCGATTTGCCGCGCTCGCGCGATTGTCTCCCGCGACAGGGTGACTTCAATCGCGAGTTTGCGCTGCTCTTCGGGTAGCGGCGGCCGGCCGAGCGTTTTCTTAGGCGCCTTCTTCTTGACTGCCATTAGGTCTGCGACTCCTTCGTGTGTGCGGTAAATCCACACTCCAGAGCATCCTGCGCGACGCTCCAGAGTGGGGACTTAGGCGAGATTGGCGGATGCGTTGTCCGGCGATTCAGCCCAATTGCCAACGGTACGATAACCAGAGCCAGTAGAGCAGCCGCCGACAACAACGAAGCTGTTGTACCACTTGGCGGAGCACTGCCGAGTTTTAGCATCAAAGCCGATCAATTTTTCCTGGCAGTGCCGCGCGGCTTCGGGTGTTTTGTGCTTGTGCTCGCATGTGAAATCAGGCGATGGATGGCGCTGCATATCCGTGGAACTGCCGACAGCTACGGCGAAGTAAGTTTTTTTGCTCATCTCTCGTCTCCTGCGCCATACCAACCTGGCGTTGGTGTTGCTCGGTAGTGAGCACGGGAGAGAGCATATAGTATCCGGGTATGAAGTCAAGTTATTTATCCGGGTGAATTGTATACCGCCTTGACGTGGTGAGGGCTGGGCCAGCGAGGGTGAGGGGAGGCGGTCATGGGCGCACCGCCGGGCGGACGATCTGCGCGCCCGGTTGACCCTCCAATATACAGCCGCAACCATTTGAATCCATTACGACGTGATGTAAGGTATTCGCACGTTTTTTCAACGCCATTTTTCAGCGCAAGTAGCTGAAGGGACAGGCGAAAGTGCGTATTTTGTTCGTTTGCATGGGCGATATCCTCGCGGCGCTGTGCGCTTACGATAGCCAAGGCCATGGCGTTGCGCAGCCAGACCGGGATGTCGGCGCGGTAGACGGCTTGGAACGTTTCCATGGAGAGCCGCGCCCGCCGCACCGTGACGGCAACGGCTCTGGTGGCATCCAGCGGATTCGTACGCACCCACCCTTGTGCGATTGCCTCACGGAAGCAGTCGGCCAGGAAAGAGCGAACGAACTGTGCCAAACGGGCGTGGCCTTCGCCGATCAACGCATCGATCGCGTCTGCCGCCATCCGTGTCGTGATCTGAGAAATCGGGATATCGCTCGGGAATGTGCGGCGGGCGCGCAGCAGCAGGCTCTTGTACGTTCGGCGGGTATTCGGTTTCAGGTTGCGGGCCGCCAGCAGCTTTTCGTACTTGTCCAGCCAGGCGCCCCAAGACTGTTGAGCCGCCCCCGAGATGCGATCGACAAGGCTGCTAGCCTGCCGTTGGGCAATGTAGGCGTTCGCCGCCCGGGCTTCGCTGATGGCCTTCTGCCGATCACGACCTAACCCATGCTCTACGCCGTCGAAGGGATTGCGCCAGGAGTAATACCCGTCGCGCCCCCGCATGCCATGAGGCAGGGGTCGGTTGATGCCCTTACGCTGCCGCGGAGCCATTGATGAGCGCGCTCATTGTCTTGTTGTTGTCGAGGTCGTCTATGTGCCGCGCGTCTGGGTGGACGTAGTAGGTCCGGCCAACCTTCTGCGGCGCCGGCTGGATCTTACCGTCCCGGGCCCAGGCGCGCAGAGTTGCGATTCCTGGCGGTGGATCGTAATGGCGTACCGCCCATGCCTGGAGGGTGATTTTGCGCGCTGCGCTCATCCAGGCCCCATCTTCCCGCTCTGCCAAGGCGGACGCAGAGCACGCTCGATTTCCTCTCGGACGATTCGGCGCAAGTCGTCAGCTGTGAGCGCCGCAAGGGTGGCGGGGCCGGCATTGCCTGACTGCGGCCAGATCGGCGTCGGCTCATCCGGGCCGAGGTCGACGATAGTTCCCGGCATAGGCGGGTATTGCTGAGGACTGGGCAACCCGTAATCCCGGTCGATGTTTCGAAATGGCGGCCCCGGTGGCGGGGGATTGCTGCCGACGCGCTGCGGGATGATCGACTGCGTGAACTCGCGATGCTCGGCATCAGTGAGGCGAGGCCCGTGCCACCAGTCGGCTATGTGGCGCCAGACGTTCCTGCTCTTGCGAAGGATGATATTTACGAGCCTGCGAGCGTCTACAGTCTCGACTACCACGCCATAGCCTTCCTCCATACATTCGCGCAATTCCTGCGCACAGACATCGACAACCGATTTAGACGCCGCCAATCCACACACCAAGCACGGCTGATTCTCCGGCCCGGGGGCGTCCTCGCAGGCGGGGCAGGCCGGTGCAGGGCTAACGGATGTACCGCCGCATAGACAGTCGGGGTGCTTGTCGCAGCGTGAAAGTTCTGGGCCGCTCGCAGTCTCTGCTTGGCATCTGTACGGACCTACCGGCAGCTTTGGTGCTCGATACTCCCAGAGTGAGAGTTTTCTGAAGTCCTCCAGCAGCGGTTCGAAGCTCACCATGCGAACGGCTGCCGGTGTCTCGCGCAGTTCGTCGATGCGAGACAGGAATGCGCGCCGCCCGACAGACACGCCCAGGATGACGTTAGACAACGGCCATTCATCGATCGCAGTTGCGCGAATGTCGTCGGTGCGTCTGTTCAATGGGTCCACGCGCTCTTCGATGATTCCCCATTTGAATGGCTCCAAACGATTCTCAACATCTGAGGCCGTGCAGTAGGCGTGCATCCGCTCTGCGCGCTTTGTCAGCACGATGAATGTGTGTTGAGGGCAGAGCGCCATCACCGCGAAGATCTGATCTATCCACCACTCTTCGGCATTCTCGTGGAACAGGTCCGTCATGGAGTTGACGAAGACGCGCGTAGGTTCGCGCCAAGTGAGCGGTGCATACAGCGTGTGCTCGGGCGCTTGTCGCATTACGCCGTTCCACTTGCCGTGGCGGTTGATCAATCCCTCGAAAGGCTTACCCGGACCTGAGAAGCGGCGCGCGATGCTCTGCGCATAGCATCCAGCGCATTCATCGGACACCAGAGAGCACCCGCGCATCGGATTCCAACTCTTGCCCGACGAGCCATCGTTGCCGCGAGTCCATTCGATTGTTGTGTCGCTCATGCAGCCCTCGCCATGTCGGCCAGAACCGCGTCTACGTTCTTACCAATGCAAGAGAATGAAATGCACCAAACCCACGGATTCTCTGCCCAGGACCCGGGGCCATTTATGTGTTCCCACAGTTCTTCGTAAGCCGCCCGAGCAGAGTTCCAGGCTCGGTCCGGGTGAACGGCGGAGGCCCACCGACAAGCAGCACTGCCTGACGCATACGGATCGCGACCTAGCGTGAAAGCAATGCCCTCGGCCCTGGCATCCGCTTCGCTGATGTCCTGCAGCTGCTCCACACGAACCCCGGTAATCCGTAGTGTCAGACGGGACGCCCAGCGCGGCATGTAGATCGATGGAGTCCAGCGCACCGCTCCGTAGGCTCCGATCGCATTGACCTCGTCAGCCTTGTAGATAGCCGCCTTCATCTCGCTGCGCCGCGCCCAAGTCTCGCGGACCCACAGCAGATCTCCGGGCACGCCGTAGGGGCACTGGGAAGCCAACGCAATCAGTTCTCTGGCGCGCGTCGTCGCATCGTGCGGAAACCCGATCGCGTAGAGCCCGGGGTCCTTCACGATCCGCCGCGTCTGAGACTTATATCCAGCAAGCTCCGCTCTGATCATGGGCGCGCTCATCAGAATCGGACGAACTTTGATAGTCATGTCGCCACCGCCGTGCATCGCCCCGCATGTCCGCCGTCTCGTGACTGGTGCATGCCCAGCGCATCGACCAGCAGCCCAGCCTCACAGAGCATGCAGATGGAGCGGCGCACTTCGCCGCCGAGCCCCAGGCAGTCATCGCACACCGGCTTGAGCATCGTTGTGTCTTTGCTGCAGCCGAAGCAGATGAGACGCGGACCGTTCATTGCAACGACCTCGGTGTCGAACTCACAAACTCACTCAACCTCTCGACTTCACGCTTGAGTTCGGCAATCGTCAGTTGCAGTTCGATGTTCTCGTTGACGACTGCATCCTTCTCATGGCGCAGCGAAGTCATCCGCTGCTGCTGGATGGCGATGGTTCGTTTCGCGAGTTGAAGTTGGCTGCTCATGGCTGATCCCTCAATGGACAAAAATGCAGCCCGCGCCATCGACGCTCCAGCGGGGGAGCAATGGGCGTGAGACGTGGGCTGCGTGAAAATCATCGTTCCCAGCTCATAGTTCGAATCCGCGCTTTCGCCTGCGTCACGTACTTCTCGACGGTGTGAATGCTTAGGCCGAGCTTCGCGGCCACTTCGTCATATGACAAGCCGTCCCGCTTGTGCGCCAATAACACCGCCGCATGTGTCGCCGGCAGTTGCGCCAGGGCACGTGCGATCTGCTGTTGTAAATTTAATCGCTCGCCCAAGTCATCGGGCAGAATGCAGCTCGGGCAGTCGTACCACTCATCGTCGTCAATGCCGCAATGCTCGATGACCTCTCGCTCGCATTCAATCTCAATGCGAAAGTCCGCCAGCACATGTGAGGCGATGCCGTAGAGATAGGCCAGCGGCTTCTCGACAGCCTTCTCGTCATCGATCCGGCACAGCCTCAAGTAAACCTCCTGCGCCAGATCATCCACGTCCTGCGGCTTTCGCAACCGGCGCAGCAGATAACGATGCAGTTCGCGGCGATATCTACGGCACCAGTCAAGGGCCTTCGCGTGCGTAGTATTGGCGTGCATAGGGACTCCTGTGTTGCGAGTGGGGAGTTGGGAGGGTGCCGCGATGTTCATTTTCACGCCTCCATATCGTCCGGGCCGGTCCGTGAATCGTCGTCCTCGCGATCATCGTCTTCTTCGATTTCTAGGGAATAGTCGTCGTCGACGTGCGCGCGCCGCGGGAGGCGGGCCTGCATGACGTTCTCAAGTCCCTTGCGGAAATAGGGGTCCAACCAAGGCTGATCGAGACACCAGTTGATCGCACCGTCGTCCATATCCTCCAGAAGTACGCCATCCCAGCGTTTGAGCGGGCAGGTGCGCGGAATGCGGCATTGCTCGCTGTACGCCCACAGCCGCGACCAGGTCGTGATCTCTGGCTTTAGGGCCAGGATGTGCTGCAGCAGAATGTGATTGTTCCGCACATCCGTCAGCGCGCCGTGCGCCCCTCGCAGCAGGTCCCGAGTCTGCTCAGTGGCTCCTAGCAGCATGTAGATCAGCGCGCTCTGCGAGTATCCAGATGCGTCGGGCCAGAGCCACTGCGCGATCGCGTGAGTGCAGATGCGCTTCACGTGCTTCGGCGACCCGGCAGCTTTCCAATCGAATTCGATCGAATGGCCGATGATGTACACGGTGTTCGCAGGCAGTGCGAACTCGGTGAATGGCGGGCAGCCTTCCAGTTCGTGCGGAAGGATGTGATGGACTGCCATGGCACCGAAGGAGATTGGCTTCGATGGTTTGTATCGAAACGAATGCTCGCCGATTGTGCGCAGGTCGATTTGATCGCTTTGGCCGCCCAAGTCGTAGACAGGCGCAAATTGCATCCAAGCGGCTTCGATGATCTCGCCGTCGGCGCGGTCGGTGGTTTCCGTGTCAAAGATGTACGTTGTCACGTTATTCGTTCCCAGATCTGTTGTAGCTTGTTGTCCTGGCCGCTTGTGAGCGAACCGCCACGGCCGAGTTTCGTGCTGATGTCGTCAACGAAGCTGCGTTCCCAGTCGGACAGCTTCGATTCGCGCTGCTCGATGTCGGCTAGCATCATGTTGATTTCGTCGGGCGTGCTCATGCCGTCACTTCCTTGCGCCCGCGATAAGTCTTCGTAAGAGAGAAATTGACGGCATGGCCGCGAAGCAACAGCAGTTTCGCGAGCCGCGCGCGATCGCGACGGCTATGTGTCGCCTGCCGCATCAGGCCGAAGTAGCTGTTTGCTGTCTGACTTACCGCGGGGCGTTGAGTCGCGGGCGACCCTTGTTCTGCGATGGCGATCTGCGTGCGGGAGAGCGAAGTTTGCGCGGCGTGGAGAGCGCGCGGTCGACGCTCCAGCCATCGCGAATGCGCATTCCGAGCACGTTGGCAGGCATGCCAATTTCCACGGCCCATTCTGTGATTGTTCGCGTGATGCCCATATGAGTGAGTTGCACGCAATGATTGGGGCGATTGCGATTTTGATCCGCCTTCGTCGCCCACCGACAGTTGCCGGGCGTGTAATCGATTTCGTTCTTCAACCGATCCAGTGTCATCGACCGATCCGGACACGCGCCCATATCCGTGAGAAACGCCGCGAAGTCGTGCCAGTGTTCGCACACGCGGATGCCCAGCGCGCCGTAATACCGATAGTTCGTGGCCTTCTTGTTGTAGCAGCGCTGCATCATGGATTTCCAGCGCGCATATGTGAGAGTGCCGTGCCCGCCGTGAAGTGTTGGCATGAGTGACCTCGCGTGAAGTGCTGCATTTTACGGCATTACCGCGCGTTAGATACGGCGTTTTGACTGCCGCACAGTTCGCCCGAATGATTAGCAGTACGACATCAATGCAGAGATCTCTGACTCGACCGCCGATGGCCTGCTTGAACGGGCGTGGCATATGCAGGGCATAGTCCACGGAGACGCTCAATAGGTCGTAGGCGACTTTGTAGATCGGCAATGTGGTGTGAAAGGCCATGCTGAAAAGAAAATTATTGAATCATCGAATGATCAAGGAGCGGACGACGCGAGCCCTGCAGTAGCTGCCCTTGTACCAGTCGTACTGGTTGCCGTAGGCGAAGTCCTGGCTCCAGGCGTAGCCGCTGCCCGAGGCGTGCTGCTCCCCGGACCAATAGAACATTGGCTGGAAGAGTTGCCGCACGCGGTCGAAAAGCGACGACTGCTCGATCCGCAGCGGCAATCTAAAGTCGCTGTGCCCGTCCACTGTAATTCCCGCCGCCCAGTCGATCGCTCTGTTCCATGTGAGCGCACCGTCATATTCAGGGCCCACGATCAAAAAATAGTCGGGGGCACCGTCGCGACCAACACGGGCGCCGGCATAGATCCCGCCTTGTTCCGGCCACGGATCGCCGACAGCGGGGAGCCCGGGCGCGGCCATCAATGCCGCGATTTTCTGAAGTTCGAGCGTGTAGTTGCGAACCTCCTCGATCACCGTCTCGACCGGGCGGCGAGAAGAATCCAGGAATATCCGCGATGAACCCTCGGCGCCGAAGAAGGGCATGACGTTCGATATCTGCGGCTCGCCGTTCGGATCGAAGTCGAACTTGAACCCGCGATCACGAAACCACGGATCGAGCCCACAGCGGCCGGCGGCGCAATGCACGGTGCCGCACTCAGTAATGCGCCCCCACACGCTCATATCCCAGTGTTTCTGACGCTCATGCTCGGTCATGGCGTCGAGCACGCGCGGGACGTTTTCCCATCGTTCGATCAATTCGACTTGCGGAATCATTGCGGGCTCCCGGAGGAAGAAAATGGATGAATGGTTAAATTGCTAACCTGCGGACGACGCGAGCCCTGTAGTGGTTGTCCTTGAACCAGCCGTCCTGGGTGCCGTCGGCGAAGAGCTGGCTCCAGGCGTCGTAGCTGAGCGAGGCGTGCTGCGTCGAGGTCCAGTAATCCACTTCCTCGAAGGCCTCGCTGCCGCCCGTGCGAAACAGTTCGCTTTCCGTCTGCTTCGGGAAGTCGAGTGAGTACGGATAGGTCGGCGGGATCGCGCTGACGTTGATGCCGGACCGCATGTAGAGCGAGTTTTCGTCCGTACCTGGCTTTAAGTTGCGATAGCAGATCTCTGTTTCGTCCTGGCTGGCGACGTACCAGTCTTCGAAGCCCCCGATGCGCAGGTCTCGTGCCCGCTTTGCCAATTCGCTGCCAGCGACGGCCATCGCGGCAGTGTTCGCCAGCCCGTCGTTGAAGCTGCGGGCACCCGGCACATCCTTGTAATCTTCGATCCATTCGGTAGGCGCGAAGTCCCCCTCCGCTTTCGGCGCCACGATGAGCGCGTAGGCGACGCTGGCGATCAGGATGCGGCCGGCAAAGAAGCCGCCGCCAAGGGGCGATCCATACGAAGGGAGAGATACTGCGTTCATTGTTGCCTCTGATGTGTTTGATCGATTGGAGCGTTCGAAATGCGCTGTTTGCACCAAGTACGAATCGTGATCGGCGTTGGCTGGTGCTCATCCAGAATTGCGAGCACCTGCAGGACCTCGGTCGTATCCATCATCGCGATATGCGTTTCGGCCCGGGCTCTGCCCATGTGATGAGCCAGCCACTCGTAGGTGCGTGTGCGCATCAGATACCGGAGCTTGCCGTGCACGGCAGTTGATTCTGGGTACGCCGCCTTCTGTGCCTCCCATGGTCGCCACAGCGCGTCGAATTTCGCGTGCGCCTGGCGGCGGAGCTGGCGCAGCGC
>Ga0184615_10000188_pt1 | contig 38357 bp, 46 predicted proteins | sample PLM4_65_coex_FD_133134 | JGI IMG/M metagenome (GOLD analysis project Ga0184615, IMG submission 133134) | Groundwater sediment microbial communities from an aquifer in East River, Colorado, USA - PLM4_65_coex | ecosystem: Environmental > Terrestrial > Soil > Riparian zone | place: USA: East...
GGCCTATTCCCGGAAGATCCGTAAGTTTGAGCTCTTTTTTTACATCTTCAACAATATCAGACTCAGTTTCTTTTTCCTTCTCTTTCGGCATAAATGGTCAAGATAATATCTCTTTATAAAAATTATTGGCTTTCAGATATATCTTAGAAACATAGCTTCAAGCCTTGTTTTCCAGACTAACTATCAATTCATCAAGATCAACTTCTCTGACATCATTAACAATAAATTCTGGAGTGTTAAAAAAAGCATTATTTCTGACGTTACCGGAAAAAATCATTTCTTTCCCAAGAATTTCTTCTTTTTGCCTTGATAGCATATCCGCGTCATGAAAGTCAGTAATTCCCAATTTGCCAAGAATGTCATGGAATAAAACAGCTCTTATTGATTCCGTTCCATCGTCAAGAACAATACTTGAAACAGCTCTTTTTTCAGGGACAACTTTTTCATGTTGTATGCATACAAAAGAATCCCCTTCGCTTGTGACTTTTTTTCCGCACTCAGGACAAACATGAAAAAATCTTGGCTCAAATGCCTGAACTACAAAAGCTCTTGTGGATACATTATCTCCCTTTTTAAAATCAAAAATATTTTTTTCCCTTAGTATTTTTTCTGTAACCACATTTTCAAAAAGTTCACTGCTTGGTTTTATTTCAGAGAAATTACCAAGATGCAACTCTGAATCGCGCATCATAGCATTTTTAATATCAACAACTGTGCCTTCTTTTATCTCACCTTTTTCAATCAATTGAACATGATTAGTGTCCCATAAAACTACTTTTATATTTGAAGAATCGTCTGCAATCCACATATTCGCAACCTTGCTCTCATCTCCTCGTTTTGTCTTGAAGCTCCTGACAGGAAAAAGTGTAATAACCTTTCCTGTAACAGTTACATTTCTCATTCCAGGAAGAAGTTCATCTATTTTCAGTTTCTCATTTTCAAAAGAAACCCCAAGTTCAGAAGCAATCACCTGCGCAGCTCCCTCTTTACTAATTAAGCCAGAAAGTTTAGATCTCCTGGCTTCAACCATGTTTTCAATTTCACTTCTATCTATACCAGAAGCTTTCGCAATCTTTTCTAAAATCCTCTCGTAATTACCGTGTGTCATTTTTGGCTTACCAAAGAAAAAAACTCCACTGTTTTTAAGTATTTTGTAAATCTAAAAACATAGATTTTATAGGCACAAAACATAACAATTTATAAAGATAAATATTTAGGCTAAAGAATGAGCATCGTAGCGGTAAAAATAAAAGTAATGCCAACATCTCCTGAAACAGATTTGAAAAAACTTGAAAAGAATATTCAAGAAACGCTAAAAGAAAACAGCGTGAAAAATCCTCAATTTGAAATAGAACCAATAGCTTTTGGGTTAAAGGCATTAATTGTTATGTTTGGTTGGCCAGAAAAGCAAGAATTGGAATCTCTAGAAGAAAACCTAAGCAAAATTGAAAATGTTAGTTCCATAAAAATCATCGATATAAGAAGGGCTATAGGATAAATCTGTTTTATCAAGGTAAAACCATCGTTAACTATATTAATACCAGTTTTTTATCAATAAAATGCTAACAGAAGAGCAAACAAAAACAATTAAAGGTCAAATAATTGCACAAATAGAAGATAATTTCCCGCCGGAAAAAAAGAGCTTTGCCAGAAAAAGAATAGAGTCAATGAATTCTCAAGAACTTGAAACTTTTCTCGTGAAAAACAATCTCGCAATATCTCAATCAAATTCACGATCGGCAAGTCAAGGAGTGTCGCAGCAGTGTGTTTTTTGCTCAATTGTTTCTGGGGGAATAGGATCTAATCAAATTGATGAAAACGAAAACGCAATTGCGGTTCTTGAAATAAATCCTGTTTCCAAAGGGCATGTTTTGGTAATTCCAAAGGAACATACTTTAATTCAAGAAAAGGAGAATGAAAAAAATATCAAAAAACTGGTAAAAAACATATCGGGATTGTTAAAGAAAAAACTAAAACCAAAAAGCATCGCTACTTATAATTCAAACCTTTTTGGCCACGAAACAATTAACATAATACCTCAGTTTAATGATGAAACATTAGATTCGCAAAGAAGTCCCGCAACTCCTGAAGAGCTTCTTCAGCTAAAAGATCTTTTGACAGAAAAAAAGAAAATGAGTGTTGCAGAAAGGCGCCCAAAGAAAATAAAAATAAAACCAGAGGAAAAAGCCTGGTTGCCTAGAAGAATTCCTTAGTTTTAAGTACACCCACCCTTCTCAGTCGCTCGTTGATTAAGATTACTAAGAACAGCTCAAGTTTATTATAATTCTTAACTCATTTTTTCATATTAAAAGTGATTTGAGGCTAGTAAAATTTGTCAAATCTTACCCGAGCATTTTATAAATTTGGTATTCTAATCTACTTTCATGATTGGGATAATTTTTTTGTTTTTTCTTGCTCTTATATGGATAGTCTTTGCAGTTGTCCAAGATTTAAGAAAAAGAGAGATAGCAAACTGGCTTAATTTTTCCCTTATTGTCTTTGCCCTTGGATTCAGATTTTTTTATTCAATATTCTCTGAAAACGGGTTTGGGTTTTTTTATCAAGGCCTTCTCGGTTTGGTAATTTTCCTTTTATTGGGAAATTTACTTTATTATGGTAAAGTTTTTGCCGGGGGGGATGCCAAATTAATGATTGCTTTAGGAACGGTTTTACCTTTTTCTGAAGGCTTCCTTATTAATCTTGAATTTTTCTCTGTTTTCTTTATTGTATTTCTTCTTGTCGGTGCTTTGTACAGTCTTACTAGCAGCATCGTTCTTAGCTTAAAAAATTTTCATAAGTTTAGAAAAGAATTTTCTAATCAGGCAAGAAAAAATAAGGAGTTTATTATTCCAGCCCTCATTCTTGGCTTAATCATTATGGTTTTGGGGTTTTTAGAAAGTCTTTTTTTATTTATGGGTATTCTAGTTTTTATTCTGCCTTATGTTTATATTTATGCTAAAGCTGTTGATGAATCTTGTATGATAAAGAAAGTAAAAGTAAACGAGCTTACAGAAGGCGATTGGCTTTACAAAGATGTTCATGTTGGTAAAAATGTCATAAAGGCAACATGGGGTGGTCTTAGAAAGCAGGATATAAATCAACTGAAGAAAAAACACCAACTTGTTCTAATAAGGCAAGGAATTCCTTTTTCACCTGTTTTTTTAATTAGTTTCCTAATCTTGATTTATCTTTGGAAGTCTGGATTGTGGAATCTCTTGTTTTAAACTAAACTTGGATTTTTTTTCTTCCTGTAGACAAAAGAATAACTATTCCTGCAAAGAATCCTATTGCCGCCCATAGCAAGGGATTAGAAATATATCCTAATGGAATAAAGGAAATAGAAATTAGTGCGGAAATAAAAAGAACCAAACTTCCAAGAGTTAAAATCCATCCCAAAAGTCTTAAAAAACCCATATGCTGTAAAAAAGTCTTTCTTCATTTAAAAATATTTCTTTGGTTCAGTTGGACTCTTATTTTGTCCTTCCTTTCCCGCCTTGTCGATAGGGATGCTTCTTTCTCTCTTTACGCTTATCTTTTCCTTTATTTCTTCTTTCTGATGAAACATAATCTGACATGGCTCAATTAAGAAAACATTATTTAAAAAACTAAGGCTTAAGGAGCAGGAGCAGCAGGTGACGTGCAACTTATTGCAGAACAAGCTCCAACACCATATCCCCTTGTAGCATATTTTCCGCCAGAAGCTAATTTTTCACAAGTAGTATCGGCATCCTTAATCTTTGGGTTTGTTCCATCACTTACTTCTCTCTGAACAGTACAATAATCATACTGGCTTCCTGTCGTGCAAGCGGTTTCACAAGCAGTGACTACGTTTTGAACATTATTTGTTGAAACAAATGGGAAAATTCTATTCCATCCCATAGTAAAGCCCAATATCAAAATAACAAGAACAACAAGTCCAAGAATAATCAGAATAATAGCATTAACGCTCAAACCCTGTCCTTTAATGTTTCCAGGAAAAAGGTTTTCACTTCTTTTCTTTTGCATATGAAACTGAAGGTTATTTTGTTTAAAAATGTTTTTGTTCATAATTGGCTTATGGAACATTGTATCTAACTCTTATTCCTTCTTTTTCTAAAAGGATATGTTTACCAAGAGCATCTTGCTTAACTCCGAAAATCTTCTCTATCTCTGCATCGCTAAATCCAAGACTTTCTTTGTAAAAAGAAATCTTTTCTCCAGTAATGGCTGCTTTTTCAATCAGTTCAACATCAAAGCCTTTTTTTGCATTCCTATCTGAAATATAAAAGCTTACAATTGCTAACATGCATATTGCGACAACTCCAATTACAAGAATTGTTACAGGAATATCGCCACGTTTGTTTCTTTTCATTCCTATCATTTTGAATAAGCCGCTTTTGAAAGGTCCAAAAAAAGGCTTTTGTCTTCCTTTAATTTTATTTCTTCGGTAATCAATCTGTCTTCATCTTTGAACACTCTAGCTCCGAAATATTCGTTGCTTAGATAAGGAGAAACAGTTCTGTCAATAAAAAACCCCGCCCAAATAGTTAAATATTCTTTTTTATAAAGGTCTATAAAAATCTTCACAGATAGTTTACCATCAAAATCGCCAAGGTTCTCTTCTTCCTTAAGCTGCTCATAAACCACTTTTCCATTTGAGTCTTTGGTTATAACATAAGAAAACAAAGACTTTGAAGCCAAAGTGTCTGCTGATTCAAAAGTCCCTGATTTCAAAGACTTATTCTTATCAAAGAAAATAGATGCTGCAAAAATAGAAACAGTGAGAACAACAATTATGACAACTGTTGCAACTAGCCATGTTATAGTATCTCCTGTCTGCCCTAATTTATTTTTTTTAAATTTATTGTTCATTTTTCTCTGTCTTTCTTACAATAGAAAGAATGTTTACTTGATATTGAGCATTTTTTTTATCAATAACATAAAAGCTTCTTTTAAGGCAAAAAGGAATTTTTTCTCCTTTAACTTCACAAAATTCTTTCAAATTACTATTGCCTCCAGACATTCCAGAAATCTTCCCTTTAGAATTAAAATCAAAAATTTCTATTTCAGCATAAAATTGTCCCTGCTCTTTCCAGCCATAAGTGTCTTCAACTTCAAAATTTAAGTTGCATTGTTCAAGGAAATTTTCTCTAAAAGTTTGAACCAGAACTTCATTTCTTATATAACCTCCTTCAGAAACGCAGTCTGCGATTCTGTTTGTTAAGGCATTTGCTTCCAGTTCTCTTATGTCATAAGGTTTTCCATAAAAAGAAATGACCATATATGCAATCGCAGCGGCCACTATGAAAAGGATCACAAACCAATATACAGAAATTATCTTATCTGCCCCTATTTTATTTTTTATTATTTTCATTTTTCTTCTATAACAAAATAATATTCTTTTTTGTTTGTAAGATTAAAATTAGGGCTTGTTTTCATATCATTGAAATAAGAATAAGAGTAGCCACCTTTTTCCCTAAGCTTCACTGTAACAACATTTTCTTCAATCGTAACAACCTTGTCAGCAGGCCATTCTTCTTTCTCTGCTTTTTGAATAGCGTCTTCCATGTCAAGACTAATTGTCATTCCTGGTTTTGCAGAATCCAAAAGTAGGGCTATCTGCTTGGCGTATCTTTCTTCAAGAACAGCAGCTCCTCCCATCTTGGAAAACAAAAACAGTATCAAAATTGATAAGAACACGAGGTTAAGGATAATAAAAATAAGGTTTTCCATTAAGATAGTTCCTTTACGGTTTTTCGGAGAAAAATTGTAGCTAAAAAAGCTCATCTTTTTTTGTCTTTTTCCTATATTTTTTGGCTTTCTTAATTTCATTTTATGCCTTTGTTATGAATTCTCCCTGATCAAGTCTTGACGAGGTTTCAGAAGTTGGGATTATATAGACTTTAAGAACTTCGTCTGGAAATGGAGAAATGTTATCATCTATTCCGGTAATTATAGAATATCTTTCGCTGGTTTTAATTTTATCTTGGTTTATATTTACACTAAATTCTGATTCTATTTCTAAAGAGCTCATATCACTAACTCCATAAATGTAGCTAAGGTAGCTTTGTGAATTTTCTTTCTGAGTTTTTCTTAGATAATCATAAAACTCAACATAAGATATCTCTGAAATCTTCTCCTGCACTTTCTCATCAAATTCAATTACAGAGCATAAAGCATATTTTACAGATGTGCCTTCGGCAGTTCCATAATTTACCTTTCCCTCTCCAAACATATACCAGCAATCAGACATCTCTTTTGCAATAGATTCCATGACTTCATCTTTACTTTCTTCTCCATTTAGGTTAACATCTGCTTTTGAAGTCGTTGGAATTTCAGTGCACTCGTCTCCTCCAGAAATGCAAAGATAATTTGTTCTGCAGTCTAAAGGCCCAGAGATTCCTGCCGACTTTGCTCTTAAAACAACAGAATTATGACAAATTTCTTTGTTTGTCTGTTCTCCAGGGTTCAGCCTGAATATAAGAAATAAAATAATAATAAAGCTCACAATAAGAATTATAATTGTTACAAGCTGAGCTGTCGTAAGTTCACCCTTTTTATCTCCTACAACTTTTACCATATGCTACATTACTCCTATCTTTTTCAAGAGTAGATAAACTCCCGCTAAAGCTATTCCAAAAAAAACTACCCAAACTAAATATTTTATTAGAGTTTCAATGTCCATTTTATGCTTTTGAAATCATTTTATTTTGGTAATCTACTTTAAGTATGATTGGGGGATTGTTTATTTCAATATTCCCTCCATTTATGTTAAATTTTTTCTCATTATTAAAACAGGCTCCATTTTCATCACAGCTTTCTTCATTATTATCTTCACAGATACAAACACAACTTTCCCATCCCAAATTGGAGCAAGAATTTGGGTACTGCATTTCTGCTTCAGCACCTATGCCAAGCGAACCGCTAACAAGAACCGGATGCGGCCACATTCCAATATTCCATCCTTCAGGATTGTAAATATCAATGCTGGTTTTTTCCGCATTCATCTCCTGTTGTAAAAAGCTTAAAGACTCCTTTGCAAGCTCTAAGTCCTTTGAATCCTTTCCAGCTTTGTAAAGAGAAAATAGAAGATAAACAAGAAAGCCTATAGCAATAACAGCAAGTATCACTTTCAAAGTCTCTTCAGCAAGTAAAAATCCTCTACGGTTTTTCGGAAAAAAGTCGTAGCTAAAAAAGTTCCTCTTTTTTTGTCTTTTTGATTTCATTTTTATTTTAAAACACTCAGCAAGATATTTGGTGTTTCTGTTGTTTTATCAGGAACAAGATTATTAAAAAAGTCTATTAAACTTCCTTTAAAGAAAAAATAAATTCCAACAACAACAACAACAAACACAATAACTCCTATTACTATTTTAATCAAGTTTTCAATTGTTAGTTCCATTTTATTTTATCCAAAGAGATCTTTTATTTTGTCAATTAAAGATATTCCTTTTCCTTGTAAAATGAAAATCGTTATCATTAAAATCACTAGAATTGCAATTGCTATCAGCAGCCAAGGAAGGTATTCAGAGATAACGCCATTTTTCCTCATAAGTAAGAAAAAATAAAACAAATTAATAAACTTAACTCTTCAGCCTAGATTTCCAAGTACTATAGAGGTTAAAACAAACAATGACACAGTAGCTGCTAACGAAGTCAAAAAGAAGAGCATTATGCTTTTCGTAAGATTTTTCCCGGTTTTATTTGTTCTTTCAAGCTTGTCCTCTCCTGAGTCTATTGTCACTAATGCTCTTGTTAAAATGAAAACTATCTGAATCAAATAAATGCCTATAATTATCTGAAGAAAGTAAGGAGGAATCATCTTCGCAACTTCAAAGATATTTAGAATTGTTCCAATATTTCCAAAACCGGCTGCTGCCTCCCCTTGAAGTTCTGATAAATTTAACCTGGTTAAAATTGCAGTTATCATTGCAGCCAAACCGACAACGACTCCTGAAAGCAAAGGAGCTAAGAAAGACATGTTTGATTTCATATCAGAAACAACTTCTGCAAGCATATCTCTCAGCCTGGCATTTATCTTATGAATGTTCCTTACATACTCAGAGATACTCATCATACTTATAGCTGCAACCTGTAATCCCTTTTTTGCTGATTCCACAAGGATTCTCATACTCGTAGCTATCAAATCAGAAGGATAGTAAATTATGGCCCCTTTATTTGGGTCAAAAATAGCCTTCTCTACGCTCATTCCCATCTGTCTTATATTATAGTTGACTCTCATAAAAAAGTCCTCTGACATAAGCCCTTTAGATGATTCTGCAATTTTACCAAAAGCTATTTCTGGTGGCACCTCATTGCCTATTCTGTTTCCTAATTGAAACAGTGAATTGTTAAACTCCGTTTCTAATTGTCTCGTTCTTTCTCTTTCAACAATCATCTCTTTTGTTCTCTCTCCAAAGGATATAGAAAAAAACAGCGCAACGCCCAAAGGAATAAACATGCTAAGTATCAATGCACCTATGCCAAAGGGTCCTGCAACACCACCTGCATCGTTTACAAAATCAAAGAATTTTCCGTCTCCAAAGAATCCAAGTCCAAGCTGGGAAAAAGTATAGTCTTTCTGTAACCCAATTAATTCCGGTAAAGCAGTATATTGAAAAATGAGCGGCAAAAGACCAAGAATGAAAAATGGTAAGGTAACAAGAAATGCCTTAAAATATGGTTTTTTACTTTTGTACTTGGTATAAAAAGGATTTTTTTCAATCAACGACGTTTCTCCATATCCTCCAGGCCTCAAAAAAATTATTTTATCAGTTAGATAAAAAACAAAGAAAGGGATTATTAAATTAAAGAGAACAAAAACATGAATCCATGTTAGCAAACCTCCAAGCATTGCCGTTGCCAAAGGAAGCAATGCAAGTCCCAAAGTTGGTAGCACAACCCCAAGCATATAAACACTTGTTAAAGGGCTCTTAACATCATGAGTAAATTTCAGCATTTTATCATAAACTCCATCAAGGACAACTTTCAATGATTTTTCTAAAGTTAGAATTCTTCTGGAATTATCCGGCTCATACAAGCTGCTTTCTATAAGGTGGAAAGCTTCTATAAATTCAATAGAGTAATCTCTCCAGGTCTCCAGATAGTTATCCAGACTGTCTTTAATTGATGAAAACTTTCCTATTTGAACATTGTAGAAAACCTTCTTGAAATCAAGTGCAAGAGGATAGCTCAAATTTTCTGAAGCAAAGGCAATAGCTCTTTCAAGGTTTGAAGTGTGTCTCATGTAAACAACAACATACAAAATAGCGGGAACCATTTGAGAAGACGCTTTAAGTCTCCATTTGTTCGCAAGTCTTGCAGGATAATCTTTCATAAAGTAAAAAATAAAAAAAGAAAGAATAACACAGAGAAAGAAAAACAAAAATGGGAAAGAAGCCAGTTCTCCGGTAATTAAAATAACTGACAAAGAAAGAAGCAGGCCAATGAAAAAAACACTAAGGAACGAAACTATGCTCAATGTTAAAGGTTGCCAGGGTTCTAAATCCAGGTGTGCAACATCAAGGTGTTTTTTAATCTTTAACTCATCATTTGCGGAAACTTTCAACTTTATGAGGCTTCCGAGACTTTTACACCAACGCTCGTACTTTGAAATTTCTGGGGCCATTTCCTCTTTAAATTTAATATAAGATTGGCTGTAGTCTACTTTTACATTTTTATTTGCGGAATTAAATGAGGACATTCTTGACTCTATCTTGCTTCCATATTCTCTAAGAATATCATCAACTTTTTTCGGCACTTCTGGCATTTGCTATTTCACTCTCTTTTTATACGAATCTTTATAACAGGTTTAACAGAATTTAGTTAATAAATTTTTAGAATTAAAAATTTGTTTCCTTAATTTCATCATTGAACCATTTAAGCCAAAGGGGGAAAACTTTCTCGCTTAACGGCAAACCAACTTCTTGGCGCACTTCATCTGAAATTCTATGAAATGCGTGATTTGCCTTGGAACTAAATTCAGCCTCAAGAATCTTGTAATTGTTCAATCTTTTAGAAGCACTCACAAGTTCTTCTTTTATTTTTGCTCTTAAAAGAATATTATCCCAAACAGCATCCCAATTTCCAGCCCATCCTTTTACATTGGACGCAACGTCTTTAATTACTTCAGAATCTCCGTTAATCAGGTCTTCTGTCGGCTCAAGCTCGTCAGTTTCAACATTGTACTTAAACAAATCTACAAAACCTTTCTCTTCTAACGGATCAAATTTCCAATGCTTCCTAACCTCGGAGATTTGGACAACCCTTTTCCATGAATGCAAACCATCCGGAGATTTTATGGGATTAGTAACAATAATTATGTCTGTTGCCTTGAAACTCGTGGCAGGAACTTTAAGGTCGTTTACAACTCTGTCAAAGACGCCATAAGGAGAAGCGCCATGAATTGTTCCTGCAACAACATTAGCGAGAGCTCCGACACGCATTGCTTCGTAAAGTGCCTGTGCCTCAACGCTCCTTACCTCTCCAATTATCAAACTGGAATCTCCCAATCTTAAACTAGTTCTTATTCCATCATCAGCAGAAACTTCTGTTGACTTCAACAAAGCACTTCTAACTTTCATTCTTAGAATATCATACTTTAATTTTCTTAAAGATTCTACAGGCAGTTCAGAAGTATCTTCAATTACTATTATTCTGTATTTAGGAATTATTTCAAGCATCAATGCGCCAAGAAGAGATGTTTTTCCGCTGCTCCTTGTGCCCGCAACAAGCAACGTTCTGGAACCGTCAATTAAAAAACTTAACATCCCAGCTGCAAGAGGATTTATCATTTTATTATGCACAAACAATGGCAATGTCCACGGCTCTTCTCTATGGCGCCTTATAGCATAAGATATTCCATCAGGGCTTAAAGGACGCTGCACAATGGCTATTCTTGCTCTAATTTGACCCAAAGCTGAAGAGCTCCCCATTTCAAGCTGTGTGTCAAGTATTGGATTTGCTTCATCCAATGGTCTTCCGGAAATCAGTCTGAATTTAGCTGCCCAGGAATCAATGTCTTCCTGGCTCGGAATTATGTTTGTTAAGCATTCATCATATTCTTGATGTCTGACAAAAATGGGAATCATTGAAACAGGAGCATTCATTGAAATATCCTGAAGCTTCTTGTCCTGCAAAAGAACTTCTATGAGTCCAAAGCCAATAGTGTGTCTTACAAGAATTGTTGCAAGTTTGTTCAAATTCTGATAAGAAATATTTATGTTCTTGCTTTTAGCGAGATCCTGCAATAGGTCTTTTGAAATATTAAAAAAAACCTGTCTTGTTCTTTCCGTGTCTGTAAACTCTTCTGCCTTAGGCTGATGCTCAATTAAGACGCTTCTTGCAAGGTTAAGAAGTATGCCTTGATCTTCATCAAGAATATTTTCAGGAGGAACAATATGATAAATAAATTTTGGCTCATCTTTTTTTCTAAAGATTGTTACGAGTGAGACATCATAATCTCCACTGGATATTTCGTATTGATCTGTTATCTCCGCATCTTCCGGCAAATCAGACACGAGCCGCGTAAAAGTAAAATTAGGGATAGCATCCGGTCTAAAGAGTTTTTCATAAACCTCTCTGCTTTCTTTTCTGTAGTCTTTCATATATGGAACAGCTTCACGGAAAATGCTTGTTTTTTCCATGAGCATCAAGATTTTTTCAAGTAGGCTTATATATCCTGCCTGGTCTGTTCTATACGAAACCGACATTTTTTCAAGAGCTATTCTTGCCTGAATAATAATTTTTCTTAATTCAAAATGAGCTGCAAGCGGATCTCTTTTAAGAAAGGAAAGGAAAGAAAAAATCTCGTTGTATCTGCCAGGAAAAAACTGGTCATGACCCATTGTTAATTTATCTCTTGAAAGAATTTTTTCTTGCTGAACTAAGTAAACATACAGCTGGGCAATTTCTAGCAGAAAATTGGTTTCCCTAAAATCGTAATTATAATTTTTTTGCTGAACAAAAACAATTCTTGAAGCGTTGGGGTTTTCAGTCAGGGCATTTACTGTCTTTTCCATAACCTCTGCAGATTCTGCAAGGCTCGGAACAAACGGAGCCCCAAGATAATTTATGTAAAGAATATCTTCTCCGCCTTCTCTTCTAATCTCATAAGAATACAGAGGTTTTGCTCCTCCCATTCTTTCTGCTGGTTCCATTTTATAAAGATGAATACGCAAGTTTAAAATATTTTATGTTTAAACTTTCTTCTAAAGTATTGTTATTCGTCTTTATACCATAACTTCAATCACAACAAATTTAAACCACTTTGCCTTTTGTTCTCCATGGCTGATGAACAAAATTACGGCGATACGCAAGGTACGCAATTTCTGTCTAATTTTTCAACAAAGCTTCGTGATTTAGAAGAAAAACAAAGAATGGTAAAAGATAGACTTATGCTTATAGGACAGAATTTAGTCGAAACAAAAGAAAAAACAAGTTCAGATATACTTGAGATTAAAAAAGACATTGAAATAATCAAAGCGGCGGTTGAGCGCCTCGTTGCGTTTTTGGAAACAGCTTCAGATGAATTTTCCAAGTTCGCGCGAAAAGAGGATTTAGAAATATTATCAAAGCAGGCAAAAATGTTCCAGCCTTTGGAATTTATAACGAAAAAAGATTTAAAAAATAAAAGATGATAAATGATAATATTAATGAAATGAGGCGAGATTGACAAAAATGGGCGTTTTGGAAAAAGTCATGGATTTGAAGAACAAAGGAGTTTCTGATAGCGAAATCATTAGCATTTTAAGAGAAAAGGGAGCTTCTCCTAAATCAATAAGTGATGCGCTTAGTCAGGCCAAAATAAAAGGTGCTGTTTCTTCTCAAGGAACGAGAGATGAGGAAATGGAGCCTTCTTTGATGGGACCTGAAAACTCAGAAGATCTTCCAACAGAAGGTTCAATTTCAGATGAAGATTTAACGCCTCTTCCAAGCGGATTGCCTCCTTCAATGCTACCAAGAAACTATGTTCCTCTGCATCAGGAAGCGGATGAAGAAGAAGATTATGTTCCGCAACCAATGGGACAACAAGAAGTATATTCTCCCCCACAATATGCCCCTCCGCAATACGTTCCTCAAGCTCCTCAACAACAATATTCTGATTACCAACAACAACCTCAGGAAGAATATGCTCCTCAGCAATACGCACCTCAAGAGTATGTTCCTCAAGAGGGTTATGAATACCAGCAGCCAGTTGCAGGTGGAGGCGTGTCAGACACAGACACTATAATAGAAATTTCAGAACAGGTTTTTGCCGATAAAATGAAAGGAGTTTTAAAACAAATTGAATCTTTTAACGAATTCAAAACTCTTTCAGAAATAAAAGTAGAAAACATCTCTGACAGGTTAAAACGCATTGAAGCATCAATTGACAAACTTCAAATAGCAATACTTGAGAAGATAGGTTCTTATGGTCGTGGCATCGATACATTAAAAAAAGAAATGGAAATGGTGCAAAACTCATTTGGTAAGATTGTGAACCTAGCAGCGGAAAATTCAGGTACTGGAAAACACACACATCACAATCAGAGCCATCAGCAAACAGAGCATCATCCATCACATACTATTCATAGAACAGAAAAGAAAACGACTGTCGTTCACAAATCAGCACATCAAGGAAAAAAGCATTCTAAGAAATAAGAAAGTTACTAATTATGGGCCTCTATAAACTGGAGGAGGATATTCTGGTACTCTAAACTTTTTCCCAGAAGCTGAGCTTATAACTGCTATAAGGGCTGCCACGACAAGAATAACCAAAATAAGCTCTGGGGCAGAACTATACCAATTATACACTGAACCCCACCACCCATATGTGCTTCCAAATGATTTTCCAATGACAACTAAGAAAACTATAACAGCCACAATCAAAAGTAGCCAGTTGGCATATTTATTATTCTCTTCTGGAAGAAACATTCCAATCAATATTAACAGAGCCAAAATTACAGAAAGTCCAATTCCCAACCTCGGGAAAATTTCTGCAAAAAATATTGGAACAAAATCAAACTGCAAAGCAAGCAATCCTATCGCAATAGAAATAACTGCATTTATTCCTTTACTCTCAGCTCCAAAGATTTTTGTTCTTGTCAAAATTCCAAATACAATGGCAAAAATCAACAAGAAAGGAAGAATATAAGTAAAAAATCCTGCTTGCTCCCAAGAGAGAAGAATATTTCCTATGTTTCCACCATAGAAACCGCCAATCTGAAATGTAAAAATATCATCTATCGGAATCATACAATCTTTTATCAAATATTCTTTAAATAGTTTTCGAGAATAGAATATAATAAACTATTTTTGAAAAAACAGTGATTTTTGATTAAATATGTTTCGAAGGTTTATTCATATAATATCTGTGAACCTCAAAAGAAGAATATCTCAACAAAAATAAAATTTCTAGGATTTAGGCTTTTTCAAAACAGCAGCCAAAGCAATTATTATAACAGCAACAAATGCAAAGTTTGTCCAGAATTCAGTGCTCCAATTTCTTCTGAAAATAAAATCAAAGGCACTTCCTTCAACCCCTGTAGCCCATAAGGTTGCAATTACCACTGCAACAAGAATGACTATTCCTATAAGAGATTTTATTGGCTTTGGGAAGTTAGCAAATTTCAATCCTTCTTCTCCGGCAACAAATCCCCAAAGCAAGAGGGCAACAAACATAACCACTATTGCAACAGTTAAGAAAAGTATAAGGTTACCGACAACCAATTTTGGAAAGACGGCTCCGACAAAAATCAAACCAATAACAAAGGAAATAAAAGCATTAAGCTGTCTGCGATTATCTCCAAAAAGCTTCGACTTTTCTAAAATTCCAAAGGTTATAAAAAATATCAAAAGAAAGGGAAAAACGAAGCTGGAAAAAATCCAGTGTTGTAATATTGTTTCAGCCATTTTATGTCTATATCTTTATAAAAATCTTAACGTATTTATCCAATTAGGAGTAAAAAAGTCTATTTAAATATTTTGATGTTTATGGATTAAAATTCAAAAACCGGCTAATTCAGTATGAAGACTTTTAACGCCAAATGAAACCTTAAAGAAAATCAATAACAATCAACCATTTATTTTTGAATCCATTTCAAACCTCACTTACTTCTTCCATTCCCATTCCAGAATCCTGGCTAGGAAGCGCTGACTTGTTTATGATAAAAACATCGCTTATTGCCCTGACAAACTGATGAGGAATTATAACGCCCCTAGCTCCGCCAATAAGAGACATAATACTTCCCCCAACTCTTATTCTCCATCCGTCAATCTTATTTTCTTGTAGGTTTGCCTCTTCAATTTCTCCAAAATACTCCCCTGAATCGGTGTAAACCTTAGCGCCAAGAACCTCCGTTATTTTCCTTACTCTCATATTAAAATCCATTCAAACTTATTTAAATACTTTTCCGTAATTCATTGCTATATTCTTGGAGGATGTTCTTTGCATGAAAATAAGCATAAGTCAAGAAAATAATCTAAAAATATCAAAAAATAGAAATAAAACAGGCATAACAAACTTTATAAAAAAATATTACCTGGCTAAAACATGATAAATACAAAAGAAATAATCACAATTTTGATTGTAACAGCCGTTCTTGCATTAACACTGAGTTTTTCAAGGGGATTGGAAACTTTGCTCACCATGATTGTAGTTGTTTTTCTCATACTTTTAATAAATACTGTAGCAAAAAAAGTCTCCAGTTTTTATCTTGACTCAGAAATGGAAGTTGATGTATGGAAGATACAAAGATACGGGTTTAAGCCCAGTGATTATCTAAAAAGACCTTTCCCGGCAGGGATTTTCTTTCCAATTATTCTTGCTGCAATAACTCTTGGAAGAGTGGTTTGGCTTGCTTCTCTGGTTTTTGAAGTAAAGCCTACATCATATCGCGCAGCTAAGCGTCACGGACTTTATTCTTATTCTGAAATGACCGAGGATCATATAGGATATATAGCTGCAGCCGGAATCTTTGCGAATCTCTTCTTCGCATTCATTGGTTATCTTCTCGGTTTTGAAGAATTTGCAAGACTAAGCATTTATTACACTTTTTTCAACATGCTTCCTTTCTCTGATTTAGACGGAAACAAAGTCTTTTTCGGAAACATAATACTCTGGAGTTTCCTAGCAGCACTAGTGTTAATCGGTCTCGCTTATGCTTTCTTCCTTATATAAATGATTAATTTTTCCACAAGAATTTGTAGGAGAAGAATTATTTAACTAACGAAAAGACTTCTTAGGAACCATAAACACTACTACCCCTATTACAACTAAAATGGCTCCCAATATAATCGATGTTTCACGAAAAGCATCCCCTAAAGAAGATAAAAGGGGTATTGATTCATAAAAAATAGCTGCTAACCCTAAAACAAAAAGAACAAATCCAAATCCTTTCCCCATCCCAAAGCAAAATGACAATACTTTAAAAATATATTGCTTCTTAGAGTAAACATGGAATTTTTAGAAAAAGTATTGCCAAGAGAATATCAAAAAGCCATTCTTAATGTCTGTGTGGAAAAGAATTGTTTAGTAGTCCTTCCAACAGGCCTTGGAAAAACGCTCATTGCTTTAATGCTTACTATTGAACGCATGAAAAGTTTTCCGGGTGAAAAAGTTCTTCTTCTTGCTCCAACGAGACCTCTTGCAGAGCAGCATTTAAGATACTTCAAAGAAAATCTTCCTGAGCTTTTTGGGGAAATGCAGTTGTTTACCGGCAGCGTGAACGCAGAAAAAAGAAAAGAAATCTGGCAGACAGCAGACATAATATTTTCAACACCGCAATGCATCGCCAATGACGTAAAAAAAAGATTATATAACTTAAGAGAAGTTTGCCTTCTTATTGAAGATGAAGCACATAGATGCATAAACAACTATGATTACAGATACGTGGCTCAAGTGTACAAAGAGCAAGCTAAAAACCCAAGAATTCTTGGGATGACTGCTTCTCCAGGAAGTGAAACTAAAAAAATCAGAGAAATATGCAACAATCTTTTCATAGAAGCTGTAGAACTGCGTACAAGAGAAAGCGACGATGTAAAAACATATCTTAAAGAATTAGAAACAGAAAAGGTAATGGTTGATCTTCCTGAAGAATTTCTGAAAATAAAAAACGCACTCACAAGACTTTTTGAGGAATACATAAGCGAGTTAAGAGGCAGGAAAGTTTTCTTCGGTATGCCAACAAAAACAGAGCTGATTAAACTCCAGAAAAGTCTTTTTTTAAGAATTGCCCAAGGAAACAGAAATTTCAACTACATGTTGTCGTCAAGTGCATGTGCCCAGGCAATAAAAGTACAGCATGCAATAGAGCTTTTAGAAACACAAACCCAATCAGGGTTCAACAAGTATATTAAAGAGCTAGTAAGGCGAGCTTCCAGCAAAGAAAGTAAAGGCATCGTAAAGTTGGTTTCGAAACCAGAGTTCAACTATGTTCTTACTAAATCAAACGAGCTTCTCGAGCGTGACTTTGAGCATCCTAAGGTTCTGGAATTAATCGGGATAGTAAAAGAAGAGAAAGAAAAGAATGAAGACATAAAAATAATCGTCTTCACGCAGTTCAGAGATACTGCAAGGTTTGTTTCTAGGAAAATAAATGAGCTTTCCGGTTTGCGTTCAAAGGTTTTCGTTGGACAGGCAAAAAAAACAGAAACTGAAATAGATAAAAAAACTAAAGAAAAAGAAATCTCTGGCTTAAGTCAAAAAGAGCAGAAACAAATTATCAACGAATTTTCTTCCGGAGAAATAAACGTACTTTGTGCAACATCTATAGGAGAAGAAGGGCTTGACATTCCTGAAGTTAACATAGTGATTTTTTACGAGCCAGTTCCAAGTGCAATAAGAACAATACAGCGTGGTGGTAGAACTGCGCGTTTAATCAATGGAAAAATAATCATGCTTATAACAAGAAAAACCCGTGATGAAGCATATTTTTATATATCCAAAGCAAAAGAAAAGAAGATGCATTCTGCAATAAGTTCTATTAAAGATGACTTTTCAAAAAACACGAAGGCAGAAACTCAAGAAAAACTATCATGATAAAGAAACCAAATAAACTAATAAAAACTGGAAAAGAAATAATCATAGAAATAGTGGGCTGGGGAGCTATTGAGTTTTTCTTTATTGGCTTAGCATTTGTACTATATTACATAACAAAAAGATCTAGTCTTGAAATGTGGTATATCCTCGGCGTTCCTGTCACACTTATAATTCTGGCCTTAATCATCTTAATTATAATGGGAATTTATAAGCTAATAATATTATTTAAGAAACTCAAAACATGAAAACCATATTCAATATCTTCTCTAAAAAAACACTATCAGCTAAAACTCTTGTAAAACCCAAAGTGCTAATAGATTCCAGGGAGAAAAATTCTCTTATAAGCTCTGAACTTGTTTCTTTAGGAATTGATGTTGAGTTTCAAACGCTGAAAGTTGGAGATTACATCGTAAAGGGAGTTGTTGTGGAAAGAAAAACGGTTTCCGATTTTATTTCTTCTATGATAAGCCGGCGTCTTTTGCGTCAGCTTGAAGAGATGCAACAGTATCAGGATAAATTGCTTATAGTTGAAGGTATTGATGAACAAGAGCTTTACACTGACTCAGAAAATCTGGTAGGAATGCATCCTAATTCTATAAGAGGCTTTCTTTTGTCTATTCTGCTTAACCATAAAGTTCCAATAATTTTCACTAAAAACTATGAAGATACAGCACGTTTTCTTTCTGTTCTTGCAAAAAGAAAATCAAAAGAACTCCCGTTAAACGTCGGAAAAAAGACGCTCAATAAAAAAGAGCGGATGCAGTTCATAATTGAATCTTTTCCTGGCATTGGCCCAAAAACATCAAAAAAACTTCTAAAAGAATTCAAAACAATACAAAATATAATCAATGCTTCAGAAGAAGAGCTTAAAAAAATTCTAGGAAAAAGGGCAAAGATTGTAAGAAAGATAATTGAAGAAGAATTTTAATGCAGAAAGCGTCCGACGTTTATCTGGTACCCTTCTTTTCCAAGCTCAACAGGAATCTCTCTTCCATTTTCTTTAAAATAACCTTCCATCGCGTTCTTTATTGAAATGAGTACATTTTGATCATATCCATGCAAACTTATCACCCTTTGAGGATAATTCTTAGTATATTTTAGGAAATCCCTTGCAAAAGAAATCGCTAAACGTTCCAATTTTTCAATATCGGCATCTTCATCAATACCCATTAAAATATAATAAAGAATCTATTTATTATAAAGTTTGTTATACTGTCTAACTGATTAACAATTTTATCTTTTCTTTCTGATTTTTGATTTCTTCTTCGTTTCAATTCTATCAAGAACTATCAAAAGCAAAAATCCTAAAAATGCTATAAGGCCCACAAAGAAAAATAAAGTTCTGAATCCTAAAAGTTCAGCAATTTTTGCGCCAAAAAATGCGGCAATTGCAGAACCAATCCCCACCCCAGTACTCCATAAAGTATACTCAAATCCCTTATGCTTCCCGTCAATGTAAGCCGTAAAAAGACTAAACCATGCAGGATAGGCCAGTGCAGCTCCTAAGCCATAAACTGCTTGTGCTATGAAGATAACATTAACATCCCTAGCAAAAATGTAAATAAATGGAACAGTAATAATTAAAAAAGTCCCAAGCATAAGGGATCTTGTTTTGTGTTTTTCCTTGTCAATAAAGTATTTTGACAATGGAAGCTGTACGGTAGCCTTAACAACTAAAAAAATTGTTGTGGCCAGTCCTGCAGCAACTATGCTCCCTCCTTCAAGATTATTTGTTATAAAAATAGCAAATATAGGAGCCAGCAACCCAAAACTGCTCAATATTAAGATGTCAGAAAGAATCAATAGCAAAAGTTTCCTGTTCATAGAAGAAAATAGAAACCTAAACTTATAAATCTTAAGAAAAATTGATTAGCGAGAAACCTCGTTTTTTATGCCTCTAAGTTCATCAATAATGGATTTAGCAATATCTCTGAACATTGAAGTTTGTTTTTGCATCTCTTCTCTTATCTTTCTCAACTCTTCTGCAATCTCAGCAGATAAATTTTTTTCCATAAGGAAAAAATAACTTTAATCTTTTTATATTTTATTATAAAAAACTTATTAAATCTTTTATCCTGGCACCAATGCAAAAAAGCTATGTTTCTTTATGCGCGCAAGGCTTTTCACATCGCGCAACTTAACATTTCTTATGTTCTTTTCAAATTCATAAGCATCTTTCGCATTTCTGTCAATTTCATGCATAAGAAGGTTAACCATTTGGTTTTGAGAATCTTCCATAGAGATATGGTAGTTTCCTATTATCTTTTCCTTAGTCCGATTCAGCTCTTTTTCTCCAAGTTCTTTTGAAACTTTCTTAAATTCTTCAACAATCAGTTTCTTTATTAGCTGAACATTTTCTTTTTTCGTCCCCGCATAAATCAGTCCATATGAAAAATCACGGAGAATTACACTCTCTCCATTAATAGCATATGCCAAATTTCTTTTCTCCCTGACCTCATGGAAAAGCCTTGAAGACATTCCACCGGCCATCAAAACATTAAGAACATTAGCTGCATGGCTTATCTTCTTGTCTGATGTAGGAAAATGATAAGCAAAAATAAGGCTTGCTTGATCTATCCCTTTTCTTTTTTCAGTTTTAGAGCCATTTCTTTTGATTATTTTTTGCTTAGGCGCTAAACCTTTATTTCCAATAAAAATTTTTTCGGAAAAATCAACAATTTTTTTGAAATTTGCGTCTCCAACAACGCACAAGACCATGTTATTTGGCGTGTAAACCTTTTGAAATTTTTCCAATATTTTCTTCCTTGTTAAAGAATTCAATGTTTTTTCTGTTCCAATCAAGGGAGTGCCAAAAGGTTCTTTGTAGAGCAAACGATGTATTTCTTTAAAAGAATGATGAAGGGGGTTGTCTTGTCCCATATTAATTTCTTCAAAAATAACTTTTTTTTCCTTTTCTATTTCTTTTTCATCAAATAATGGATTTTTGACCATATCCGACAAAACATCCAAAGCAATGTTAAAATGTTTACTTGGTATCTTGCACCAATAGGCTGTTATTGATTCATCAGTAAAACCGTTGAGTAAGCCACCCTTGCCTTCTATTTCTTCTGCAATTTTTTTTGAGCTTCTTTTTGGAGTTCCTTTATACAGAAGATGCTCAATAAAATGGGAAATTCCTTTTTCATGGGAAGCTTCATTTATCCCGCCGCATCTCACAGCAAATGCAACGCTAACTACTGGATTTGCTCTTTTCTCAAAAAGAATGGTCATTCCATTCTTCAAAACTTTTCTGTAAAATTTAGGCTTCATTTTTATTCTCAAAAACAATATACCTCTCTCCTCCGATTTCAAAATCGTCTGTAATTTTAAAGTTTTGCTTGATAAAGTTAACAATCCATTTTCTTTTTACGTTGAATGGTTTTCTTGAAATCATGCTGCGAGTTGCAAAGCTAACAACGATTTTTTCAACCAAAGGAGTGATTCCTAAAAGCAATTTTTTGGAATAATCTCTCTTTAAAGCTTCTAAAGAGTCTAATACTTTAAATAAAAATACTATTTTCTTTCCTTTTTCTTTTTTTATTAAACTCTTTATTTTTTCCATTTGAAACAAGCTCAAATGAATTGCTTTGGCATTAAGTTTCTGTTTTTTGAAATAGTGGTTCATTAGACTAACAAGTTGCCCAATTCCTTCAATGCCAACATATTTGGTTTTTGAAATAAAACCTAAGGAAAATCCATTAACTCCTGCGCCAAGGTCAAAAATTGTTTTTTTAGACTTTCCCAAAATTCTGCTATAAATCTCTTTATAATGGGGGAGCCTCTCTCTTGTTGACAAATGCTTTCTTAAAATCCATTCCGGTTCCCGGTCTCTTAAAACAAATAGTTTCCTGCTGCTGAAAGCGCCATAAGCACTATGGAGCAATTCTCTCGTACATTCAATGTTTTCCTCATCGGCGTTTTTTTTCTTAAAGCAAAGAGAAAGAGCCATCTCAACATCTTCCATAGGAAGCTCTCTTAATTCATGTTTTTCCATGATTTTCTTTATAATTTGTTGCTTGTCCATTAATTTTTTAAGCTGATTGCATTTAAAAGATATATGTACAGATTAAATCTAGGGAAGTTGACGGTCAAGAAACCGTAGGTGTCTTACCATGGCTTCAACAAATCAATCACCACAGTATCAGAAAGCGGAATCAATGTTTCTTCAGGCTAAAACTAACGAAGAAAAAGCCAAGTGGCTGGAAGAAATGATTCGCGAGTGTCCTAAACATAAATCTTCTGAGAAAATGCTTGCAAATTTAAAAACAAGATATATAAAATTAAAAGAAAAAATAGAAAAAGCCAGGAAAAGGGGAAAAAGCTCGGCAAAATCCGGAATAAAAAAAGAAGAATTGCAAGCAGTAATTATTGGTTTTACAAACGCAGGAAAATCTTCTCTTCTTAATGCTTTAACAAATGCTTCTCCAGAGATTACCCCCTACGATTTCACAACAAAATATCCTTTAGTTGGAATCACAGATTATCTTGGAACTAAAATCCAAATTATAGAAGTTCCCGCTTTCAATTCAGAATACTACGATAAAGGTCTAGCTAACACTGCAGATGTTGTCTTAATCCTTGTAACAGATTTAAGTCAAATAAGAACCATAGAGTCCAGTCTAGAAAGATCAGCTGGGAAAAAAATAATAGTTTTCAATAGTTTCGAAAAAAGTTCTGAAGAAATTAGGAAAATAGAAGCCACGCTTAAAAGCAAAAAATATGAGTTTATTATTTTAGATGTAAACGGAGATTTAAATAATCTAAAAGAAAAACTTTTCCGGGGATTCGGGAAAATAAGAGTTTTTACAAAAGAACCGGGAAAAGAAAAGTCAAACAGACCAATGATCTTAGAAAAAAACTCAACTGTAAAAGATATTGCAGGAAAAATTCTAAAAAATCTTTCTATTCTAAAAGAAACAAGAATTTGGGGACCAAGTTCAAAATTCCCAGGACAAATAGTGGGCTTGTCTCATGTATTGAAAGACATGGATACTATTGAGTTCAAAACTCGTTAGAATAAGCTCTTTCTGATAATTTTTCAAGTTCTTTCCTGTTTTTGTCAACTGGCTTCAGCAGTTTTATTATTTCTTCAGCAACAGAGTTCTTCAAATCGAGAGGGTGGAGTTTTTTCGATATAAAATCTTTTTCAATTTCTTCATATGTAGAATACTCTTTGTTTCCGCCATACTCTTTACTCCTTTTAACAGTAAACTTTTCTTTTCTATCTCCTTTCACAGTCATAATAACAAATTTCAAAAATGCCATAACTCCATTATCAGGATTTCCAGAAACACACTCTGCATTTTTTACCTTTTCTTTAATACTTTTTTCATCATCAAGTAAGTCCACTTTAGATTTTTCGTCAGAAGCGGACATTTTCTTTCCAATTAAACCAGGAATCAAAGGAGTCATTACCTCTACTCTTGATTTGTATCCTATTTTGGGAAGATACTCTCTGGCAAACATGAAAATCTTCCTCTGATCAACTCCTCCATATTGTACATCCACAGAAAGATATTGTTCATCTATAGCCTGCATTACAGGATATATTAATCCAGAAGTTTTTGGGTTTTCATTCATCTTCACAACTTCTGAAGCTGCCTTTTTCAACTCATTCACAGAAGCAAGGGTGGAAATCTGAAGAAGATCATACATATACTCTGGCTTTAGCTCAAATTCACTCCCTTTAACAATCTCGAGGTTTTTTATATCAATTCCGACGCCTTCAAACATAAGAGGAATTATTTTTTCATAATAATCATATCTCTTCTCCAAAACAATCCAGGGAGTGCCATCGAGAGCCCCATGCAAGTCTGCAAGCAAAAGCTTTACTTTAAATCCTGCCTTGATAAAATCAGCTAATTTCAAAACCCAAAGAAAATAACCAACATGAGGTCTTCCGGTAATCGCGGTTCCCAAATAAACAACCGGGTTTTTCTTAGATTTCAGCAAATTTTTGAGTTCCTCTTCTGTTACGATTTCCTCTGTGTTTCTTTTAATCAGTTTAAATCTTTCCTCAACACCCATTGCCATGGCCACATAAAAAGCCACCAATTATTAAACCTTTTTATTTGAATTTAGAAATAAGGGTATTTATCTTAGAGTTAAATTCAGGGTTATAAGTAATTAAAAAAATCTTTTCCTCTTTCACAGATGAGTCATAAAAACCTATTCTATATTTCCTTCCTTTTTCAAGGTTAACTCTTGACAGAATATTTTCAGGGTAATACCTTTCCTTGTTCAAAAGATCAAAAATTTGTTCAGAATTGCTTATATTGTAACTATAATCCCCAATCCTAAGATCATCATAATCCTCGATAATAAGGAAGATAAATATAATTGTTGTAGACAAAATTACAAAAATAGCGTTTGTGAAACTGTCACCCCTATTTAAAAAAAGCAAAACAATCAATAGGCTTCCTAGCAAATATGCAGAAAGCTTTAGAGGCCATTCAACTTTTTTAGAGGTTAGATACTCAAGCTGCTCTCTAACTGGCTGTAATTCTCCTAAAATATATAAAAAAGAAGTGGAAATTTGTCTTTGATAATCTGACTTAACTTCCATTAATTTCAATTCTCTGTGTATGTCATATACATCTTCTCTTACAACTTCATAGTTTTTATAATTTCTGAGTGTCTTTCTAGTATAATCGTCTATCTTTTCGGTTATGATTTCATGAAATTTATTTCCTAAATATGCTGAAAGTAAGAATAAACTAGCTAATCTTCCAACTTCTATAGCTAAGACAGATTTTAGTGCTGAAACTTTTTTAAGTAACATCGAAAAAACAATTGTCACAAGAAAACCAAACAAAAAAGAAACAATAGAAATCATCAGTCCTATGTCCAAAGCCTCAACCTTAATGTTTCTTGAATAATAGTTCACTATAAGAAGAACAACAAATGCTATCAAAGTCCAGTAATACCTGTAGAGATTAAATCCCTTTTTCACTCTCTTTTTTTCTGCATCCATTACCTAAAATGGAGCAAAGTAATTATTAAAACTTTCTTATTTGGTAGCTTTGTTAATTTCTAAGCAGAAAAACTTGATTATAAAACTCTAGGATATATAAGAATATAAAACAAAAATAAAATTTATCATGATGCTGATTGAAATTATCTTATTTTTGTTCATTGGAATCTTGGTCGGAATTTTTACGGGCCTTGTCCCGGGAATTCACATCAACATGATAGGGTCTCTTATAGCTTCTTCATCCATACTTATCCTTTCTGAAATCAATCCTATCTATCTTATTGTTTTTATTGTTTCTATGTCAATAAGCCATGTTTTCATTGACTTTATTCCGTCTATTTTTCTTGGAGTTCCAGAAAATGGAACAGAACTCTCTGTACTGCCTGGACATGAAATGTTAAAGCAGGGGCTTGGTCTTCAAGCAGTAAGCCTGACTTCACTTGGTTGTTTAATTGGGCTTTTTATTTTTATTTTGATGATTTTTCCTTTGTCTTTAATTACAAAACTTTTTTTAAACTCTGGAACAATAATTCAGAAAATAATTCCCATTGTTCTTATCCTGGTTTCTTTAAACGTAATCTTCACAGAGAAAAGAAAGTTTGCTGCGTTTTTTGCATTTATTCTCTCTGGTATTCTTGGCTTAATTGTTTTAAACCTAGGCATTAGAGAGCCCTTAGTTCCTCTTCTAACAGGATTGTTTGGAGCTTCAGGCGTTCTTTTAAGCATAAGGTCAAAAACAAAAATCGGAAAACAGAAGCCAGGTAAAAAGATAGAAGTAAATAAGCTTAAACCAATTTTAGCCTCTTCTATTTTCTCACCATTGAGTCTTTTCTTTCCGGCTTTAAGCAGCGGGCAGATTGCAGTTATAGCAAATCGTTTTTCGCGTTCAGATAAAAAAGAATTTCTTTTTATGCTTGGTTTGATAAATATCTTAGCAATGTCTTTTTCTTTTCTTGCTCTGTTTTTAATATCAAAAACAAGAACAGGCTCTGCAGCAGTAATAAAAAACCTTATTGGCGTTCCAGAGAATAATGTGTTTGTGCTGATTGTTCTTATTGCTCTTTTCTCGGGGCTTTTTTCATTTTTTATAGTAAAATTCTTGTCTAAAAAATTTCTCCTAATTCTAGAAAAAACAAACTACACAAAAGTCTCTTATTTAGTCCTTGTAATTATTTCTATTGTAACCTTTTTTGTTTCAGGTCTTTTTGGTTTTTTAGTTTTAATAGTTTGCGCAGCAACAGGTATTTATTGTATAGCTCTTGGAGTTTCCAGAATAAACATGATGGGCTGCCTTCTTCTCCCAACAATTATTTTTTACCTGATGATTTAAAACCACTTTCCTAAATCTTTCTGAACTTCTGCTTCTTTCCCGAAAACAGAATCAATATGTCTTTTCGTAAGCTCAAGACTTTGTATTATATAAGTTGAAAGATTATATTTTTTCGCGAGATCCAGAGCAGGCTCTAAATATTTTTTGATTCCTCCCTCGTTTGTCGTAAAAATAAGTTTGCCGCTGCATTTGTTGCAAGTTCCAGAAAGCGGAGGCCTTCGCATTATTTCGCCGCATCCAACACATCGAAATCCCTGCATGGAAAATTTCCTCAAATTCCCCCTCATATCTTTTATAAAATGTCTTTCGATAACTAATCTTGCTGTTTCAGATGTATTTGCAGCACGAATTTTTTCTACAAGCTCCATTTGATGCAAAACCTTGTCTTGCATTGTGGCAAGAAGTTTGTAATTAGAACAAATAACTCCATCATTTATATTCGAAGTTTCATGTGTGTGTCCTATGTTAATGAAAGGATCTTTTCCTTCCTTCAAAGCTGTTCTTACGTCATAAACTTTAACCTCAGATGAATGTTTTCTTTGTTCGGCTGCTCTGTAAAGTTCAAGAGGATACTCTTTGACAAGTTCAAAATCAAGTATCTGATCGTCAACTTCCCCTGCATCTATCTTCGCATTTAAAACCAGGGGGGAATCTTGTGTTCCACCTCTATGGCTCGGCAAAAACTTTCTTGAAAAGTTTAAGAGTACGTCTCCAAGGAGCATAATTGCTGCTTCATCACCATCACAGTCTCTTCTTATTGCAGCATGCATATACGGGCTCGCAAAAAGCCCAAGAGTGTTTGAAAATCCTGCAATTCTGCAGACAACTCCTGCGCAATTGTGAGGAGCGATGCAAACCCCAAGTTTCCCCACAAGGTCTTCTCTTTTCTTTACATTATACATTGATTTCAGTCCATAGAAATTTTCCATAAGATCATCAACGAAATGGCATATTCTCATAAAAATTTCATCTGCTCTTGATTCTGTGGATTCAGATGGACATGGTAGCAGTATGTCATGTGGCTTCAGTTCAAGAATCTGATTTTCATCAGCAAGTTCCTTTCCAAAGATGTCAGTATCATATCCAATTTCTCTCAGCTTCTCAACGCTGACAAATGCTTCTTTTGGCTTGAAAGAAACCAAAGGCATTTCTGTTGCGTCAAATCTTATTGTTCCGTCTTTATTCACCTGTAAATTGAACATTGCTCTAAGGATTCCTTTAGAAAGATGTTCTACAACATGTCCTTCGGAACTCATGCCTCTTACTCCTTTTACAAGTAAAGGGATCTCGCTTTGGGAAAGTCCAAGTTTTTCTCTTGCTTTTTCCATAAAATGGCCTACGTCTATTGGCCTGTAATAATGATTTTTTGAGTTAGGATGTTTTTTACATTGGTTAAATGATGTTTCATTGCATTCGTAACAGAAAAACATGTTCACACATGGTTTTCCGCATGTTTCACAAACAGCTTGTATCGTTTCTTTCTTACAGTTTTCACAAAAGTAAACAGGAAAATCAGATGTAACCATTCCTTCTTCACATGCTGCTTGAACGCTTCTCAATCTGCCTCCCTCTTTTCCAACAGGAAATAAAACATTGGGACTTCCGGTAAGTTTTCTCAACTTAGCCTTTTCCGGGCGACCCATCCTTGCACCTATAAAGTCTCCTGCTTTGTCTCTAATTTCAAATTCAGATACAGAATTTATGATTTCCAAAACACCCGCATCAAGCTTAAATTTTTCCACATCTATAAAATCTTTTAAAATGCTTTCTTTTTCCAGAATCTCTTGTGAAATTCCGAGGTTCGCAAACAATGCTTTGCTTGTTTCGTGGCTAATCACAACGTTTTCTATAACAACATCATGTTCAATTCCAAGAAGTTCAAGAGCTCTTTTTCCGGTTTTGAATTTTTCTTCTTCTTTTTTATTGTAAGGAAGAATTATTTTTTTGTCAGCTCTTGAATTTTTCAGCCAGTAAAGAAGTCCATCAAGCTGCTCGTTTGAAATTTGCGTCCAATAAAAAATATGTTTTGGATTTAATGAAACTTTGTCCTCTCTGCTTATCCTTGCAGCTTCATCAAAACCAATAGTAAAGGGATCTAACGTTTTTTCCAAATCGGGATTTTTTTCTCTAAGCTCAAGTCCCCATATCTCTTCAACATACCCTGGTTTAATCAAATGAGAGTTCCTGTTTGCAAGGTCGCTGAAAGGAAAAAGGATATCTCCCAAGTAAATAATTTCTTCAGTATCCTTGTAAATTTTCTTCGCTTCTTCCGTTGTTTTTATTTTTTTGACACTTCCATTAAACAATTTGACTATTGGTCCTTCAATAACATCACAAGTGGTCACAATGCATCCTTTAGTTGGTTTTTCTATCTTGAGTTGTGTTCCTATTGCAATAAAAGAATCTGTAATACCCATTGTCGCGGGATGTAAAGAGGCTCCGCTAAATCCGGAACTCCTGCCTCTTCCGTATCTAAATCTGAATGCTCCGGATTCAGAGGGGTGTCCAAAAATAGGGCGGCCAGCAACAATATCGTTAATATAAGTCGGAGATTCTTCCGTTTTTCCTGTGTCTCTCTTTTCATGGAGTTTAGCATATTCATTAAGGAAATTCCAGTCACTTAAAGCGAATCCTTTTTCCCTCAATGAAGAAATATATCTGGATATCTTTTTTGCTTTTTGTGCTATTCCTTCTCCGATAACAAGGCACATGCCTCCCCTTATATAATTAGTTTCTATTCTTTCTTGATTTTTATAATTAGAAACTTCCATGCTTTCAGTAGCTTCTCCGCCAACTTGTAAAGGAATATTTCTGGCTAGGAATGCCGTTTCTTCATCTGTAGGCATATACTGCAAATTTGTAACTCTTTCATGATAGTCATGAAGCTCAACAACAGTTCTTTTGACCTCAATTTCTTTTGGGTCATACTTTGAATATCCAAATATCTCTCTTAGGTGGTCTACAATTACTAATGAAAACGCTGCCCCGCTTCCACCTGCACTTCTTATAGGCCCTGAAAAATAAGGAGAAAGATATTCTTTCCCGTCTGCGGTTTTCATGATCTTTATTGCGGTCATTCCTTCGATGGGGCTTGAGACAACTCCCAAAGTGATGTACGCTATTCCTGTTCTTGAGCCCGCTTCAATGGCTTCTAAAAGACTGGAAAATTTACAGAATTTTTGTTTTGCAATTTCTTCTGCAATCTGAAGGCAAACAGCAGGATTCAGTTTTCCCCATTTTTTTTCTAGCTCAAGAATTCTTTCAACAATTCCAGAGCCTTCCATTTGCGGATATACTGCAGAAATAAGTCCTACAACTTTCTCAGCAAGACTCCTTGCAAGTGGGATTTCTACCCTATTCACGGGGTCAAATCCTTTTTTTCTAGCTTCTTCTGCAAGAACATAAATTTTTTTCGTCTCTTCCTCTATCGATTTTAAGTATTGTTGTGTATTCATTTTTTACATTTTATTTATTTAACTATACCGCTAGATCCAAAAGGTATTGAGGACTATTGCATGGCAATCTCCTTCTCGGAATAGTTCCTTCTTCAAGAGCGAGCAATAATGTTTCGGAAATTCTTTTATAATATACAAATAATCCTAGAGAATCGTTCATTGACAAGGGTTGGCGTGAAAAAGTCCATGGATCTAGGTAATTCTGAACAGCGACAGGATAGTTTGTGCTCTGATTCTTGTCAATTTTTGCCATTAATCCTCTGACTTTTTTTAAATCTCTGGTAATTTTTATTTTTTCCATTTTTATTCAAAATCTAAAATTTTTATTGCCCCTGTTTTAAGATTGAGCATGGGAACTTTGCAAAAATCAGCCAGATTGCCTTTTCTTTTCTGAAATTCTGTTTCCTCTTCCCATGCAGCAGTTGAAATTACAAGCACATTATTATAATAAGAAACAGCACATTTGTGAGTATGCCCTGAAACAAAAACATCAGGTACTTTTTTTATCACAAGCTCATCTTTTTCGGAGGGAAAAGACTGAATTGATGAGTAAGTTGGCGCAAGGTGTCTGTTTTTCAAAAGATAAAACATTATTTTCTCGGGAGAATTTAGGCCATTTTCAACAAGACTTGGAACAACATTTGCATAATAAGGGTAAGATACTCCATGATATGTTAAAATATCAAAACCAGGAAAATCTTTTCCTGAAGCAATGTTTACATAGCAGGGATTTCCTGTCAATACGACATTTTTAAGATTGTAAAGGTGCCAGGAATACTTTTCATCAAGTGGCGGCTGAGGTTCCAGGAGTCTAACTCCATCGTGGTTTCCAGGTGAAATTATTATCTTGATATCTTTTTTTATTCTTCCAATAAGTTCAGCAAAGCCTCTAAACTGTTCCTCTAAGTCATCAATTTTAAGATCTTTTTTCTGTGAAGGATAAACACCAATGCCTGAAACAAGGTCTCCAACAATAAAGATATACTTTATTTTATCCGCTTCTTTGGAGTTTGGAACTTTCCCATTGACATAATTTATGAATCGGAGAAAGTTTTCTTCCATGAACAATTTGCTTCCATAATGAACATCCCCAATGAACAGGGCATATTCTTCAACAGGGGCTTTTTTTCTTTCAATAATTACTGAATCCGGAAAAACTACGTTACTGGCAAAAAGAATTTCCTTGTCTCCGGATCCGCTAAATCCTACAATAGAATCCAAAGCGACTTCTTCTGCTTTTTTATAAAGCTCTGGCTTGTTCTGGTTTATCAACACCTTTGTTCTTCCTGTTAAGTCTTCTACGCTAAATAGAATATTCCTATTCTTAGTAACTCTTTTCTCAAAGACCATTCCAATTATTGAAAACTTTTTGCCTCCGGACAACTTATTAATAGAAACAAGATTATCAAGCTCTGAATGTTCCTGTAGAATATTTTTCATTTCAGAAAACCTGTTTCTGAAGTTTTTAACAAAATCGTCAACTTCTACTTTCTTCTTTATTGAAATCGGTTTTAAAAGAACCTTGACGTTTCCATCTTCATCACTATTTTCCTGTTCCAAAAAGTCATCAGAGCGTCTTTTGGAAACATTTTCTTGATACTGGCCTGTTCCCGTGGCTTGACTGATTGTAGGTATCTCAGACTGAACTTGCGAAAGTCTTGAAATTTCAATCTGCAGGCCTAATTTAATTTTTAATTTTTCAAGACTTTTCTGATTCTCTTTGGGTAATGTCAGAAAAAATTCTGAGACCTGTTTCTTATTTTGTTCAAATAAGTTCCTTGTTATAATTCTTTTCTGGGTATGATTTTTTATTTTCTCTATAATCAGCTTTACGGATTCTGTGTCTTCGCTTATCTCGCTAAACAGATTAAGAACTTCCGGCTCTATTAACAGGCCGCGTTCAATGCAAAATTTGAGGATTTCTTTTTCATCCATTTTTTAGTTTAAAGATTCTTCAATTATTTTCTTTGCTTTCTCAACAATACTTTTGGCGATTGCAAGTTTTATTTCTCTCATGCGTCCGCCACGTCCCTTTGAAATTACTCTTACATTAATAATTCCAAGCATATCAAACTCCTGTATGATATCCGAGACTCTTCTTTGTGTAAGAACATCTGACTTATTTTTTAAGCAAAACTCCTGATAATGATTGTAGACGTCTCCAGTAAAAATTGGTGTTCCGTTGTTCTTTTCGTTAAGACTAATTATTGAACGCAGAACATACTGAAATTGTTTCGGCTCTGTTTTTATAACATCAAGGATTTTGTCCCTTTCGATTTTTGTATTCGCTTCATCTATGTGTTTCAGGAAAATTTTCTTTGAACCATCTCTTTCAGCGAGTTCTCCTGCTATTCTTAAAAGATCCAAGGCACGCCTTGCATCCCCATGTTCTCGGGCCGCAAAAGCAGCACACTTCTGAACGACGCCTTCTTGAAGAACCCCCTCTTTAAACGCTGCTCCTGATCTTTTGTTTAAAATTTCCTGGATTTGTATTGCGTTATAGGGAGGAAAAACAATCTCTTCCTCAGATAATGAGCTTCTTACTCTTGGATCAAGGTTATCTAAAAAAGTTAGGTCATTGCTTATTCCAACCAGGCATATCTGCGTTTTGGAAAGTTCGGAGTTCAATCTTGTAAGGTTATAAAGAAAGTCGCTTGATATTTTTTTAACTGCCTGATCTATTTCATCCAGAATCAAAACCAAAGATTGTTTTTCAGAGTCAATGATTTCTATAAATTTATTGTAAACGGATTCCGTCGGAAGTCCGGTATTTGGAACTTTTCCTCCCATTTTTTTAATGAGTTCTGCAAGGATTCTGTACTCTGTATCAGAGACTTTTTTCATTTTACAATTAAGGTATTCTATTCTTAAACTAAAATCTACGTCTTTCTTTGCTCTTTTTAAGAGTTCATCTCTAACATATAAAGCAGAAAGTGTTTTTCCTGTTCCTGTTTTGCCGTAAAGAAAAATATTGCTTGTTTTGTCTCCTCTTAAAACAGGGGCAAGCATTGAAGCTATTTGTTTTATCTGCTCTTCTCTATGGGGAATCTCTTCCGGTTTATGGCTATTCTGCAAAATAGATTTGTTCTTGAAAATTCTATTTCCATCGAAAGATTCAAAAATTTTATCCAACTCTGGTCCCATATTAAAACTCACACGTTTGTTTCCTATGGAGAAGCTTGTTTCCCATAAAAATACTATCGATAAAACTTTTGTTTTGTTATAAACACTTATAACTACTAAAAAAGCAAAACACCTCAATTTCTGGTGGAAAACGCCCTTTTCTTTGTTTTTCTCCCATTCTCTCTGTTTGCTGTGTTTCTTACCTAAAACTCTTCACTCGCCGTCTTGCTCTTTTTCCTAGATCTTTTCTCTAAACAGATAAAAAATAGCTCTTTAAAGAAAGAAATAAAATAATTATTTAATAAAAAATTAAAAAAGAGTCTAAAACCTGTAATTTCTTGTAAACTAAATTGAATAAAAAGGTTTAAATTTATTAATTTTTATAATTTAAACCGAAGAAGTATATACTATATAATATATATTTTTATAAAATAATAATATAAATAAATAAATTAAAAAATTCTTTTTAAATCTTTCCATAAGAAACATAGGAGTGAGTGAGAAAGGCAAAAATAGCTTAAAATTCAAAGGATAAGCGTAGAAAAAGGAAGAAATAAACAGAAACTTGTTGCCTGCGAAATCTATTTAATTTTACAGAAAAGTTTATATATTATTTTCTTTTAGGTTTTACATGGCTGGAGACAAAAACCCATTTAGTGCTATTGTTACGAAGATGATAGTTACAAAAGAGGGAAAGAGGCTAGGTTTTGTTCGGGATGTTACGTTTGAAACAAAATCAGGAGAATTGATAAGCTTGGTCTTAAAGGACCCGACACCTTATACTAAGAATCTTAATCTTGAAAGAACCAATTCTAATGAACTTTTGGTACCCTACAGTGCAATAATAGCTATAGGGGACTTCGTCATAGTCTCCGAAGAAGACCTAATCTGAACTAACTCCCATCTTGTTTTAATTTTTTAAAGCCAAATATTTAAAAATACTTTTTATCATAAGGTAATATGAAAATCGTTAGTTTTAATTTTACAAAGTTGAGTGCAGAAAGGCTAAAAGATAGTGTAGACGAAATAAAGATTAACACAGAAGTAGACTTCCCGGAAATAAAAGAAATAAAACTCCCACACTTAAAGATAAAAGAAAGCCTCATCGAGGCCAAATTTGAATATAGAGTAAATTATGATCCTGGTTTAGCGAGTGTAGTCATTCAGGGAAAGGTTTTGTTTGCTGTTGACGAAGAAACATCTAAAGAAGTTCTTAAGGAGTGGAAAAAGAAAACTCTTCCCGAAGACTTTAGAATCCTTTTGGTTAATGTTGTTATGAAAAAGTCAACATTGAGGGCACTAAACCTTTGTGAGAATCTAGGTCTCCCTGCCCACATCTCCCTTCCCACATTAAGAAAAAGCAAAAACTAGACTAGAAGAAGGTTAATAAAATCCTATCCCTGATTCTTGTTATGAAAATATCTTCAGAAAAAAGAGAGAAAATATCCGAACAAATTCTAGCATTACTTTATTCTATTTCCCCAAAGCCCATATTCACCTTTCATGTAGCAAAGGAAATAGCAAGAGATGAAGAGTTTACCAAAGAAATCCTCCAAAATTTAAAGAAAAAGAGCCTCGTAGTTGAGGTTAAAAAAAGCCCTAAGGGCGAAACGTACGTAAAAAGGTCTAGGTGGATGCTAAGTGATAAAGCTTACAAAGCATACAGAGAAAATCAACAGTGATGAAGACAAGCTTGCAATCTCCTAAAGCAGAGGCATGCAGCACATAAACATATGTTTTGAAATATCTTAAAGCTTTTATATTACTTCTCTTTAACTTTACAATGGATTATTTAAAAGAGGCATTCTCCAAAATAAAGAAAGACGTAGATTTTCTTAACAACGAGATAAATTCTGTGAGAGAGGAACTTGTCAAAACAAGAGAAGAACTCATTAAAGTTTGTGAAGTTGTGTTAAACCTTGACAAAAAAATGGTTCAATCACAAAAATCAAGAAAAGAACCGAGTCCAGCAATTCAACACATAAATCAGACAACTCCAACACATAATCCAACACATCAACAGTCTTTTAAAGCCTTAAAGAGCCCAAATAATGTCTTTTCCAATGGAAATCAAGGGGTTCCAACAGACAAACAGACAGACAGACAGACAGACACAAAAGAAGAAAAAAAGCTTTTCTTAAAAGAAAATAACATGCAAAATCCGCTAAATTTTAACCAAAACATAAAAGAAACTCCTTTGAAATCAAGTCAAAACATGGAAAAAATGGCAAAAACAGAGAATTTTAGCTATTTAGATGAAAATCCAATAGACGGGGCTGCAAAAATTCTGGATTCATTAGATAGCATAAAAAAAGAAATAAGGCTTAAGTTCAAAAGACTTACAAACCAAGAGATGTTAGTGTTTTCTACGCTTTATCAATTAGAAGAAGAATCCGGAGATGTTGATTACAAAATTCTGGCTAAGAGGATTAGTCTTACAGAGAGTTCTGTTAGAGATTACGTGGGAAGACTGATAAAAAAAGGAATTCCCGTCGAGAAAAAGAGAATAAATAATAAAACAATTCTTCTTTCAATTTCTTCAAATTTAAAAAGAATAAGCTCTCTTTCTACAATCATTCAGTTAAGAGATCTTTAGCCACTATAGAATAAGTCTATACTCCTGCTCTCCGAATAACTATTCTTAAGTTCTCACTATCCCTCTCTTTCCTCTCTCTGTTATGCGCATTCCTCTCTTAAAAAGCTTAAAATGCCCACATTAACCACTTTTGGAATTATACGAACCTTTATGAGGACTTTTCCCTTAAATTACCTCTCACTTTTGGCTCCCTCACTCTGGATTTTGATTGAAATCACTACTTTCCCCTTGTTTTCCCTCACTATTTCCCGGTTTCTTCTGAGTTTTTCTTACCTCTAACTCTCACTTTTTGCCTTTTGAGGAGCTTTTCCTTCATATTTTCTGGTATAAACACTCTCTTTTTGCCATTTTGCTCAACTACTTCTTCTATTAGGCCCTCGCTTTTCTGTTTTATTCTGTTTAAGTGCCCCCTTACTGTTGATCTCTCCTTTCCCACAATGGCAGAAAGATCATCATAACTTAACTTCATATCTGAATTTAAAAGAATCCATACAATGGCTCTTTCTGTTACTGAAAATCTATCTAAATTCGGTGTTTGAACACCTGTTTGAACACCTGTTTGAACAGCATAAACACCCGCTTGTTTGTCGAACACCTGTTTGGTTGTTCTAAACGGCCTGTTTGGTTTCAGATCACTCATGATAGAAATAACATTTTTTATCCCTTCAATTTCAGAATTTATCGTCGATAAAGTATCTTTTATCTCATCAATCTCTTTTTCATGAAGTTTTTTTTCAGAATCAAGGTGTTTAATCCACGCACTCATTGAAGTTAGATCTTTTTTAACAGCTTCAAAGCCTCTTTTTGTGTCTTCCTTGAGTCCATCATCTCTTTTTTTACCAAATAACCAGTCAAACATGATGATTATTACAAAGCATAATTTAAAAATCTTTTCTTTTTAGACGATAAAAACACTACTCTTTTTACATAAAAATAAAAAACCTTTTTTTGAGTCAATACTAAAAAAGAGACAAACACCCTAAAAATTACCCAAAAAAAGCTACAAAAAACATACAAACAGCCTGTTTAAACAGCCGTTTGATATAGTAAACACCCTATTGAAGTTTTAAAACACCATAAAAAGAGAAAAATAAAGATATAATGTCTGTGCACAAAGCTTACCTAAGTGAACAAATGTGCCCCCACATAAAAAATTAGGAAAAAATTTGGGCAAAAATACACTTTTTAGAATTTATTACAAAAATTCAAGCTAAAAATCTCAAAATTATTGACAAATAGCAAGGTTTAATAATTCAATAGATTTCTGTACCTGATGCACCACTCAATTAACACTGCTTCACGAGAAATTTCTCAATTTAAAAGAGAATTCCGTCGACAAATACGAATGTTAATTATCGTGACCTTAGGGTTCACTATTGCATTTACATGGCGTCAAACGGTATTTGATCTTTCTCAAAATTTCGTAAAGTTTATTACAAATGTCCAAGGCTCATCAACACTGAGCGCCCTCACCTCTGTTTTCATCACTCTCTTGTCTCTTTTGTTAATTTACATCGCAGCGCACTTTCTAAAACATGAATAAATCTTTCATGCTCGCAAAGCTCACGGGGAAAGATTTATAATTACATTTCTCCTAGCCAAGGTAAGAAGGAGGTGTGATATGGCAAAATTAACTGCTTGGCTTGTTACGTTGATAGGTGTCCTTTATCTATTGCCTTTAATTGGGGTGGACATAGGAGCAACTCTTTCAATGTGGCTTGTTGCTCTTGCATTCCTTGCAACTGGTATAGGCAAGCTAATGAGAAACTACGGATCAAGAAGGAAATAAACATCCTTCCCTCTCCTTATTTATTTCAATTTTTAATTAATTTAATTTATTAATTCACTAAGCTAGCCTAAGTGCACATGAAAAGTTTTAAATATCCTGTGCTTCTTAATGTAATATGGCAACGACATTATTAATAAGCTCCGCGATAATATCCATTATCTTCGGAATCCTAGTTCTGGCCTTTCCGAAGTTTCTTAGATATTTCGTTGGTTTTTACTTCTTGATAATTGGAGCAATGCAATTTTTCTTTTGATAACATAAATTCTTAAAAACTCTAACGTTTTTGAAATATAATGGTTAGGAAAAAGTCAAGAAAAAGACGGTCTCAATTAGAAAGGAAAGCTTTAGAATCTCGTGCACAAAGCTCACCTAAAGAAACACCACCAATAAGCGGCGCAATAAAAGAAGACAGACTTTATGGAGTAACTGATTCCTATATGGATTCTTTTTATACAGATCTTGGAAACGGCTATTTTTTACCAAAATAAGATTTTTCTTCATAAATTTTAATTTCCCTTATTAAAAGTACGCACAAGATGTATTATCAGACTTTTTAAATGACAACACTTTTTTATAAATAAGTTCGTATAATCTATGAGATGGAAAAAGAGCAGTTTCTAAAGAAACTAGAAACGGAATTAAAAATCTCAAAAAATTCAGAACATACAATCAGGAACTATTTGGCTGCAAATCAAAGACTTTTGAATTTTACAAATAAAAGCCCTGAGTTGATAAATCAGGATGACATCAAAGGTTTTATGGTCGAAAACCTAGGAGACCAAAGCTCAAGTTCAACAATAGTTTTCCTTTCTGCCATTAAATATGCCTACTCAAACATTCTTGGCAGAGACATAGCATCAACAATCAAACGCCCAAAGAAAGAGCGTAGAATACCTGAAGTCCTAACAAAGCAAGAAACAAAGGCGCTTATGGATGTTTTGACTAATAAGAAGAGTAAACTTATGATTTCCATGCTTTACGCTTGTGGCTTCCGAGTTTCAGAGCTTCTTAACTTAAAAATCAAAGATCTAAATTTCACAGAAAAAATAGGACATGTAAGACAAGGAAAGGGAAGAAAAGACAGAATCTTCAA
>Ga0184615_10000190_pt1 | contig 38130 bp, 40 predicted proteins | sample PLM4_65_coex_FD_133134 | JGI IMG/M metagenome (GOLD analysis project Ga0184615, IMG submission 133134) | Groundwater sediment microbial communities from an aquifer in East River, Colorado, USA - PLM4_65_coex | ecosystem: Environmental > Terrestrial > Soil > Riparian zone | place: USA: East...
TCCTCTACGATCAGAATGTTCTTGGACATCGAAATCCTCTGTTTATCGTTATCCGCAGATTACGCAGATTTCTCGGATTGTGAGAATGCAAAACCACGGTATTCGAGAGAAGCCGAGCCAAGGTTAAGAAGCACACCTACTTCCATGGCAGTCCCGATGATCGCGTATGTTCCGGGGTCTTTTAAAACAGTCTCATTGTTTTCCCGATTCAATGGTCCCATCCCAATTCCTCATCTGCGTAATCTGCGTAATCTGCGGACAAGGATTTACGCCTCCACCCGAATCTTGATGAAAAACCGCGTCCCCCTGTCCTTTTCGGATCAACCGTTGTAATTTCGTTGCATGCTTGAGCGGATGTGAGCGTTCGCACATCCAACTACCTCCCGAACCTCTTCTTCAACTTCGCCACCACCACTCCCGGCACCAGGCTCGACACATCGCCGCCGTAGCTCGCCGCCTCCTTCACAATGGTCGAGGTAATAAAGGAATATTCTTCGCTCGGCATCAAATACACTGTCTCAATAGTATTGTCAAGCCTGCGGTTCATGAGGGCCATCTGCAGTTCAAATTCAAAATCTGAAACCGCACGCAGCCCCCGGATAATACCGACTGCTTTCTTTTTATTGACATAATCAACGAGCAGGCCGTCAAACCCCTCGATCACGACGTTCTTATGCCTGCCAAACGCTTTTTTGAACAGGGTGACTCGCTCTTCAAGAGAAAAAAGCGGCTCCTTCCTGGGGTTCTCCGCTACCGCCACGATAACCTTGTCGAATATTCTTAGGCTTCGCTCAACGAGGTCGATGTGCCCGTTGGTGACAGGATCAAAGGTCCCGGGATAAACCGCAATATGTTTCATGGCATCTCCTTTAAAAAGGAGTCAGAAAACAGGAGTCAGAATCCAGAATCACGCTATAGCGTAACTGACTCCTGGCTACTGACTCCCGATTCCTGATTCCTGACCCCTGAACTTATAGAAAGCCAGAACCGTATCGCCATACTTCGCTTCGCGATAAAGCGTCAAAACACCCGCATCGGCCGGTGACGATTGTTTCTTAAAGTGTTCGGCGATCACGATCGAATCGGGCTTCAGTATCCCCGCGCCTGCTATCAGTTCGAGCAGGGGCTGCAGCTCATCCGCGTACGGGGGATCGAGGAACACGATATCGTACGACCCTGACGGTTTTTTGAGGAACGACTCGACCTTCGACAGCACGGCCCGCGATTGGTCTTCGAAACCGGTCTGCTCGATGTTTTGTCTGACCACATTTAAAGATGCGCGCGACGAATCCACAAAGACCACGTGCCCCGCCCCGCGGCTGAGTGCCTCGATACCGATGCCGCCTGCGCCGGCAAAAAGATCAAGGAACAACGCGTCTGCCATCCTCTCGCCGAGGATGTTGAACAAGGCCTGTTTCACCTTGTCGGACGTCGGTCTCACGCGAGAACCTGGCGGCGCCTTCAACCGTCGTCCTCTTCCTGTTCCTCCGGTCACTCTCATCACGCGTTCACACAAGCGATGCTACAGAAAAACTCATTCTGAGTCAAGCATTTCTTGACACGAATGGACAATGCGGATATACTTTTTCTATCCAGGGAGACATCCCCATGCGCTTACCAATACGATTAACCGTTCTCATATCTCTCATCCTGATCATTGCTGGCGCGTTCCTTCTCACGGTGGCCGCCGACACGAACGAGCCGAAGAAGATTACAAAGCCGGAACCTCCTGCGGCTGCGCCGCTTCCCTCTGCAAAGAAGATACACCTGATCGAGATCGACGCGCCCATCACACCCGTGGTTGCCGAGTACATAATCAAATCCATTGACCGCGCGTCGAAGGCCGGTGCCGAGGCGCTGATTATCCAGTTGAACACCCCCGGCGGTCTTGTAGACTCCACCCAGCAGGTCGTGATGAAGATGATGGCTTCCAACGTTCCGACCGTGGTCTATGTGGCGCCGAGCGGTGCCCGGGCCGCCTCTGCCGGCGTGTTCATTACGCTCGCGGCCAATATCGCGGCCATGGCGCCGACCACGCATATCGGCGCCGCCCATCCGGTCCAGATGCAGGGCAAGATGGACGAGACCATGGAGAAGAAGGCCGTGAACGATCTTGCCGCCATGATGCGGGGTATCGCGGAAAAGCGGGGCAGGAACGCAAAGTGGGCGGAGGATGCCGTGCGGCAAAGCGTTTCCATCACCGAGACCGAAGCCCTCAAGAACAAGGTTATCGACTTCGTTGCACCGGACATTGCTTCGCTCGTCCAGGCGATCGACGGCAAAACCGTTGACGTGGTCATCGGGAAAAAGACGCTCAAGACAGCCGGCGCCGAAGTGGTAATGATAAAGATGGGCTTCCGCGACAAACTCCTCGGCATCATAAGCAACCCCAATATCGCCTATATCCTCATGATCCTCGGGTTCTATGGCCTGTACTTCGAGCTCTCGAATCCCGGCGCCATCTTCCCGGGCGTGGCCGGCGCGATCTGCCTGATCCTCGCTTTCTACGCCCTCCAGACACTGCCGATCAACTACGCGGGACTCATGCTCATCATCCTTGCCATTGCGCTGTTCATTGCGGAGGCCTTCATCACCAGTCACGGGGTTCTCGGCGTCGGCGGGACCATCGCAATGCTCATGGGCTCGGTCATGCTTATCGACTCTCCTGCCCCGGTGCTCCAGATCTCATGGGCAGTCATCATCCCGGTCGTGGCCATGTCGGCCATCATGTTCATCATTACCGTCACGATCGCTGTTCGAGTTTACCGGGAGAAGCCGACCACCGGCAAAGAAGGTCTGACCGGCATGCTGGCAACGGCGAAAACGGACATTCTTTCCGACGGACAGGTCTTCATGCGCGGGGAATACTGGAACGCCTGGAGCGATGAGCCGATAAAAAAGGGAGAACAGGTCATTGTCATTTCCGTCGAGGGTCTGAAGGTCAAGGTACGGAAGAAAACGTAGACAGGAAGTTGATTTGTCCATGTTAGTGCTGTCATTAATTCTAGGCGGAGAGGCAAAGTATTAAACACAGAGATCACTGAGAATTGCTCAGGAAAAACCTCAGCGATAATAATCTGATTTATCAATAAGATTCTCTGTGCCTCTCTGGTTAAGAGATAAGAATAGAATCAAATAGCGTTGGTAATAAAAGGGCAACGAGGGAATGGAAGTCACAGAGGGATTTACGCCATATATTCACTATGTTCTCTGTGCTCTCAGTGGTTAAAGATTGACAATATGTACATATTTCAAAGGAGGACTCGCCATGCCGCAGGTATTAGCAACCAGTTTGCTTTTCATGGTCATCGTCGCAATCGCCATCTTTTACAATATCGTCAAGATCCTGAAACAGTATGAACGGGGCCTTATTTTTACGCTCGGGAAAGTGAGCGTCGAACATGGGGTAAAGGGGCCGGGGATCATTTTCCTCTGGCCCGGGATTCAGAAGATGGTGCGGGTAAGCCTGAGGACCGTGACCATGGACGTGCCTGCCCAGGACGTGATCACCAAGGACAATGTTACCGTGAAGGTCAATGCTGTGGTGTACTTCCGTGTTATCGACCCAAGCAAGGCCATCATCGAGGTAGAGGATTTCTACTACGCGACATCGCTGATCGCCCAGACCACGCTCCGGAGCATCCTCGGCCAGAATTCCCTCGACGATCTGCTCTCGAACCGCGAGGCCATCAACGCCGAGTTGCAGAAGGTGATCGATCTGCAGACCGAGCCCTGGGGCGTGAAGGTGACCACGGTTGAAGTGAAAAACGTGGACCTGCCGGCCGAAATGCAGCGCGCGATCGCGATCCAGGCCCAGGCCGAACGGGAACGTCGCGCCAAGATCATCCATGCCGAAGGCGAACTCCAGGCATCGGCAAAGCTGGGAGAAGCAGCCGCGGTCATCAGCAAGAACCCGATCGCGCTCCAACTCCGGTATCTCCAGACGCTCACCGAGATCGGCACCGAGAAAAATACAACCATCGTATTTCCCCTGCCAATAGACCTTATGTCGGCATTCCAAAAAATGATGGAGAAAAAGGATTAGCGAAGCGTAACGGAAACTATAAATAAACCCGGGGCGGCCATCATTGGCCGCCCTTTTTTGTGCGCGAACAGCCGGTTTAAATCGCGGTATAATGAAAGAAAGAGTTCATGAATTATTGACAGAGGGAGGAGGTACCATGAACATGTTTATTCATTCGATGATGGGGCTGTCGGTCATACTTATGGCGAGCACGACAGCCATAGCTGCAACGGACCTTGAGAAAGCTACTTTCGCAGGAGGGTGCTTCTGGTGCATGGAGCACCCCTTCGACGAAATTCCCGGTGTGGTGTCGGTGACCCCGGGATACACCGGGGGACAGAAAAAATCGCCCACCTATGAAGAGGTCTCAGCCGGAGGGACCGGACACGCGGAGTCGGTTCAGATCGTCTATGACCCTGCAAAGGTGACCTACGAAAAACTCCTTGAGGTCTTTTGGCACAATATTGACCCGGTTGCAAAGGACCGGCAATTCTGTGATACCGGTCATCAATATCGCAGCGCCATCTTTTATCATAATGAGAAACAGCACAAGTTGGCCCTGCAGTCGAAGGCCCTCCTGGAGAAAAACAAGACCTTCAAAGAACCGATCGCAACCGAGATCGTGCAGGCAACCGAGTTCTATCCCGCCGAGGAATACCACCAGCACTATTACAAGAAGAACCCGATCCGTTACAAATACTACCGCACCACGTGTGGCCGGGACAGACGCCTCAAGGAGCTGTGGGGTAGTGCGGCAGGACATTGACAAGGGGGATCAGTTCAAAATTCGGGAACTGGAGTCCGTAGTTCGGAGTTGGGGTCGGGGGTAAAGAATTGCTAAATTTCAACATTCAGACTAATCTTAACTGGAGAAAAAAAATAGGGGACCGGTTGTACCGGTCCCCTATTCAATGTATTGCTGCTAATAGTGCTATATTTCGGTAACGGTAATTGCCTGCTGTGGGCAGTTCTCAACACAGGTCAGGCAGTTGATGCACTCTGACATGTTTACCGGCTCGGACTTGCTGTCCTCGATCTTGAACACGCCCTGGTCAACATTGAAGATTTGACCCCAATGAGCTACACCAATGAGCTACACTTACATGTTCGGAGTGCATGGTGAAACCGTAGAGCATACGCGACTGCCCCACCGCGAAATCGCAGATGTCGATCATCTCCTGGACCTCGCCCAGCCCCTCCTGAAGAGACTTGCCCATCTCGTAGGAGACCAGCGCGCCAAGGGGTTCTTTGAAGGCCCGCAGTTTCAAGCCGATCTGCAGGATGATCTCGCCACGCTTTGGTGCCGGGATCAGACTCCAGCAAGAAAATGCGGACTCGGCGGTCGTGACTACCCTCTCATAGGCCACTGCCGATGCCTTGCTAACGCTAGCAATGGTTTTTCCATCAACCGGGGAAACTACATCAAACAGACTGCCCGCAAAGTCAGCGTCCCACCAACTACCTGTCGAGACCCCGGAATTCCGGCTCTCTATGCCCAATCTCCTGAGAAAATCCACTTTGCCTCCACGGTTTTTCGTTGTACGAACTGGCATGGAAATGAATTAAAATAAGTTCACATAAGAGAAATATATCATAGATCACCACCTATGGTTGCGCCAATGAGACTAGTCGTCATTCGCGAATACACCCTTTCAGTCATTCGAGAGCAAGCGTAACCAGTATGACGTCACAAAAAAACCGGGCGCTTTTCACTGTAACCGCCAACCTGCTGTCCCCAATGTCCTTTTCAAAGCGGAGCCTGCCGATCTTGTTATAGGTACCATCAAACCGATACGGCCTTTCCGACGGCCGATATCCTTGCGGAATGTCGACATTTACCAGCGAAAGAGCGATAATATCAGAGAGGATACGATCATGAAAATCAAGGATATTCTGAGAACGAACGACTGCGGTTTCGCACTTGAGTTCTTTCCGCCAAAGAACGAAGAAGGAAGAGCAGTGTTCCTGAAAGTGGTGGACGACCTCAACGCCTTTGGTCCGCTCTATGTATCCATGACCTACGGGGCAGGCGGCACGACGCGCGAACGTACGCTGACCGCGCTCGGGTGGCTCCGGAAGAACGATCGTCTTCCGCTCATGTCCCACCTGACCGGCATAGGCGCGACTCGTGATTCCATCGGAGCCATCGCGGACGAGCTCATAGCACTCGGCATCGATAACATCCTCGCACTGCGAGGCGACCCGCCGAAAAACGCTTCAGAGTTCGCGGCCGGCGACTTCCCTTTTGCCAGGGATCTGGTGGCCTTTCTGAAGGAAACAGGCCTGTTCTCGATCGGCGTTGCTGTCTATCCTGAGGGGCATGCACAGTCGCCGAGCCTTGAGACGGACCTGGAATACACGAAGCAGAAGATCGACGCAGGAGCGGACTTCGCGATCACCCAGATGTTCTTCGAGAACGGTCATTACTATCGGTTTCTGGACCGCGCGGCAAAGGCCGGCATCACCATTCCCCTTATCCCCGGCATCATGCCGATCCTCGACTGCAAGCGCATCAAGGATTTCGCCAACGTCTGCAACGCAACGATACCGAAGGCGATCCTCGACCGGATCGAGCCGGTGACCGACATGCCCGAGGAAGTGCGGAAACTCGGTGTGGAATTCGCTGTCAAACAGGTTGAGGACCTCCTGCGCCACGGTGTGAAGTACATCCATTTCTACACCATGAACCGATACGATTCGGTCTCCGAGATCCTCGCCGCAATCGGTTCGCTCACGCGGACAACGCTCAAGAACGCTTGACTGCAGGTGTCAATAATCCCGGAGTTGGATAGTCCTTCATGTATGTTCTTGAGAGAGATGAGCACCTTCCCCGCCCGAGCGACAGGAACTATCACCTCGGCGCCACTTTCTTGAAGGATGTGACTCTGCCGGCAAAATTGACCAGGATCTCTTTTGCAAAGGCGCTTTCCGTATGCGCACAGTGGGCCTCAATCAACTTTTTCAAACGCTCCCTATCCGTGTCTTCCAAGTCCGATGCCGCGACATACAGCTTGTTCAATTGACCGTCGAGTCGTCCCTCTTCGTCTAGAATATAGAGGACACCCCCGGTCATCCCAGCCCCAACATTGAACCCGGTCGGGCCGAGCACAACCACCTCGCCCCTAGTCATGTATTCGCACAAATGCTGTCCCGCGCCTTCAATGACGGCAGTTGCACCGCTGTTCCGTATGCAAAAACGTTCTCCCGCTCTTCCTGCGGCAAAGAATTCGCCGCCTGTCGCCCCGTAGAGCACTGTGTTCCCCATGATCACCTGTTTATGGGATTCTTTGACGCCATCCGGCCTTATCACGATCTTTCCCCCGTGCATCCCTTTTCCGACATAGTCATTCGCCTCGCCGATCAAAACAAGCGTAACGCCTTTGTGATTAAAGGCCCCGAAGCTCTGGCCAGCGCTTCCTCGGAAGGTGAGGGCAAGCGTATCCGGAGGAAGCCCGTCTTCGCCGTACCTCCGGGCGATGTGATAATTGAGCAGGACCGGAATGCTCCTGTTGATATTACGGATGGAGTACTCTTTTTTTATCGGCTGTGCCGTCTCGATGGACGGCAGAACTCCGGAAAGAATCTCTACGTTCATCGTGGGTGAGGGATTATCATTACGGAGTTGTGAGCTCCGAAGGGGCTTGCCCCGGCTGGCAAAATCAAGAAAAGGCTCGAGCTTGATACGCTTTGAAGCTGGAAAGTCTTTGTGATCGATAATCGTGAGAAGGTCGGTCCTGCCGATGATCATATCAAGACTTCCGTATCCCATCTGTGCAAGGATCTCGCGGACTTCACCTGCGATAGAGTTGAAAAGGGCCATTACCCCTTCGCTCGTTCCCCTGAACCGGGACCGAAGCTTTGGGTCTTGGGTAGCGACACCGGTTGGGCAGGTGTTGAGATGGCACTGCCGGGCCATGACGCAGCCCGTGGCGATCATCGTCTCGGTACCGAAGCCGAACTCCTCTGCCCCCAGGAGTGCGGCGATGATGATGTCCTTGCCTGTCTTGATCCCGCCGTCAACTCTCACCCTGATCCGTTCCCGGAGGCCGTTGTCGATCAGAACGTGCTGCGTCTCCAAGAGGCCCAGTTCCCAGTAACTGCCGACATTTTTGATCGAGGTCAAGGGCGCTGCGCCGGTGCCGCCTTCATTGCCGCTGATTTGTACAATGTCCGCATAAGCCTTTGCAACGCCCGCGGCAACGGTGCCTACCCCGATTTCTGAAACGAGTTTGACTGCGATCTTTGCCTCGGGATTCGCCTGCTTAAGATCATGAATAAGCTGGTTTAGGTCTTCGATGGAATAGATGTCATGGTGTGGGGGCGGCGATATGAGGAGCGTGCCGGGTTTGCAGTATCTGAGGCCGGCGATGTATTCATCCACTTTGAGCGCCGGGAGATGGCCACCTTCTCCGGGTTTTGCGCCCTGCGCCACCTTGATCTCGATCTCGTGGGCTGAGGCAAGATAGCCCGGCGTCACGCCGAAACGTCCCGAGGCCACCTGCTTGATGGCGCTGTTTTTTACGGTCCCGAATCTCTTCGGGTCTTCACCGCCTTCTCCGCTGTTACTGCGCATGCCGAGACGATTGCAGGCCTCCGCGATGGTCTCGTGGGCTTCCGGGGAAAGCGCGCCCACGGACATGGCGCCTGAGACGAATCGTTTGAGGATCGATTCACCGGACTCGACCTCATCGAGAGAGAGAGGTTCGCCGGTCTTGTAACCCAGGAGATGCCTCAAGCCCGCGGGTCGCGCGTTCACCAAAGAGGTAAAGCTTTTGAAATCAGCCGAATCACTGCTCCTGATGAATTTAATCAAAGCCTGAACAGCGGGAGCCCCCCAGGCATGCCATTCCCCTTCTCTCTTGTAGCGCAAGAACCCGCCGGAATCCATAACAGGGTCAGGGACCTCAAAACCCGCGGAGTGCCGTTTGAGGAGCGAATCCTCGACCTCCTGAATACCGTCTGATTCGATTCCAACCGGGATCCTTCCGAAGTAATCATGAACAAAATCCTGATTAAGACAAAGGAGGTCAAAGAGTTGCGCGCCGTGATAGGAATTGATGGTCGATATCCCGTGCCGCGATATCACTTTGAGGAACCCGTCCTCAAGTGATTTTCTGAAGTTGCGAGCCGCATCGGCAAAGGGAATATTGATTTCGCCTCGCACGCTGAGGTCGTTAATCGTCTGGAAGGCGAGATAAGGACAGATGGCTGACGCACCGAAACCTATGAGACAGGCGATATGGTGCACGTCTCTCGCCTCCCCTGTTTCGATAATCAGGCTCGCCGCATGGGCAAGGTCCTTTCGAAGGAGTCCCTGGAATGATGCAGCCACGGCGAGGAGAGACGGGATCGCTACCCTGTCTTTTGAAATGCCCCTGTCAGACAGGATAATGATCTCTGCGCCGGAAGCGACCGCGTCCGCAACGTCCTTTACCAGCGCGGCAACTCCGGCTGAAAGACCGCTCGCAGCCTTTGCATAGGTTATCGAAACATTCCTTACCTTGAACATCCCGCTTTGCTCGATCTCGGCGAGATGATCAACGCACAAGAGGGGCGACTCTATCTGGAACCGTCTGGCTTGCTCCGGCGTCTCCCTGAGGAAACTTTTACGACCGCCGAGGTTCATGAAGAGCGACATGACCATTCTTTCCCGCATGGGATCAATCGCGGGATTGGTGACCTGGGAAAACCGCTGTTTGAAATATCTGAAGAGAAGCTGCGGCTTTTCAGCCAAAGGCGGGATCGCAGTATCATCACCCATCGAAAAGGTCAGTTCCCGTCCGGTCTCGGCCATGGTCTTTATAAGCATCTGTAACTCTTCCGCGGTATATCCAAAAGCGATCTGCTTCCGCACGAGGTCCGCGTCCGGGTCCGGAGGGACGGTGCTTTCGAACACACGGCCTCTGCGATGGTTTTTAATCCAATCACGGTAAGGGTTCCTGCGCGCGAGTTCCCGCAGGACCTCCTTTGTTTTTCTTACCTTTCCCTTTCTGAGATCGATGGACAGGGTATCTCCCGGGCCAAGCCTCCCCTTTTCAAGGAACTTCCTTCCCTGCAGATCGATCATTCCTGCTTCCGATCCGCAGACCAGGATGCCGTCTTCAGTCAGCGTATATCGGAGCGGCCTGAGGCCGTTCCGGTCCAGGTGTGCGCCCACCGTATCTCCATCGGTGAACACGATAGCGGCAGGACCGTCCCAGGGGGACATCAAGAGAGCTGAATATTCGAAAAAGGATCGCTCTTCAATATCAAGATCCATGCGCTCCCAGGCAGGAGGAATACAGAGGTTTACGGCGTGCTCCGGAGAAAAGCCTGAGTGAATCAGGAGCTCGATGATCTTGTCAAGAGAGGCGGAATCGCTCTCGTCATAAAGGACAAAAGGTGCGAGAATTTCCCTGCTGCTTTCGAATCCATTGAGGATTTCTTTCTCCAGGGCCATTACCCACTTTCTGTTTCCCTGAAGGGTGTTGATCTCTCCGTTGTGACCAAGCACACGAAAGGGCTGGGCCAGGCACCACTCCGGCAGGGTATTGGTCGAGAAGCGTTGATGAAAAATGCAGAAAGCAGATTCAAAAGCCTCGTTCTTCAAGTCGGGATAGAACCGGTCGAGTTGGGGTGCGACGAGAAGGCCCTTGTACACGATTGTTTTTGAGGAGATGCCCGGAATGCATACGTCCTTGCCAAGTTTTTTCTCGATGGCCTTTCTTGCGAAAAAGAGCTTCCGTTCCCGCTCAAGGCTGGGGATGCCCTCTGTATCGATCAGCAGCTGCCTGATCCTCGGTTTTGTTCCGAGAGCCGCTTTGCCGAGCGCATCATCATCGGTGGGCACATTGCGCCATCCCATGGGCCTGAAGCCGTATCTCGTCAAGGCTTCTTCAATCTCATGCTCCACTATGCTATAGAGGAATAAAGTGCCCACGGCTAAGTTATTGATATGGGAGATGGAAAGGCTGTGTTCCCTGATGATCGCAGAAAAAAATTTCCGCGGGATCTCGGTAACAATGCCGGCGCCGTCACCAGTCTTGCCATCGCCGCCGACCGCCCCGCGGTGGGTGAGGTTCTTGACCGCCTCGATGCCCCATGCGACGATTTGCCTATTTCTTTGGCCGGAGACGCTGCTGACAAAACCGACCCCGCAGCTTGAAGAAGGGTTATTGACCATGCACATGCCTCTTTGATGTATCGCAGCTTATTTTATTCAATTGCAACAGGTGCTATAAGCATTTTCCATGATGCATCCGAATCCTAGATGAGCGGAAGAGAACTGCTGGCAACCTGCAGGAGCAGGGACTTCCTCTGTTTTTGGTATCGGGTCAGATCTCATAGGCACACCAAGATGAAGCTTTTCCTGCTGAGCCAGACGGCCCTGCACATCGGACCCCCGACGTAGTACGGGGGTCTTTTCTTTGAAAGTCACTAAAATAAAATTAGCACAAATGGCACTATTGTCAAGCCCGGACGACCTTGAAATCATGCCGAGCTCGCCATGGGGATTGTCAAGGACCCTGAGATACGTGCGTAGGAAGTCCATCGCTTCCAGGAAGTATTCCTCGATACGGTCAAGCATCACCCCGCCCTCACCCAGGCGTCCTTCACCTGATTCTTTGTCTGCCGTGCTATAATTTTAGAAAGAGGAAATGGCCGGAAGAGGAAGGGAGTGCGGACATGAGCTATTATTTCAGCAAAATACTGCAAACGACCTTCGACGACGCGGTGAGCCGGGTGACTGAGGAGCTGAATAAGGAAGGTTTTGGCGTGCTGACGGAGATTGACGTGAAAGAGACCCTGAAGAAAAAACTAAACGTCGATTTCAGGAAGTACCTCATCCTCGGCGTCTGCAACCCGCAGTATGCGTTCAAGGCCCTGGAAGCGGAGGACAAGATCGGCACCATGCTCCCCTGCAATATCATCGTGCAGGAAATAGCGGGCGTGGGCGCGGAGATCGCGGCAATCGATCCGGTTGCTTCCCTGCAGGCAGTCAAAAACCCGAAACTCGAGGAGATCGCGAGACAGGTGAGGGATAAGCTTCGGGACGTCATCGAAAGGCTGTAAGAAAAAGAAGTTCTCGTATCAAAAAGAGTCCACTTTTTTGCGCCGGCCATATTCAATAAGCGGAGGGAACTATGCCGGTAATAGAGCAGGAAGGGCTGAAGATAAATGTTGACGACGACGGGTTCCTCGTCAGACTCGAGGACTGGACGGAACAGGTTGCACGCATTCTTGCCGAGCGGGAAGGGATTGTTGATTTACCGGAACACAGGCTCGACATCCTGAAGTTCTTGAGGGAGTATTACCTGAAATATAATTTCTACCCCATCGTGCGTTTTGTGTGCAAAAATGTCGGCCAGTCCAGGAACTGTGTAACGGAACAGTTCATTGATCCGGTCAAGGCCTGGAAGATCGCCGGCCTGCCGAACCCCGGTGAGGAAGTGATCACGTTCAAGACCTGGGAACCGCTCGGATTTTAGCGGTATCATGTGCTCTGGAGTTACACAATAAGACCCGATACAGCTTACTTTCTACATGTACCGCTTCAGTTTTCCATCCTAGCCCGACAGCCAGACCGCCTTTTTTTACTTTATCACTATCTCATTATTTTCATGAGAAGCTACGCTACCGATAATATTGCCTTCTTGATTTCATCGTTTAACATAATAATTTGTGCGTGGTGCTTTGTTTCGTCATCGAGCAGAGCCGACAGGACATATCGTACTATGGGGAGCCCACTCTTTTCAAGAGCATTGTTAGCAAGGACGATAGACTTGGCTTCTACTTCCAAGTGCTTGTGCAGCAATGCGGATAGAGGCATCATTTCATCAGGAGTAAGATGTACGGCCTCCTTTGTCAAACTATCTATTATCCACTCGAGAATTTCCTTATGCTTTCCCGAATCATGCCTGATCATCTCCATTCTCATCTTCACAAAGGGATTGTTTGCCTTGCTTATCAATTCATCGGCGCTTGCAATTGTCTTGTCTTCTAAAGCTATCCATTCCTTGATGATACTTAAAAATTCCTTTGAACTTTCCGCAGACTTTTTCACTATGCGTTATCTCCTTTTTTATTCCGCATGATGGTGCAGATGCTTTTTGCACCGGGTCACCGCTTTCACCGGTATGTATTAACGGTTTTCAAGGTCCCTTTGGGGTCACAAGGTCCCTTTGGGGTCAAATCTTCAATCGTTACATTTCAGTTCCAGCCGACGCATTAGCATTAGTGCGGCAATTTTTAAGAATGCGCAAAAAACCAGGTCTCGTATAAAGCCCCCGCTGCCATCGTGGCGAGGAGTGGAGCACTAACAAGCGAGGGACCTGTTCGTGAAACGTTTTTCCGGATATTTTCGATGTTGCCGTTTTGTTATCACAGATTGTCAGAAAGTATCATACTTGTTCTTAACCTGTCAATCAGGGAATCCCTGTTTTTTGACTTCGTTTTTCCTTAGGCACCTGCCATAATATTCCGGGAATGCGATGTTGCATGTGAAAATACACATTTAACCATTTGGAATATCTCCGAAGTGATCTTCAACTCATGCAAGTTTCATCTAAATCCCCGTTCATTTTCATAATCGCGAATCCAGTTGATCTAAGGTCTCAAAAGAAGTATCCCGAGCGGGTGCGCCTTGCCGCGAGCACAATAAAAAAAAAGGGGGCCGGTTATTCACCGGTCCCCTGTTCAATGAGTTGCTGCTGATAGTGCTATATTTCTGTGACGGTAATTGCCTGCTGTGGGCAGTTCTCAACACAGGTCAGGCAGTTGATGCACTCTGACATGTTTACCGGCTCGGACTTGCTGTCCTCGATCTTGAACACGCCTTGGGGGCATACGTTCACGCACGTGCCGTCGCCGTCGCACTTTTTTTTGTCCACGACTACCATGTACATGGGTCTGTTTCCTCCTTCGACAAAGATATAAATCCATCCAAACGAGGGTGTATATTACCCACTCCGAAGGTTAAAATCAAGTGAGAAATAAAAAAGGGCCCACCTTGTGGTGGACCCTTGATTCAGTCAACAATCGGTTTTATTAATGCTCCAGCTCTATCCCCGCCGTTTCTTCCCTGACCGTGATCGCAATCTTGTAGAGCAGGGTCAGTACCAGGAACCCGATGGCCCAGATGCCGATGGTGATCATGGTCTCCGGCATGGTCGGCCAGTAGGGATGCACTTCCTCAAAGGGGTTCGGCACGAAACCGCCTATGATCAGGCCAAAACCCTTGTCGATCCAGAGGGAGGCGAAGAGCATGATACACGCAAGCACCAAGGTACCCTCGTTCTTCCGTATCGCCGGGACCCAGAGCATGACCAGCGAGACCGCCGCAAAGATCGTCGAGACCCACATAAGCGGAACCAGCTCACTATGACCTTCAAGACCGGTATACAGATACAGGAAGGATTGAGCATGGCCCGGGATGCCGCTGTAGAATGCGGTGAAGAATTCCAGTCCCAGGAAAAAGACGTTCGCGAACATGGCATAGGCCACGATCCTGCCTACTGCCTGGATGGCCTCCTTGCCTGCATCGAACTTGCTGATCTTCCGAACGATCAGGGCAAGGATGATCAGGAGCGCCGGACCGCCGGCAAATGCCGAGGCCAGGAAGCGCGCTGCGAGGATGGCGCTGAGCCAGAAATGACGCCCCGGGATACCGGCATACAGGAACGCCGTGACCGTGTGGATGCTGATCGCCCAGGGGATCGAGAGATAGATGAAGGGTTTGATCCATTTCGGTGGTGCAATGCCTTTTTTGTCGGCGCTGAGGGTGACCCAGCCGACCAGGAGGTTTATAAACAGGTAACCGTTCAGCACGACAGTGTCCCAGAACACCATTGCCGACGGCGTGGGGTGCAGGAATATGTTCATGACCCTCATGGGCTGCCCCATGTCCGACAGGATGAACAGCATGCACATGACCACCGCCGAAATTGCAAGGAACTCACCGAGGATCACGATCTTGGCGAACGTTTTATAATCGTGCAGATAATGCGGGATCACGAGCATCACGGCCGAGGCCGCAACGCCGACCAGGAATGTGAACTGGCCGATATAGAGGCCCCAGGTCACGTCTCGATGCATGCCGGTGAGTCCCAGTCCATACGAGAACTGATGGAGGTAGTTGAACACCCCAACCGCGGCCAGGATACCGAGAAACGTGATCCATGCCCAATATTTTTTGCTGCCCACTAATGCCTTTTCAAGCATGGTCGCTTCCTCCTACGATATAATAAATGCCCGGGCCGGTACCCAGGTCGGATTTGCGTCGGATCGTATACTGGTTCTCCACGATCTTCCGGACCTCGGAGTTGGGGTCTTCCAGATCGCCAAAGAGCAGGCCGCCTTTCGGCGCTGCTTCAACACATGCTGGCAGTTTGCCCACGGCAAGCCGCTCGGTGCAGAAGGTGCATTTTTCCACCACGCCTTTTCCCCGCTTCGGGTATTCCCTGTTCTCATTCTTGATGATCGGCGTGCCATTCGGATTATTGCCGAGGGGGTCTCTCCAATTGAAGCTTCGCGCACCGTAGGGACACGCGGCCATGCAGAACCGGCATCCGATACAGCGGTGCTCGTCCTGCATAGTGATACCGTTCGCGTATTTGAATGTTGCCTTCGTGGGACAGACCCTGACACAAGGCGGGTTATCACATTGGTTGCAGAGGACGATGAACGGCATATCCTTGATATGTTCGCTCATGTATTTGTTTTCCTGGCCCGGGAATGCGCGCTCGTAGGGAGCGGTCCATATCCACTTGATCTCAAATTTTTTGTCAACACTGCCGTCCGCGTTCCGGTAGTCGGGAACATTGTGCGTCTGATGGCAGGCATCGATTGTCTTCTTGAAATCATCCTCGGTCTTGAACTTGCTCATATCCACGACCATGGCCCAGCGCTTCGCAAGCAAAGCATCCTTGTTCTTGTCCACCTCCTCAGGCCCCAGACCTTTTACCCAGAGGTTATGGGTGGCTGAGGCAGCTGTTGCGCCGAGTCCCAGAATGGAGGAGATGCCGGCTATTTTGAGGAATTTTCTCCTATCCATGCTCATGATTTGTTCTCCTCCTTCTCCTTCGGCGGAATATGGCAGTCCCAGCAATACGGGGTCACTGACATGTAGGTATGGCATTCGTCGCAGAACTTCTTCTTGTTGGAGTGGCAGTTCATACAGCCGTTCTGCAGGCTCATATTGAACCGTTTGTGGCTCGTGTCGCTGAGGTAACCCCGGTTGTCCTGACGCACCACCGAGTCCCGCCAGTTGTTCAGGAGCTGCATGTGTTCGGCCCGCATGAACTCTTTGGACTCCACACACTCCTTTTTGCCGTACTGTTTTTCCCATTCCTGGATCGCTGGAGTATCAAATTTAGGTTCGGGCTTGGCATTGACCCTCCCGATATTGTAATAGAACGGAAATGCCGCGATCGCCGCGAACACCAGGATCCCGATGAATATTTTGCCGACGTCATAGAGTTTCATTAGGCTTTTTCCTCCTTCGCTTCGACTCCCGGAAGAGGTTCACCGCGCAGGTTGGTCGTTCTCTCTTTCTCGCCCGTCATGATCATGGCATTTGCCACGAGCTCATGGAGACCGCAGACGCCCACGCCGGGCACCCAGTAATCCATGAGCGGGGGAAGCGTTGCGCGGTCGATGGCACAGATGCAGCCAAGCATGTTCACCCCGTAGTGATCGTGGACGAACTTGACGGCATTCGCGCGGGGCAAGCCGCCCTTCATGCGGAGGTCCATGTCCTCCGAGGCATTCAGACCGGATCCGCTGCCGCAGCAGAAGGTCTTCTCCCGGATCGTGTCCTCGGGCATTTCGACAAAGTTATTGACCACGTTCCTGAGAATATACCGGGGTTCATCAAGAATGCCCATACCGCGCGCCGTGTTACAGGAGTCGTGCCACGTCACCTTGAGGTTGTCGTTCCTCTTCGGGTCGAGCTTGAGCTTGTTGTTCTTGATCAGGTCGGCGGTAAATTCAGCGATGTGGATCATCTTCGTCGAGCGCGCGTTCTCGAAGATCGTGCCGGTGATCGGCGACTTCGGGACCTCGAGGAAATCCGCGGGTCCGTTCCAGGTGTCCATATACTGGTTCAGGACGCGCCACATATGGCCGCACTCTCCGCCGATGACGTACTTCACGCCGAGCCGCTTCGCCTCGGCATAGATCTTCGAGTTGAGCCGCTTTGCCAGTTCGTTCGTGGTGAAGTACCCGAAGTTCCCGCCTTCCGAGGCATAGGTGCTCCAGGTGTAGTCGAGCCCGAGCTCTTCGAAGAGCATGAGGTAGCCCATGGCCGTGTACGTGCCCGGATCGGCGAAGAGGTCGCCCGACGGCGTCACGAACAGGATCTCGGCGCCTTTCCGGTTGAACGAAGGCTTGATCTTTTTGCCCGTAATGGTCTCGATGTCGTCGAGCATATACTCCAGGTTGCCGACGATCGTATGGGGCTCGAGGCCGAGATGGTTTCCCTTCATGTAGCAGTTCGCGGCAGGACCGGCGACCCATTCAATGTTCAGGCCGAGCAGGTTCAGCAGCTCGCGCCCGATGATGGTGATCTCGGCCTGGTCGATGCCGTAGGGGCAGAAGACCGAGCAGCGGCGGCACTCGCTGCACTGGAAGAAGTAATACCACCACTCCTTCAGTACGTCGAGTGTAAGCTCACGCGCGCCTGCCATCTTGCCGAACAGCTTGCCGGCCAGGGTGAATTCTTTTCTATAGACCGAACGAATGAGCTCGGCCCTGAGCACCGGCATGTTCTTGGGGTCGCCGGTGCCGATGAAGAAGTGGCATTTGTCCGCGCAGGCGCCGCAGCGCACGCAGATGTCCATGAAGAGCCTGAACGACCGGTACTTCTCAAGCCGCTCGGCGATCCCCTTCAGGAGGATCTCCTTCCAGTCCGCGGGTAGTTTCCAGTCCGCGTCCATGGGTCTCCAGTCCCGCGGGTTCGGGAAGCTGAGGATCTCGAGGCTTTTCGGCTTCGCTCCATGGCAGAACATGCCCTCTTTGATCGCCACGGGCGTATCCATCCACTCCGTCTTCGGCGGCGCAAAATCAATCTTCGACAGTTCTTCTGGCTTCGGAAGTTTTGCCATGATTACTCCTTTTCTACCGGCAGGCCGGCTTTTTTCATTTTGTCCCTGAATTCGTCCTCATACTCCGCGTAGGTGTGGACATGGACCGGATAGTTCCAGGGGTTGATGTGCCTCTTCGCGCGGTTGTTGTTCGCCAGGTTGCGGGTGGGGCTCATGAAGACGCCGGCCATGTGGACCAGCTTGCTGAACGGGAAATAGGCGAACAGGATGCAGAGGAGGAACAGGTGGATGTAGAATACGGAGCCTATGCCGGTGGGGGGGATCGCTGGACTGAAACTGACCAGCCCCATGGTGAGCATCTTCACGCTCACGATGTCTGTTTTCGTGAAATATCGCATGAGCACGCCGGACGTGGCAATCGCGAGGATCAGGAAGAGCGGGAAGTAGTCTCCGATCAACGAGATATACCGTACCTCCTGAAGGGCCGCCCTCCTGATAAAGAGATAGGTAACCGCCGCCAGGAGCACTGCATCGGTCAGGTATAAAAGCGGTGTCCCCACCTGGAGAAAGCTGTCGAGTGCCGCGATCGTCTGGATCGCCTCAGGCACCGGTATCATGAAGAACCGCAGGTGACGGATGAGGATAAGAAGAAAGGAATAATGGAACGCCATGCCCGCGAGCCAGAGCCATTTTGCCTCACCGTAGGTGATCCGCGGACCGTCGCTCAACTGTGTTTTCACGTTCTTGAAAAGGGACCGGAAGAAGAACACTTCAAGCGCCATTCTCCCGAGAACGCCCAGCGTGCCCGAGGGGTTTTCAAGCTTGCTGTGCTTGATCCAGGGGAGCGATTTCTGCTGTCCGCAGGTCGTGGGGATGCGGAACGGCACGGGCGAGCTTCCCCATTTCAGGATACGGTAGATCATACCGCCGATAAAGAGGAGGACCGCCAGATAGGGGATCAAGATCCCGAAGACATACTGCGCGTTCAACACCGTCACTCCCGTGTAGGCAATCAGTACAAGGAGCAGTACTGCGATGAAAGAAAATATGACTTTCATGTCGTTACCTCTCTTCGTTTAGTTACGTAATGTCAAAACCTTTCACCGCAGAGGACGCAGAGAAAGGCTTTAATCTCAGGGTTAAATCCTAAAAAATGATCTTGATGTTGACACACCCTCGTGACCTTCGTTTATGGCCGCGTTCTGGCGACAGCAGGCTACGCCTTCGCGGTTTGATCGGACCTGCCTCATAGTTACTAGTCCTGACCGTCAACGATAATACGCGCCTGCTGCAAAAGCCTGAACGTCATGTTGGTGGCTTCTTTCGCCTTGAGCTCGTAGATCTTTTCCCGGCACTTCATGTATATGTCAAAAGCGAACAGTGCCAGGTCATCGATGGTGGAATCAAAGGCCGCCAATTCATCGGTCATCCCGGGCTTGAGCAGGATCTCGCTGCCAAGCTCCTGTCGAACGATCTTCTTGAGCTGGAAAATGAACGCAAGGGCCTCGGATGGCGAAAACTCCTGGATCGCACGGATCCTGATAATTCCGTCCAGAAAGGTCTTGACGGTTTCAGGGATCAATTCCCGGAGCAACGCCTCGAACAGTCCGTCCAATCCCTCTGCGAGCGTATAGCCGACCGGGTTCGTGAACTGGGCCTTTTGCTTCTTTAAAAAACCGGAGGTATTCTCCGGATACGTGTCCGCGACCGCATCGAACCACTTTTTCAGGATCGCGGGCTTCTTTTCCTTCAAATGCTTTTTAAGGTCCATATCCATAATTAATGATCGATCCGGCAACAATAGGACCTTGCAGCAAGCGCTGCAGGGCTTACCATGGTTAGAAGAACAGCAGGTGCTTCACCGCTTCCATTTCTTTCTGAATATCCGCGAAAGAAACAAATTTGGTGGTCAGATCCGCGCCGCCGATATCTTCTGCATCGGTGATGATCTGGTCCTCTTTCAGGCCGAGACGCTCCATGTCCTCCTTGCAAATCCAGATCGGCACATCGACCTGCAGTGAACTTTTGATATGACTTTCGGTGCTGGTCACGCCGTAGATCTTCATGGCCTGTTGGCCCTTCACCATGTTCAGGACGCCATCTCCCACGAACACCACCGTCGGAACGACCGAATCGCCGTCATCCATATAGATCTCAGCGGTTTGGCTGGCGATCGCATGGGTGAGTGCAAGACGGGGGTTTTCACTCTTGTAGGGAGGTCTTTGAACAACAAACAATAATTTTACGGCACCCATTTACTCACCTCCAATGTGAAGCAGCTTGTCGGTTTTGACCGTCTTGGCCAAATACCAATCCATGCTGGCCCGTTTCATGCCTTCAGGCACGTCTTCCTTGTGATATCCCCGCGCCTCGGCACAGGCTTCGCAGACAGTGACCTCCATACCCTTGCCCATCAGCTCTTTCATAAGCTTCTCATTGTGCGAGTAGTCCTTAAACGCTTTTTGCCCCTTTTTGGCCATCATGACGGCGTTGCCGGAAAGCCACATGTTCACTTTGTGTCCTTTGGCGATCGCAGCCTCGGCGAGCTTGAAGGAAAAATCAAGCGACATCGAGCCGACCAGAGAGGGGAACACTCCCAAGGTAAATTCTCCCATTGTATCCTCCTTAGTTATTTTCTGATGGACGAATGGACGACCGTTCGCTTGCGCTCACTCGGACGAAGGATGAATGCGTCCCTCGTCCATCGTCTCTCGTTCTCTTCACGCTAGAGCCACGCCGTCTTCTCGAAATCGTTCATAACGAGATCGACAATGTCTCCATAACCGATCACCTTGACCTTGGCATTGACATTGGCAGCGGTATAGCCCCGGGTCAAGAGGTCATCGGACAGCACGTAATAGCTGGCGCCCGATTTTGCCAGAACCGGCGAATCCTTGCCGTTCTCTTTTACGACCGCATGATAGACGCCGTTACCGACGAGGATGACCCCCATTTTGTCGGCTTTCAATCGTTCAAAGCTGTCTTCGGTCCTTCTCCAGTCACTTAGGAACACGGCTAACTTCATCGTATCACCTCCCTGAGACATAGTGAAAATAAAAAAACAGGGGATAAGTTTTTCATTATCCCCTTCGGTTGACTTTGTCTATAACTGCATTAGATCTCGGTAACCGTAATCGCCTGCTGCGGGCAGTTCTCCACGCAGGTCAGGCAGCTTATGCACTCGGACATATTTGCCGGATCAGATTTTCCACCATCAAGTTTGAACACCGACTGCGGACAGACATTCACACAGGCGCCGTCGCCGTCGCACTTGTTGGTATCGATTGTTACCATATACATGGTTACGCGTACCTCCTTCTGTCAGGTATTGTAGTATTGCACTGCACTATTCGGCACACCATGACCTTCGCACTGCGGAAACACCCGGTGCGTCATACTCGGACACGGCCGTTCACCGCGCGAACGAAAGGCGAACATCATAGCTCGCGCGGCGCCTGAAACAAAAACCCCGAATCAGCCTAAACGCAGCCTGTCGGCTTCGGAAGACCGGCGATCTTGCATGCCTGCTTTGCCGGGCCGCCCGGATACAGCTCATAGAGATACTTGGTGTTGCCCTTGTCAGCCCCCAGCTTCTTGCCGATCTCCTTGACAAGGATCTTGATCATGGGCGCGATCTGATACTGCTTGTAGTATTCTCGGAGAAAATTCACGACTTCCCAGTGCTGATCGCTCATTTCGATACCCTCGACCTGAGCAAAGTAATTTGCCACATCCATGTTCCAGTCATCCAGGTTCGCCAAAAATCCATCTTCATCCACTTCGATCGTCTTTCCTTTTACGTCAACTGTTGCCATTGTTATTTCCCCTTTCGTTCATTAAAATTTTTGGGCGCTGTATCAGCGTCCTTCTCTTTATATTGCTGGTTTGGTGACCGGCTCGTTCGCCTCTATCCCAACAAACCGTTATTGCTTCTTTTTCACTTTAAGAAAATACATACGGCCCTGCCGGTCCATGAAGCTCCTCGGCTCTCCTGATGACCGGTGTGTCCTCCAATCATAGCTGAGGACCACATCATCGTAATCTTCCCCGGCAATCATGTCGGAGGCCTCTTTGGAAAGCTCCTGGCTGGCGAGACCAAGGGCCTGCAACATCACTTCCCCCACGTTCCTGCTCGTGGGATCGACAAGATACAAAGCGCCGCATGAACTGCATTTGCCGCCGAGGACCCGCTCGATCGAGCTTATCGTGATCTCAGCCGGCCGCGCGATCCGGCTGCGGCAAAATGGACAGACCGGTTCGACACTTTCCCTTGCTTCTGTCCTCAAATGAAAACCGCCTCCTACACTGCCTGCTTGCTTTTTCGGTATTCATAGGCCTTCTTAACAAGAGCAACAGACCACTCCGGCGTACCGAGCGCATGCAGATGAGTGTACGCGGCAAGCACGTTTTTATATACGATCCCGTCGCCTTTGCCGTCTATCCCGTGACCGCGGCTCATATGGTACGCCATCGGTTGCCGCTTGTCACTGATCACTGGCCGGGAATAGTGGAACTCGTGGCCTTTTATTATAACACCTTTGTCAAGGAACGGACTTTCGATCCCGGCTTCCGCGACAGTATATCCATGCGCCTGCGGCCTTTTCTCGAGAACAAAATCGATCGGCAGGACCGACGTCATGGGATAGCTCTTTTCGTTGACCGTCAGACTCCTGCCGAGATAAATCAAGCCGCCGCACTCGGCATAGATGGGAAGCCCGTCGTCTGCAGCGATCTTGACCGACCTGCAGAAACGTTCGTTCGCTGCCAGTTCCGCGGCCTGTGTCTCGGGGAAACCGCCGCCTATATACAGGGCGTCTATATCGGGGAGCTCGCTGTCACGCAGTGCGTTGATCTCCCTGAGAGATGCCCCCTGCTGTTCGAGCGCTTCTAAATTATCAGGATAGTAGAATTGAAACGCGGTATCCCTGATAACTCCGATGCGTGCGCGTTGTATTTCTTCCGAAAACCGATTATGAGAAGCAACAGCTGCCGGGACGTCCAGTTCCGGCGCATTGCTGCCAATCTCCCATAACACCGGGAGGTCGAGATATTTTTCCACCGCCGCCGCTGCAGCGCTGATCGCCTGATCGACTTCAGGATGCTCATGGAACGGTGTAAGCCCCATGTGCCGTTCGGGGAATTCACCGTTCTTCTGCCGGGGCATCGCGCCGACGACCGGAATGCCGCTGCTCTGTTCTATGGCTTTCCTGATCACTGACTCATGCCTGCCGGGAGATACATTGTTCAGAATGATCCCGCTGATATTTACTTCGGGATCATATGTCCGGCATCCCAGTACAACGGCCCCGATCGTGCTGGAGGCCTTGGTGCAATCCACGATGAGTAAGACCGGCGTCTTGAGCAGTTTTGCCAATCGAGCCGTGCTGTAGCGCCCGGATTCGTCAACGCCGTCAAAGAGGCCCCGGTTGCCCTCGATCAATGCCGCATCAACGCCCCCGGTATGTTGCTGAAACGAGCGAAGGATGCTCTCCCCCTCCATCATGAAGAGGTCGAGGTTGTAGCACGGCCTGTCTGCCGCCTTGCCAAGCCATCCTGCGTCAATAAAATCAGGGCCTTTTTTAAAAACCGCCACCTGCCTGCCCTGCCCACGCCACGCGGCAGTGATGCCGATAGTGATGGTAGTCTTGCCCAGTCCCCCTCGTGTGGCTGAAACGACCAGCCTCGGGATATTCCGCATGATCGCGTTATGATTGAGGATTGGCCGAACCTTCCGTGTGCGGGATCTCGACGGCAGTGCCGCCGAAATACGAATACACAAGCTTGCCGCCGTCAATGAGCACACGAAGAGCGGCCTTTGTCTCGGCCTGGGTAGCGCCTTCAGCTTCCATTGCGTTGCTGATGTCCTTGGGCTTCAGCTTCTTTTTTCCCTGGCTCTTTTCCACCAATGCATATACTTTGTTTTGCAGTTCCTCGGCATCCATATTCATCCCCTCCGTTGGTTGTTCAGGTCATAGAAAAACCGGCCCCGGTCTTTCACCGGGGCCGGCATGACAGTATACTGCTATTCCCACTTGAAGGTCGGGGTCATTCTGAACGTATCCCGTGCGAAGGTGAAGTCATCGATGTGCTGATACGTGAACGGGATACCGGTCAACTTGAAGAACCGCTCCCAGCCGATGCGCTCGATCCACTCACCCACACGCTCGTGCAGATGAGCATCCTTGGCGTAGACTTCCACGATGTGTTTCACCGCCTGCACGACCTCGGGCCAGCGCGGCGGGTTGTTCGGAAGGAACGGGATTGCCAGCTTGGACATGCGTGCAGGGCCGCGTGCGTTCGACACCTTACCGCCCACATAGATGGATATGCCGTCGCCGTGCGCATCCGCGAGCGGCAGTGAAGGACACATGGTGTAGCAGTTGCCGCAGTACATGCAGCGCTCTTCCTTGATCTTCACGGACTTCAGAGCAGGGTTCGGGGCGATTGCGCCGGTCGGACAGGAGGCAATGGTCGTGGGGATCTCGCACTGATTCCCGATTGTCGCCTCGTTGACCTTCGGAGGCTTGCGGTGAATGCCGAGGATGGAGATGTCGGAGCAGTGCACCGCTCCGCACATATTCAGACAGCAGGCAAGCGCGACCCTTACCCTCGCCGGAAGCGTCTTCGTGGTGAAATACTCATGCAACTCATCCATCACGGCCTTCACGACACCCGAGGCGTCGGTGGCCGGCGTGTGGCAGTGGACCCAGCCCTGGGTATGCACCACGTTGCTGATGCCGTAGCCGATGCCGCCGACCAGATGGCCGCGTTTCTTGAGCTCGGCCTGGAGAGGATCCAGCTGAGCTTTATCGGGAAAGAACTCGACGTTGTTCCGAGTGGTGAAGCGCAGATATCCGCCGCAGAACTTCTCGGCAAGGTCGCACACTTCGCGGATAAAATCGGTGCTCACCAGGCGGGGTGATGCCATACGCACGGTATAGAGCTCGTCGCCGGTCTCGGAGACGTGCTTCATCGCACCCTTATTGATCACTTCATGGTACTTCCATTTCCCGTAGTTCTTTGTCATCACGGGAGGCAAAAATTTGCTATAGTGAGGAGCTCCAATATCGGTTATTCTCTTCGGTTTGTCAGCCATTCTAAGTTATCCTCCTTAAGTTATTTCACGTCTTCCGCGGACCAGAATACGTACGGGTTCGACCTGGGGGCTTTCACCATCTGCGCCACGGGCGGCAGACCGGTTGATTCAAGCATGGATCTCATGCCAAGACGATCGACAAGTTCGCCGATACGCTCGCGGTTCTTTCCGTGCTCATCCCACCACTCCCACAGCTTGCGGATGAGGTCTTCCAGGTTATCATAGGGTTTTTCGAGCTTCATGAAGGGGACGATGACCCAGCTCATGAGAGCGCCGGTCACGATCGGGGCCTTGCCGCCGAGCATGATGGTCGCGCCTTTTTCCTTGCCGGGACGCAGCGCCTTCGGCATGCGGTTGATGCAGCTCATGCAGCGGTTGCAATCCTTGCCCTCTATCTTGAGCGCCGAGCCGTCAAAGCTCATGCACTTGGTCGGACAGCTGTCAATGACCTCTTTCTGGATGTTCATTTGCGAGGAATACTTCTTCACCTCTGCCGCATCGATCCGGATGGAGTCTCTCCAGGTGCCGATGATGGACATGTCGGCGCGGGCGATCGCGGCGACGCAGTCGTTGGCGCAGCCGGCAACCTTGATCTTAAATTTGTAGGGGAACGCGGGACGATGAAGCTCATCCTGGAACTTATGGGTGAGCGTATCGCAGATTTCCATCGTGTCGATGTTCGAGAATTCGCAGCGGGACATACCTACACAGCAGCTCGGGGTACGGAGGCAGGAACCGGACCCGCCGAGGTCCCAGCCCTTTGCTGTTGTTTCGGCAAAGATGGCCTCAAGCTTGTCGGTCTGGGTGCCGAGGAGGACCAGGTCGCCGGTCGAACCATGCATGTTGGTCAGGCCGCTTCCATATTTGTCCCATATGTCCATCAGTTCACGGAGCGCTGCGGATGTATAGTAGAAACCCGCCGGCTGGTTGATACGGACGGTGTGAAAGTGCGCGACACCCGGGTATTCTTCGGGCAGGTCGCAGTAGCGGCCGATAACGCCGCCGCCGTAGCCGAGCACGCCCACGATCCCGCCGTGCTTCCAGTGCGTAACTTTATCACGGTACGATCGCTCGAGAATGTTGAGCAGATCTTTTGCCGCATTACTCCTCACGGCAGCCTTCTTGATTTCTTTCACGAAACTAGGCCATGCGCCCTTTTCCAGTTCGTCAAGCATCGGTGTCTTACCATCTTTGCTCATTGCGGAAATCCTCCTTATAGAATTTTCTGGCTAAACTAAAGATTTGTAAAAGTCATCAGACCGGTATCATGCTCCCTTACGACAAAGTGCGCTCAACGTAATTCATAACGCTCTGTAACCAGGGGATACATTTTATTTTATTCGATGCGATATCCCCCTTTCAAAAAAAAATATAAAAAAATAGTTCGAACCTGACGGGTTAATATGGCAATCTCATGGTTCATGATTTCACGTACGATGTATAGATGTTTAGACATGGGATTGTATGAGTAGTTCCGCTTTTAGTCAAATAAATAATACTAATTGAACCATAATCGAACATAATTTGCACTGCTTCGAAGGTATTACCTGCAGTTATTAGGCAGTCTACATTTGTAATTATGATTTACCTCGGATAATGGAAAAAAGCTGACGAACCAAGTATGGATGCAAGATGGGGACCACATGAATTTTTGCAATTAAAATAATAAAACCATATAATAATCAAAAGTTAGATGTCATGATCAATTCGGACAGAGCAGCACTTTATGGTACTATAACCGACAAAACACCTCTCATTAAACTACAACAAATTGATTTTACAATAACAATAACGCAAAATAAACATATATTGGCCATATTACTAATTTGGTTATTTTACCTATACGAGCATCCCTATTAATCAGCAATACGTTGACTCTATTGATGAGTTCTGTTACCATCGAGTCACTGTTTCACTCTATTTTGGGGGAAAATTATGGTCAAAGCAAAAGTAACGCTGCTGGACAACATGCAGTTTACAGGGACCGCATCGTCAGGTCATACTCTGATCATGGATGCTGAAGATGAATCAGGCGGACACAATAAAGGGTTCAGGCCCATGGAACTTCTGCTCGTGGGATTCGGCGGATGCTCTGGAATGGACATGATCTCCATTCTGCGCAAGAAGAGACAGCAGGTTTCAGGTCTCGAGATCAATGTGCGGGGAGAAAAGTCAGACACTGCTCCGAAGATCTACAAGAAAGTCCACATTGAATATGTGATAAAGGGCAAAGGCGTAGAAAAGGAGGCCGTCGAGCGCGCTATCGATCTCTCGCTGGAACGGTATTGTTCTGTAGCAGCGACACTTGCCAAGGCGGGGACCGTCACGCACACGTATAGGATTATAGAAGAATAACAACACCGGATGCCGAATGCATGGTTTCTCCGATACACAATAACCATTCACGCATTGAACCTGCCCTCGTTTCCGACAGTACTCTCATACGGTTTTTCATCGGTCAAAGAATAGTCACCATTTCAGGAAGAGGACCTCATGGCGCTCAAATCGACCATATTCAAAGCAGGGCTGCAGATAGCCGATACGGAGCGCGGCTACTATCACGACCACAGCCTTACCATCGCTCGCCATCCATCCGAGAACGACGAGCGCATGATGGTGCGGCTATTGTCCTTTGCCCTGCACTCTGATGAGGCGCTCGTCTTCGGCGACAGCATAGGAAACGAAGATGAACCCTCGCTCTGGCAAAAGGACCTCACGGGCGCGATCCGGGTCTGGATCGATGTTGGCCAGCCTGATGAAAAGCGGATCCGCAGGGCCTGCGGACGCGCGGAACGAGTATTCATTTATACGTATGGCGGCCACAGCGTCGATGTGTGGTGGGGCCAGGTCCATCAAAAGCTCGAACGCTTCAAAAACCTGACCGTGATAGCGCTGCCTGCATCTGCCCTGTCCACGCTTGCCGGGATGGCAAAGCCCGGCATGAAGCTGCAATTCACCATACAGGAGCGGCAGATATGGGTGACTGACGACGCGGTTACGGTCCATCTGGACCTGACCGGAGCAGAGCTCCTGTCAAGTTCGAAGTAGGTCAAACGAATGTCAAAATCTTTCACCGCAGAGGACGCGGAGAAATCTTGAATTATAATACAGTACACCCCTCCCCTCTGCGACCTTTCGAATTTCACTTGTGTGGGTGTAAATTCCTGATTAAGACCTTGCCATGATCTTTTAAACTGCTAACAACTTCTTTTGCCTTTATTCAATGTAAACAGCAACCTGGTCCCAAGGGGTTCGCGGTGTCAGTTGATGCAAAGAACAGCTCGGCCCTTTCCCGTGCGTCATCCAGGCTCGTGCTCGACTGGATCTTTGATGCCAGGTAGTGCCCGAACTGATAGTTCTGCGCAAAATAGTGAATGAACTGCTTCAGCCTGCCCAGACGGTACTCCGGCCGAAAATGCGCGTTCAGTAAATCGACAAATGTCCCATAGACAGCAGGCAAAGATACTGCCGGTTCCGCGATCGCGCAGCCGCACACGTCGCGGGAGATCCCGGCAAAGAGCCATGGCCGGATCACCGCGCCGCGGCCAAGCATGAGACCGTCTGCGCCCGATACGCGCAGGCACTCTTGTGCATCCTGGACCGAGAAGATCCCTCCGTTGGCGATAACGGGGATCATAAGCCGCTCCTTTACCCTGGCAATGCACGCCCACCGCGGATTTCTGGCAAAGGACTCATGTTTAAGCCGAGCGTGAATCGAGATCATATCAATGCCCTCGTCCTCGAGCATGCAGCAAAAGCTCGTCAGTTTTTCTTCATCGAGGCCGGTTCCAAGCCGGATCTTTGCGGTAAGGGGAAGCGAAGTGAGTCTCCGCGTCTCGGCCACGATGCTGCAAACATTCTCCGGCTGTTCCATCAGGCTGATACCCGCACCGAAGTGTCCGACAGCAGGTGCGGGGCAACCCATGTTCAGGTCCACGGCATCAGCCTGACAGGCATGGAGCACATCTATGGCCCTGCCGAGTTCGCCCGGCGTGGAGGTCAGGAGCTGATAGGAAAGCGGCCGTTCCGAAGAGGCCCTGATCAAATACGGGGAGACCCCGGGGTTTTCCGTGGGCAGCCTTCTTGCCGAGAGCATCTCTGTTGACAAGAGGCCGACTCCTCCAAAGCCGTACATGATCTGGCGGAGGGCGGAGTGGGTCAGGCCTGCCATGGGCGCCAGGAGAAGCGGCGGATCGATCACTAGATTGCGGATCTGAATCGGCTTTGGGGATGTTAACATTTCGCTTTCAGCATGAGTTCATGCAGGAGGGACGGCCGAACATCTCACAACGTGAGAGAGGACTATAACTCAATTCAGGATAAATGGCAAGTATGGCTCCCAAGAGGAGTACATGGGCAGAGCAGGCAGACCTTCATCTTCACCTGCGACGACAGCGGCACCTGAGCGTCCCTGAGCAGTAGATGCGTGATGGACCGACGTGCGAAGAAATAAAGGCCGTACGCGGTCGTTGAATATCCATTCCTACAGCTGTCAGTTCCGCGATTACCTGACCGTCTTTCAGCAAACCAACCCAAAAACCTTCTTCACCTTTCGATAGTAACATCTACTGCCCCGGTAGCGGTGTCCACGACGCTCCATCGCAATGCCCATCGTGAGACAGGTACCTGCACAGGTTCGGATGAGCCTGATACGCAGTATTCGGCCCAGGCGGCAAGTTCGAATCTCCAATTCAGTGCCGCCCGATACCCGAACATGTGGACCTTGCTGGCGGTCCCGGGGTGTGCAGGGAGCAGGAGGTCAAAGACGTCCCAGCTGACCGTCCCATTGGGGGGGATTGTAGAATGAGCCGAATGAGATAATGAACTCGTGACATCCTGGACTGTTCCGCCTTCCTGGCCAAGCGTGGCGTGGGGTACAACATTTACGATTTCCCCATTGCAGACATTACGGATCGTCAACATCGCCCTGGCAAAGGGAATCTCCCTTCCGTCGCTCGCCCGGATATGTGAAGCTACCGGCTGCAGTGATATATCGAGGCAGTTGTCCCTGCCCCCTGTTGGTGCGTTTCGGTCCACCGTGTCAGGCATACTGTTCTCCTCTTTTTGGACGCTGATAATCCTTTTTCTTCATTCATTATATCATGGAGCCATCATGGGTACAGTGGAAATATGGTTAAGCCTGTTTTATTCCCGGATAACCGGGCAGACTATGAGATGAGGTCATCATTGGTGGTTCATTGGAGGCAGTGAAACAAACCCGTACACCAGAGGCAAGATCCGCAGGGGACCCGTTCGATATAACAATCCTGCTCGAAATCCGCTTCACCTGCATAGTCGCAGAGCGCGAAGCCGCAGTCATAGCAGAACGGGAACTTATATCCGAGCACGCGCTCCCGGAACAAGCGGGCGTCCGCATCGTTCCAGATCGCAATGATGTCCCCATCGCGCAGGTTTCCATGGACCCACGGCTTGACCTGTTTTTCAATGCCTCCTACATAGCAGGCGTAACGATGCCAAAGAAAGTAGCAGGGATGCACATTCCCGTCCCACGAAATGAACGCGCTGTTCCCTTCGACGAATTCGCACTTTCTTGTGTTCCGCGGCGCCATGTCCGGCAGTTTCAGATCGACCCCTCCCTCCCGGGCGGCCCGGCGCGCCTCATCGAAAACACTCGCGGCGTCGGCGAACCACTCCTCGTCCCGCTTGAGCAGCCGGTCCACATGGAGGGTAATTCCCTGCGCCTCTGCGTCATTCCTCATCTGCCCGACGATACTGACGATCCGGTCTTCCTCCCGGGTCCTGTCAACCTTCATAAAGACATCAAGATACCGCCGGATGTCCAGGCCTTCCTGCAATGCCTTTGTTCTTTGCTGTTCATAGAGAGCGATAGCGACAGTACTGTTCGTGTCGTAGGCTGTCTGCGCGACAAGCCCCCCCTGGTAGGGAAGGAGCTGGGTGACGATGGCGAAGCTGGCGCCCGCCCTGCCTGCCCAGCGTATCGCATCGGGGAGTTCCGCGAGGTTATCGCGCATCAGCACGAACTCGATGCCGATCTCCAGGTCACGTCCCCTGCGCATCGACCCGGCCCTGTTCAGGCTCGCAAAGGCCGCTACAATGCCCTTCATCTCCCCGCCGCTCCGGATGGAACGAAAGCTGTTATCGGATACCGTATCGAGAGAGAGGCAGATGCGGTCGAGCCCCGCGTTGACGAGCGAAGCGGCACGCTGATCGTCGAACGCCATGCCGTTCGACTGGAACCCCACCCAGGCATGTTCGGGCAGGAGCAATTTTGCCCTCGTGATGAATGCCTCTAAGTGCGGATGGAGAAGGGGCTCGCCGATGCCGTTCAGCACAACGGAGTCAAGGTGCGGAAAAGCAGGACTCAGTCGCTCGAAAGTCTCCGGCGACATGCTTCCTTCGGGGATGCCGCCGATGCCGTTCTGCTTAACGCACATGCCGCACTGAAGATTGCACCGGGTCGTTACTTCGATAAAGAGTTTGGAGGGATGATCTCTGGTTGCCATGCTTCTATTCTACACCGCCGGCTGCGCGCCGGTATGATACAGGTCATATGCATGTACCGCACCATTCCATCAGCCCCGGGAAGTCTGGTATACTGTTACCATGAACGTTACGGTCAGGCTTTTTGCATCGCTGCGCCAATTCGGCCCCGATGAACAGATTGCCTCATTTCCCGAAGGCACGACCATTGATGACGTCATACATGCCCTGCGCATCCCCGGAACGATCAGGATTCTCAGGATTGTCAACGGGGAGCATCGTCCCGCGGATCATGTCTTGAAGGATGGAGACGAACTCGCCCTCTTCCCCCCCATCGCCGGAGGATAGATTCCACCGTCATGCCCCCTTTGGCCCGGTAGATACTGAAAGAAGGATCTTGCCTGCGTTTCCCAGCCCTGCACCCACCAGCGACCCGACATCGACGGATCGTTTTTCCAGCGTGACGCTGCATCCGTGCCGGAACTCCTGCTCTCGCTCAGCCAGGAAGGCGAGAAGATCAGCGGACCCGAGGAGAACGCCTTTTCCTAACAAATTGGGTCCCAGCTCCGCCATCAGGAGATTGAAGACCTTTATGTTCACCCATCCCTCGCCGGGCATGCACGTGTTCCCTGTTTCGTGATAGGTGATCGCGCTGCGAAATAAGGAATAGGCCCCTCCCCGCCTGAGGGTGGCGCCGACCAGTCCGGGCATGGCAGCGGAGAGTGCGAGCGTCGATCCGTCGTGAAGTACGGCCGTGCCGATGTCATCGACCGGCTTTCCGTCCAGCACGATGGACTGGATCTTCTCGATCATCCCCGGCGCAGCCTTGAGCTCTTCCCGCAGGAACGTTTCAACGCTGCAGCCGATGCGGGACCTGATCATCACCCCCTGCTGGAGCAGCAGAAAAAAGCTCGGGACCAGGGGCTCGGCCACTACGAATGCAAGATGAGAATATGGTCCGGCCTCAACTGCGTTTCCGTCGATCCTGTTCATATCGCCTCATTGCACATCACGGAGTATTGACTTATCCATAGGAGACGTATGATGCGCCTCCTGCACTGTCTGGAGGTACAAAAAAAAAGGAGAGACCCGCGCCTCTCCTTTTTTGAAACGCATCGCCGAAGATCACCAGTTGAAGACCTTGTCCAGGTCCTCGTCCTTCACCGCGAAGGTGACGTTGTGGGGTGCAAGCTTCTCCGTCATAAAGTAGCTCGGCAGCCGGTCATCCTGAGGCGTGAAACCCGCCCGGGTATTGAAGTCCCGTTCCATTTTAAGGACCTTCTTTCCCAGCTCGGTCACGCCGTCGGCCGTCAGATTCAGTCCGTAGAAGGCGTTCAGCATGTCAAGCATCGCCTGAAAGGTATCGGGCTGATCGAGGATCGCAAAAGCAATGAAGAGGCACATTCCCGTGGAGTCGATCGCAGCAGTCGCGATCTGGAGGTTCCGCGACAGTTCCACCTGACCCTCGGGCTTGAGCGCGTTCACGTCGCCTCCCACCTTCAGTACGTTCTGGGCAACTGCGTATCCCGCGGTGTGGTCAGCGCCCATCGGGCTGGTCGCATAGGTAACGCCGATGCCCTGGACTGCCCGGGGATCGTAGGCCGGCATCGCCTGGTTCTTGACCACCGGCACCCGCTCGACGCCGAAGGCCCTGCCGGTCATGGCAGCCCCGTTGCCGAGAATCCGGCCGAGGTGCGTGCCCTTGCCGACCTCGTGCACGAAATTGATGGCCGCGTCCGCGTCGCCGAACTTGGCGAGGCCGGCCTCCATTGCAACGGCGATCGTCGCGCCCATCTCGATCGTATCAACGCCGTAATTGTCATCGAGGAAATCCATCATGGCGATCTTGTCCAGGTCGCTGATGCCGCAATTCCCGCCATGGGCCCAAATGGTCTCATACTCCGGCTGCTTGGTGAGATAGTGCCCGTCCTTGTCGTTATACGTACCCGAGCACTGGATGACGCAGCCGACGTGACATCCGTGGGTCGGATTTGCCCCGCGCTTCTTCTCGGTTTCCGCCTGGGTCTCTCCGCTGATCTTCGCGGCGCCGTCGAAGCGTCCCTGTTTGAAATTATAGGTGGGGTAGCCGCCAACTTCGTTCAGGATATTCGTCAGCACGTTGGTGCCGTAAGCGGGAAGACCCTGACCAGTGACCGGGTGCTTTTTCAGGCCGTCGACGAACCGCTTGTTCGCGTCCTGGAACTTCTGCAGGTCTTTTGGCGCCCGCACCGGCATGCCGGTGGAATCGAGAACAATGACCTTGATGTTCTTGGCGCCCATGACCGCGCCCGGGCCGCCGCGGCCCGCATGGCGGGTCGGCCGCTGTTCAATGTCCGTAAAAGCAACCGTCGCGGCAGACATCTTCATCTCGCCGGCAGGCCCGATCGAGATACACGATATCTTGTCGCCGAATTCCTTCTTCATCTTCGCGACCAGATCGTAATTGGGAAGCATCTTGAGGCTGTTGTCCTTGGTGATCTTGACCCCGTCCTTGTTGATGAAGATCTTGTAGAGGTCGTCGCTCGTCGGCTTCCCTTCGAGCACGATGGCATTGAAGCCGAGCTTGGCCAGAACCTGGGAAGGCTGACCTCCGGAGTTAGACTCCTTGATGCCTCCGGTCAGAGGGCTCTTGCAGCCGACGGAGATCCGGCCCGTCTGTGCGCCTGCCGTCCCGCTCAAAAGCCCGGGCGCGATGACCAGCTTGTTCTCGCCGCCCAGGGGATGACAAAGCGGCGGCACCTCCTTCGAAATGATCGCCGAGGTCAACGCCCTGCCGCCAAAACCCGCGTACTCACCAACCGGGACTTCTGTCGCCTTGGGTCCGCCGGCAGCTCCAACATCAATTCTTAATATCTTGTCCATGATATCCTCCTTAGTCGCTCCGTGTATCTTCAGAATGACCCATTCGCTGTATCGTTAACAGCACGTGCCGCACTGCTCACACGGGAACTTTCATAGTGAACGCTCCCACCTACGATCACCAACTTTAAGTAAGGATGCCAAAAGTTAGGAATCAGCGGATAACGATGATAAAAGGATACCCCAAAAGAGGACCCTCGTCAAGACACCGCCGCCATTTTATATAGAAAAATCATATAGTTAACCACATTTATTGTTCTTGCGATATTCCTTTTGGGGTATAACGCTAATATAGTTCATGCATTCGTTCACATTCGGCAGCAGGGAGGCAGAAAGCGTTTGGGAACGATAGGGTAGGGTCAGTTCTACAATGTTCATGTATCCTGAGATAAAGCACTTTTATAGCATGGTCTGACGAGATGATCCGGTAACGCGACAGATCCGATGAATACGGAGCATAACGAATGAATCGATATGCTGTAATGTTCTCTCTACCGGATGCTATTCGCCAAGGTACTTTTCAAAATAATTGCGAGTTCGGTCTCAATTTAGAGACGCTAAAGTTTCTCAATCTACCTTGCCGCTTGGAAAGAAGGGTAAACGACCCTTAATCTGCTGGCGGCAGGATCGGCACCTTGAGCACTGCCTCGGGGATTACTCCGGTCAATGACTTGAGAAAGGCCACGATCTCTCCTGTCTCTTCCCTGGTCAGGTCCTTGCTGAGCTGGATCTTGGCCATGATGATGACCGCAGCCTCCAATCTATCCACGGACCCATCGTGAAAATACGGAGGTGTTTCAGCTACATTCCTGAGTATCGGGACTTTGAAAACGTATTTGTCCGATGGGGTTTTCGTGACCGCAAATCTGCCCTCGTCGACCTGCTGGCTCTTTGTGTACTTCTCATATGGCTCGAACAGACCGAATTTCTGGTACATCTGACCGCCCAGATACGGGCTGAAATGGCACGTCCCGCACCCCGCACTGAGAAAGGTTTTTAATCCCCGTTTCTGCGGATCCGTAAGCGCGGTTGCATTGCCTTTCATGAAATCATCGAAGGCTGACGGTGTCATAAGCGTTCGTTCAAAGGCGCCGACGGCCTTCGCGAAGTTGTCAACGGTTACGGGATTGTTCTCCCCGGGAAAGGCCTGTTTGAACATCATCACATACCCCGGCATCCCCTTGAGGATCTTCTCCGCAGATTCATAGCTCGGCATGCCGAACGCGGGCGGTCCGACGAGGGCCTGCTTGGCCTGGTCCTCAACGCTTGTTCTGTTGCCGATCCAGTGTTCCGAAATCTGGGCCGCCGCGTTAAAGATGGTCGGATCATTTCTTGGGTTCTCCTTGCAGTGGTTCCCCAAAGCCTTCCTGAGACCGTCAGTAGCATAAAGGCCCAGGGGGTGGCACTTGACGCAACTCACCGTACCGTCAACGGATATCCTCGGTTCCCAAAAAAGCACATTTCCCAGCTTAACCTTCTCGGGAGTGATGGGATTGTCAGGGGAGGGCATTGACGCCGGGAGCGGGCCGAACAGGGACTTGGCCTTGTTCATCAACTCTTCATCCGGTCCGGCGGCAAAGAGGACCGTCGCACATAAGGATGCGGCAAGGAATGTTGCAATTCCCCAGATGCTTTTTTTACCAAAACGAACTTTGATGTCTCTCGTGTTATTCATTATCTGCCTCCTCATGTTCTCTGCTGCGGATCAGATATCGCTTTCAATCTCTTCATGGTAAATGAGCATTCATCGCAATAGCCATCACGATCGCACTCGTTCGTCTCCTGTCGTCATGAACCCGATCTTCTGGCGAACATTTCCCGGACCCTTTGATAGTCCTCGACCGTGTCCATGTCCCGCAGGACCCCCTCGTCATTCACTTCGACCTGCTGCACCCTGCGTTCGTCTTTTCCAATAATATCGCGCAATGTACCGCCGGAAAGGACCTCATCCAGGATTGTCCGTGGGAATAGCGCTGGATGCCCGCGCCTCCCCCCGTGGCACGGAATGATGATCCTGTCAGGTTCGCGGTGATGGGCCTGTATAACGGTCCGGAACGTTTCAGGCGTAATGAGCGGATGATCGGACAGACAGACGAGTACCCCGGAAACGCGATCGTCGAGCGCCCGGACCCCGATCCGCACTGAATCGGCCATCTGGCTGTCGGCCGAGTCGTTTCGGACGAACTTCACCGACAGGCCCTCCAGGGCTTCGACGATCCGTTCACCTTCCGCATTGACCACGACCACAAGGTCCTGAACACCCGAGGCCATGATTGAATCGGCGCACCATCTGATGACGGGCCTACCGCCGAGCAACAGGAGCTGCTTCGGCGTCCCCATTCTCCTGGACGCCCCGGCCGCAAGAAGCAGGGCAGCCACGCGAGGCGCCATGTTCTCTCCTTTTCTGAATGATCTGCGCCATGATGCTCACCGCGATCTCCTCAGGCGTAACCGAATCGATCTCCATGCCCACGGGGATAATGACCCGATCGATGTCCGTCGGCGAGAAGCCGCTGTCCGCGAGCGATTTCCGGAGCAGTGCCCTCTTTCGTTTGCTGCCGAGCAGGCCGATGTAGAACGCGGTGGTCCCGAGCGCGGCCTTCACCGCGTCGAGATCGTGGTTGTGCCCGCGCGTTGCCACGACGATGAACGTCCCGTTCTCGACCGGCACCTGTTCAAAGGCCCGCTCGAACTCGTGGACGATCAGATCATTCGCATCGGGAACATTCTGCTGGTTCGCGAACTCCGCCCGGTCGTCAACCACGGTCACCCGAAAACCGGTGAATCGCGCCAGCTTCGCCAGCGTCCTGCCCACATGACCGGCGCCGAGGATCACCAGGTGCGGATCGAGCAGGACCGGCTCGATGTAGACAAGCACGGTGCCGCCGCACACGAGCCCGCCCTCGCGCTCCGTCAGCTCAAAGGGCAGGGTCATGGGATCGCCGTCCTTGATGGTCATCATCGCCGCCTGCACCACATCGGCCTCCAGACATCCGCCGCCGAGGGTGCCCATGATCGAACCGTCGTCGCGCACCAGCATCTTGGCCCCCTGCTTCTGCGGAGATGAGCCGCGGCATTCCACGATCGTGGCAATGGCAGAGGCCCTGCCCTGCTTTTTGAGCTTCAGCACTTCCTCATAGATCTGCATAAATAACCTCAACAAACCCTTTTATCCGCAGATTTCACAGATGGACGTCACGCCTGGGCGTGATGTAATCTGCGTAATCTGTGGATGATATCTGACCTTACTAGTCCCGTGCAATACTATACCTTCTTCATCGCCGCGAGTACGGTCTCGGGATTCATCGGCAGCCGCCTCAGCCGCGCGCCCGTTGCCGTGAACACCGCGTTTGCGACCGCCGGCGCGAGGGGCGGAACGCCGGGCTCGCCGACACCGCCGACCTTCTCCCCGCTTGTGACGATATGGACCTCGACCTCAGGCGACTCGCTCATGCGCAGGAGTTCGTAATCGGCGAAATTCGAGGACTTGACGCCTCCGCTGGCGAACTCAACCTTCTCTTTCAGCGCAGCGCTTAGACCCATGATCAGGCCGCCCATCATCTGGGCCTTGACGATAGCGGGGTTCACGACCGAGCCGCAGTCCACGGCACACGTTACTTTGTGGACCGTGATCGCGCCGGTCTTCCGGTCAACGGATATCTCGGCAA
>Ga0184615_10000192_pt1 | contig 38091 bp, 39 predicted proteins | sample PLM4_65_coex_FD_133134 | JGI IMG/M metagenome (GOLD analysis project Ga0184615, IMG submission 133134) | Groundwater sediment microbial communities from an aquifer in East River, Colorado, USA - PLM4_65_coex | ecosystem: Environmental > Terrestrial > Soil > Riparian zone | place: USA: East...
GTTCCTGATGTTGCAGTAGAAGAAGTCCATAGCGCTGAACATGATGTTGCATTAGTTGAACTCCATGTTAATGTTGAAGATTGACCTGAAGTTATTGAAGTTGGGTTTGCTGAAAGTGTGACTGTTGGAACAGGACTTATTTGAGGAGTTTTAAAAACATGCAATAACTCTGAATCTCCTGTTCCGGATTTTATACTCTCAATCGTTCCAACAACAGAAGCTGTAAAATAATATTCTGGATCTCCAGCTAATCCCAATAATCCATCATCTTGCCATTCTGCTATCCATGTTCCCGATGTGCTACTTCCATTAAATACAACACTCAATGGATTTGTTTGAACAGGATCATCGCCGCCAAGAAGATCACTATCAATATCTCTTTCCTTAATATCAAAAGAAATTGTTTTTCCACTGCAATTATTTCCGAAAATATTTAGATATACAATGTCTCCTTCAAGGGTGCTATTTTTATTCCATGAAGCAGAAGTTAAATCGCAAACAGGAACTGAAACATTAACACTGAAACTTATTGTTGCACTTGCATTATTTTTATTTCCTAAACTATCTTGACATCTAACGTAGTAAGTATAATTTTGTCCATTTGACAAACCTGATAAGATTGTGCTGTGGCTTGTTGTGCCTGTTGTTGTAAATGTATTTGACATATTGTCATAAATTTGGTTCGTTGTACTAAATTTACAAATAGCTAGTTCGTTTGTTGTAACTGATAATGTTGTTTGTGTTGTTCCAGCAGGTAACTGTTGATTTGCGGTAGGTGTAGTAATAGTTGCTATTGGAGCCATTGTGTCACTTGGAAAAACTGGTGGAGGGCTTCCTCCTCCAGACCAATTTCCAGAAACAGCTCCAGCAGTTTTCTGTAACACAAGAGGAATATCTGCACCAGGATCTTTGCCGTCAGTTGCAGTTCCTTTAAGTGGGCTACTTGCGGTTAGTGCAAAGTTACCAGCTGAAGGATTTACGAAGCCCCCTGCGGTGCGCGTCGTATAGATATTATTAGGGATAGCATTGATGCCATCACTTAATACTAAGAGTGCATTACCTTGCATCACCCAGCCCGGTGCATAGTAGTCAAGTGATGGCTTGCCCCACCCACCAGCCCCGCTACCAATAACGCTGTAACCGGCGAGGCCTGGAACAAGTACATTGTTGTTAATCACAAGACGGTCGACAATTGGCGTGGTATCGCCAATTAATACTGCACCAGGATACGATCCTGGGTCGTTACTCCATACTGTGTTGTGAATGATCTGGATATCTTGCTGTGCTCCATCAAATCCGGGCGTCAACTGAAAAAGCCTATACCCGGCATTTTCAAATAAGTTATTTTCGAATAGGACACGTCTTTGGGATATTCCACCACCACCGTTATATGCATCAAGGCCGTGGATACTTGCTCCGTTTGCTGTGCTTCGCATGATGTTATTGCGAATTGTCAGATCTTGGCTAACACACCACGAACATCCTCCATTTTGGTTTGCGCTTTTTAGCACAAAGCCGAATCCTGTCTGACCATCCGGCCAGCTGTTTTCAAGAACATTACCTTCAAATAATACTCTTTGCATATTTTTTGTTTCAAATAGGTTTTTTACCGACCAATGAATACCCACATAAGAAGGATTTCCGATTTTCCACGACAACGGTTTGTAAATGTAGTTGTTACGTATTTCTACATCGCTAGGTACAAGTCCGGTAATAACTGGGTCAGCTCCTCCAAACAATATATTTTCCCCAGCAGCTTCAAGGTGATTATTAACGATTTTGAAAGGTCCCAGACCATTGAATCCTCGTATTGCTTGAGTATCCTGACCCACTCCGTGAATATCTGAAATGTATGAATCAATCGCTGCTTGGTGAATACCTTCCATGTCAATACCGTACTTCACATGTGTTGTGTTCTGTCCATGAATATAGCTTCGATCAAATACAATATGGTGTGTCAGCTGGCTAATTTGGGTGTCAAGGCTTGGATTTCCAAGTGCAATTAATCCGTAGTTGAAGTTTCCGGTTCCTCCTCCAGGCAAAGCAGGCCCATAGAAGCTACTATGACCGTCATCAGTTACTTCAACACCGATGAATCTGTAATAGCTCGCTCCTTGAACAGTTTTTAAGGCTGGCTCAACAGTTGTTGTTACAATTTTAGGCATGTATTGCGAATACGTCGGATTAACACGCTGACCTTGTGCAGGAAGACTACTTTCAGCACTTGTTTTTACAATAATCCATTTGTTATTAGGATTGCTTTTTACAGGTAAAGTAAATTGACCTAAAAATGTTGCTCCTGCCTGCAAAACGATTGTATCTCCCGGTTGAGCGTTGTTAAGCGCTGTCTGTAAATTGCCTCCAGCATTAACTGGAATCGTATTCCCTGTCTGCAAAGGCATTGCTGTATCAACATAAACTCGTGGTAATTCTGGAGGAGTTGTTATAAATGATGTCTGTACAGTATTATTAATTGTAATTGTGATGCTTGAAGATGTTCCTTGATTTCCGGCAGCGTCTCTGGCAACAGCAGTTAGAGTATATGTACCATTGTTTTTTGTAGTTGTATCGAATGAAATTCCATAAGGTTGTGTTGTGTCTTCTGTTCCAATATTTAAGCCATTTAATTTAAATTGAACGCCGACAACACCAACATTATCTGATGCGCTGGCTGTTATAGCCGAAACACTGCTAACAATTGTACCATCTGAAGGAGAGGAAATAGAAACAATAGGAGCAGTAGTATCATTTGTCAAAGAAGGACTTGACATAGTAAACAAACTATATATTTCCTGATCTGTAAGCGCCCTATCATAAAGAAGCACTTCATCAATCACTCCATTAAAGGGTTGAGTTCCATTTGAAGCTAAGCCAATCCTAGCGTCAACTGCAGTGTTAGTCATAGTGCCGGTTTGACTTGCTGTTGGAGAAACAAGAACTCCATCGATGTAAACCTTCATAGTTGAACCATCCCAAGCACCAACAACATGTTTCCATTGATTTGCAGAAATAGGGGAGTTCGTCGTTGTCAGAACGATTTCACTACTTGTTTTAATAGAGAATCTGATATTGCCTCCGCTTCCTCCTCCCTGAACTCTTAATTGATAAGGATTTCCTCCAGAAGAATCATATTTATTAAAAATCATCTGGCTTACTCCAATATTATTTGTTTTAATCCATGCCGAAATAGTCATAGCAGTAGTCGGTGTTAAAGTACTACTTGTGCCCAAACTAACATAATCATCAACACCGTCAAAAGAAAGTGCATTACCAGATTTTCCAGTTGTCCAGACAGCACCATTAATAGTTCCTAGATTATTACCTTGAGTATCTTGAGCAATTGAACCAAATCCTTCATCAAAAGAATAATATGAAATTGGTATTCCTGGGGGGGACATTACAGCAAAACCTGTTTCTGGAGACTTAACAGAAATTTTAATAATAAAAAATATCGCAACTACCAAAAGCAAAAAGAAAAGAAAAATTTTTATCTCGTTCTTTTTCATCACACCTTTTTTCATCTTATGTAATTATGTTTTGATATTTTTAAAGTTATTGTCAAATGAAAACATTGTTTTTAATAAAAATACTTATTTCTCCTTATCTCTTTTTTATTTTTCCAAATCTTTTATTAAAAAAATAAGTAAGCCAAACTAAAATTACAAGACCTAATAAAGACAACGAAAATCTAATCCAATTTTCCGTGTATGGCCAATAAGCTCCACTTCCATATATTAACGTTCCAACGCCGCCAGCCATTAAGCCAGCTCCAACATACTCCAGTCCAAAGGCAAAAGCCCCAATAGCAATTATTAAAATACCAAGAGGCAAAGCCAAAAAGAAAACTTTTCTAGCTCTATCTTTTGAAGCAGAATCATATCTTTCATAGCATTTGAAATCATAAATTCCTTGCTCACACTCATTCAGAGTTTCAAAAGTAGATGAACTATCTGGTCCACACCCAGAGCCGCATTCATCATAAACACACTGATCTCTGTCTATTTTGTAAACAGGAACACAAACAGCGGGACAAACTTCTCTTGTTCCTGTATCAATTGGATAAGGCTTAGCATAATTTGGACAGAAATCTTCGTAAGCTGATTTTGGAAAAACAGTATTTATTCCATAAAAAGCTACAAATATTGTGAGTATCATTATTGCAATTCCCAGAATTACGTTTTTAAGATTCATTTATTAACGAAATTTAAAAGATTTATAAACTCTTTCTTTGATATTTAAAGGAAGTTGACGGTTAAGAAACCGTTGGTGTCTTACCATGGAAACTTATGAAAAATTACTTGAAGAAGCCTATAGTAAAATAAAAAGGGCTGAAGGAGGCGGAGAAAGGTTTGAAATTCCAAAAGTAGAAGGGCATTTTGAGGGAAAGAAAACAATTCTTACAAATTTTTATCAAATAGCTTCGCATTTAAGAAGAGGCCCTGAGCAGTTCCAAAAGTTTATGCTTAGGGAGCTTGCAGCACAGGGACAAAGAGAAGGAGATAGACTTATCCTGAACATAAAAGTTCCAAGCACAAAAATAAACCAAAAAATAGAAGAGTATACTTCTGAATTTGTTTTATGCAGGGAATGTAAAAAGCCTGACACAGAACTTTTAAGAGAAGGTCGTGTGACTTTCATTCATTGCTTGGCTTGTGGCGCAAAGCATCCTGTACGCAGTAAAATCTAATCTGATGTTCTTTATTCTTTTGGATTAATTTATACCTAAAAATTTTAGCAAAATTTACAGTTGATTAAGATAGGATAATTTAAAAATCAAAATTTCCTAACAAATTTAGGAGGAAATAAATGGTACAAGGATATTGTGTAAAGTGTAAAGTAAAGGGCAGGCAAATGAAAAACCCTGAAATCAAACAGACTGCAAGAGGAGGGTACATGGCCCAAGGAAATTGTTCTGTGTGTGGAACAAGGATGAGCGCCATGATGTCAAAGGATAATGCAGAAAAAGCAATCAAAGACGGGGCAAAAAAATCTTTTTAATCCTTAATTGCATACTGCACCAATTTCATAAGCCCGTTCAGTTAGAACTTCTATGAAGTTTTTTATTTAAAATGTTCGTGAATATAATAAAAACATATAGAAATATCGTTGCAGTTTGCGACAAAGAACTACTTGGAAAAAAATTTGAAGAAGGAATTTTTCAGCTTGATGTAAAGGAAAGTTTTTACAAAGGCGAAGAAAAATCCAAAGAAAAGGTTATAGAATTGATGAAATCATTTTCTGATGAAGATGCCACGTTTAACATTGTTGGCGAAAAATCTGTGGCCGCGGCAATAGAGGCGGGAGTTATTGATAAGGAAAGTGTAGGTGAAATCAGCAACATTCCTTTTGCTCTTGTACTCATGTAGCTAGTTTTACAACACTTTTATAAACAAAATCATTTTAAAATAATCATGGACAAAAAACAAGAAAATACTGAGGAGATTGTTACAAGAGTAAAGCTTCCAAGAAACGGGGAAGTAATTGGAATTATAGAACAAAGGCTTGGAGGAAATAAAATGCTCGTTGCCTGCTTAGATGGAAAAACAAGAAACTGCCGTGTGCCGGGAAGACTCAGAAGAGCTCTCTGGCTTCGTCCTGGAGATGTTGTCATAATAGAATTTTGGGAGCTTGACAAGGATAAAGGAGACGTAATTTTCAAATACAGACCAAATCAAGTTGAATGGCTAAAAGAAAAGGGTTATTTAAAAAAAGATAAAACTGAGTTCTAGATTATATGGAAAAAATTATCTGTGAAAAAATTGTAAGGATAACAAAAAACAGAAAAAAATTGGAAAGAGAGCTTGGCGTAAAAATTGATAATAGTGGAAAAGAAATCACTGTAACAGGAAATCCAGAAGACGAGTACGTTGCTATAAAGGTTATAGAAGCTCTGGATTTCGGTTTCCCTTTCTCTATAGCCCTATTGATTAAAGATGAGGACTTTTTATTCGAGGCTTTAAATATAAAAGACCACACAAGAAGAAAAGACCTTGAAAGCGTAAGAGCAAGAATAATAGGAAAAGGGGGTAAAACGCTTAAAACTCTTACCGATTTAACAAAATGCCATTTTGAGCTTAAAGGCAATCATTTAGGAATTTTAGGAGAGCCAGAACATATGAGATATGCGCAAGAAGCAGCAATCTCTTTGATAAGGGGCGCAAAGCAGGGAAATGTTTATGCTTTTCTAGAAAAACATCAGGTAAAGCCCGTTTTTGATCTTGGACTGAAAGAAGCCAAGAAGAAAAAATAATTTCTTAAAAAAGTGATTTGGGAAAATTTAAAAGTCAACTAAGTTTATCATTTTCGTGCCCGGGTAGCTCAGTTGGTTAGAGCACACGGCTGTTAGCAGAACCGGAGGTTCCGCACCTCCAAAACAGCAGAAACCGTGGGGTCGAAGGTTCAAATCCTTCCTCGGGCGTTTAACCTAGTTAAACGAGCTTTGCGAAATTACAAAAATTTCAGCTCGGGCGTTTTATTTTAAAAAGGTTTTTAAGACTTCTCAAGCTTTCTAAGAAATGAAAAAAGCAAAACCCAACAAATTTTTGAGAATAAAACTTTCCAAAATACATGGAAATGGTGCCTTTGCTATCAAAGATATAAAGAAAGGAACAAGAATAATTCAATATATCGGAAAAAAAGTTACAAAAGCAGAAGCGGAAGAAATTTCAGAAAAAGATGGTATTTTTATATTTGAACTAAACAAAGAATGGGATATTGACGGAAATGTTCCAGAAAATACAGCAAAGTTCATTAATCACTCATGCAATCCAAACTGCACATTTGAAATAAAAAACAACGAAATATGGATAAAGGCCAAGAAAAACATAAAGAAAGAAGAGGAGCTTTCATACAATTACGGCTTTGACTTAGATGGTTATAAAAAATATCCTTGTAGATGTGGAGCAAAAAACTGTATAGGATACATTCTTGATAAAGATCACTGGAAGAAAATAAAGAAGCAAGATAAAAAAACCAGTGTTTTAGTTGCAATGTCCGGAGGTGTTGATTCAAGTGTAGCTGCTCTTTTGATGAAAAAAAAAGGTTATGAAGTTATAGGCGCTTTCATGAAAAACTGGTCTGACACAAAAAATGATATTGGAGAATGTTCTTGGAAAGACGACAGACAAGTGGCTATGCAAATTGCATCTAAGCTGGAAATTCCATTAATTACTCTAGACTTTGAAAAACAATATAGAAAGCAGGTTATTGATGAAATGTTCAAACTTTACAGAAAAGGAATTACACCAAATCCAGATGTCGATTGCAATAATAAAGTAAAATTCCCTCTTTTGTGGAAAGCTGCAAAGAAACTCAAGGCTGATTTCGTTGTCACAGGGCATTATGCAAGAATAAAAAAACCGAAAAAAAACTATGAACTCTTTCGTGCAAGCGATGAGTCAAAAGACCAATCCTATTTTTTGTATAGGCTCAATGAGGATGCTTTGCGCCACTCTCTTTTTCCAATAGGAGAATACACAAAGAAACAAGTCAGGGTAATAGCAGAAAAAAACGGTTTTGAGAATTTTAACAGGAAGTCTACTGTAGGAATTTGTTTTGTCGGGAAAGTGAACCTAAAGGAATTCCTAAAGAAAAAAATAAAACCTAAAAAAGGAAAAATACTCGATTCAAAAGGAAATGTCATTGGTGAACATGACGGAATTTATTATTACACAATAGGACAAAGAATCGGTCCAAGATTTGGAATAGAAGTGGATAAGGGAAAGGGTAGTATATTGAAAAGATGGTATGTAGCAAAAAAAGATGCCGAAAAAAATGAAATTATCGCAGCTCCAGAAAACCATAAGATTCTTCTAAGAAAAGAAATTTCAATTAAAAACGCTCACTGGATAAATGAAGTTCCAAAGAAAAACATCAAGGTTTTATCAAGAATAAGACAAGTAGGAGAGTTACTGCCTTCTTCCCTAAGTTATAATAAAAAGTCAAAAAAGTTCAAAGTAACTTTAGATAAAGCGATAACAGGCATTTCAGAAGGACAAGCAATTGTTCTTTATCAAGGAAAGAAAGTTTTAGGCGGTGGCATTATTGGATTTTAAGGTTAACGCAAATTACATCTGAAGTTAAAATCACAACAACATTTTTATATTAACTTACTTTATCAATAAAATGGATTTTGATAAACTGATAAGGTCAAGAACAAGCGTCAGAAAGTTTAATTCAAAAAAACCAGACTGGAGAGATATTATAGAGTGCATTGACGCTGCAAGATACATACCCACAGCTGGAAAAAATTACACTCTAAAATTTATCCTTGTTGACGATTCAGAAGCAATTAACAAAATCGCCGATGCCTGTCAGCAAGATTTCATCTCTTCTGCAAAATATGTCGTCGTTGTATGCTCAAACTTTTCAAGACTCAAAAATGCTTATGGAGAAAATGGCGAAGCTTATTCTAGGCAAGAAGCTGGCGCTGGAATTCAGAATTTTTTATTAAAAATTGAGCAAGTTGGTTTGTCAACATGCTGGGTTGGTTATTTTGTTGAAGATTTGATAAAGGGAAAATTAAAAATTCCAAAAGACGTAAATGTTGAAGCCATTTTGCCTATTGGCTTTGAATATGAAAAAAAGAGAACAAGAAAAGCGCCAATTGACCTAGACAGAATTCTTTATTTCAACTCTTACGGCAACACAAAAATGCAGAAACCTAAAAACAGCATAGATGCTTAAGCAACAAATTTATTAATTATCAAAAAAGAGTTTAATTAATGCCGCACATACACGAAAAAATAGATTTTACTGTTGAAGTTTTTATTGTTTTTAACAATCGCGTTCTTCTAAGGAAACACGATAAATACAAGAAATGGCTGGGTGTTGGCGGTCATATAGAACTTGATGAAGACCCTATTCAAGCCGCAATAAGAGAAGTTAAAGAAGAAGTTGGGCTAAATGTTGAGCTTTTTGGGAAAATCTTGCCCTTTGAAAATGAAAATTACAAAGAACTGCTTCCTCCAAGATTTTTAAACAGGCACAGAATAAACGAAACCCATGAACATGTAACACTCATTTATTTTGCGAAATCAAAAACAGACACTCTGCTTCTTCCAAATAAAGAAATTAGTGAAGAATGTCGCTGGTTTTCCAAAGAAGAACTCGAAAGGAATGATTTTGGAATAAAAGAAGATATAAAAGAATATGCGCTGTCAGCTTTGAAAGAGTTAATCTGATAATTCATCTACTAATAAACCAATAAAAAAGAGAAATCACCCCGAGGAAACCTCGGGGCATTTAAATTAAATAAAATCTTTCTATACACGATTAGAGTTATCTCCAAACCTGGATTCCCAAATCAGAGACTTCTCTTGAAAGTGGCTGCTTGTAATCTTCAACTTCTCTTCCAAGAACGTACGGGCTTTTTACGCCGGTCATTATTGTAATGACACGCACTTTTCCTTGGAATTCCTTGCTAATTCTAGCACCAATAATTACATTGGCCTCAGGGCTCAGATTCTCAGAAACAATTCTTCCTATTTGGTCGAATTCTTCAAGCTTTAAGTCTGGTCCGCAAGTAATGTGTATCAAAGCTCCAGTAGCACCCTTATAATCCACGTCAAGTAGAGGATGTGTTAGGGCCTGTTTGACAGCTTCATCCACACGACCTGTTGTGTCTGATTCTCCAATTCCAATAACAGCAACACCACCATTCTTCATTATCGCAGAAACGTCAGCATAGTCAAGGTTAATCAAACTAGGAAGGGTTATTGTCTCAACAATTCCTTTAATCATTGTAGAAACAAGTTCATTCGCAACTGCAAATGCCTGTTCTATAGGAAGTTGTCCAGCAATATCTACAAGTCTGTTGTTATCCAAAACAATGCAGGTATCAGTAACTTCTCTTAGTTCCTGTAACCCGAATTCAGCCTTGTCAATTCTTGCCTTTTCAGCTTCAAAGGGCATTGTAACAACACCAATAACAACTGCGCCAGTTTCTTTTGCCAACTGAGCAATCACTGGAGCTGCTCCAGTTCCTGTTCCTCCACCCATTCCAGTGAGAACAAAAACCATATCTGCTCCTCCAACTGCTTTCTTCAAGTCAACAATTGCTTCTTTTGCAGCCTCTCTTCCGATCTGTGGCTTTCCTCCTGCGCCCAAACCTCTTGTAAGCTCCTTACCAATGAGAATTTTCTCATCAGCCTTTGTAACGCTTAGGTGTAAAGCATCAGTGTTACATCCGTAAACAGTTGCGCCACTAATACCTTTGTTAAAAAGCCAGGTGATCATGTTAGAACCACATCCACCAGCTCCGAAAACCTTAATGTTAGCCTTACCAGCCTTAAGTTCGTCAAAGTTGATACTATGTGTTCCTGCGTTTTGTATCGCCTCTTGTGCAAAATTTAACACCATTTCTTTTTTATTTACCTCCTTTCATTTGTATTCTCTCCGCTGAAGTGATTTCCCTAAAAAACCGTTCCATGAGGAAAAGTTTATATAGTTTATACACTTCCAACTAATAACAAAGAAATCACCTCACTGTTAATTTGTTCAACTCCCAATTGAATAAATTAATATAATAGATTGTTGAGTACCTTATTCTTTAAAAATATTTCTATACCCTAAAATGAATATTTTTTTGATAATCAACTAACTAAAATCACTAAATAATTCGCTCACTTCTTAATAAATTTAAATTTTGGAAGCTCGCTAAAAATAAAATTACTGATAATATAAAAAACTTTGCAGTTATTCACTCTTTTTCCAATATAACTGCACGAATGCCTTCATCTTTACAAAGCTCAACAAATTCTTTTGCATCGGTTTCACTTCCAATCACGCTTCCCCAATGCATTGGTATTGCAAGCGTTGGCTTGATAATTTTTGCGGCTTCAGCTGCTTCTTCCGCTCCCATCGTAAACCTTCCTCCAACAGGAAGCAAAGCAACGAATTCTTTTTCTTGTTGTTTGTATCCCGTTAGCTTTTGCATTTCAGGTATAACATCTGTATCTCCTGCATGATAAATTACAACATTATTCATTTTTATGACATAGCCAACCCAACCTTCATCCTTAGAGTGAAAATGTTTATCAATGTTATAAGAAGGAAGTGCGTATATTTTTATTTCTCCTAACTCCAATTCTTGTCCTGGCTCAATTAGTTCTATTTTAATTGGTACATCAAATCTTGTTATAGTGCTTTGGCAATCTGCAGGAGCAACAATTTTTGTGCCTTCCTTAACAATTTTTTCCATGTCAATCAAGCTGCAGTGATCATGATGGCTATGTGTTATCAAAATTATATCTGCAAGAGGAAGCCCGTCTTTTATGTTATAAGGATCAATATAAATTGTTTTCTTATCATTTATCAAAAACCCAGAATGCCCAAGCCATTTCAGTTCAATGTTCCCTATATCCATTTCAAGGAAAAAAGATGATGCTTTAAAAGTTCTTTGGTGAAGTTTCAGGTCGAGTTCAAATATTCTATGAGACCTTTAAGAGATTTATTTTAAAAAACCTTTTAATAAAAAATAAACAAAAAGAAAAAGTTAAAAATTACCAACCATCAGGGTCATCGCTTTCTTCTGCTTCCTTTTCTTCGCTATCTTCGTCTTCTTCCATTACGTCTTCGTCTTCTTCTTCAAGTTTTTTTGGCATTTTTTGGTCACTCCTTTTTTTGATAAAACTTCAGTATTTTTGAGGTTTTTAAAGATTTCTACAGTCAACCTTTAAATTTCGGCCGGCTGAAAATATCCACCTAAACTTATCAATTTAATTTAAAGCCACTCAAACCCTCTTTTTTATTAACACATTTATTGGTTTTATTAACCTATCGAAAATCTTTAAGGGCTATATCTCGTCATCGTTCTTGGAAAGGCAATTGCATCTTTAATTGTGTCCAAACCGCAAATCCATGAAATCACGCGTTCAGTGCCCATTCCAAATCCTCCATGAGGAACGCTTCCATATCTTCTAGTATCAAAATAAAATTCATATTTTTCCGGGTTTTCACCTTGCTCTTTAAGATTTTCTTTTAGTTTCTCAATGCTCTCTTCACGCTGTGAACCTCCGACAAGCTCTCCATAACCCTCAGGGCCAATCATGTCAAATCCAAGAACAACCTCTTTTCCTTTTGGTCTGTTTGGAACTTCTTTCATGTAAAAAGCTTTTACTTTTTTTGGATAATGTCTAACTAATACAGGAGTATCATACATTTCCGATAGTTTATCTTCCTCAATAGTCCTAAGATCTTTTCCCCAGGGTATGCTTATTTTACTTTTTTCTTTTAAAAGTTTTAAAGCGTCATCATATGTTATTCTTGGAAATTTCTTTTTTAACGTGGCTTCCAACTTTTTCCAATCTCTGCCAATGATTTCCAGTTCAGCTTTTCTTTCTTTCAAAACACGCGAAACAATATGCTTAATTAACTCTTCAGCATCGTCTTGCAGATACTCAAAGTCTTCCCATGCAACTTCCATTTCTGCATGCCAATATTCTGTCAAATGTCTGCTTGTCTTACTTTTCTCGGCTCTAAAGCTTGGCTGGATTGTAAATATTTTTTCAAGAGCAAAAATTCCTGCTTCTGCATGAAGTTGCCACGTTTGTGATAAATAGAGGGGTTTTCCAAAATAATTCACAGAAAACAAAGTGCTTCCGCCCTCTGCCTGCATTCCTAACAACGTCGGGCTGTGGTATTCATAAAATCCTTTTTTATGCCAATGCTCTCTCATAGCATCAAGAATAGTATCTCTAATTTTCATTATAGAAGTCATTTTTCTGCTTCTTAGCCACAAATGACGCCTATCGCCTAAAAGTTCTTCATTAAGATCTTTGTTTATAGGAAAGTCTTTACTTTCTCCAACAACGTTTATTTCATCAACTTGAATTTCAAAGCCAGTTGGAGCTCTTTTGTCCTCTTTGATAGTTCCATGAATTTCAACGCTTGCTTCAATCTGCAGTTTATCAATTTCTGACCACTGATTCTTAAGATGTTCCCGTTTTAAAACACATTGAATTATGTTTGTACTGTCTCTTAGAACAATGAACTTGAATTCGTTGCTCCCTCTTTCTCTGTTAATCCAGCCACGTACAGAAACTTTTCCTTTTCCTTGTTTCAAAGCTTCCGATATTGAAATAAATTTTCCTGTCATTTTAGTTTTTCTAAGGAGTTAACCTGTTTCTGTCACGTGGAAACAAAGTAGCTTCACGAATGTTAGGTAGCTTAAGCATAGTTTGTGTTAACCTCTCAAGACCAATAGACCAACCAGCGTGCATTGGAGCTCCGTATCTAAAAGCATCAACATACCATTTAAAATTCTCAGGATTTAATTTTTTTGATTTAAGTTGCTGAATTAACATTTCCGGGATATGAACACGCTGGCCTCCTGAAGAAATTTCTATTCCGTTGAACAAGATATCAAATCCTGCACTAATGTCTTTCTTCGGATTTTTTGACCAAATGTAAAAAGGTTTTATTGAGCTTGGCCACTCATATGTAAAAACTATATGATTTGGAAACAAAGAGCATAGCTTTCTTTCCGCTTCCGGCTCAAAATCATCTCCTACTTTCATTTTAATTCCATTTTTACTCACTAAAGCTACTGCTTCAGAATAAGTTAAATATTTTGCCTCTGGAATTTTTAAATCGATGCCTAATATTTCTAATTCTCTTTTATTATTTTCTATGACTTTCTTTGCAATATACTTGATAACCTCTTCAGCATATTTCATAACAGCCATATCATCATGAAAAGCACATTCAATGTCCATCTGTCTTATTTCGTTTATATGTTTAGTAGTATCGTGTTTTTCAGCTCTCCATATTGTATTAGTGGAAAAAACTTTCTCCAAAGAAATCGCCATTAATTGTTTGTAAAGCTGCGGACTTTGAGCAAGATAAACAGGCTTTCCAAAATAGTCTACTTTGAATAAGTCAGTTCCTCCTTCTGTTGATGTTGCTATTATCCCAGGAGGCTGAATTTCTATAAATTGTTTATGATAAAAAAATTCTCTGAAGGAATTAATAATCGTAGATTGTATCTTAAATATGGCGCTTACGTTCGGTTTCCTAACATCAAGGCTTCTATTATCTAATCTTGCAGGTAATTCTGCTTTGACTGCCTTCTCATTAACCTGAATTGGAAGTTGTTCTGCTTTACTCAGTGCAACTAGGCTCTCAATTTCAACTTCTATGTCTTTTCTGGCATTTTCTTCCCTAACATTAGCACTTTTAACTTTGCCAATAACTTCTATAACTGATTCCATTGTCAATGAAGAAACCTGCTTAGTTATTTTCGGTTCTTTTGTTATGCATTGCACAAAACCACTGGAATCCCGTAAAACAATAAAAGCCATTTTTGAAAGCACACGATAATCGTAAATCCATCCTTTTAACAAAACTTCTTTCCCTGGCTTTAAATCAGAAACGTAAGTTCTTTCCATGATAAGAATTAATTTACATACTTTTTAATGATTTCTGAGGCCTCGCCGCCACTTATTTTTCCCTTGAATTCTTTCATAACAAGACCCATATAAGCATTTAAAGAAAGTCCTGGCTTGTTCTTAATAATCTTCATAATTTTCTCTTCAGCAGAATGAGCATCTTCTTTTTTCATTTCAAAAGGCTTCTCATTTTCTTCCCCTCTGACAATTCTATTTAAAACATGTTTCAAATCTCCTTCGGAGATTTTTTCTTTTTTTAGATTTTCAAGAACATGGCCAAGAACATCTTTGTTCAAAATCTTCTCAATTTTACTAATGGGAATTTTTTCTCTGGCTGAAATCTCTTTAGGATATGTAAGAAGAACTTTTCCTACGATTTGCGGACGCTCAATAATTTTCATAAGTTCTTTAAACTCTTCAACTTTGTTTTCTTTCAATAGCAAAGAAGTCATTTCTTTGTTCAAACCTTTGTCTTCTAGTTCTTCTTCAATATCTTTCTTAAGCCTTGGAAGATTTTTTTTAGCTTCATTTATCATATCTCTGGAAATTCTCAATAAGGGAAGATCTGTTTCAGGATACATTCTCGCAGCCCCAGGCATTGGTCTTAAAAATTCGCTTTCTCCGTTAGGAAGGACTTTTCTGACTTCAGAAACGCTTTTTCCCATGCCAACAAACTTCTGTTGCCGCCTTATCTCTGAATTCATCGCTTTCTCAATATTAGAAATATCCTGAAAACCTTTTAGCTCAACGCGTTTGCCGTTTTTAATAGAAAGATTCACATCTTGCCTTATTGTGCCCAAACCTCTTTTAACTTTACAAGCTCTCAAAATTTCTCCTATTTGCAATGCAGCTTCTTTAGCTTGTTCTGGTGTCTTTATTTCTGGTTCTGTTGCAATTTCAATCAAAGGTATTCCAAGTCTGTCAAGCCTGTAAACAACAGTGCCTTGATTTTTTTCACCTGTTTTGTTTCCAATTATTCTGGCAGAATCTTCTTCAAGACAAATAGAGGCAATTCCAACTCTTCCATAACTCGTTTCAATGAAACCGTCTCTTGCAATTAAAACAGTTCTTTGAAATCCGGAAGTATTACTTCCATCAACAACTGTCTTTCTCATAATTTGTGTTATCGGAAGTATCTTTGCGTTAAGAAGAAGAGAAACTTGAAGCGCTATTTTTAATGCTTCCTGATTTATTTGGTGTGCTGGTTCTTCGTCAAGTTCAACCAAACAAGTTGTGTCATAAGCTTCATAAGAAAACTCTTTATCCAGAGAAGATTGATAGGCCACAGCAACATCAACCTCTCCAGATTCGCCTGCAACGACATGAAGTTTTCTTTTAACTATAAAATCAGGCTCGTCTTTTCTCAATACAGAGGGACAGCTGCAAAACAATTTATTAGAATCAATTTGCTGATGAACTTCCAAACCGCTTTTTAATCCTACTTTCCCATAGTCTACGTCAGCATTCTCAGGCATGAAATAAAAAGAGAGAAAGAGTTTATTAAATTAATGAATTAAAGAACAGATACTTCCATTTGAGATAAAAAGGTAAAGAAATCCCTATCGATTCTACCCCAATCTTCTAATACTTCCTCAAAATATTTTTTGTTAATCCCAACCGTGTCAGTGAGGCATTTAATGTCATACATGTCATTAACAAGTCTTAGTAAGGCGACATCTCTTGGGGAAACCTCGGGGGTTCTTGAAATAATTTCAGCTCTTAATTTAGTTGAAGTTTCTTTTAAAGAACTAAGAGTTTTTTCTTGAGGAATTGCAAGTCCATATCTATCTGAAAAAATAAGTGCTCGATTAAGTTTTGTAACAATAATATCTTCTGGACTAAGAGCATCGAAGCTTAGATCATTTTTTGAAACAATTCTCTGATTTTCAAACTCTCTGTCTAAAGTATGTTGTATTCTGCCTAAATGATTATTAGACCTATGGGGGTGTTGTATCATGAATGATCCACCTCCATTTTCTTTTTTGTAAATAAATTCATAGGCAAGACCTTTTTTCATAAAAGAAACATCATAACCTTGATTTCTTAAAAAGTCCACAAGAGGAACACATAGTTCTCTGTATTCTGTAGCTGAACCATTCCATGACAATGCATAATCAAGATCTATTGTTTCTCGATGAAGTTCTTTGGGAGTATATCCCTGTACTGCCATCCCTCCTGCTATCCTTCCTTTTAATTTTCTTTCTTCTTTCAATATATTAATTGCCTTGACACCATCTAAAACAATCGTATCTTCTAGCGTCATTGCAGTTAAATGAACCGGTTTTGTCATAAACATTTTATAGGTAATCGGCTTTTAAACCTTTCTGTATTGTCATTACTCTTTAGTTACTCTTCAATCCTATCTGAGATTTCTCTTGCAAAATTCTCAAGCATTTTTTCTTTAATTGTGGTTTTATTCTTTGCCCAGTCCTTGTGTCCAAGAATCCATGAAAGCTTCACAAGAGCAGTTTCAGAAAGCATATCTTCAAGAAAAACCACTCCTGTTTTTGCCAATTCTCTGCCGTTTGAATAAACATAAGGATCCAAGCGTCCATAAATAGTTTGCGCTGTTGCACAAACAACAACCCCTCTTTTTTGAATTTCTTTCAATTTATTCAGCCATGAGCTCTTAGATTGTTTACTGGGAACATGTCCCAAACCGGTAACTTCAAGAACGATTCCTTTATACTTCTTCTTTAAATAGAAATCTAAAATATCCTGTTCTTGTCCAGGATAAACTTTAACCAAGGCAACCTTTTCCTCAAAGCTCAAATCCAATTTCACCTTTTTTCTGTTATCTCTGACATTGTAATCTGAGATTCTTTCAATCTTACCTGGAAAAATCCTGGCGAAGGGTTTTGTGTTTATAACCTTGAAAGCATCTCTTCTTGAAGAGTGCATTTTCCTGACTTTTGTCGCAGGCATTGCATAACAAAAATCATCACTACTTGTTGCGTGCCCAACAAGCATAACTTCTGCAATATCTGAAATTGCCGCTAAAGCCGCACATCGAAGATTTAAATTGGCATCGCTGCTTGCCCTATCTATACTCCTTTGACTATATGTTAAAACAACTGGCTTTCCCAAATTCTGTAAAAAGAAAGAAAGCGCAGAAGCAGTGTAATGTAATGTGTCTGTTCCATGTGTTATAATTATCCCTTGAATATTACTATCCTTCAACAATTTTTCGGCAGTTTTTGCTATTTTTTTCCAATCTCTGAAATCCATGTCTTCTGAAGATTTCATGAAAGGGATTTCAACACGCACAACATTAACTTTTTCAAAAAGTTCAGGATAAAATTTGAGAAACTCTTCTGGTTTTGTCAAAGGTGAAACTGCTCCCGTTCGGGTATCAAGTCTTGAGGCAATAGTTCCTCCTGTAATAATCATTGCAATATTTGGCTTTTCTTTGTTTTTTTTGATTTCATGAACTGTCTCTTGTTTACTCTCAAACTTCTTAAGAACTTTAATATCAAGAACGTCTTTTCTGTTAAATCCAATATTGTATCCCATATCAAGTTTCAAGAGTACTATACCACGTTCGTCTTCAGGAGCTTCCAAAAGCGTCCCCTCGTAAATTATCTTAGTCAGATGAATTTCAACTAAGTCTCCAGGTTTTGCTTTATTTTGACCAAGCCTGGACGAAGCAGCTAAAGGCTCTGCCTTTTGTCTTTCTGTTTTAGTTTTTTTCATTTTATCAAACTTCATGAGCACAGGAGGAATCGAACCTCCATCCATGGGGCCGAAACCCATGATTCTGTCCATTAAACTATGTGCCCCAAAAAATATAGGGGGTTAGGTTTTTATATCTTAATATTTTATCATATAAATGCCATCAAAATACCCCTCACAATCTCAACTTCGTCCAATAGTGCATCATCATGTAGTTCTGAAGCCGCATCACAAATGGCTAATTGGAAGTTTTACGACTCTGATTATTATTTTTATGATTACTCTAAGCGTATTCTCTTACATGATATACACAAAACAGGAGATAAATAAAAAAGTGCTAGAGAAAAAAATTGCAGACTTGAAAGCAGAAACACAGGGAAATATTAATTCATTGTCAGAGAGCGTTATCGAATCAAAAGAAAGCATTGATACTATTGGATCCCAAATAGGAGTGATTAACCAAGAGTTTGCATCTCTTAAAGCATCTGCGGGAGAAGATTTCTCTGGAATAATAGAAACCTCTGTGCCTTCTGTTGTTTCAATAAGAACAGATATAAGCCAAGGGACTGGTTTCATAATTGACAGTTCAGGTTACATTGTAACGAATGCGCATGTTCTAGATGATGGAAACGGAAATCTGGCTTCGGGAATTCAGGCAGTAACCTACGCTCAGGGTACAAAAAATGCAGAATTTATAGGCTACGATGGCGTTCTTGATATTGCCTTATTAAAAATTTCAGGGACATACGAAGACTTAGATTTGAGTGATTCAAATGATGTTCAAGTCGGAGAAAAAGTAATTGCAATAGGAAATCCGCTTGGGCTTCAATTCTCTGTTTCTCAAGGAATTATTTCTGCTGTTCATAGAAAAGGCCCAAATGGATTAAATGCTTATATACAAACAGACACTGCATTAAACAGGGGAAACTCTGGCGGTCCTTTGATAAATAAACAAGGAGAAGTTGTGGGTATTAACAATTTTAAAATAGGAGACAGCGAAAACATAGGCTTCGCTCTTGAATCAAATTATATAAAAGAAGCAGTTAACAAAATTTACAGGGAAAAGTTCAATGAGGATTTAATATGACAAAAGAAAAATCACAGGCTGGCTTAAATGTAAAAAAAAGCGATGATTTCTCTGAATGGTATAATCAGGTAGTTCAAAAGGCTGAGCTTGCAGATTACAGCGACGTTAAAGGTTTCATGGTTATAAGACCAAATGCATATTCAATATGGGAAGCGATACAATCTTACTTTGATAAAAGGATAAAATCACTTGGCGTAAGAAATGCGTACTTCCCTTTACTAATTCCTGAATCTTTTTTCAAAAAAGAAGCGGAACACGCGAAAGGATTTACACCCGAAGTTGCATGGGTTTCTAATAGAGAGGGTGAACGACTCGCAATAAGACCGACCTCTGAAACAATTATTTATGACTCTTACTCAAAATGGATTCGTTCATGGCGTGACTTGCCTTTAAGAATAAACCAATGGTCCAATGTTGTTCGCTGGGAGACTAAAGCAACCCGACTTTTCTTGAGAACAAGAGAGTTCCTATGGCAGGAAGGTCATTGTGTTTATAGTTCTAGAGAGGAATGCGATAAGGAAACTCTTCAGTTTCTAAAAGAATATAAAAAAATGTGTGAAGAAATTTTAGCGATTCCAGTTCTCGCTGGCAGAAAAACAGAAAAGGAAAAGTTCTCTGGGGCTTTGTATACTCTCAGCATTGAAGGAATAATGCCAGATGGAAAAGTTCTCCAGATGGGCACATCACATAATTTAGGCCAGGGCTTTGCAAAATCGTTCGGAATAAGTTTTCTTGATAAAAACGGAAAGAGTGGTCTTCCCTGGCAAAATTCATGGGGTGTATCCACGCGTTTAATAGGAGCGCTAACAATGGCTCATGGTGACGACAAAGGCCTTGTGCTGCCTCCAAAAGTTGCATACAACAAAGTGGTCATAATTCCACTGTTGTTCAAAGGTGAAGAGAAAAAAGTTTTAGCCAAATCAAAGGAAGTTGCAAAAAAACTTGAAAACCTAAACCCTATACTGGATGATAGAGATAACACTCCTGGGTGGAAATTTAATGAACACGAACTAAAAGGCATTCCGATAAGAATAGAAATAGGTCCAAAAGACATTGAAAAAAAACAAGTTGTGCTTGTCAGGAGAGACACGGGGAAAAAAATAGAAGTTAAAGAAAATAGTATCCGGAAAGAAGTTGAGGATTTACTTGAAGATATTCAAGATTCTTTGTTGAAAAAAGCAAAAAAAGATTTTGATGAGAAAATTGTAGAAGTTAAAGATACGTTGGAGCTTAAAAAAACAATAAGCAACCAAAAAGTGGCTTTAGCTTTTTTCTGTGGAAAAAACACATGTGAAGAAAACATTAAGGAAAAAGCAGATGGAGCTAAAACAATAAATATGCCTTTGGAAGGAAGGAAAAAAGATGGAAAGTGCGTTGCCTGCGGCAAATCGGCAAAAGAAGTCGTTTATATTGCAAAAAGTTATTGATTTCTTAGAACAAAATAAAATTATACCAACTACTAAGGTGGAAAACTCTTTAGTGATTAGACTAATTATCGCTAAGTGTGACTGCAAGCCTGAGTTCATACTCAAGCCTTAGTGTAGTCTCAAACAAAGAGATAAGCTCTCCTTCTACCTCTTTTTCTAGTCTTCTTCTCTCAATTAAAGGTTCTTCTGTTTGTTCCATTTTTTAAACAAACCCAAATAAATTTCAGATTTCTTTAAGGCCTAAATTGATTAAGAAGCAGTTCCCAACTCAATTCAGACCCGAAAAAGAAAGTCCTGAATTAAATTGAGTTATTTGTATATTTAATGAATTTCTTTGTATCGCATGCTAGGTTAAAATTCAAAGCAACATTCATAACGCCACTTTCCTTTAACTTCGCATCCATATTTTTTCTAGTGAAAAAAGCTTTTTATATTTTTCTATGTTTGAATATTCATTGCCGAGTTACATAGCTTCTCAAAATTTTCCTTAACTAGACATCGCTAGGGCGAATTTTTCCCTAAACTTTTCAACATCTTCAATTTTCATTTGGCCTCCAACGGCAACTTCATGACCCCCGCCTGTTGCTCCTTCCAAACCTGCTATCGCTTTAGAAAAAATATCTTTTGCCCTCTTTCCTCTGACAGAAATGTTTGCTTTTGCTCCTTTCATATATATAACAACAACTGTTTTTTCAGGAAAAGTATAAATCAGTTCATTAGACAAGTGGCCGCTCAAACTTAAATCTCCTCCGTATTGAAAAAATAATACTTTTTCCTTTTTTCTTCCAAGTAAAACAGCTTTTTTTAGTAGTTGCTGATACTTTGATTCCAGCTGGTCGTATCTATGATGCATAAGGTAATTCTTACTGCTTTCTTCAAGAACCTCATCAGGATTTTTAACTTTAGTTAAAAACCTTATCATAGTTACTACATTTGATGTCCTGTCCATAAGTCCAAAACCAAGAATTTGTGCAATCTTTCCTATTTGAGATTTATAATAAATGTCTGAAACCGACCTTGATTTTATTGTTAAATCAGAGTGCTTCTTTTCAAACTTATCATAAAAAGTAGGCATGTATCTGTCTGAAATGCATCCTATAACAGCAATCCACATATCATCCTGTTTGCTTGTTACCTGATAGCATAGTGCAGTAACAGGCTCACCCGTCTTTTTTTTGTTCTGCATAGGATTGTAGTAATTAACAAAGCTGGGGATAACTATTTCATCCATGATATGATGATCAATCCATACAATAGGTATGTTTACCTTCTCAGATTCCAAAAAAAAATCGCTGGAAACAACAGGCTTATCAAGAATAAAAATGTAATCAGCACTCAATTCATGAACTTTCCTAAAATATTCTACAGATAGTTCCGGAAAGGATTTTATTGGAACACCTTTACCTCTTCCAATATAACGTTGAAGAAGAAGAAAAGAGCAAAGTCCATCTTGATCGTTATCAAAAAAGAATATAGGGTTCTGCGCCCTATTTAGGTGTTCCCTAATTTCTTTAACCTGCTTCCTGGCCAGCATAAAGATAAATCTAAGGCTTAGTATTTAAAATTACCTAAGAAGAAACGCATCCATAACAACTTAAAAAGTCAGTCCAATCAAATCTTTTTACCCATAAGTATTTTTTCTTTCAGGTTTCTTATTTCGTTAATTATTGAATCAACTAGATTTTCATTCTTAAACAAGGGTCTTAAAGACTCCCCATCAAGATTAAACACCCTGTCAAGAGTTTTAAACTGATCCATGACCAACTCTGCATCTTTTTCAAAGATATTTGTTTTTCCTAAAATTCTTGTGCCTTTAGGTGAAATAGGTCTGTCATGAAGTTCTGCGAAAAGAACCCTAAGTACATTTGAAGTTTCAAGTAAAAAATCGAAGTTAATATTCTCCAAAGTCTTATCCACTTCCGAATATCTTGAGTCAAAATAATCAAGGATTATTTTTTCTCTTTCTTTACTAAGGTTCTTTGTAAGTTCTTTTAGTCTCATGCTTACAATTGTTCCTTCTTTTCCCAATTCAATTAAGTATCTTCTTACTATATCTGATATTCTTCTGACCATTTCCAAAGTCTGTAATACGCTGCAGACATCACTCATAGTGGTAAGGTTTGTTATCTCAAGAATGTTCAAATGTGAAAGAAGATCATTGAGCATATCAACTTGTTTCTCAAGAATTTGCAGTGTTTCAGCAGCTCTTCTCAAAATCTCAGAGGTGTCTTCAAGGAAATAACTCTCGTTTTTGAAATAAAGTGTAATTTTGTTTCTTCTTTCTGAAACTGCAATTGTTATTGTCCCAAACTGTTTAGCAGTTCTCTCTGCCGCCTTATGTCTTGTTCCTGTTTCCTGTGTGGAAACTTTGGCACTAGGGGTTAAGAGTGTATTTGCATAAAGAATTTTTTTTAAATCTTGTGAAAGAATTATGGCACCATCCATTTTAGCTAATTCTACAAGTTTTTGTGGGCTAAATCTGCAGTTAATTTTAAATCCTCCTTCCAAAATTCCGGGCAGATTTTCCTTTTCAAGCACAATTAACGCTCCCATTTGGGCTCTGAGGATATCATCTAAAGCAGTTCTTATCGCGGTTCCGGGAGAAAAAATTTTTAAAACATCAAGGAAATCTTTTCTCTCTAAATCAAAAACATTTGCAAAATCAGTGCTCGGTCCAAGGTTATAGAAAGCTTCTTTTAAATCAATCTGAGGGGTATTAATATCCTGTTTTACATCTCCGGGAGTAATTATTATTTCAAAATCCTGTTTTAATCCTGATTCTCCAATACGAGTCTCTTTTTTTTCGTCAGCCATAGAAAATATAAATACCACTTATATATAAATTTTTTTAGGTAGAAACCAGTGACAAAAGATTACTTAGCAAAACTTTCAGCAACGATTATGGGAAACAAAATCGTTGCGTCGCCAAAGACTTTCACGCTTTCTGCTTTCGGTGTGATTTTTCCCCATGAAACGGCTTCTTCTGGCAAAGCTCCTGCATCACTTCCATCAAACTCCTGTGAATTATTTATATAAACAGCATAATCCAATCCGTTTCTGAACATATTTGCATTTAGTATTTGATGCTTTACAACGCCTGAACCTAAAATAATCGCGCCAGATCTCTTCAATCCAAATGCAGAATCATTCATTTCCCTTATATCTTCCGCGACATCAAGTAAAAAATCAGGTCTTTTGTATTTGAAAAACCAGATATTGTCTCCCAAAGCTCCATCAGTAATTGCCGGACAAAAAATCTTTATTTTATTTTTCCAAGCCCAATAGCAGATGCTTCTCTCATCGCCTATTTTTTCTCCAAGTTTCCAGACAAGCTCGGAAGCAGTTACTGCTTTCCCCGTATCTTTTTGAGTTTGATAAATCTCCTCAAGAATCTTTTGGAAGAAATTTTCAAACTCCACATATCTGCTATTTGAAACAAAAATATTTCCAATTCTATTTATCCCTTTTTCTCTCAATTGTGTGCCTGATGCGTTAAATTCTCCAAGAACAAAATCTCCCGTGCATTTAATGATATCCTCCTCTATCCCTCCAGCTGTTGTAACGACAATATCGACTTTTCTGTTCTTTACAAGATATCTAAAAACATCCCTTAAACCAGAGCTTACCATATTAGAGGTATATCCAAGATAAATAAATGCCTTGTTCTCAATCATTTTATTCGTAATTTCTATTGCTTTAGTCAAAAGAGAAGCCTGAAAACCAGTTGTTGAAAAGCTTTTTATGATTTCTTCATAATTAACGCCTTTATCAAAGTCATAGCCTCTAATGAGAATTCCATTCGTCTCTTTTCCTTTTCTAAGAACGTTCTTTCTTGCAATTTTTTCCTTATTTGATTTTTTTGATGGTTTTTTCATTTTATAGAATATAATCATTAATTAGTTATAATTTGGCTGATATTGATGGAAACTGGCTCAATCAAAAGTTAAAAGAATCGGCAGATAGGAATAGCTAAACTTTCAAATATCTTTGCTATCTGATCCATACCAAATTAAAAAAATGGTAATTTATAAAACTATCTCTGATAAAACTAGTAATCCATCACAAGAATCTTTTTAAATCAGCCTTTGATTTGTTTCATATGAATAAATGGTCTGAGCTGTTTCTTGGATTGGTTCTCTTAGTAGCCGTAATCCTCATTACTTGGGCCTCTTCAGCATACAGTTGGGTATGGCTTGGTAAGGACTTTGACTTTTTACACTCTGCATGGATATTTTTTAAGGGTGGAGTCTTTTGGCTTATCACGATTACTGCTCTACTTCTAATAGTATTGGGAATAAACGATTTAAGGGAATAAGTACAGGTTCTAAAAACCAATTAAAAGACAAACATTGCCATTGCCTCTCCATCTACTAAACAATTCAATCAAACTCCCCTTCCAAGAAACAATCAAAAAAACCTCACCTCAAACAAACTAACAAAAAAAATAAAAAATAAAAAGAGGATATCCCTTACTTGGACATCATTGCCAAGCCACCTATTAATGCAATAGCTCCGCCAATTACGTCAAGCCAGAAACCTGTAAACCAATGGCCGACTACCGCCAAAACGCCACCAACAATAGCAGCCCAAATTTGCCAACCCATTTTTTCTAACCTCCTTTTAACTTTTTTAGTAATACAATATATCAGCGAAATAAGTATATAAATCTTATCTCTTTGCAAGGCGTAGATAAGAAAAAAGTCAGATTATTCAGGTAAAATAAGTTTTTTTAACTAAAGAAAAAAATAAGAGTGGATTCTATGAGCGCTGCAATTATCAGCAAAGGAATAATTATAAAGAAAAAGGCTTTTAAAGATTTGAAAGAAAATTCTTTCAAAGACATTATTTTATTTTTTTTAAAAATAAATGTTCCAAGCTTTAGTCCAAGGCCCATTGATATTAACACTGCAGGAAGTTCAAAAATTCCATGAGGTAAAAGTCTCCATAAAATCGTAATTCCTTGTGTATCGACCATCTTTGCTGAAACAAAACCCAAAAGGTATCCGTTCACTACAACAGTTATAACTGAAAAAATTCCGAAAGCAAGTCCAAAAATCATTCCGAAAAAACTGCTCTGCAAATTGTTGAAAAAAATGAAAGTGAGCAGCTCAGACCAAGAAAAGCCCTCTGTCGCAATTAATAAATTTTCAATAAATTCTAGAATAACTTTTTCAATAAAGTCTGGTGCTGGTAAAAAATATCCAACAAGAATGAAAAAGATAAAAATAGCAGAAACAATGTAGATAAAGCTTCTAGATTCTTTAATATATTCCCATCCGGAAGTGGGACCTTCTTCAAAAAAGCTTTCTTGTTTCTTTATTTTTTTTACCATTAGCTAAAGTGTTTGCTTATGTATTTTGTTTTTTTACTATATTTCTTTTTAAGATAAAGTCCATAAAAGACGCCTGCAACAAGGCCGCCCAAGTGTGCAGTATTCCCTATTGGAAGGTCTCCTGCAACTGAAATAAACCAAAGAAGGGCAAGAATTCCAGGTCCTGCATATTTCATCTTTATTGGAATTGGTATAAACATAACATAAACAGGGAGATTTGGAGTGAGAAGAACAAGTAAGCCAACTAATCCAAACAAAGCTCCAGAAGCTCCGACGGCAAAAGTATTCAGGTCGCTTGTAAAAATCAAAGATGAAGCAACAAAAAACAGCCCTGCAAACAATCCTGAAATGATATAAAAGAAAAGGTACCTCTTGGTTCCGATAATTCTTTCAACAAGTGAACCAATAAAAATCAAAGAGAGCATATTTGCAAATAGATGGAAAAGACCTCCATGCAGGAACATGCTGGTAATAAAAGTCCACAGGTATTTTCCATGAAGAATATTGGATGGCTTTAGCGCAATATAATCATACAAAACCTCCGGATTATTTTTAAAAAAAAACAACATGACTAAAAAAATAATGAAAACTAAAACATTAATCATTATCAAAGTGACAGTCAGGCTAAGAAAACTAAATATGCTCTTTTTTCTAGGATAAAAACCGTAAACTTCTGTCATATCAAATCATCTCTTTTTTCGCTTCTTAAAATTCTTATTGGCTTTATGTTTCTTAAAGACCTTTTTCCATACTTTTTTCTTTATTATTTTTACTTGCTTTGTTTTGTTAGCCATCTTTTTCTTCATTCTTTCTAATTTCTGAAGAAGTTTTTTTCCTTCAATCACCTTTTTTTCTTTTTTCATTTCCTTTGATTTTTTCTTTTCGACATTTTGATTCTCTTTGGCTATTTCTTGCTGCACAAAGCCCAAATCTTTTTTCAGTTTCTCTAAATTCCTTTTCATTTCATTTATCATCTTAGTATTATCCCTTAGAACCAGAATAGAACCGCATTCGGTGCAAGTAAAATTGTTAAAGAGAGCATTTTCTTCATTAAGCTCAATATGACACTTATCGCAGACATAAAACCTCTTAGTCTCTCTGCTTCTAATCTGGTGCTCCAAATTATCCATCTTTTTTAGTAAATCACTTCCAATGAACTCTAAAGACTTTAAGATTTCAATCTTCCAAAAATAAGTATACCACCCTTTTCTTTTATCCTTCTTTCTTATTGAAGAAACAAGTCCATAATCTGAAATTTTATATAAAATATTCCTTGTTTGGTTTATTGTTAGATTTAATTTCTTAGCAATTATAAATTCATTAATATGTTTGTGAGTATCCAGCAAATCAACAAGATCTTCGGCAGGTTTCCCGGCGATAAGCGCCATAGCTTCTCTTAGAAATTTTTTCAGCATACCAAAGATTAAAAATTATTCGAATAAATACCTTTCGGTTTTAATTTATCAAAAAAGTATGCAGAATTTCCTAATTCTAGCTTCGGTTTCCAATCTATTTGAAAAACAATAAATTTACTCTTATTTTTGTTCATAAAAAATAAAGCTTTTTAAACCTGAGCGCCATTGTATATATTATAAAATCTATATTAGAGTGATAAGATGAGTCTATTTGGAAAAGATAAAAAAGAGGAAAAGGTAAAGGAGGAAGCTCCACAATTGCCTAGTCTTCCTAGATTGCCTGAATTTCCGAGTTTTGATGAAGAATCTATGCAAATTCATAGGCTCCCAAGTTTTCCTTCTAGTTCCTTAGGAACAAAATTCTCTCAAAATACTATAAAAGAAGCAGTAACTGGGGAAGAAAGAGGTGATTCTTCTTATGATGATGCAAATGACTTCGAAGATGAGGATAGTATGCGAATGATGCAACAACCATTAAAAAGGCCCATGACAGAAGAAATGGGAAGCAGACGATTCTCTTCAAAACTTTCGGGTTTAAGGGCTCCAGAGCAGGTTTTCGTAAGAATAGATAAATTCGAAAATGCTATCAAAATTTTTAATGAAATAGGAGAAAAAATTTCAGAAATAGAAGCGACTCTTGAAGGAATAAAAGGAATAAGAGAAAAAGAAGATATTGAATTACAGGCATGGGAAAACGAAATCAAATCAATGAAGGATCAAATAGAAAAAGTTGACAGAGATGTCTTTTCCAGAGTATAATGGTCGAAAACGAAAGTTTCATACACATAAAGCTTGAACGTGAAGAGGCTTTAGAATCGAAAAAAGATGTGCTTGCATCCCAATTCACGCTTTTAAAAATTCTAAAAAGAGTAAATAGTTACAGAGCATACAGGTCTAAAGAGTTTGAATTGAAAATAGAGTTTTACAAGAAGATAAAAGAACTAAAGGCAAAGATGATAAACCTTGAAAAGGCCATTCCAAAGTTAAAAACTCCTAAAAAGTTGAATAAAGAAGAGCAAACTAAACCTCAGCCTAAAAAACCAGAAATCCGTGATTCAAGTATAGAAGGTCAGCTTCAAGAAATTCAAAGAAGACTTGAAGAGCTACAGGAAAGATAATTTTAGTAGTATTTTTAAAACTTTGATTCTATTATCAGTTTATGGAATGGACGCGGAAAAAACTTATATCAGAGTATCTGGAATTTTTCAAATCAAAGGGTCATAAGATAATTCCTTCTGCATCTCTTATTCCAGAAAATGATCCTACAGTTCTTTTTACAACAGCAGGAATGCATCCTCTAGTTCCTTATCTTCTTGGAAATAAACATCCTTTGGGAAAAAGGCTTGTAAATGTTCAGAAATGCATAAGGACAACAGATATTGATGAAGTCGGTGATTTGACACACAATACTTTTTTTGAAATGCTTGGCAACTGGTCTTTAGGAGATTATTGGAAAAAAGAATCTATAGAGTTTAGCTATGAATTTTTAACCAAAGTCTTAAAGCTTGAAAAAGAAAGACTTGGCGTGACTTGTTTTGCAGGAGACAAAGATGCTTCAAAAGATTCTGAATCAGAAAAAGTATGGCTTTCTTTGAGGATTCCTAAGGAAAGAATCGCTTTCCTAGGAAAAAAAGACAATTGGTGGGGTCCTGCTGGAAATACTGGTCCTTGTGGTCCAGATACAGAGATGTTTTATTGGGCTTCTAATGAACAAAAAGCTCCAAAGAGATTTGACCCAAGTGACAAACACTGGGTTGAAATCTGGAACAATGTTTTTATGCAATACAACAAAACAAAAGAGGGAAAATTTCTTCCCCTCACGCAGAAAAATGTAGATACCGGAATGGGAGTTGAAAGAACTCTCATGGTTTTGAATGGTTTAGATGATATTTATGAAATAGATGCTTGGAAACCAATAATTGATGAAATTGAAAATCTTTCTGGAAAAAAATATTACAGAAATGAGAAGATTATGAGAGTAATAGCAGATCACATCAAAGCTGCTGTTTTTTTATTTGATGAAGGTATTTCTCCATATCATAAAGAAAGAGGATATGTTCTTAGGAGATTGACAAGAAGGGCAATAGTATATGGAAAAAAATTAGATTTAAGAGATTTTACGTCAAAGGTAGCAGAATCTGTTTTAGATACTTATCCTGATTATCTTAAAAAAGGCGACAAAAAAATAAGGTTTGTTAATAGAAGCAACAAAGAATTTATTCTTGATGAAATAGATAGAGAAGAAGCTACATTCAATTACACAATAGAAAATGGGTTAAAAGTATTAAGGAACATAATAGCATACAAAAGTAAAATCTCTGCACAGGATGCATTCCTCCTATATCAAAGTTATGGGTTTCCTATAGAATTAACACAGGAAGTTGCAAAAGAAAAAAACATAAAAGTCGACATCAAAGGTTTCCAAAAAGAACTTGCCAAACATCAAGAACTTTCAAGAACATCTTCATCTGGTTTTTTCAAATCGGGGCTTGCAGACCATTCTGAAAAAACAACGCGGCTTCATACCGCAACACATTTGTTAAATGAAGCTCTTAGACAAGTTCTTGGTAAGGAAGTCCGTCAGCGCGGTTCAAATATAACGTCAGAACGTTTGCGATTTGATTTTAATTTCTCAAGAAAACTTACAGAAGCTGAAATTGAAAAAGTTCAAGATTTAGTTAATAAAAAAATTTCAGAAAAAATTGAGGTTAAAAGAGAAGAAATGTCTTTGAAGAAAGCTCTTTCCTTAGGAGCACAGGCAGAATTTGGTGCTAAATATCCTGATATTGTTTCAGTTTATTCTATAGGAAATTTCTCAAAAGAAATTTGTACTGGTCCTCATGTAAAAAACACAAGTGAAATTGGAAATTTCAAAATTACAAAAGAAGAATCCTCTGCTGCAGGTATTAGAAGAATAAAAGCTGTTGTCGAGTAACCTCACTCAATTTGATATTCTTCAATTAAGCCGTACCTTTCCTTCAGAACCTCAAATTTTTTATTCTTATTAAAAACAAACCAGCTTTCGCGTATCTTTTTCATTGTCTCAGCATCCTCATATTCTTGCATTTCTTTCGGAAGAGATATTCCTTCTGAGATTGGTATCACTTCCGGCTCTGATTCCAGTTTTATTCCGCCAACATACTCTACGGATGAGTCAGAAATTATTGCAGGCCCACTGGTTTCAACAAAACAATATCCGTTACCATGGAAGCTCCTTTCCAAAGGACATTTTATCCCGACCACCTCATGATTTTCCTCAGAAAAGTAAAATATTGAAATATCATATCCCAATTCTTTTAATAAAAAAGCCAATAATGCAGATTTCTCTCCGCAAATTCCTTGTCCATAATAAAGAACTTCGTAAGGATATTTGGAATAATTTATCTCTCCGCCAGGAAATAGGATTGTTTTTTCTGTCGATCCGTAAGGAATATTCTGAACAAGGCTTACCGCCATCCTTGCTTGCTGAACTCTATCATTTTCAAGATTTTGTATTTCTACAACAAGTGGCATCAAAAGTTCTCTTTGTTTTTCATCATTTATTGTTTTAAGCTTAAAATCTGCTCTTGAAGGTTTTTTATCTTCCTTATATTCAATAGATCTAGAAACTCTAGAAAGATGGTCAGCCATTTCACCATAAACAGTAAAGTCCATTTCTCCTACATTTCCGTTTAAGATGTATTTCAAATTTCTGGATTCAGGATAAGATTGATACTTTGTAAAGCATTTTCCTCCCAAATCCTGAGATAAATTACTACAGCCACAAGAAGAAACTTTTTCTACCAAAACACCCAGTTCACAGAAATATGGCTTAGTCAAGGAACAGGAATCATAAAAAGTTCCGTCCCCGCATGTAATTATTTTCTCAGCGTCCTCAATCAATATTATTTGCATAAGACCATTTAGCAACAAAAAAGCCGAGATAAAAGCAATAATTATAACTGCAGGAATAAAGACAAATTTAACCGAAGTCCTCTCGCCAAATATTTTTTTCAATTTTTACCTTTTTTCCTGAGGGAATACTGCAAATTTTATTCTAAGTATATTCCAGGCTTTCCTGGTTTAGCTTTCTTAGACTTTTTTTCAGGATCATATTTGTTCTTATCAGAAACGGAAAAAACTTTAACGCTTAGGGCTGTTTTTTTTTCAAGTGCTTTTATGTTTTTTTCATAGATATCTAATTCTTTCGGCAATACATACAAATATAGTTTGCTTGGACTGCGACCTTTTTCACCAATTATTTTTACTATATTATTCACATCACCAACTGTCTCTTCAATGGTTTTCTCTTCCTTATCAAATTCTTCATTAATTTTGCCTTCATCAACTATAGGCCATTTTTCAAGGCTTATAAAATTCCCATTTCCAATTTTACTCCAAAGTTCCTCCGCAATATGGGGGCAGAAAGGATGTAAAATCTTCAGAAATTTTTCCAATGATTCTTTATTGGTTTTCTCAGGAAAAGAAGAAAATAATTCTCTAATTTTTATTACAGCAAGGTTATACTGAAAAGTTTCTATATAATGAGAAACTTCCTTTACAGTTTTGTTTACCTTATGTTCCGTTTTTTCATCTGGCTTTCCAAATTCAATATTTTTGAAGTAGTCCATAACTCTATTAACAAATCTGAAGCTTCCTTCTATTCCATTTTCACTCCATTGTATGTCTTTATCAGGAGAGGCTATAGAAACCAAAAAAAGCCTTGCTGCATCTATTCCGAATTTTGAAGAGACTTCTTCTGGGAGGACAACATTTCCTTTTGATTTAGACATTACAAATCCATCTTCTCCATGGAGCATCCCCTGATTAAACAATCTTGTAAAAGGCTCATCAAACTTCAAAAATCCCAAATCACGAAGCGCTTTTGTGAAGAATCTTGCATAAAGCAAGTGCATACAAGCATGTTCTGCTCCTCCAATATACTGATCAACAGGCATCCAATCGCTAACTTTCTTTTTATCAAAAGGTTCTTTGGTATTTTTGCTATCTATGTACCTTAAATAATACCATGAAGAATCAAAGAAAGTGTCCATAGTGTCTGTTTCTCTTCTTGCTTTCTTGCCGCATTTTGGGCATTTTACATCGACAAAGCTTTTACTTGTTTCAAGGGGATTCCCTTTTCCAAATTTAACTTTCTCAGGAAGTAAAATGGGAAGTTCTTTTTCAGAAACAGGAACAATACCACAAGACTCGCAATAGACAACAGGAATAGGCGTTCCCCAATACCTTTGTCTAGAAACAAGCCAATCCCTCATTTTATATTGGGTTTTTTTTCTTCCGAGTTTCTTAAATTCCAAAGCTTTTGTAATATGTGCTTTTGCTTCTTCTGTAATCAACCCACTGAATTCTTTTGAATTAATCAACACTCCTGCATCGTTTATAACTAATTTTATTGGAAGCTTATACTTTTTTGCAAATTCCAAATCTCTCTCGTCATGAGCGGGAACAGCCATTACCATTCCAGATCCATAATCAGCAACAACAAAATTACCTGCCCATATAGGAATTTTTTCATTTGTTAAAGGATGCAACGCATATGATCCAGTGAAAACTCCTTCTTTTTCAAAATGTTCAGAATCCTCCTCTTTAGTCGTTTTTACTTTTTTAAGAAATTTCTCAATTTCCTTTTTTTGGGGTTCTGTAACAACCTTCATTAAATTAGGATGCTGAATAGAAACTACCATAAAAGTTACTCCATAAAGAGTATCTGGCCTTGTTGTAAAAATCGGCCAACGCTTCCCATCTATTTCAAAATCAATTTCTGTGCCATCACTGCGACCAATCCAGTTCTTCTGCATGATTTTTATTCTAGAGGGCCAATCCAGTTTTTCAACATCTCTTAATAGCTCTTCTGAATACTTTGTCGTCTTTATGAACCACTGTTCAAGCTGCTTTATTTCAACTTCTGTATCTTCATGTCTCCAGCATCTTCCCTGATGAACTTGTTCATTTGCAAGAACCGTATCGCATTTAGGGCACCAATTGACAGAAGATTTTTTCCTGTATACCAAACCGCGTTCAAAAAGTTTCAAAAATAAGAATTGATTCCATTTGTAATACTCAGGAGTATGCGTCATAAGAATTCTAGACCAATCATAGCTCAGTCCAAGCTTCTTCTGTTGCTCTATAAAGTTATTTATTGATTTTTCAGTATACTTCTTTGGGTGCACTCCTTCTTTTATTGCTGCGTTTTCAGCAGGTAAACCAAAAGAATCATAACCCATTGGATAAAGAACGTTAAATCCATTCATTCTTTTGTATCTCGCATAAATGTCTCCTACAGTGTAGTTAAAAGCATGTCCCATATGCAATCCTGAACCAGAAGGATAAGGAAACATTTCAAGAACATAGAACTTTTTCTTTTTTGCATCTTCTTTCGTATGAAAAATCTTGGCGCTTTCCCACTTTTTCTGCCATTTTTTCTCAATTTTTTCAAAATCAAATTCCGTTTTTTCCATATTTAAAAAAACATAAGTAGATTTATATTATTTACCATTAAGAATTACCTTCAATAGCTCTGGAAACTCCTCAGTGCCCATGTCTTCTTTTGTAAAATGCCCATGGTTTTTCAACTCAATAATTCTACCGCCAAGAACATCATGAAAAATTCTAGCGCTCTTTTTCCCATCTTCTTCTCCATCGTTAGAAATGAATATAACTATTTCTTTAAAGCGTTTCTTAATTCGATTATTAATCTTAAAATTATATAGCTCATTTTCCTCTTTAGAAAATTCTTTTGATGAAATTTTCCAAGGAGCAACTAAAATAAGTTTTCTAACTCTTCCTTGAGATTCTCCTAACCATCTAACTAAAAAAGCGCATCCAGAACTATGCCCAATCAGGATAGTATTTTCGTCAACATCCAATTTATCAAATTCTCTCTTATAGATATTGTAATCCGGCTTCCACGGGTTAGGCATGTTTGGAGCAAATACTTTGATGTTCTTTTCTTCCAGTTTTTTTTTAATCCACTTCATCCAGTGCCTATTATACTCTTTATCATTTTCATCGTCCGCTGAACCATGAACAATTATGCAGTTCCTTTGTTCCATTTTGACTTTAAAGCTGCTAGCAACTTTTAAATATTATCTTTAATTCTGCTGTTCATGGAAATTTCGGCGTATCTAATGGGAGAAACTGTTTCAAGTAATTCAACGGAGGCTTTCACCCTTTACAAAAAAAGTCATTTTGGAGAGCCAATGGGAGAAAAAGTCCAGTACTCTTTGCATGAAGCTTTATTTCTTGTAGAAAAAGGAAAAATGGAAGTTTTTTATAAGAACAAGAAGATATCACAAAAAGAACTTCTAAGAAAAGCGAGTCTCTCGGACAAAAGAATCGACATAAAGTATCCTGTTTTCAGGGATTTGCGAAATCGGGGTTATGTAGTAAAAACAGCGTTAAAATTCGGAGCAGATTTTAGAGTCTATGAGAAGGGAGCTAGCCCTGGGGAAAAACACGCAAAATGGATAGTTTTTACAGACCATGAGTCAAAAAGATTAACATGGCATGAATTCTCCGCAAAAAACCGTGTTGCTCACAGCACAAAAAAGAATCTTCTTTTAGCTATTCTGGACGATGAAGGCGATGTCAGTTATTACGAAGTTCGTTGGGTCAAACCATAAAAATCTTTATAATCTCTTTGTGTTTATTTCAATCATGCCATTAAAGGACACTACAGATGTAAGAGATAAAATTGTTCTTTCAATAAAAGAAAAAGGCCCGACTATTCCCGTTTTTATTGCTAAAGAGATTGGGCTGAGCATACTTTTCACCTCTGCCTTCCTCTCAGAGCTTCTTTCCGAAAAAAGACTGAAAATGAGCTATATGAGAATTGGAAGTTCTCCGCTATATTTTGTAGAGGGTCAGGAGCCGATGCTTGAAAAATTTTCTCACCATTTGAAAAGCAAAGAGAAAGAAGCATTTACAATATTAAAGGAAAAAAAGTTCATGAAAGATGCTGAACAAGAACCCGCAATAAGAGTTGCTTTGAGAGAAATAAAGGATTTTGCTGTTCCTTTTAGAAGAAATGAGGAAATAATCTGGAGATTTTTCACAATTCCGGAGTTGGAATTCGCTAATGAAGAAAAGCCTGTAGCTCCGTCTGTGGAAGTAACTTTATCTGTAGAAGAAGTAAAGGAAGAAGCTAAGACTCTAATTATAACTGAGCAGATTAAAGATATCAAAAAAGCCAAGGAAAAGAAAAAACCAAAGATAAAAACAAAAATCTCAAATAAAAAAATTTCTTCAAGAACAAAGTATGATGAAAAATTTCTGGAAAAAGTAAAAGAATTTCTGTCAAAAAATTCAATTGAAATAGTAAACATTGAAGGATTAAAAAAAGACGAGCTTTTACTGAGGATAAAAGTGAATGGCAATGAACAACTACTTGCGGCTTACAAAAAAAAGAAAATTTCTGAAAATGAGATAATAAAAACCGCCAAAAAGGCATCTCAAATGGGTTTAAAATATTCTATTCTTGCTATGGGAGAGCTGCCAAAGAAAATTTCTGATTTAATTGAAGCATTACAAAACATTAATGATATCAAAAAAGTTGAATGAGACATAAAGAAAACTTTAAAAACAAGAAAATAAACAGATTAAAAGACTAGAATCAAAGACTCTGTCAATTTAAATTTAATAAAAACTTCAATGGGAAAAATAAAATCAAAGCAGGTAAAGAGATCTGCTCATGAGCTCGTGAAAAAAGGGGTTGTATTCAGTAGCAGTTTTGAAGATAACAAAAAAGTCCTTGGAATGACCATGCCAAGTAAAAAAATAAGAAATCAAATGGCTGGCTATTTGGCAAAAATGAAGAAAAGAGAGATTGATAAAATAGCCTAGAAAAGGCGTAAACAGAAGCTATTCTGCCCTTTCAAGGAGTCTATTTATCTTCCTTTCTATCCTATCCACATTTTTCTTAATGCCTATAAGCTCTTTAAGTTTTTTCCTATTCTCAATAAAAGATATAATATCAAAAATTATAACCAGTAAAATAACAATTCCAAGAGCCTGTAGCCACAGCCCAATTTGACCAACTTCACTTACTACTTCATCAATCAATACCATATTCCAATAAAAAATACCAGTCTTATTAATCTTTTTAAACTCCCGCACTCTTTTAATTTTGTCTCTGTAGCTCAGCGGTAGAGCGCGGCTCTCATGGATTTGAACTTGTTCGAATAGACTAATTCGTTGAGAAAGGCCGAGGTCGGGAGGTCAGCACTCCCCAGAGACATTTCAAATGAAATGAGAAATGTATCGTTGAGAGAAATTTGTTAAAATTTATCGGCAGAGACATTTTAAACAAGGCAAAAATCACAATAATGCTTTTTAAGCTTCTTTGAATCGATTATTTATGATTGGTTATTTAGAAAAAAACAGGGGGTTTTCTATCTTTTTCACGATTCTGATAGCAACAGAAATTTTTGTTGTTTCATCAATTCCAGGAGGCGACGCAAGCATCGGCCTATTCGATCTTTCTTCAGTTTATCATCTTCTTGTCTTTTTTCTCTTTGCTTTTTTCCTTATTCTGTCAATAACAAAAAATAAAAAAATAAACATAAAGTATATCTTCTTAGCAATGCTCTTTTCTATAGTATATGCGATTTTAGATGAAGTCCATCAGCTTTTCGTGCCTTCAAGATTTCCATCAATAGCAGATATCTTAGTAGACATGACGGGAATTTTTTTGTCAACAATAACCTATTTGGGTTACAAAAGAAGCCAATAACTAAGACTCTCAATCTGACATGGGTTAAAATGCGGCTTACGCACAAACCCCTCTTTTAAAACTGAATTAAAAGTTAAAATAAAAAATAAAATTTTTATGAACCTATCTTCTTTTCTTTTTTTTAGCCATTTTTTTGCTCACCCCTATTTTAATTGTATATGCTAAGATATTATTATTTAAAAAGTTTTGTTTTTTTGAAAAATTTTAAGAAAAGAATTTTCTTACCCATCGACGGAGAAACAAGAGCGTCTAAAAATGGTGTCATAAATTTTCAAAATTGGTTTCTTTTTCAATTAATTTTCTTAAAATATCTTTCAAATCAGAAATTTTTACCCGGATTTGTTTTTCCGTATCTCTATTCCTTATAGTAACGTCCTGTTTTTCAAGGCTTTCATAATCAATAGTTATAGCAAATGGCGTTCCGGCAGAAGCAGATCTTAGATATCTTCTCCCAATGCTTCCTGACTCGTCATAATCAACAATAAAATTTCTTTCGAGCATCTCTTTAACTTTTCTGGAAATTTTAATTAACTCTGGCTTTTTCATCAATGGGAAAATAGAAACATCTACGGGTGCAACGTGATAAGGAACTCTAAAAACAGTTTTACCATCTTCTTCCAATTTCTTCTCATAAAAAATGTCTATCAAAGCATAAGTTGGCCTGTCAGTTCCAAATGCGATTTCAAGTATATGCGGAACAAATTTTTCTCCATTCTCCCGTACTGCTTCCATATTAATTCCTGATTCTTTTGAGTGCTGCCTTAAGTCATAATCAGTTCTGTCATGAACGCCGCATAACTCTGTCCACCCATAATTATTAAGATTAACCTCTATATCCCATGCATCGTCAGCATAAAATGCCTTTTCTTCCGGGTGATGCTGCCTCAATCTTATTCTTTCTTTAGGAATTCCAAAATTCAAAAACTGATTGTATGCAAGCCACAAACACCAGGCATAAGCTTTACTTTTTACAAGTCCTGTTTCGAAGGCTTCTCCAACTTTTATTTCAACTCCTACTTTTTCATTTTTTTGATTATGAGA
>Ga0184615_10000193_pt1 | contig 38078 bp, 34 predicted proteins | sample PLM4_65_coex_FD_133134 | JGI IMG/M metagenome (GOLD analysis project Ga0184615, IMG submission 133134) | Groundwater sediment microbial communities from an aquifer in East River, Colorado, USA - PLM4_65_coex | ecosystem: Environmental > Terrestrial > Soil > Riparian zone | place: USA: East...
ACGAACATCTTGAGGCCGAGCGGAAGGATCTTCACCATGCGAAGGAGATTCGGCCAGACCATCGCCACCGGCATCCGGGCTTCGTTCAGCCGCCCTTCGCGCCTGACGATATCCATGAACGCGGTGATGTGAGTCGCCCCGGGATGGTCGGTCAACCCCTCGCGGATGGCCTCGCGCCGCAACCGGATGATCGCCTCCATCGGTTGCACGTCCTTCGGGCACACTTCGACACAGAAGTTGCACCGCACGCAGTCCCAGATGCCGTCCTCCCGGGTCAGTCGTTCGAGCCGCTCGCGCCGTTCGCCCTCGCGCGGGTCGGCCACGAACCGATACGCCTTGGCCAACGCCGCCGGACCGAGAAAACCAGGGGACACATCGAGGCTGTTGCACGCCGACACGCACGCGCCGCAGAGGATGCACGCGTCGACGTTGTAGAACGTCTGGTGGACGTTCTGCGGGATCACCACCTCGCCGACCTCCCCTCTAGCGTGACGGACGAATGCTGCCTCCCGCTTCGGGGTCAACCAGGGCGTGATCGCGTTCACCTTGTTCCAGAACGGATCCATCTCGACCACGAGGTCCTTCACGACCCGCAACTGACGGAGCGGCTTGACCTCGATGCGACCGCTGCGGTCGATTTCATCGGCGATCAACGTCTGACACGCCAAGCGCTCGCGCCCGTTGATCACCATGGGGCAGGAACCGCAGATCGCGCTTCGGCACGACGCGCGAAACGTCAGCGAGCCGTCCAGTTGGTGTTTGATCTGAAACAGCCCGTCCAGGACGGTGTTGCCGCGCCACGCCACGTCGAGCCGATACTCCTCGAGGTGTGGACGGGCGTCGATCTCGGGATTGAACTTTTGGATGGCAAAGGTCGCGCGCATGGATGATGCGAATCAGGATAGCCGAAAATCTAAGAAAAGGAACCGATCCCGATCAAGCTCGCCCTTCCGCCTCCCGGCGTCGCTTGGCGTCATCAAAGCGGCGGCGTTCTTCCTCCGTGACCACGCGCAACGCGGGCACCAGGGTCGGCCGCCCCTTGGCGTCGATCGCCACGTACGTGATCCGGGCGGTGCTGGTGGATTTGCGCGTCCCGGTCGGTGGGTCGTCGGTGTAGACCTCGACCATCACCTCCATCGACGTCCGCCCCACATAGATGAGAAACGCCTTGAGAATGGCGATCTGCCCGAGCCGGATGGGGTGGTGGAAGTCGAGCCGCTCCATCGACGCCGTGACGACGGGCAGGTGGCAGTGACGGTACGCGACGATCGCGCCCACGAGGTCGATCCAGTGCATGACCCGGCCGCCGAGCACGTTGCCCAAGGGATTGGTGTCGTTGGGCAGGACGACCTGGACCATCTCGGACGCGGATTCCGCGGCGGTTCTCTCGGGGCGCGGGGTCGTACGTCTCTGCCGCCTGGTAGCCAAGCTGGTTAGAGTTCGAGCACTTTAGGGAAGCGCGTGAGGTTGACGCCACCATCGGCCGTGACCAAGACCATGTCCTCGATGCGGGCCGCGCCGATGGCGGGATAATAAAGGCCCGGCTCGACCGTCACGACCTCGCCGGCCTGGAGGATGTGGTTCACCCTGCTCACCCGCGGCGCCTCGTGGATGTCGAGTCCCACGCCGTGGCCGGTGCCGTGAAAAAACCCCTGCATGCGCCCGTCCTTGACGCCGGTTTCAAATCCCTTGGCGGTGAATCGCTCGCAGATCCCCTCGTGGATCGTCTTGCCGTCGACCCCGGCGCGGATCTGCGCCACCCCCCACTCCTGGCCCTCGAGCACGGCGTCATACAGCCGCTTCATTCCGTCGCTCGCGCGGCCCCGGACCACCGTCCGGCTCATGTCGGCGAAATACCGGCTTTGGCTCGACTGCGGGAACACGTCGAAGATGATGGGCTGATTGGCGTACAGCGGACCCGAGCCCTGGTTGTGGGGATCGCAGGCGTCGACGCCGCACGCCACGATCGTGTGCTGCGCCACGCAGTCCCGCTCCATCAGTTTGACGTTGATGAGCTGCTTGATCCGCTCGGAGGTGAGCACGGCGCCGCCGTGGTAGAGCATCCCGTCCTTGATCTCGGCGTCCCGGAGCGTCTGCATCGCGGCGGCCACCGCCTCTTCGACCGCGCGCTGCGCCGCCGAGATCGCCTCCACCTCGTCGGGCCGCTTCAACACGCGCGCGGGAAAGAGCGGATCGGGGCGGACGTGAATCGTGTAGCCCAATCCGCGGAAGGCATCGCCGTACTCGATGGGGAAATTCGACGGGACATCGAACGCCTTGATGCCGCGGTCGCTCAGCAATTGGTGCACGACCTGCGCGAGCCGCGGTCGCTCGCCGAGGCGCGCCTTCGCGCGCTCCTCATACGCCGAATAGGACAGAACCGTGTCCACGCGCGCTTGCGCCTTCGCGCGATCCATCTCCAAATCGCTCATCAGCAAGATGGACTCGCCGGCAGCCTCCAGATAGACGAAGGCATCGGGGGCCAAGAAGCGCGTGGCGTAGTAGAGGTTGGAATCGATCTCGCTCGCGGCGATGATGAGGAGCGGATTGGTCGACATGGGCGAGGTCATCCTAGCATACGGCCTGATCGTCGTCTAGACATCACGGCTTCCGCTTGCGCTGACGATCGAGGGGTTCTTGCCTGGAAACGCGCGTTGGCATACAGTGGGAGTCCGAAGCGGATGGTTTCGAAGGGATGCGATCACGGGAGGGCGGACGATGCATGACGCAACAGGACCATCCGTCGAGCAACGGCTCGAACGGTTGGAGCGAGCGAACAGGCGGTGGAAAACCGGAGTCACCCTCGCGGCGGGCGCCCTCGGGGTCGCCCTCATCCTTGGCGCCGCGAACCCGAACGGTCCGAACATCGCGGAGGAACTCCGCGCCAAGCGCGTGGTGGTCGTGGATGAGCACAACACGCCTCGCGCCACCCTCGGTCCGTCCAGTTACGGGGCCCCGAGCCTTCGCTTGTTCGATGAGCACGAAAAGGAATTAGTCACGCTCGAGGTCTTGCCGGGCTCCGTACCGTCCATGACGTTTTCCGACCCTGACGGAAAAGCCGCGATGTGGCTGATCGCGTGGCCCGGCGTCACGACCGGTCTGGCGTTCGGTGACGCGGACGGCAATGCCATCGGGCTGATCGTGGAACGCGACAACATGCGCCTGACCTTCGCGGACAACGCGGGTCAGGCCCGTGCCGCGCTGGGGGTGACGGCCGAAGAGCCCCCGAGCCTGGTCCTCGCGGACAGGGAGGGGACGCCCCGCGCCGAACTTTCGCTGCAGGAGGACGAGGACCCCCAGTTGGTCTTCTCGGACAAGTACGGCAGCGAGCGCGCGCGCGTCGGCTTACAGAGAGGCCGACCGCTCATCGACTTTCTCGACGAAACGGGCAAGACGCTGTGGACCGCGCCGTAGATGACGCATCTTGGTTCACGACCGTCGCCCGGACGACGGCTCTCGTCGCAACCGGAGTCACCCATCACATGACCCAACCGAGGCAAGCGCGTCCTCAGAGCGACCCCGCTCCCTCCTCGGAGGCACTGGCCGCCAGGATGGGCGTGATCGAACGCGTCGCGGTCGAGGCGGCGGGCACGGTCTGGACCATGCGCGACCGCTTCGTGGCCGAAGAGAAACGGCCCGACGACTGGGTCACCGACGCGGACCGGGCGGCCGACCGGATGATCCGGGCGGCGCGGGACCGGCATTTTCCCGAAGACGGCTGGCTTTCTGAAGAGAGCTTGACCGAGTCAGCAGCCGGCGCCTTCACCTGGGTCGTCGACCCGATCGACGGCACGCGCGAGTTTCTGACCGGCAGCCCCGAGCACGCGGTGTCCATCGGCCTCATCTGGCGCGGCCTCGCCGTCGGGGGCGCCGTGGCTCACCCGCCGAGCGGCGTGCTGATGGCGGGATCGCTGGGCACGGGCTGCCGTCCCGCCGACACCAGACGCCTGCCAGGCGGACGCGAGGAACGACCCGGCTTACGGATCTTGGTGAGTCGAACCGACATCGGCCACGACCGGTTTGCGGGCTGGCCCGGCGAACTGCCGCTGACCCCCGTCGGGAGCATCGCGTACAAACTGGCGCTGGTGGCGTACGGCGAGGGCGATGCGGTGGTCAGCATCACGGGCAAGCATCCCTGGGACGTGATCGGCGGGTTCGGCGTGCTCTACGCCGCGGGCATTGAGCCGCGCTTCATCGACGGCCACGACCACGCGCTGCCCTCGACCAACGAGCGCGTGCCCCCCTTCGTCGTGGCGCGCGACCCTTCGCTGGCCAACGACCTCCTCGCGGCGGCCCGCCGGCTACGGCGTTAGCGCCCGCGGGACCGCCGATCAGTAGCTTTGCCCAACCGTGAGGGAAACGAGCCACGTCTTTGGAACGGCGCTCTGTTCTTTGAAGTCGCCATTGTCCCAGGTCGCAAAGTACGACACGGACGGGGTGATCGACACGGAGCGGATGGAGCGGCTGTAATTGGCGGTGAACTCCAGCGACGGGATACCGCTCACCTCATAATAGTTCCGCTGGTAGAACAGATTGGAGCCGGCCCCGAACGTCCCCACCGATGTCTCCACATCGCGGTGGAGCCCCAGCGCGAAATAGGCGCCCTCCCCCGCATCGAAGTCATAGTGAGAGCTCAGAGACAGATCCAAGAAGGTCGCGTACGAGAGATCGAGGTATACCTCCTGCGACGGCTCCCAATCCCTGTTCGGATACCGATAGCGGGCGTACCCCGGGGTCACGGACAGATCTCCCAGCTCCACCCCATAGGCAAAGAGCAGGTCGAACTCGTTGACCTGTCGTTCATCCAAATCGACATTAAACCACGAGGTCAACGAAAACCCGCGATATTCGAGACTCAACTCCGGCTGGGCGACGGGATTGCCGTCGCTGTAATCGATGCCCTGGAAGAGGTATTTCGAGGCGACCGCCATCTCCCAACTGAAGGTGACCGGACCGTGCTCGGATTCCCCGGCTGCGGAGGTCCCGTGGACAAGGCACACACCGAGGCACACCACGATCGACAGGCGTTTCATCATCAGCCAGGCCCCCCTTCGAGTCCGACGGTTGTCCAACGGCATCGGCTTCACTGACGTATTACGAGCGATCCGTATGTCCTCGTCGATGACGATAGCATGCGGCGGGAAGTTGTCGAGGCGAACAAGGGGGACGGGGTCCCATCGTGGCAAGAGCGATTTCGTTCGTGATACAGTGCACGATACGATCGGAGGATCCGCCGTGATCACGGCGGCGGACATCGTTGAGACCTTCTCAGGAGCGTGCGATGAACGTCAAAGACCTCATGCGAACGTCCGTCGTGACGGTCGCCCCCGATGACACCAGCGACAAAGTCTTCTCCCTGCTGACCCTCAAGAACATCCGCCACCTCCCGGTGCTCGAAAACGGGAAGCTGGTGGGGATCGTCTCGGACCGCGACCTCAAGCGGGTGATGGGCGCGCGCCAAGGTTGGAAATTGGCGCTCAAGGCCGGCCAGCTCGTGCTCACCGTCAGCACCCGCAAGGTGAGCACATTCATGCGCCGCGCGCCCGTCACGGTCGTGCCGGAGGTCGATGCGGCCGACGCCGCGTCGATCATGGTCAAGAAGAAGATCGGGGCCCTTCCAGTGATGAAACAGGGCAAACTCGTCGGGATCGTGACGGAGACGGACCTGCTCCGGGCCTACGTCCGGCTGGCGAAACAAATCGGCGGGCGAAACCGCTAATTCTACCGATCAGGCGGATCGTTGTTGCTCCTTGCTTCGACCGATATCCGTGGCATGCCGATGCGTTGAAAGCTCTTCAGGCCCCAAAAGAGGAAAATCCAACCCAGGCCACTTGGTCTCTCCGTCGGGCGCATCATGCCGGATACGTTGGCGGAGGGCTGACAAGCGATGACCGACCCAGCATAAATCGATGAGCAGAAAATAAATCTGCCCCGTTTTCCGTATCCCCTGCCCCTCGCAGTCTCACATGGAGTAAACCAGTAGGGGCTTGACGTCGTTCCCACGATTGGTCCAGAATACGGCATCGTTCCGCCGTTTTGCTGGCCCTCCTTCACACCGCTCAGCGGGAGATCCTTGATGATGCCTACACGATTCTGGGTGATGGTGATGCTCGTAGCCTCCGTGCTCGCGACCGCTGCGGGGTGCGGAAGCGGCGGCGGCTCATCAAGCGGAGGCGGCTCACCAACTCCCCCGCGAGGTGTTCTGAATGCCGCAGTCGCCCAACAATCCGGAACCATGATCCAAAACTCGCTTGCGGAGATCGCGAGGGTCGCGCGGGGAGCCCTCGTGCTGCAAGGACTCGTGAGGCCCGATGCCTATCCGTCCAGCACGCTCCAACCAGGAACTCGGCAAGCCGTGGGAGCGGTCGGATCCACGGCATGTCCCACGATCACGTCGGTTCGATCGGACACTGAAGTGACCCTCACCTTCGAGTACGGGACCGCGCCCGGTTGCGTGGACTCGTTCGATGGGATCCGGCGCAGCGGCACGCTCACCGTGTCCGTGACAGAGATCGTGTATAACCCCCGGACCTTCATCGCGTTTTCTGGAAACGTCAGCGTGTCGTTTGTGGATTTTCGGTTGGGAGACGCGGCGATTTCCGGAACGGGCACCATCGACATTGTGTCCTCGACCCTGGAAAGCTGGAACCTGGACTTGACCCGCTCCGGGCCGACAGGCCCCCAGCACTTGAGCTTCCAGGGCGTGGTCACTGCGGAGTTGGAAACCGACGTCGAGACGATCAATGGAGCCGGTCTCTGGACGAGCGGGGACATCGCGCTTCGAGTCACCGTCTCGGACCTCCAATACGACTTCTTCAACGGCCAAACGTCCTTAGTCTGCGACGAGCCGATCGGCGGAAGCTTGACCGTCGCCTCGACCAACTCAGCCACGATGAGCTTCGGCTACCCCCTGCCCGGGTGTGGATTCGCGGATCTGACGCTCGGGCCGATATCCCCGTCTCGCGTGTCGCTTGACGAGACCGTGCACGCCGACGACGTCGTCGACCTCGTGCTTGGTGTCGTCTCGACGCCAGTACCAGCACTGGTCGGCGGACACCTCGCGTATACGTTGACGGTGTTCAATGCCGGAGCCGACGCGACCGACGCGACGCTGACCGACGTGCTCCCCATGAACGTGCAATGGGTCTCGTCAACCGCCAGCCAAGGCGCGTGCACCGGCTCCCTCACCGTGACCTGCCGCCTGGGAAATCTTCCCCGCCTCGCCCACGCGGTCGTCAACATCGTGGGTGTGCCCACCCAGATTGGGGTCATCGAAAACGTGGCGAGTGTGGCAGGCGGCGTGGAGGGAAACCTCGCTGACAACACCTTCGTCGTCCGCACGCTGGTGGTCGGACAAGAGCCCGAACCGTCGGGCGTTGATCTGATCTTGGACGTCACGGTCGATCCGGCTTCAGCGACCGTGGGGCAGAATCTGACCTACACCCTCACCGTCTCGAACCAGGGGCAGAACACCGCGACTGGCGTGGTCGTGATGGACTCGATGTTCTACGGGGCGCAATGGGTCTCCTCGACCGCCAGCCAAGGCTCGTGCACGGGCAACGCCCCGGTGACGTGCAGCCTCGGAAGCCTCGATGCCGGAGCACACGCCACGATCACGATCGTGCTCACGACGGCCTACGGGGGGACGCTGTCCAACTCGGCCAGCGTGAGCAGCGCCGTGCAAGACGACGCCCCCCAGAACAACACGGTGACCACGAACACCCAGGTGCTCACGCCGGTACAAACTCCCGCGCGGATCGAGATCACTCCCGCCTCGGCCTTTGCCCTGGGGACGGGCAACACGAGGCAATTCTCAGCGCTCGCGTACTCCAATGACTCGACGTACCCCCAGTATTACCCCGCCGTCACCTGGACCTCGAGCGATGAGGCCGTCATCCAAATCAATTCGATCGGGTTCGCCACGGCCCTGGCCGTGGGCACCTCCACGATCACGGCCTCGGCCGGCGGGGTGACGAGTAACGCCGTCACCGTCACCGTGGAAGAAGTCCGGACGATCGACTTGCCGACCAACGATCTGGTGTACGACCCGCGCACCCAGAGGATCTACGCGTCGGTCCCGAGCCGAGCCGGCGAGCGGGGCAATACCGTGACCGCGATCGACCCGGTGACGGGCGCCATCGAGTGGTCCGAGTTTGTCGGCAGCGAACCCGGCAAGCTCGCCCTCTCGGACGACGGCCGGTGGCTCTATGTCGCGCTCGACGGCGCCACCGGGATTCAGCGCTTCGACGTTCCGAACCGCGCGCTGGATATCCAGTTTTCGCTGGGAAGGGATCAGAACTACGGGGCATACAGCGTTGGCGATATGGAAGTTCTTCCAGGCCAGGCGGGTTCGGTCGCGGTCTTACGAAGGTTCTCGCCTTATAGCAGTTCAGCGGGCGTCGCCGTCTATGACGACGGCGTCCAGCGCCCGACGACGACGGCGTTGTTTTCCTCAATCAACACGATCGCCTTTTCCAACGTGGCCGCGACCCTGTATGCCTTCGGGAGTTACACGCTCCAGACCCTGACGCTTGACAGCTCCGGGGTGAGCGTTTCCGCAACCACGAGCAATTTGATCTCGTCCTTCGACAACGACATGAGATTCGCGGGCGGTCGTCTCTACTTTTCCTCGGGCCAGGTGGTTAACCCAGCCATACCAGAGGTGGTTGGCACGTTCATCCTCACCGATTCCAACTTCTACCTCTCCGCGGTCGCGGTCGAGCCAGATTCGAGTGCCGGCCGAACGTACTTCCTCCTGAACGGAAACGCGACCCACGTGATCAAGGCCTTCGACCAGCAGACATTCCGGCCGCTCGGCACGCTCGAACTCCAGAGCGCGACGCAGACACCGTTCGCCAGCCCGACCGGGCCGCTTCGGCGGTGGGGGACCAACGGGCTCGCGTTCCGCACCAACAGCGATCAGGTCATGCTCGTCCGGACAGCGCTCGTCCCGTAGCACCGGCACCGGCCTTCCTTATCCGGAGACCTCACACGTCTAGAGGGGTCAGCCCTTGACTTGTGACAACCTCATGCTCAGGCCAGATACGGCTGAAAGCCGTCGAAGCGCGGCGGCCTGTCACCTGTCAGGGGCTGACCCCAATGACATGTTTCACTTCGTCATTTAGCGTGCCGTTGGGCGAAAATTATCAATGCGATTCCACCAAGAATTGCGGCGGAGGTGATCAACAGACGTGTCGTAAGGTGTTCACCAAGGAAAACTATGCCGCCGACGGCCGCGATCACAGGCACACTGAGTTGCACTGTGGCCGCACTGGTCGTCCTCAACCCGTTCAAGGCCGTGTACCAAATGGCATATCCAAGCCCCGAAGCCAGTGCCCCCGACGATATCGCGTACCAAAAACCCAAGCTATCGAGCGAAGCCCAAGGAAGCATGGCTAGGCTGAGCGCCCCCGCAAAAGGCACAGCCCGCAGGAAATTCCCCGCGGTAATGCGAGTGGCATCGCCAGAGCTTGCGCCGCGCAAGGAATAGACACCCCAGGCAACCCCAGCGCCGAGCATCAATACAGAACCCTGCAGTGGTGGGGTCGAGAGCCCCGGCAGCAAAAGGCCGATGAGACCGCCGAATGCGAATATGAAACCAGCAACCTGCTGCTTTCGAAGAACCTCTCCAGCCCAAAGCCCGTAGCCAATCATCGTGACCTGTACTGCGCCAAAAAGCAGCAATGCACCCGTCCCGGCCGGCAGACTGACATAGGCGAACGAAAAGCCGCCCGCATACAAAAAGAGGGCGAGCGCGGAGAACCAACTGCCCGACGCGCTGTGCGTGCCGCCACGCATTCGTACGATCAACCAAAGAATAAGAGCGCCAGAGATGATTCGAATTGAAGTGAAGCTGGCTGCGTCAATGCTGGTGTCTTTCAGCGCCAACCGGCAGAGCAAGGAATTTCCCGCGAAAGCGGTCATGGCGAGCAGCGTGAGGACAAACACCCGCGTACGTGACATCAAATAACTCCCAATGAGCTGAGCCTGCCGGCCGGCAAAGAGCCCTCATCTTTCGGATAGATCAATCTGCTATTGGGATGACAGCACCCAACATATACTAGACGTCCGAAAAGGACGTCTTTTCTTACGACACGGCCTCAGATAGACGTGTTTAAAGGCGTCTGCTCTGCCCCCCAGGAAAGCCGGACCTGTTCTTTTGATTTGCTCGCCGACATAGCGGCGATGAGCCTTCATTGGCCAACCTCCATAACAACCGGGGAGGATGACTGACAACTCTTGGCGCCTTACGGAATCTGCAGGATCGCGGCCTTGGTGTAGTCGATCAGGGGGGCGGGGAAGAGGCCGATGAGGAGGACGGCCAGGGTGGTGACGACCAGCGCGACGGAGGTGGCGGGCGAGGTGGCGAGGTCGAAGTCGCCGCTGGGTTCGCGCATGTACATCACCATCACCACGCGCAGGTAATAGTAGGCGGAGACGGCGGAGAGCAGGACGCCGACCACCGCCAGCCAGACCATCCCCGCCTCGATGGCTCCCATGAAGAGGTAGAACTTCGCCACGAAGCCGGCGGTGGGCGGGATGCCGGCGAGGGAGAACATGAAGATGAGCATGATCACCGCGGCCACCGGGTTCTTTTTCGCGAGGCCGGTGAAATCGTTGATCTCCTCCCCGCGCATACCGCCCTTGCGGAGCAGGATCACGACGCCGAAGGCGCCGAGGTTCATCACCGCATAGATCATCAGATACAGCATCAGGCTCATCGTGCCCAGACTGCCGCCGACGATGATCCCGATCAGCGCATAGCCGGCGTGGGCGATCGAGGAGTAGGCCAGCATGCGCTTGATGTTGGTCTGGACGATCGCCACCACGTTGCCCAGGATCATCGTCGCGACCGCGACCGTGATCAAGATCGGCTGCCAGTGGGCTTTCATCCCGCCCAGGGCCTCGGCGAAGACGCGCAGGAAGACCGCGAAGCTCGCGGCCTTCGGGGCCACCGACATGAAGGCCGTCACCGGCGTGGGCGAGCCCTCGTAGACGTCGGGCGTCCACATGTGGAACGGCACGGCCGCGACCTTGAACCCGAACCCGACCACCAAGAATCCCACGCTCACGAGGAGACCGGGGTTGTCGAGGGGGTTCGCGGCGAAGAAGGTGCCGAGGTCCTTGAGATTCGTCGTGCCCGCGATGCCGTAGAGGATCGAGATCCCGTAGAGCAAAATGGCGGAGGAGAACGACCCGAGGATCAGGTACTTCGCGGAGGCTTCGACCGACCGGCTCTCGGAGCGATTAAATCCCGCCATCGTGTACAGCGAAATCGAGAGCAGCTCCAACCCGAGGTAGACCATGATCAGGTCGCCCGCCGACACCATGAACATCATGCCCGCGGTGGAGAGCAGGATGAAGGCGTAGTACTCGCCAAGGTGGATCTTCTCGACCTCCAGGTACAACATCGAAAGCAGGATCGTCAGCGCGCCGGACAGATAGATCAGCATCTTGAAGTACGTCGCGTAGGGGTCGAGCGTAAACATCCCGAAAAAGACGTCGGCCTCGACGTCCGCCAGCTTCCAACTGCCGTAGCACGCCACGATGAGGATGCCGATCGCGAAGTAGCCGAGCTTGTCCTTCTGGTCCTTGGGGATCGCGAGATCGAACATCAGGAGCGCGCAGGCGCCGATCGTGAGGACGATCTCAGGCGCGATGGCGACGACTTGGACCCAGGAAAAGTTCATAATGCCTCGATTAGGTAGTAGTCTATCCCGTCTTCTAGCATGGGAGCCTGTTCAGGAACGGTCAGATGCAAGGCGGAGTGAGGAATCCCCCCGGAGCGTACTGGGTCGTACGTGAGGAGGGATTCCGAAGCGACAACACCGCAGATGACCATTCATGGACAGGCTCCTTACGACACAAAGACCGACCGCACAAAACCCCATATCTCCGACCACGACAGCGCCGCCACCGCGCCGCCGTTGCCCTGGGTCTGCTCGATCAGGTGATCCACCGTGACATGCAACACGTCGAGCAGCGGGCCGGGGTAGACGCCGATCCAGAACACCGCGATCACCAGGGGGACGACGGTCGCGAGTTCCCTGAAATCCAGATCGGGGTGGCGGCTGTTCTTGGGGTTGGCCTCCCCGAACGCCACCCGCTGCACCATCCACAACATATAGACCGCGGCGAGGATGACGCCGAGGGACGCGACCACGGCGTACGCCGGCCGCGCGATGAACGCGCCCAGCAAGACCAGGAATTCGCCCACGAAGCTGTTGGTCCCTGGCAACCCCAGCGACGACAGCGAGAAAATCACCAGCATCGCGGCAAAGATCGGCATGGTCTTGGCCAGTCCCCCGTAATCCGCGATCTGACGGCTGTGCGTGCGGTCATAGAGGAATCCGACGCAGAGGAACAACGCGCCGGTGGTGATCCCGTGGTTGATCATCTGGAGCATCGCGCCTTCGATCCCCTGGACCGTGAAGACGAACACCCCGAGCGTGACGAACCCCATGTGGCTGACGCTCGAATACGCGATGAGTTTTTTGAGGTCCGTCTGCGCCAACGCCATGTACGCGCCGTAAATGATCGCGACGACCGACAGAATCAGGATCAGGGGCGTGAACAGCGCCGAGGCCTCGGGGAGCATCGGGAGGCAGAACCGCAGAAACCCGTAGCCCCCCATCTTCAGGAGGACGCTCGCCAGGATCACGCTGCCCGCGGTGGGCGCCTCCACGTGCGCGTCCGGCAGCCAGGTGTGGAACGGGAACATCGGCACCTTGACCGCGAACGCCAAGAAGAACGCCAAGAAGATCCAGAATTGAAACGCCGCGGGGTAGGGCTGGCCCATGAGGTCGGGGATCGAGAACGTGTGGCCGCCCGCGACGTACAGCGCGATCATCGCGACCAGGAGCAGCAGCGAGCCCACCAGGGTATAGAGGAAGAACTTGATCGCGGCGTAGATGCGGTTCGGCCCGCCCCAGACCCCGATGATCAGGTACATCGGGATCAGCATCGCTTCCCAGAAGACGTAGAAGAGGACGAAGTCCAACGCGACGAAGACCCCCAGCATCGCGGTCTCCATCAGCAGGACCGCCATCATGAACTCTTTGACCCGCTTGTCGATCGCGTGCCAGGAACAGAGCACGACGATCGGCGACAGGCACGTCGTCAAGAGCACGAGCAGCAGGCTGATGCCGTCCACCCCGACGGCGTAGTGGATGTTGAACGTCGGGATCCACTCGTACTCCTCGATGAATTGAAACGCGTGGGTCCCGCGGTCGAAGCCGGCCCACAACGGGAGCGAGGCCGCCAGCGTGGCGAGCGTCGTCCCGAGCGCCAGCCACCGCGCGGCATCGGCGCTCCGCAGGGCCAAGGCCGCCAGCGCGCCGGCGAGCGGCAGGAAGACCACGAGCGACAGCAGGGGAGCGCCCGCCTCAGTCATGCGCCACGCCTCTCAGAGTCTGTGAAGAAATCCCCTCCCGTCGCTGGGAGCCCGACCCGCTTCGCATCGCGGCGTTGCTCCTCCTCAGCGTAGCGCTCTGGCTACGCCTCGTTGTCGCGCCTTGCGCTGCTCGCGTCTCGGTCCCCCAGCTCGGTCCAGGGATTTCCTCACAGACTCTCGCTCGAACCGATGAAGTGCCGCCGATGGTCATAATCCCCCACTCATCCCAGCAGGTACAGGCCGACCATCAGGACCGCGCCCAGCGCCATGAAGAGCGCGTAGTGTTGGAGTTGCCCGGTCTGCATCACGCGCAAGAGCGTCCCCCACGCCTGGGTGACCCGCCCCACGCCGTTCACCGCCCCGTCGATGATGAAGACGTCGACGCCGCGCCAGAGCCCGTGGGCCAGCGCCACGGTCGGCCGGACAATGATCGCGTCGTACAACTCATCCACGTACCACTTGTTGAACGAGAGCCGATACAGACCCGCCGCCGCTGCCGCGACGCGCGCGGGCAACGCCGGCGCGCGGACGTAGAACACGTACGCCAAGCCGATCCCGCCCGCCGCCACGAGCACCGAGACCGCCATCAAGAGATATTCCATCGCGTGGTCCGCGGCGTGACCGGCCGCCTCGTGCGCCGCAAGCACCGGCGCCAGGAACGGATCGATCGCGTTCAGGCCTTCAGCCGGAATCCCGACCCAGCCCGCCGTCAGCGACAAGATCGCCAGAGCCACGAGCGGAACGGTGATGACCGCGGGGGATTCGTGCAGGTGGCGCGCGGCCTCTTTGGACACGCGCGAACGGCCGTGGAACACGGAGAAGACCAGGCGAAAAATATAAAACGCCGTCAAGAACGCCGTGGCGAGTCCGATGGCCCAGAACAACACGCCGGTGCCGCCCGCCGAGAACGCCTCCCAGAGGATTTCGTCCTTGGAGAAAAATCCCGCGAACGGCGGGATCCCGGCCAGGGCGATCGCGCCCGCGAGGAACGTCCAGTACGTGATCGGCATGGCGGATTTGAGCCCGCCCATCCGGCGAAGATCTTGTTCCCCCGAGAGCGCGTGGATCACGCTGCCACAGCCCAGGAAGAGCAGCGCCTTGAACGCGCCGTGGGTGAGCAGGTGAAAGATCCCGGCGGTGTAGGCGCCCAGGCCGCACGCCATCATCATGTAGCCGAGCTGGCTGACGGTGGAGTACGCGACGATCCGCTTGATGTCGTTCTGCGTGAGCGCGATCGTGGCGGCAAAGATCGCGGTCGCGGCCCCGGTCCACGCCACGACGTCCATCGCGACCGGGGAGAGATTGAAGAGCGGGTTGAGCCGCGCGACCAGGAACACGCCCGCGGTGACCATCGTAGCCGCGTGGATCAGGGCGGAGATCGGGGTCGGGCCCTCCATCGCGTCGGGCAGCCAGGTGTGCAGGGGGAGCTGGGCCGACTTGCCCACCGCGCCCACGAAGAGCAGGAGCGCGATGAGCGTGATCACATCGACCGACCACTCGCCCCCCGCCCACGCCAGCAGGTTGATCGTCTGCCCCACATGCTCGGGCGCGGCGGAAAACGCCGTCTGGTAATCCAGCGATCCGAACGTCACGAACGCGAGCAAAATGCCCAACCCGAACCCGAAGTCGCCCACGCGGTTGACCACGAACGCCTTGGTCGCGGCGTCGCACGCCGCTTTGCGCTCGTACCAGTGCGCGATCAAGAGATACGAACACAGACCGACCGCCTCCCAGAAGACGTAGAGCTGGAGGAAGTTGTCGGCCATGACCAGCATGAGCATGGAGAACGTAAATAGCGCGATGTACGCGAAGAACCGCGCGTACCCCTTGTCGCCGTGCAGGTATCCGACGGTGTAGAGGTGGACCAACGCGCTCACCGTGGTGACGAGCAGCAGCATCACGGCGGTGAGCTGGTCGACGTAGAGCGAGAGGTTCACGTTGAGCGAACCGGACCCGATCCAATGGTAAAGGGTGACCTGGATCGGGGCGCCACCACCGGCCACCTCCAGAAACGCGGCGATCGACAAGAGCCACGAGAGGCCCACGGCGGGAACGGCGACCCAGTGGGCGCGGTGTCCGATCCACCGGCCGAACAAGCCGGTGATCAAAAACGCGAGAAACGGGAGAATCGGGATCAGGACGATGGAGAACATCAGCGGAACCCCGTCACCATTTCATCAAGCTGATGTCCTCGACGTTGATCGTCGAGCGGTTGCGGTAGAGGGCGATGATGATCGCCAGGCCGATGGCCACCTCGGCGGCCGCCACCGTCATCACGAAGAACACAAAGACCTGCCCGGTGACGTCCTGCAGGTAGTGCGAGAACGCCACGAAGTTGATGTTGGCGGCGTTGAGCATCAGCTCGATCGAGAGGAGAATGATGATGATGTTCTTCCGGATCAGAACGCCCACGATGCCGATCCCGAACAGGACCGCCCCGAGGGTCAGGTAGTACGAGAGCGGCACCATCAGCGCGGCACCACGCGCTTGGCGAGGATGATCGCCCCGATCATCGCGACCAGCAGGATCAGCGAGGCGACTTCGAAGGGCAAGAGGTACGTGGTGAACAGGGCCATTCCCACCGCTTCGGTGTTGCCGACCGACTGGAGATGCGCCGTCGTGTACGGGCCGATCCCGGCCCGGAACGTCGTGCGGAAGAAGATCAACGCCAACTCGGTCAAAATGACGACCCCCAGAAACGCCCCCAGGAGGTATTGCCGGTGGTAGCGCTCCTCACGCTTGAGGTTTAAGAGCATCACCACGAAGAGATAGAGCACCAGGATCGCCCCCGCGTAGACCAGGATCTGCACCGCGGCGATGAACTCGGCGTTCAGCAAGACGAAGATCCCGGCGACGTGGAAAAACGTCACGAGCAGCGAGATCGCGCTGTAGATCGGGTTGCGCAGGGTCACGACCAACGTGGCCGTGCCCACAATGACGCCTCCGAAGTAAAAAAACAGGAGCGGCGCCATCAGGGCTTTTCGGCCTGCTGGGGGTAGGCTTTGGCTTTCACGGCGGTCAGATACCAATCCCCCTCGATCGAGCCCCGATATTCGGGTTTCTTGCCGCGCTGGGGGAAGTTCCGGTCGCCGATGGCGAGCAACTGCTCCTTGTCCAAGAACAGCGAGCGCTTGTTCTCGGACGACCATTCGTACTCCTTGGTCATGGCCAGGGCGTCGACCGGACAGGCGTCGACGCAGAACCCGCAGAACACGCACCGCGTCACATCGAACGTGTAGGTCTTGGCGAACCGGTGCAGCGGGCGCCCCGGCTCCTCCGCGCCCACCACCTTGATCACGTTGGACGGGCACGCGATCTCGCAGAGCGCGCACCCCACGCACCGCTCGGTCCCGTCGTCGTACTTGAGCAGCGACATGATCCCGCGGTAGCCGTCGGGCAGGATGGGCTTGGTGTGCGGGTACTGCTGGGTGATCGATTTCTCGAACAGGTGCTTGAACGTCAGGCCGAGGCCTTTGACGATCTCGCCGAAGAACACCTTATTTAATGCAGCCGAAAGGGACATGGCAGCTCCCTAGGAATGTGTCCGAATGTCGGTATGGCGGAGCCTGGTCAGGAGTGGCCAGATGCAAGGCGCTCCGGTTGAGAAATCGCCATTGGCATTACCTTGCGCGCGGAGCGTACTGGTTCGTACGTGAGCACGCAAGGCCGACCGACAACGCAGCAGATGGCCACTCATGGACAGGCTCCTAGTTCATCCAGAAGTACGACGCGATCGACGTGATCACGATATTGGCCAAGACCAGCGGGATCATGACCTTCCACCCGAACGTCATCAATTGGTCGTACCGCAGCCGGGGCAACGTCGCCCGGATCCAGAAAAAGCCGAAGAGAAACACGTAGACCTTGAGGAGAAACCAGATGATGCCGGGGACGAAATCGAGGAACGGAAACGGCGCGTGCCAGCCGCCAAGAAAGACGATCGTGGCAATGCACGACACCAGGATCATGTTCGCGTACTCGGCGAGGAAGAAGAAAGCGAATCGCATGCCGCTGTACTCGGTGAAGAACCCCGCCACCAGCTCGCTCTCGGCCTCCGGGAGGTCGAAAGGCAAGCGGTTGGTCTCGGCCACCGCGGCAATGCCATAGAGCACCAACGCCACGATCTGCGGAAAGGGCAGGGCGAACGCATACCAGTGCCAGAACCCGCCCGCCTGGGCCTGAGCGATCTTCACCAGCGACAACGAGCCCGCCATGAGCAGGACGCCGACCAGCGACATCCCGAGCGCGAGTTCGTAGCTGATGACCTGCGCGGCGGACCGCAACCCGCCCAGCAGCGAGTACTTGCTGTTCGACGCCCAGCCGCCGAGCAGAACCCCGTAGGCCCCCACCGACGACAGCGCGAGCACGTAGAGGATCCCGATGTTGAGATCGGTGACGAACGGCCGGAACGTCACGCCGAAGATGGTGAGCGACCCATCGCCCCACGGGATCACCGCAAACCCGATCAGGGCGGGGATCAGCGACAGAATCGGCGCGAGGCTGAAGATGATCTTGTTGGCGCCGCTGGGGATGATGTCTTCCTTCATGAAGAGCTTCAACCCGTCGGCCAGCGGCTGCAAGAGGCCGTGGTATCCCACCTCCATCGGCCCCATGCGATCCTGCATCCACCCCAAGACCTTCCGCTCGAGGTAGGTCAGGTACGCGACGTGGAGCAGGACCGTGACCATCACCACGCCGATCGTCCCCAAGATCACGACCAGTTGCACGATTACATCCATCGAGACTTCTCCCAGCATCGCCGCATCACAGAGAGGGGCACCCCCACCTCACGCTCCGGCCGTTTTGTCGATCGCCACCGCCGTCTCGCGAAAGATCGGCACCTTGGTCGCCGGATCGACCTCGATCGGGACGAGGTCGCGCACCGCCTCGGCGTACTGCTCCGGGAACAAGACCTGCCCGGGCCGCGCCTTGGGACTGATCCGGACCGCCACGCTCGCCGCGCCAAGCGCCGAGCGCACCCGCACCGCGGCCCCGTTGGCGATGCCCAGCTTGATCGCGTCGTCGGGATGCACGAGCAGCTTGCCCTGGTGCGGCACCTTGGCGAGCGCGTCCGACCGCGCGGTCAGCGCCCCCGATCGAAACAACGATTGAACCAGGGTCAAGTGGAACGGATACTCGGACGACGCCGCCCGCGCCGGGCGCGGCGCAAAGCGCCGCTCGACGTCGCGTTCATAGCCGCCCGACACATACTCGACCAACGTTGCGGCGACGACCGCTCCGGGATGGACGTTCGCGCCCTTGGCTATCATCGCAGGAGCCACCCGCCCCGCCTCCAGAAGAATCTCGCGAGCCCCGGCGTAGTCCAGGGGATACCCCATCGAACGCGCGATCTCCGAGAACATGGTCGTGTCGGCCTCCGCCTCGCCGACGAGGTCGAGCGCCTGCTTCCCTTTTTGAACCCGCCCCTCGTGATTCGTCCAGCTCGCCTCTTTCTCCGCGAAGCTCGCGGCCGGGAGGCACACGTGGGCAACCTCGGCCGACGGACCCCGGAACACGTCCTGGCACACCAGAAATTCCAGGTTGGCCAGCGCCTCGCGGACCTTGGCCGACGCCGGGAGGTTCCCGAAGGGGTCTTCCCCGACGAGGTAGAGCGCTTTCAATTTCCCGGACCTCGCCTGTTCCAGCATCTCCATCGCGGTCCAGCCGGTGTCCGATGGCAACTCGTCCTGCCACGCCGCCGCAAGACGCTGACGCGCGGCGCCGTCCGTCGCCAAGGCCAGTCCGGGGAGGTAGTCGGGCGCCACGCCCAGCTCGACCGCTCCCTGTTCGTTGGATTCGTCGCAGAGCGGATTGACGCCGCAGCCCGGCGCGTTCAGCTTGCCGGCGAGGATCGCGAGATCCGCGATCACTCGAATCGTGTCGGTTGCGCCCACCGATCGGATCACGTCCTGCCCGAAGAGGATCACCGCCCGCTCCGCACCGGCGTACATCCCCGCCGCCGTCTCCATCGCCTGGCGCGGCACCCCCGCGCGCGCCGCCAGGTCGTCCCACGAGAGGCGGCCCGCCAGCGTCGAGAGTCGTTGCACGTAGTGGGGAGACGAGGCGGCAAGCCGCGGATCGACCCGACCCGACTCCACCAGCGCTTTGATCAGCCCCAGGACCGCCGCCCGTTCTTGTCCCGGCGCGGTGGTGAGCGGGTGCGTCGCTCGGTTCACGAGATTGCTGACGAACGAGCCGTGATTGGCCCCGTAGCGACCGATCGTGACGAGCGTGGCGCCGCGAGCCCGCACCGCGCTCTTCACGCGATAGGAGACGATCGGGTTCGTCTCGGTGAGGTCGGCGCCGATCACCACCAGCGCCTGCGCCCGTTCGACGTCCTCGTAGGACGCGGTCATCCGCCCGTGCCCGACGACGTCGCGCAGCGCCGCCACCGTGTTGTGGTGCCCGTAGCGGGCCGTGCTATCGACGTGCGGGCTGCCCATTACCAGGCGCATGAACTTCTGGAAGAGGTAGAGATCCTCGTTGGGCGCCTGCGCCGAGATGACCCCGCCGATCGCGCTCCCGCCGTGCTGCGCCTTGATCGCCGCGAACCGGCTGGCGACCAGCGCCGTCGTTTCGAACCACGAAGTCTCGACGAGCGTCTGGGCTCTGCGGACGAGCGGTTTCATCACCCGGTCGGCCCGGTTGACCACATCGAACCCGAAGTAGCCTTTGGCGCAGAGGTCGCCGTTGTTGCGCCCGCGCCCCGCATCGGACGTGATCCGGAGCACGACGTTGTCGCGGCTTTCCACTTTGAGCCGGCACCCGTCGGCGCAGTGCGGGCAGATCGTCTCGATCTTCTTGAGCTGCCACGGCCGGTAGTCGTACATCGCCACCCGGCTGGTCAGCGCCCCCACCGGGCAGATCTGGATGCACCCGCCGCAAAACTCGCAGTCCAGCTCCTTGTTCACCAGCCCGCCGATCTGCAGCAGGTCCCCGCGGTCGCGCGAGCCCAGCGCGCGCGAATCGACGATCTCGTCGCAGTAGCGGACGCACCGCAGGCACTGCACGCAGCGCGTCATCTCCTTGTCGATCAACGGGCCGAAGTACTCCTTCTCGAAGAAGCGCTTCGGCTCCCCGAACTTGCTGTAGTTCGGCGTGTAGGCGTGGGCCTCGTCCTGCAGGTGGCACTCCCCGCCCTTGTCGCAGATGGGGCAGTCGAGGGGGTGGTTGGCCAAGATAAACTCCAACACCCCCGCCCGCGCCTCGGCCACCTTGGGCGAGTTGGTGGACACCACCATCCCCTCCGCCACCGGCATGTTGCAGGAGGTCTGCAGCTTGGGCGCCTTCTCGATCTCCACCAGGCACATCCGGCAGTTCGCGTCCGGTTTGAGCTTGGGGTGGTAGCAGAAGTGCGGCACGTCGACCCCGGCCTGCTTGGCGGCCTCGATCAGCAGCGTGCCCTTCTCGACCGTGACCGCCTGGCCGTTGATCGTCAGCGTCACCGTGTTGGTTGCGACTGTGGTCTGTGTCGACATCGTTAGTCTGTCACCCTCTATCGTGCTGCAAGAGCCACCGCACTCTCGCTGAGAGGGCAGCGATGCTCCCTGATGTGAGCCTCATACTCGTGCCTGAAATGCTTGAGCGTGCTCAGGATCGGCGCGACCTCGGCGTCGCCGAACGCGCAGACCGTCTTGCCCGCGATGTTGCCGCAGAGCCGCTCCAACTGCGCCAGATCCTCGGGACGCCCCTCGCCGTGCTCGATGCGCTCCAGGATGTGGTAGAGCCAGGCGCTGCCCTCCCGGCACGGCGTGCACTTCCCGCACGATTCGTGGTGGAAGAAGCCCAATAAGTTGTAGGCCGCCCACACCATGCACGTGGTCTCATCCATCACCGTCACGCCGCCCGACCCCAGCATCGAGCCGGCCTGCGCGATCGATTCAAAGTCCAATTTGACGTCGAGGTGCTCCGGCGTGAAAAACGCGGCGGACGCGCCCCCGGGAATGATGGCCTTGATGCGGTGGCCGTCGCGCACGCCCCCCGCGTGCTCGTCGATCAGTTCGCGCAGCGAGATGCCGAGCGGCACCTCGTAATTGCCGGGCCGCTTGACGTGGCCGCTGACCGAGAAGATCCGCATGCCCGGGCTTTTCTGCGTGCCGATCGCCGCGTACCATTCGGGACCGCGCATGATAATGTGCGGGAGGTTCGACACGGTCTCCACGTTGTTGACCACGGTCGGCTTCTGGTACAAGCCGTTGATCGCGGGGAACGGCGGCTTGGCGCGCGGCAGGCCGCGCTTGCCCTCGATCGACTCCAGCAGCGCCGTTTCCTCGCCGCAAATGTACGCGCCGGCCCCCCGGTGGACCCAGATCTCGATCTCGATCCCGCTGCCGAAGACGTCCTTGCCGACGTAGCCCTTGGCCCGCGCCTCGGCGATCGCGCGTTCGAGGATGCGCGCGCCGAGCGCAAACTCTCCCCGGATATAAATGTAGGCGACCTTGGCGCCGATCGCGTACGCGGCGATCAAGGTGCCTTCGAGCATCTGGTGGGGATCGCGGTCGATGAGCTGGCGGTCCTTGAACGTGCCCGGCTCGCTTTCATCGGCGTTCACGCAGAGGTACTTGGTGAGCGTCGGATCCTTGGGGATGAACCCCCACTTCGTGCCGGTGGGAAATCCCGCGCCGCCCCGCCCCCGCAGTCCCGACTTCTTGACGATCTCGATGACCTGCTCGGGTTTGTACTCCTTCAGCACCTTGCGAATCGCCTGATACCCGCCCGCGCGCTCGTACGCCGCGAGGTCGCCGGTGTATCCCGGCGTCTCCATATTTTTGAGAAGAATTTTTTCGTATCGCGCCATCGGGTTACGCCATTTCCAGGGGTCTGGTCAGAGCAATTGGGTATGGAGCCTGTTCAGGAATGGCCAGATGCCAGGCGCTCCGGTTGGGAAATCGCCATCGGCATTACCTTGCGCGCGGAGCGTACTGGGTCGTACGTGAGCACGCAAGGCCGACTGACAACGCCGCTCTAGCGTGACGGACGAATGCTGCTTCCCGAGATGGCCGTTCATGGACAGGCTCCTAGCGGAATCACAAACGGCCCCGTGGCCAGCGACGAGCGCCCGTCCCGCTTAAGATCGGCAAGGATGCGGTCGATCTTCTCGCGGGTCAGGTATTCGTAGTAATCATCGTTGATCTGCATCATCGGCCCCGCGCCGCACGCGGCCAGGCACTCGACCGTCTTCAGCGAGAACAGCCCATCGGGCGTGGTCTCGCCCGCCTTGATGCCCAGCGTCTGCTCCAGATACCGCACCAGGCCGTCGGCGCCCACCAGCGCGCACGAGAGCGTCCGGCACACCTGGATGACGTGCTTGCCCACCGGCTGGAGCGAGAACATCGTGTAGAACGTCGCGGTTTCATAGACCTGGACCGGCGTCTGCTCCAGCAGCACGGCGATCTCGCCCATCGCCTCTTCGGTCACGTACCCCTGCTCCTCCTGCGCGATCCGCAGCGCCGCCAGCATGGCGGAGCGTTTGTCGGGGTAGCGGGAGAAGAGCTCGCGGATCCGACCGATACCGGCTTCCGACAAGGCCATCAGCGGTCGCACTCCCCCATCACGACGTCGTACGTCCCGAAGATCGTGACGATGTCGGCGATCAGGTAGCCCCGCGCCATGTGGTCGAACGCGCCCAGGTGCACGAAGGAGGGCGAGCGGATCTTCAGGCGATAGGGGTGGTTGCCGCCGTCGCTGTTGATGTAGAAGCCCAACTCGCCCTTCGGCGCCTCGGTCGCGCAATAGATCTCGCCCTTCGGCGGTCGGATGCCCTCGCACGCCATCTTGAAATGGTGGATCAGGCTCTCCATGTCCACCATCACCCGGTCCTTGGCGGGGAAGGTGATGCCGGGCACGTCGATCGAGACCGGGCCGTCGGGGAGCTTGTCCAGACACTGGCTGACGATGCGCGCGCTTTGGCGGATCTCCTCGAGGCGGATGTAGTACCGGTCGTAGGTGTCGCCGTTCTTGCCCAGCGGAACTTCCCACTCGACGTCGGCGTAGGCGGCGTAGGGCTCGGCCTTTCGCACGTCGTAGTTGACGCCCGATCCCCGCAGCGTGGGGCCGGTCAGGCTGTAGGAGACCGCGTCCTCGGCCGAGATGACCGCGACGCCCTTGGTCCGCGCCAGCCAGATCCGGTTCGTCTCGAGCAGCGTGTTGTATTCGACGATCTTGTCGGGGAAGGCTTTTAAGAACGCCCGCAGCGCCGCGATGATCTCGGGGGTGAGATCGTCGCTCACGCCTCCGACCGTGTAGTAGCTATAGGTCAGCCGCGCGCCGCAGAGCTTTTCGAACAATTCGATGAGGATCTCACGCTCGCGGAACGTGTAGAAGAACACGGTCATCGCCCCGATGTCGAGGGCCTGCGTCCCCAGCCAGAACAGATGCCCCGAAATGCGCTGAAGCTCCGCCACGATGGTCCGGACGTACTCGGCCCGGGGCGGCACCTTCACGCCCAAGAGCTTCTCGACCGCGCGCACGTAGGCGAAGTTGTTGGTCATCGCGCAGACGTAATCCAAGCGATCGGTGAGGGTGACGATCTGCTGGTAGGTCTTACCCTCCGCGAGCTTTTCCGTCCCGCGGTGCAGGTACCCCAGGTGCGGCGTCGCTTTGAGGATCCGTTCGCCCTCGAGGTCGAGCACCACGCGCAAGACGCCATGCGTGCTCGGGTGCTGGGGCCCCATGTTGAGCAGCAGCTCTTCGGTGCGCAGGACGGCCGCGTCGCCGTCGTTCGGGTCGGGAACGTGCTGGATGACGCCGAATTCGTCGGTGGAGGACCGCTTTGTCGTCGGGGTGGGCGCGTCGGTCATCGGGTACTCGCCATCCGCGTGCGGGGCGCGATCACGAGACCGGCCCCTCGGTCGTGGGCAGGAATTCGAACGTGTTGCGCCAGCCCCGCCCTTCCGTCGGATAATCCTTCCGGAGGGGGAACCCGTCAAAGTCGTCGGTGAGCAAAATGCGGCGGAGATCGGGATGATTGACGAATTCGATGCCCATCAAATCGTACACTTCCCGTTCCATGAAATTCGCGCCCGCCCACACCGATGTGACCGATTCGATGCGGCAGTCGTCCTCGCTCACCCGCGCCTTCAGCCGCACGCGGTGGCACTTGTCGATCGAATACAGGTGATAGTTGACCTCGAACCGCTCCTCGGCGTCGGGATAGTCCACCGAGCTGACATCGCTCAGGAAATTGAACGCCCACGCCGGGTCGTCCCGCAGTGCTCGGCAGACCTCGACGATCCGGTCTTTCCGCACCGAAACCGTCAGCTCGCCAAAGGCTTCCTTGACGCCAGTGACCGCGTCGGGAAACCGCTCCCGAATAGATTGGGCCGGTGGATGCACGGACTACGCTTTGATCAGGACTTTGCGCTGCATGATCTTCTCTTGCAGCTTCAAAATCCCGTCGAACAGCGCTTCGGGCCGCGGGGGGCACCCCGGCACGTAGATATCGACCGGCACGATTTGGTCGACGCCCTGCACGACCGAATAGCTGTTGTAGATGTTGCCCGACGTCGCGCAGGACCCCATCGAGATGACGTACCGCGGTTCGGGCATCTGATCGTAGATCCGGCGGATGATCGGGGCCATCTTGCGGCAGACGGTCCCCGCGACGATCATCAGGTCCGACTGTCGCGGCGACGCGCGAAACACGCCCGCGCCGTAGCGGTCGATGTCGTATCGCGACGAGACCGACGTGATCATCTCGATCGCGCAGCACGCGAGGCCGAACGTCATCGGCCACAACGACGATTTGCGCGCCCAGTTGATCACACTATCGACCTTGGTGGTCACCAACGTCGACTCAAAGCTGCCTGACATTACTCCCACTCCAGCGCTCCTTTCTTCCACGCATACACGTATCCGACAAGGAGAATCGCGATGAACAACACCATCTCGACCAGGGCGTAGAGACCGATGGAGTGAAACACAACCGCCCAGGGATACAGGAACACGGCCTCGATGTCGAAAATGACGAACAGCATGGCGATCACGTAATACCGCATCGGAAACGGAATTCGCGCGTCCGAGAAGGGCTGAACGCCGCTTTCATACGGCAAGAGTTTGTCGCGGTAGGCATGACTGGGTCGCAACAACGACCCGATCAAGAGCTGCCCGAGCCCGAACACGGCCGCGATGACCGCGAAGATCAGGATCGGGAGATACTGCTGTGGAACATACTCTCCAGGCACGCTCGGGCTCCTTGGAGAAGCGGATCGTCACCGTTGCCTCCCCCGCCGTGTCGCGAGGACTTTCTCCACACGCGACACACGGTTCACCAACCGGAAGCAGGGGGGACATCTTAATGGAGAGAGGTTTTCCTTGTCAAGGACCTTCGCGCACGATGGCGAGAGTCACGACTCGCGGAACAACGCTCGGGGAGAGGAGCCGAAGGCGAGGCCGCGCAGACACGGCGGGATGAGGCCTTTGTGCTGGATGAGGACCTGAAACGTCCGGCCCATGTCCCGGGGGTCGAGCAGCCCGCGGATGCCGGCCAAGGTCCGCTCGCGCTCGGTTTCGTCGGCGGCGCCGGCCAGCCACGCCTCGGCGGCCTCCGCCGCGCCCAGGCCTAAGAGGAAACTGGTCTGGTCGGTCCACCCCGTTACCTCCAGACCGACCTCCCGTCCCGCCAGGGCCAACGTCGTCCAATCGACGTGGGCGGTCAGGTCCTGGCGGCCGATCCGCTCGTAGAACGCTTCGTTGGTCCGGTGCTGGAAATAGGCCAAGAGCGTTCCCCGTTTGCGGCGCGGCGCGTACAATTCGTCGGCGGGATAGCCGTAGTCCACGGTCAACACAAACCCGCGCGCGAGCGCCCGCCCGACCTCACGAATCCACTCCACGGCCGCGAGGTTGATCTCAGCCTGCTGTCCCTCGGCCAGCGTCACGCCGACTCGACGCAGGTACGCCTCCAACTCGGGGGTCGAGGGGGGGCCGACCACGTCGGCGAATCCACCGCTCGACGCCCCGACGTAGAGTTCGGCGAGACGACCGTCTTGTTGGAGAACGCGGTGGACGGGAAACGCATCCACCAGCTCGTTGGAAACGACACATCCGCGGATGGGACTCGCCGGCAGGACCTCGGCCCACCGCACCCGGCCGGACGTCGCCCACGGGTCGAGCAGCCGCCGCTGCCGCTCGACCATCGCGGGGCTCCGCTCGATGATGAGGTAGGCCAGACGCGAGCCGAGGTCCGGGACCTGATCCAGCGCGGATAGGATGTCGCAGGCCAGCGCGCCCTTGCCCGCACCCTGCTCGATCACGGTGAGGGTCCCGTCGCAGTATCCGGCCATCTCCTCGATCTGCCGCGCAATCATTTGCCCGAACAAGGGATGAAGGGAGCTGCTGGTATAGTAATCGCCCCTCGCGCCGATGCGCTCGGCATCTTGCATGTAGTACCCCAAGCCGGGGGCATAAAGGGCTAGGTCCATGAACCGGGCGAATGTCATCGGACCGTGGCGGGCAATTTCCTCGCCGATCAGCGCGATCAGCTCCGGTTCGTGATCGGCGGCCCCTAGCATTGCTGGCCGCTCGCGGATTTGGACATAGGGGGGCTGGCGCGGGAGCGCGCTCGATGGCCCCGGTTTAACGCCGGTCGGCCGGTCCCAGGGCCAGAGAGAGTAGGATCATGCACGCGAAGAACAGGACAAATGCAACCGGGATGAGGAAGAACGTCAAGCTCATGGTGATCGCGATGTAAAACCCGACGATCGCCACCAGAACCATGAGACACCCGCCCAGGTTCTTTTTCCACATGGACGTAATATACCCATCCGTTGGTTTGAAATACGTGGGCGCCCTGGCCGCCGAGAAGGGGCCAGATGCAAGGCGCCGCAAGGAGGCCCACCGGAGCGTACTGTGTGGTACGTGAGGATTGGGCCTCCGCAGCGGCAACGCCGCAGATGGCCCTTTATCGGCGGATCAGGGCCCTACTGACGGACTTTCTCGTCTTCTTCCTGCTTGGTCTTACACTCGATGCACAGGGTCGTCACGGGACGGGCCTTCAGGCGCTTGAAGGAAATCTCGCCGCCGCAGGATTCGCACACGCCGAACGTGCCCATCGTGATGCGGTCGAGCGCCTCATCGATCTTCTTGAGGAGCTTCTGCTCGCGCTCTTTGAGCCGCAACATGAAGTTCTGGTCGGTCACGGCCGTGGCCTGGTCGCCCAAATCCGGGAGGTTCTCGCTCCCCGCCATCAACCCCTGGCCGATCATCACGCCTGCATCGTTCAGCAGCGTCTTCCGCTGCTGCTCCAACTCCTGGCGGATCTCAGCCAGTTCCCGCTCTTGCTCCGAGACGGCGGCCGCTGGTTTTCCTGGTTTTTTCGTCTCGTCTTTGGTTTTCGAGCCCTTGGGCATCAGTCACCCTCGCGATGGAACCAGATACACGAGCGAGAATCTTAACAGACGATTTCCAAACAAGTCAAATTTCCCTTAGCGGGTCTCGAAGCGGATGACAAGTGGTTTGTCGGGCGACGCGTTGTCGAGGGTGATTCGACGGTATTTGGGCCTGAAATTCTCGGGAGGCGTCAGCAGACTCACCGTATGCTGTCCCGGCGGCAGTTCCAGGATCTCATCGGTTCGTCCGACGACCTTTCCGTCCACCGTCACCACCCGCGTCACGTTACACCCCACGAGCAAATAGTGGATGCGCGTCGCGTCCATGCTATCGGTAGTTGGTGAACTGAAGCGGGATGCCGAAGTCGCGATCCTTCAGGAAGGCGATCACCGCCTGCAATGCGTCGCGGCTCTTGCTCGTGACCCGGAGCTGGTCGCCCTGGATCTGGGTCTGGGCCTTGAACTTGGCGTCGCGAATCGCCTTGCCGATGTCCTTGGCCTTTTCGGACGCGATGCCTTGCGTGATCGCGACGCGTTGCCGGACGGTCCCGGCCAGCGCCTGCTCGACCTTCCCGTAGTCCAGGGCTTTCAACGAGATCCCGCGTTTGACGAGCTTGTTCTGGAGGATGTCTATCACGCTCTTGAGCTTGCCCTCGTCATCCGACACGATCACCAGGACCTTGTCGTCCTCCTCCAGCGCGACGCCGCTCTTGCTCCCCTTGAAGTCGAACCGCTGCTGCAATTCCTTGGCGGTCTGATCCAGCGCGTTCTTCACCTCTTGAATATTGACCTCGGACACCACATCGAACGAATATTGGTCGGCCATGATCGACTCTCCTGTTCCCCGAGAACCGGCGCCCTCTCATCACGCCGCGCGTCTACGCCGGATCGTTCGCGGCAAGCGCGTCCGGTTCGCGGTGCGTCTCCGGATCTCCTTTGTCGGCGCCATCGACTCGATTGCCGCCCTCGTGTTGGGCCTTCCGCAGCGCGCGGAAGGCCGCCTCCACCAGCCCTTCCGCGGTCTCGGCGTCGCTGAAAAAGGACGCGACGCCCCCGCTCACCGTCAGCCGGGCTCCGCCCGGATCGAGCCCGGCCGGGCGGCGTTCGGATTCGCGACCGGCAAACGGCGCGTCGGCCGCCAGCGCTCTGAGCTTCTCGCCGATAAATCTGGCCCCTTCTTTCGACGTCTCGGCCAGCAGCAGCGCGAACGCCGCGGGACCGTAGCGACAGATCGGATTGACCATCCGCGTGTGGCGGCGCAGGAGATCGGCCACCTCGCGCAGCAGCCGCTCGCCCCTGGGCGCACCCGCCGATTCGCCGTACCTGGTGAGCCCGTCCGCCTCGAAGATCAACAGCGAGAACGGCCGGTGCAGCCTCCAGGCCCGGTCCACCTCGTCGGCCAGGCAATGGCGAAAATACCGTTCGGTGTATAGGCGCGTGCCGGGGTCGACCAATCCCGCGCGCTCCGGCAACAAGCGCTCCAGGTTGCGGCACGCGGACACCACGTCCTCTTGAACCGTGTCGCCGGCCGCCGCGGCCTCGCGCGCCCACTCCGTCAGCCGCGAACGGTCGATTTCGCTCACGGTGTCCGGCATCATCACCATGAGGGGGATCGCGCGGGCCGTGGGATGCTGGGCGAACCGTTGCACGAGGGCGAACGGATTCGGCGCCGCGGCGAGCAGATCACACAGCACCAGGTCGGGCTGGAGTTCACCCGCGAGGGCGACGGGGTCCTGTGTGTCGGCCCCCACCACCCCCACGCCGTCGTGGCGGAGCACCGACCGCACCGCGGCGACCGTGTCCTCGGGGCCGACGACCAGCACGGTCGAGGGTCGGCGGCGGACCGCCCGCAACAGACCGTAATGGCGCAAGGCCGACCGCAGCCCGTCGGCGGCGATCGGCGTCGGCACGTAGCCGACCGGCGCGAGAGAACACGCGTGCCGCTGATCCTCGGCGAGGACCAACAAGATGGTCTGCACGTCTGAAAGCGATCGCAGATCGCGCAGGATCGACCACCCATGGACATCGGGCGCGCCGACGTCGAGGATCACCGCGAACGGCCTCAGAGCCCGGACGCGGGTGAGCACCGGCTCGTCGGATTCCAGCACGTGGACCTCGTACCCTTCCGGCTCCAGCGCCGCGCGCACGGTCAGCCGCACCGCGGGATCGGGCGTCGCCACGACGACCTTCGGCAATCGTCGGGCGCCGTGCGCCCGGGCCGCGGCGGACGCCACCAGCGATTCCATGACCGACTGCATGATCCCCGTCGGCCGGGCCGATGACTCCGTCCCCTCGGGCATCGTGCCTTGCGGCAGGCGGACCGTGAACCGGCTGCCCTCCCCGATCCGGCTGTCGACCGCAATCGTGCCGCCCTGCAGTTCGACCAGCCGCTTGGTGATGCTCAGCCCCAGGCCGGTACCGGGATAGTCCCGGGTCGGCGACCCATCCACCTGCTGAAATTCGCTGAAGATGCGATCGAGGTCTTCGGCGGCGATCCCGATGCCGTTGTCGTCCACCCGCAGCTCCACCGCCGATCCGTCGGCGTCCTCGACGCTCCGCGCCGACAGCCTCACCGTTCCCCCCGCGGGGGTGAATTTGACCGCGTTGGACAACAAATTCAGGAGCACCTGCCGCACGCGCCCTTCGTCGGCGAGCACGATCGTGGGCCGGTCGTCCACCTCGATGACCAGATGGAGGCGCTTTTTCACCACGAGCGGGCGGATCGTGTGTTCAGCCAGGGCGATCAACGGCCGAACATCGAAGGCCGCCGCCTGCCACGCAATCATGCCCGCCTTGATCTTGGACAGGTCCAAGAGGTTGTTGATCATGTCCAACAGGTGGCGTCCGCTCTCCAGCATCGTGCGGAGGTGTTTCTCCTGTTCCGGGTTCAGCTCGCCCGGAATACGTTCCAAGAGCAATTCGGCGAATCCGATGATCGAGGTCAAGGGAATCCGCAGCTCGTGACTGACATTGGAGAGAAATTCGGTCTTGAGACGGTCGAGCTTTTGAAACTCGTCCGCCGTCGCGCACGCTCGTTCGTACAAGCCGGCGTTTTCCAGCGCGGTCCCGAGTTGGTTGCCGATCGAGGTCAGGAGCTGCACATCCTGGGACGTAAACGCGCGGGGGTAACGGCTGGCCACCGCCAGCGTGCCCAGGACGTGCCCCTTCGCCATGATCGGCACGCAGGCGGCCACCCGGAGCCCCTCGCGAAACAACAGCGCCTCGCTCGTCTCCGCGAGACCCTCGACGACCATCGGCGCGCCGCTTTGCGCCACGCGTCCCGACAACCCCTCGCCGATCGCGCACGCCGGCGACGCCTCGACGAAACCCGCGGACACGCCGCGATGCGCGCGCAACGTCAAGCCCGCTTCATCGGCAAGTCGAATGAAGCCGGCTTCCAGGTTGAGGACCACCGGCACCCGGTCCAACACGCTCGCGAGGATCTCCTCCGGATCGAGCGAGCGATTGGCCGTGACCGAGATGGTGTGGAGCGCGGTGAGCGCCCTCGTCCGGTCGGACACGGTCTGCTCGAGCGTCCGGTACGACTCGGCGAGGCGCTCGGCCATCGCGTTGAAGGCCCCCGCGACCTGCGCGAGTTCGCGCGGAGTCGAGATGTCGAGCCGGTGATCCAAATCGCCTTCGCCGATGCGCCGCACGCCATCTTGGAGCGCCTGCATCGGACGCACGAGCCGGCGCGACACCACCGCCACCGCGACCAAGACAAAGACGGCGAGCGCCAGGACGGCGAGGATGCCGTACAGAGCGAGGTCCTTCACCGACGGCGGAGTACCCGCGGCCCAACGGCGCGTCATGACGAGGACCAGGGCCAAACCGACCGGCACCGGCAGCAGTCCCACGACCAGCAACGCCGTCGCGATCGTGTTGCGCAGGCCGAACCAGCTCACGCCCCGTCGCGCGTCACTCATGCGACTCAAACCCCCTCACCGCGAGCCCCAGCATCGCGGCCCCGAACACCCCCATGACCAACAGATCCTGCAGCACGCCGTAGTGATGAAACCCGATCACCACCGAGCGCAGCGCGTCCACCCCGTAGGTCAGCGGGTTGAGCGTCACCAGCACCGTCATCCAGCGGGGCAGACCGTCGATCGGGAACATCGCGCCCGACAGAAAAAACATCGGGAGGGTCAGAAAGTTCATGATGACCGTGAAACCCTGCATCGACCGCATGCGCGCGGCCGCGGCGATGCCCATCGCGGTGAGCGAGAAGGAGATGTACAACAGCAACGGCAAGAGCGCGAGCATCGTCCCCCACGACAGGGTCACGTGGAGGAAGGGGGCGAAGAGCAGCATCAGGCATCCCTGGAGCATCGCCACCGTGCTTCCGCCCAACGTCTTGCCGATCGCCACCGCCGAGCGGGAGATCGGCGCCACCATCACTTCTTTGAGAAACCCGATCTCCCGGTCCCAGATGATCGAGAGCGCCGAGAACACCGACGTGAACAGCAGGGTCATCGCGATGATCCCGGGATAGATGTACGTGAGGTAATCGGGCACGCCGGGCGCGAACTGGCGCGCCGCCGGCTCGACGCCGAACGCCCGCGGGATGCCTTGCCCGATCCCGGTCCCCAGCAGCAAGAGGAACAAGGCCGGCTGAACGGTGGCGCCGATGATCCGCGGTTTGTCGCGCCAAAATTTCCGAACCTCGCGAAGCCAAATCGTATACACGCCGGCCAGGTCATCGAGCCAGCGGCTCGAGACCATGTCGGGCACCGCAGGCGAGGGGAGCGGCGCCGGATCCCGCACGTCGCTCATCGTCGTCTCCCCGACCGCGCCACGCCCACGGGATCGCCCTCGCCCCGCAGCGTTCGTCCGGTCATCCGGAGGAACACGTCTTCGAGCGTCGGGCGCGTGAGGTTGATCGTCAACATGTCGAACGGCGCCTGTTTCACGAACGACGGCAGAAAGGCTTCCCCGTTCTGCACCTCGAAGACCACCTCGCGTCCCCGGACTCCCAGCGGCGACAATCCCCGGGCCGCGAGGTACGCCGTCGCCTGCTTGACGTGCACGGTGGTCATCGTGATGCGGTCCTCGCCCACCGTCTTCTTCAGCCCCGCCGGGGTGTCGAGCCCGATCAGCGCGCCGTAATCCATCACGGCGATGCGCCGGCAATGCTCGGCCTCTTCCATGTAATGAGTGGTCAAGAAAATCGTGACCTGCTCCTCCCGCTGGAGCTGGTGGATGTAATCCCAGATGCAGCACCGGGTCTGCGGATCCAGCCCCAGCGTGGGCTCATCCAAAAACAGAATGCGGGGGTGATGAATGAGCCCGCGGGCGATCTCGAGGCGCCGCTTCATGCCGCCCGAAAAGTTCTTGACGAGGTCGTCCTGCCGGGACACCAATTCCACCATCTCCAGCATGCGGTCGATCCGCTCGCGCGCGAGGTTCTTGGGCAGCCTGTACAGCCGGGCGTGGAACTCAAGGTTTTCGCGCGCGGTCAGGCGCTCGTCCAGGCTGGGGTCTTGAAACACCAAGCCGATCGACTTGCGCACGTCGTGGGGTTGTTTGACGATGTCGAAGCCGTTGAGGATCGCGGTCCCCGAGGTCGGGCGCAGCAAGGTGCAGAGCATGCCGATCGTGGTCGTTTTCCCCGCGCCGTTGGGCCCGAGAAAGCCGAAGATCTCCCCGCGTTCGACGGTGAACGAGACGTCGTTGACCGCGGTGACCGTGCCCTTCTTGGTCCGAAACACGCGATGGAGATGCCGTACGTCGATCATGGAGTGGGAACCGTCGTTACCGAAGGGTGGGCGTCTCGACGACCTCGATGCCCTCGGGAACCGAAAACGCAAACAGCGACGCCTCGAGCCGCGGGTTCACGACGAGGCGGGAGAAGACGAACGACGACACGTTCCCGTTCTTGGGATGGAGCGAGATCGCCGTCACCACCCGTCGCTTGGGGTCAACCCCCACCGTCACGTACTCCAGGTCGGCCACGGGATGCTTGGGCTCCAGCCGCAGGCGGTACGCCCCATCCCGCCGGGGCGCGGCAGGGTCCTCCCACGTCACCGCGAACTGGGCATCCAGCCGATCGAGCGTCATCAACAGATGGAGGGGAATCTGATCGTCGGCGTCGGGGGACAGCGTGCTCACGATCACCTGCTTGTGCGCCGGGATGTAGTACTGCACCCGCCCATCGTTCACGTAGATCTGTTGGTTGCTGGGCTCGGTGTACTCCCACCGCATCTTCCCTTTGGCCAAATACACCCGCCCCTTGGATACCAGGGTGGTGGAAAATCCGGGCACCGTGGTGGTTTGGGTGAACTCGGCCGACAGGTCCGAGAGCGCGCCGTACGTGTCCCGAACCCCCGCGACCACGTCGTCGGGGGTCGACGGCGCCGCCGCGCCAAGCGCCATGATCCCACTCAACGAAAAGACGATGACCCGAACCGCGCCGCCGATCATACCTCGTCGCCCCCCGGCACGGCCCGCCGGACCAGCACCTCCCGCGGTTTGCCCCCGGACGCCGGCCCGACGATCTGGTCCTCCTCCATCATCTCGATCATCCGCGCGGCGCGAGGATACCCGACCCGCAAGCGGCGCTGGATGAACGACGCCGACGCCTGACCGGTCGTCGCCACGAGTTCGATGGCCTTCCCGTAGAGATCGTCGCGCTCGGGATCTTCGCCGCCCCTCACCCCCGACGCGTCCGCCTGCTCCAGCGACCAGTCGTAGGTGGGCGCGGCCTGGGCCTTGATGAAATCCACCGTCCCCGCGATCTCGACTTCCGACACGTACGCACCATGGATCCTGGTGATCCGGCCCGTGCCGGGCATGAGGTACAGCATATCGCCGCGCCCCAGCAATTGCTCGGCCCCGTTCGCGTCGAGGATCGTCCGCGAGTCGGTCTTGGACGACACCTGAAACGAAATGCGCGCCGGGAAGTTGGCCTTGATCACGCCGGTCAGCACGTCGACCGACGGTCGCTGGGTCGCGAGGATAAGATGGATGCCCGCCGCGCGCGCCATCTGCGCCAGCCGCATGATCGAATCTTCCACCTCGCGCGCCGCCACCATCATGAGATCCGCCAATTCGTCGATCACCACCACGATGTACGGAAGCGGGGTGGGCGGCGGGGCGGCCGCCTCGGCGCCGGACGAGCCATCGACCGCGCCGGTCGTCGGCTTCGCCACGCTCTGCAGCTGTCCCACCTGCTTGTTATACCCCTCGATATTCCGCACACCCGCCTCGGCCAAGAGCCGATACCGGCGCTGCATTTCGGCCACCACCTTCACGAGCGCCGCGGCGGCGTCTTTGGGTTGCGTCACCACCGGCGTCAGCAGGTGGGGGATCGCGTCGTAAGCCGAGAGCTCCAGCATCTTGGGGTCGATCATGAGCAGGCGGACCTCGCGCGGGCTCACGGCGTAGAGCAGGCTGAGGATCATCGTGTTGAGCGCCACGCTCTTGCCCGAGCCGGTCGCTCCGGCGACGAGCAGGTGCGGCATCGCCGCCAAATCGGCGACGATCGGCTGCCCGAAGATGTCCTTGCCCAGCGCGAGCGGCAGCTTGGACGGCCCATCCAAGAACTCCGTCGTGGCGAGGATCTCCTTGAGCGCCACCGACTCGCGAGCCTGGTTGGGGATCTCGATCCCGATCGCCGATTTCCCGGGCAGCGGCGAGACGATCCGGACGCTCGGCGCCTTCATCGCCAGCGCAAGGTCGTCGGCCAGGTTGAGCACCTTGCTCACTTTCAGGCCGGGTACCAATTCGACCTCGTACATCGTGATGACCGGCCCGGGGTGCACCTCGGTGACGGTCCCGTCGACGCCGAAATCAAACAGCTTCTTTTCCAAGAGGCGCGAGCTCATCACCAGCTCGTCCTTCCCGGCTTTCTTGGTGGGCGCGATGGGATCGGCCAAGAGCGAGAGCGGGGGAAGCTGGTACGACCCGCCGCTTCGCATAAAGGCCAGCGGTTCTTGGCGCGCGGGGGTGCTCGGTGGTCCTGGAGCCTCGGCGATGCGCGGCGGCGCGGCTGGCGCGGCCGCCACCCGACGCGGCGCCGGGGTGGCCTGCTTACGCCGGGTGCGCTCGCGCCGGATGACGAAGAGACTCGACGCCCGCCCCCGCAGATCGGACGCCAGCACCGCGACGCGGGATCCGAGGTCGCGCAGCGACAACGGCGTCAAGATGAGGAGCGCCAGGAGCGCGGTGGCCACGACGACGATCGACGTCCCCCACCACGCGAACGCGTCGAGCAACAGGCCCGCCGCCGCATCCCCCACAAAACCCCCGCCGTAGATCTCCCCTTCCGGAAGGTACAGCGCGGTGAGGGTGGACGACGAGACTACGAACAACCCCGCGCCCCCTGCGTCGCTCCACGACCAGAGGCGGCGCTTCTGGACGAGGCCGTTCCAGGCCGCGAGGCCGCCAAAAATCGGGAGTAGGTACGCGCCCGCCCCGATCAGCTGAAACAGCGCTTCGGAAAGGTTGGCGCCGACGCGGCCCGCCAGGTTCTGAACGGGCGAGTGAGACGAAGAAAAGAGCGACGGGTCGGCCGCGGTGTGAGAAAGGAGGCTGACGGCCACCAGAAGCGACGCCATCGCCGCCGTCACGCCCAAAATCTCCTGCACCCGCTCCCGAGGCATTCCGGAGATCGGCATGGGAGCGCAGTATAACAAAGAGGCTCCGCGTTTTTCAACGAAGCGAAATGCGCGGCGCGGGGTTATGGATTGCGGATTCGAAACAGCCTGCCGACGATCAGGATCAAACGGCGACGGAACCGCCCCCAGCACGCGGCGACGCGTTCCCGAACCACCACGCGCGGCCGAATCCCCGCCCGGATCAACTCCCACTCCCGTTCGATCCGGGCACGGCAGGGCAAACAGATTCCGTGCGTGGGCGTCGAATCATCCGCGTCCGACTTATCCAAAGAAGCCCGACACCACGCGCAAATTCGGGTCATCATCCCTTCGCTCGCATTGACCGGACGCAAGAATTTCCCTACAATGCGCCCGGCTCCGACGTCGCCACGGAAACCGGGCGATGAACGGGCGAGGCAGGGGCTCTCCTCCCCTGCCTCGCAAAGGCGGCCTCTCCACAGCCCCTCATTGCGCGAGAATAGCCATGGGAATGGCACGCCCTTTCGTGTCCATTAGCCAACAAGTCGGAAGCGACCTCCCGCCCCCGTCAACCAAAGCCAGTATATTTACTATAGAGAATAGTGTCAATGGCAATATTCTCTAAAGAGAATATCTTCTCGCGCGCCGCGATCGGGCACCGGGTCCGACAAGTGCGGGGCGAGTTGACGTGTCAGGCCTTCGGACAACGCCTGGGCGTCTCCGCGGGCTTCGTCAGCGAGATCGAGCACGGCCGGAAAAAGCCCTCGGCCGAGATGCTCTTCGCCCTGGAGAGCCACTTCGGGGTGGATGCGAACTGGCTGCTCCGGGGAGGCGAGCGCCAGGCCCAGGTGGCCGAGGCTCCGCCGACCTACGGCGCCGCGCGCGGCCGCCGCCCCCCGGCCTCGTCAGCGATCCCCCTCTACACGCTCAATGGTGGCGCGGGCGCCCTCGACCTTCCCCCCACCGACGCCCTCCGGCTCCCCACCGCCTTCTCCGGCCCCACCATCATCGCCGCCCTCGTCCCAGACAACGCCATGACCCCCACCCTCCCACCAGGCACGATCGTCGGCATCGATCGGTCGCAGACGGCGATCAACGACGGCGGCATCTACGTGGTTTCGCTCAAAGAGCAGTCCAGCGAACGCCTGGCCATCCGCCGCCTGTACAAAGTCCGGGGAGGCCTTCGCCTGCGAGCGGACAACGAACGCCACGGAGACCTCACTGCGCTGCGGAAGCAGGCTTGGGTGGTGGGTCGAGTGGTGTGGTCGTTACAGAGGCTGGACTGACGGGATCAGACGCCGTTCGAAGCGTCTCAGATCGGAAGGAATGCGTAAACCAATCGACTCCGAAAAGGAGTTCCCGCCGAACGTCGAGAAGTTTCCCGGAGCTTTTCGTCGAAATCAACGACTAGGTCCATCGCGCAGAGAACAACGGGCGCCGACGGAACCCCTCTCCGAAAGCACCCAGCCACCCTCCTGATCGACAGCTCTCCTAGACGTTCCTAATTTTAGATTTATGCCGCAAACTTCTGCGTCGGTAGCGCCCTCTTCAGTGCCGGCGGCTGCCGTCGGTTCGCCGCCATCACGGGATCGGTGATGTTCCCGCACACAAGACAGCGCCACCCGCTGAACTCGGCCTCGCCGCTCTGCCCCAGATCCACAAAGCGGTCGGCGATCATCAACCCCTGGCACCGGACACACTGCATCGTTCTCACCTCCCTCCCGACCTGACTGAGCGCCGTCACGCACCTTGGCGCCCAACGGGGCGATGCTCAAGATGCTTTGGAGA
>Ga0184615_10000194_pt1 | contig 38035 bp, 45 predicted proteins | sample PLM4_65_coex_FD_133134 | JGI IMG/M metagenome (GOLD analysis project Ga0184615, IMG submission 133134) | Groundwater sediment microbial communities from an aquifer in East River, Colorado, USA - PLM4_65_coex | ecosystem: Environmental > Terrestrial > Soil > Riparian zone | place: USA: East...
ATCATGCGCGTTATCAGGTCCGAAAAATCGCCCCAGGGCAGCGCGCGCCCCGGCACGAACAGTGTGTAGGAATCCGCGACGGCGTCGAGCATCGGATGGTGGAGATCGGTGACGAACACCATCACCACGCCCATGACGCCGAGGAACGTGCCGACCAGCGAGCCCTGCGCTGCGTTCATCGGATCGAACATCGAGGCCGAGGAGAGGCTCGACTGGAACCCGACGATGGTGCCCGCGATGTGGAGCGAGGTAATCAGGATTCGCACGATGGTTCCGAGGAAAAGCCCGATGACGATCTCGCCGCCCAGCAGCAGGAAGAGCTCGAGCGGGCTCGTCGGCAGCTGGGGCAGAAAAGGCGCCACCAGCGGTGTGATCAAGACCGTGATGGCGATGGCAAGCAGCAGCCGCGTGCGCGGCAGCACGTAGATTTCGCCGAAGCCCGGCATGATCATCAGGGCGGCCCCCATGCGCGCGAACACGAGCAGCAGCGCGAAGGCGTCGCCGGGGAGGAGCTGTTGGAGTGTCACGTCACCCGATCGATACGATGCGGTCGGCGAGGCGCTCGGTGAAGGTGGACAGGGTCGCAAACATGAACGGCAGGAGCAGCAACAGCGATGCAAGCATGACCAGGATCTTGGGCACGAAGGAGAGCGTCATCTCCTGGATCTGCGTGAGCGCCTGAACGAGCGAAATGGCCAAGCCCACGATCAACGCGATCATCATGATCGGTGCCCCGATCTTGAGCATCACGAAGATGGCGTCACGCCCGATGTCGAAGACTTCAGCCGTCTCCATCGTCAGATGGGCATCCGGATGATGTCCTGATACGCTTGGATGACCTTGTCGCGCACCGCGAGCACGGTCTGCAGCGTGACCTCGGCGTTTGTCACGGCCTGGACCACCTCATTGAGGTCGGCCTTGCCCGCGATCGCCTTGGCGCTCATCGCCTCGGAATTCTTCATCGTGTCGATGGCCGAGCCCGCTGCGTCGCGTACCAGGCTCGCGAAGTTGTCCGCCGGATCGCCGGCGGCGAGCCCTTTGGTCGCGGCGGACGCCGCGCTCTTGGCATAAGCCGCGACGGCCTTGACTGCGTCCACTGCCATGTCCGTTCCTTTCGCTTATGCCCGCAACAGGTCGATGGTGCGCTCGATCATGCGCTTGGAAGACTCGATCATGTCGAGGTTGGCGCTGTAGGAGCGCTGCGCCTCGCGCATGTCCATCATCTCTGTCAGGCTGTTGACGTTCGGGGTCATTACGTAGCCGTCCCGGTCCGCCGCCGGATGAGTCGGATCGTAGCGCTTGTTGAAATCCGACTGATCGAAATCGATCTTGTTGACCTGGACGACGTGCGCCCCCATCGTCTTGTCGAGGGCATCCTTGAAGGTCACGAGCTTGCGCCGGTACGGATCGCCGCCCGGCGTTTCCGCCAGCGAGTTCACGTTGGCGATATTTTCCGAAATGACGCGCAGCCGAACGCCCTGCGCCTTCATGCCGGACGCCGAGATCTTGATCGCCTTCACCAGATCCATGACGATCTCCCCTAGCCGCCGCGGCGTCCGAGCGCCTCTTTGATCATCCCGATGTGCTTGTGATAAAGTGAGGTCGCCATGCGGAAGTCGGTCTGAGTCTCCGACACCTTCATCAACTGCTCCTCGAGCACCACCGCGTTGCCCGATGGCGCGATTTCATAAGTCTCCTTGGACTTCCCGTCGCCGAACTTGGCGGGCTCGTGTCGCGGCGCGAGGTGACCCGCATCGGTGCGTGCCATCGAAACCGGGATGGCCGTCTGCGTCTTCTTGACCATGGCGCGAAAATTCTGCGCCTTGAGGTCGTGTGGAACGTAGCCGGGCGAATCGGCGTTGGCCACGTTTTGGGACAGCACCTCCTGGCGCTTGGCCAACCATGCCATGCGTTTCGAGGCCATCGCGAAGAGCGGCAGCTTGGATAGGTCCATGTTGAGACTAATGTCGGGGATCGCTGTTAATAATGCGTAAATCCCGCTATGGTCGTTTGTGGTTAAAGAGGACCGTCACAGGTAGTGAGGGGGCCGATGCTGTATCTCACACGCAAAGTCGGGCAGTCGGTCATGATCAACGACACGATCGAGGTGTCGGTGATCGAGGTGCGCGGCAAGTCCATCAAGCTGGGATTTACCTTTCCGGAGGACATTTCGGTGCTCCGGCGCGAGATCTACGACAAGATTCAAGAAGAGAACCGCGCCGCCTCGGGGGCCGATCTGGACCTCATCGCGCCCGATACAGTCTCGGTCGACAAAAAATCGGCGTGAAATCGGGCTTGCGGCTGGCCATTGCCGCTCTTTTAGCGTTCGCCGCCTTGCCCGCTTCGGCAGATGACAAGCCGGCGCCGGTCGATCCCTACGAAAAAGGTACTTTTACCCTCGAGATCGAGAACGATTACTTCGGTTTTTCGGGCGCGGACCGTCATTATACGACCGGCACGCGGCTGTCGTGGTTGTCGGCGCCGCTCAATCCGCAAGATGCCCCCGACTGGTCACGCTACCCCTATGAGATGTGGCCGGCTTTCGAGCTGTCGGGCGTGCGGCGGCTGGGCTTTGCCGTCGGCCAGAACATCTACACGCCGACCGACGTCGATCTCGCCGATCCCGATCCGACCGATCGACCCTATGCCGCCTGGACCTACATCGCCGCGTCCCTGAACACGCAAACCGAGAATCGCCTCGACACGATCGAGCTCGACCTCGGCATCGTCGGACCGAACGCCAAGGGGCGCGAGGTGCAGAACGGCTTCCATCATCTGATCGGCAATCCCAGATCGAGGGGCTGGGATCACCAGCTCCACGACGAGCCGGGTGTGATGCTGATCGGCGAGCGGCGCTGGCGCTTGTTCGAGCCGACGTCGATCGCGCCGGGCATCAACACCGACGTCATCGGCCTCGGCGGGGCGAGCCTCGGCAACGTGCAGACCTACGGCAATCTGGGGGCGATCTTTCGCATCGGCGGCGAGCTCAAATCCGATTTCGGGCCACCGCACATCCGGCCCTCCTTGCCCGGCTCGCAGAGCTTCACCCCGACTTCCGGCTTCAACTGGTACCTGTTCGCCGGCGCCGAGGGCCGCGCCGTGGCGCGCGACATCTTCCTTGACGGCAACACCTTCCGCGACAGCCCCAGCGTCGACAAGAAGCCTTTGGTGGCCGATTTCGAGATCGGCATCGTCGCAACGCTCGGCTCGATGCGCGCCTCGTTCACCCAGATCTATCGAACCAAGGAATTCTACGGCCAGAAGGGCGACGACCGCTTCGGCAGCTTCAGCCTGTCCTGGCGCTTCTAGAGGGGCTCAAACCCGCGGATTTCGGCGCGCCGAAGCGCGGGACCATCCATTCAGCCGCATCGTCACGATGGCGGAAACGAGTTACCATTGAGCCTATGAGCTCGGCCCCTCCCTTTGCCCCTCTTGCGCCTAAGGATGGCGGCAGCGCGGCCGCTCCGCTGCGCAGGTCCCGAACGCCAAAGCGCATCCTGGTGGTCGAGGACGACGAGCTCAATATGCGGGTGTTCCATGATCTCCTCGGCAGCCAGGGCTTCGAGACGATCGAATCCCGCGACGGGTGCACCGCCTTGGAGATGGCGCGTGCGCACGTTCCCGATCTGGTCGTGCTGGACGTGCAGCTTCCCGGCATGTCGGGATTGGAGCTCACGCGCCGACTGAAGGCCGACAGAAACCTGAGCGCCGTGCCGATCATCGCGGTCACCGCATTCGCTCTCAAGCGCGACGCGCAGCGCGTGCGCGACAGCGGCTGCGACGCCTATATCACCAAGCCTTTTTCCATCCAGACGCTGCTGAACGTCATCGACGCCAATATCGATCACGACGCGGACGAGGACGACGAGCTTTACGACGACTTGGAAGTCGGCCCGCAAGCCGATGCGGCACGGGCGGACGGCGAGGCGCCGCCAAGCGTCGAGCCGGCCGAGCTCGTTCTCCTGGAGAAGCACAACGGCACGCATGTCGAACCGGAGGCTCCCAGCGAGATCGATATTCCTCCCGTCGAGGGAGAGCGGTCGGCGCCGGAGGAAGAGCCGGTGCGGGAATGGACGATCGCCAAGAGCTTCGACGAGCCCGCGGAGCCGAAGCCGGACGTCGTGCCCACCCCCGCGACCGAAGAAATGCAGACCCGGCCGGTTGCCGAAGAACCTGTCGCCGCACCGGGTTCCGCCACCGAGCCGACGGTCGAGACGGCGCGGGCCGAACGCACATACGGCATCTGGCCCGGCTTGTTATTCGTGGGTTGGCCCGCCTTGATGTTCATGGGGGTCTTGGCGGCGGCGACGCTATGGCCCGCAAGTTATCGCGGCGAGCGGACGCCCAATCTTTACGCGGTCGAGTTCGTCGACGACGTGGTCGATCTTTCCATCGGCAGCCCGGTGCGCCAACTCGGCACGAATGTGGGCAAGGTGGCGCGGATCACTGTCAACCCCGAGAACCAGAACCGAATCCAAGTCGTGATGGAGCTCGCATCCGACACGCCGATCAAGCGGGACACGACCGCGATCCTGCGGCATGAAAATCTCGTCGGCGCCGCCTATGTCGAGCTGAGCGAGGGCGACCCGGCGAGTCCCCCCCTGAAAACCGGTCCCGGACAATTGATCGCGAACATCCCCGTGGCAACGTCGCAGACGGAACCCGTGGTCAGGGACGTTTCGCAGCTCTTCGCGCGCGCGGCGCTACTGGTCGACGCGGTGGCGCAGGTACTCGACGAAGACAATGCGCGCACCCTGGCAGACTCGCTCGATAACATGCGCGCCGCCACGGAGGAGCTGGCCGAGGCATCGGACAAGGCGGACGGGCTGATTGCCGAGAGCGTGAGCGCCACCGTCACGTTGCGTGAGACGGTGCAGCACATCGACGCCTTGGCCGGCCGTTTCGAGCGCGAAATCGCCGTTTCCGGCGGGTCCGGCAACGGCGTCAGCGCCGAAATCGGCGCCACCGTCGCGGAGCTGTACCGGGCGGCCAGCGCGCTCAACCACGCCGTCGCCAACCTCGACGCGATCGCGATCGACAATCGGAAATCGCTGCGCGAGCTCTACGCGCGCGGAATCGCCGACGGCAACGCGCTCACTTCGAATATCCGTGCGCTGGTGTCGCGGCTGACGACGATCGTCACCGCGATCGAGATCAACGGTAGCTCGTTACCCGCGTCGGGATCGACCGAGGACCCGGACGAACGCTGAAGCGTCCGCGCCGTGTCAGACGGTGGCCGGCTCCCGCGTACAGATGGCATCCAGAAGGCTCAAGACCTCGGCACGCGCCGCGCGGTGGCTCGGCGGCGCTGTCGATACCGATCCATCCTGGGGCTCGGGAAAATCGAGCACGGTAAGGCCGTTCGCGAACAGCTCGCGATACACCACGCGCTCCCCGAAACCACGGACCGACTGGAACCCGATATTCTCGGCCAACAGCTTCACGAGCCCGTCGATGTCGCGCATGTTGCGCGATTCCAGATGGGCGAGCCGGTTGCGCACGACGACCCACTGGAACCTATGCCCTTCCGAGGCCGGCCGCTGCGTGCGGCATTCGCGGACGAACTGGCAATAGACGCTCGGCTTGCGCACTTCGCGGCGGTCCCAGTCGACATGGGCCAGCACGTCGATATCCACCAGGCTGTCGTTCATCGGCGTAATCAGGATATCGGCGACCTCGTGGCTCGCGCGGGACAATGCGGATGCGCTGCCCGGCGTATCGAGGATTAGATAATCGTAGCCTTCGGTCGTGCGCAGAATGGAGGCGAGGCGTGCGCGCGCCACGACGGTCGCCGACGTATCGGCGCCCTCCAGGGGATCGGTCGTGTGGTGATAGGGAACGGGGAGCAATTGTCCCGTTCGAGCGGCGTAGTTGCGCCGGTTCTCGATGTAGCGGGTGAACGTCTTCTGGCGGCAATCGAGGTCGAGCGTCGCGACGCGATAGCCTTTGTAGAGCAACGCGATTGCGAGATGGATTGCAGTCGTCGATTTTCCCGTGCCGCCTTTTTCGTTGCCGATGACGACAACAGTGGGCCGGCCTGTCCGCTCCTTGAGCAACGTCGCGCCTTCCATCTTGGATCCTCTCCCTGAGAAGTTTGTCACTTTCTGGAAACCTACGCGTGTCGTCTGTTCGTGAGCTCTCTGAAACCTTTCTGTGGTTTTAGTCCAGAAGTTCCGAATCAGTAATCGGCGATCGTGCATGATCTCGCGGCACATACGTTCGCTTATCGCGAGCGCGGCATCATCAAGGATGTTCGCACTCGAGTGGATGCGAATATTACAAAGTCGAGACTCTACGACACAAGTACGTGGACACAAGTATGTGCGGCACCTGCGCGCACAGATCGTCGGTTGCCATGCATGCCTGGCATTCCGTCTTGCGATGCTTTCATTGCCCGATCGAGGTCCTATTCCGGCGCATGGCCTTCGCGTGGGAGCCCCTCGGAATCAACGCCCTAAATCGCCCGCGATGGGCGGCCGCTCGATGCCCATCGCGCTAAGGCTTCATTAACCACGTTGGGCGATGCTCGCTCCGTGACAGTGGCCGACCAGATCATCGCCATCGCCGAGCACCGTGGGCTCCCGGCACGCGAAGGGGCGAGCCTTACCGCGCTCATCGCCGCGCTCGATGCCGATGGCGATATTCCGATCGCGGCATTTGCCGTCATGGCGGAAATGGTGAGCTACCTCACCCGCGCCGACGCTCCGAAGGACGAGACGCCATGACCGAAGACGCCACCGAACTGCGCACGCGACTCCTCGAGGCGGCGACGCTCGTCGGCACCGCCAAGAGCCTGATCGCCGAAGGCAGCGTGGTCGACCTCAACGGGCTCGATGCGCGGGTCGAGCGCATCTGCGCCGAACTGCCGAGCTTGCCGCCCTCCGAACGCGACGCGCTGAAGCCGGCGTTGATCGCGCTGATGGACGGGCTCGGCGGCCTCGCCGAGGCGGTCAAGTCGCAGCACGGGGCCCTTGCCGAGAAACTCTCCGCAGTGGCGCAGGGAAGCCGCGCGCTCGGCGCCTATGGCGCGGGCTCCGCCACGGCGCGCACGCCGCGCAAGCGTTAGAATCCATGGATCTCGACGTTTACCTGCGCTTTGTCGTCGCGCTCGTCTTCGTACTCGCGCTGATCGGGCTGATCGCCTGGGTTGGGCGTAGGATGGGCTTCATCGGCCGTGTCGCTACCGGCCGATCTGGTGCGCGCCGCATCGGCGTGGTCGAGGCGGTCACGATCGACGCCAAGCGGCGTCTCGTCCTGGTACGGCGCGATGACGTCGAGCACCTGGTGCTGCTCGGACCGGCGTCGGAAATGCTCGTCGAAGGCGGCATCAAGCCGAGAGCGCCGACCCCATGAAGAAGCTCGCACTCGCAACCCTGTTCACGGTCATCGCCTCACCCGCCTTCGCGCAGTCCTTCACGCTCGATCTCGGCGGCGGCGCGTCGTCGACCGGCAACATCGTCCAGCTCATCGCCCTATTGACCGTACTGTCGCTTGCGCCGTCGATCTTGGTGATGGTGACATCGTTCACGCGCATCGTGGTGGTGCTGTCGTTCCTGCGCAACGCACTCGGCCTGCAACAAACTCCGCCGAACGTCGTCCTGGTTTCGCTCGCGCTGTTCCTCACCGCCTTCGTGATGGCGCCGACATTGGACACCGCCTACCGAGATGGCATCGCCCCATTGATCGAAAACAAGATCACCGAAACCCAGGCCTTCGAGCGCACCGTGAAGCCGGTGCACAAGTTCATGCTGGAACACGTGCGCGAGCGCGATCTCAGGCTGTTCGCCGACATCGCGAACTCAAAGCCCGACGAGGTCGGCGAGGCGACGCCGCTGCGCACGCTGATCCCGGCATTCATGATTTCCGAGCTGCGCCGCGCCTTCGAGATCGGCTTCCTGCTGTTCCTGCCCTTCCTGATCATCGACATGGTGGTCGCGTCTGTCCTCATGTCCATGGGCATGATGATGCTGCCGCCGGTGATGATCTCGCTGCCCTTCAAGCTGATCTTCTTCGTTCTGGTGGACGGCTGGTACCTGGTGGCCGGCTCGCTGGTGCAAAGCTACGGCGGCGGCAGCTGACCATTCCGCCGCCGCCGCGATCGTCGACTACCCCATGAGCACGAAATCGTCGATGTAGACGTGGATCGCGGCTCCGCGGCTCACCTCGGCGTCGAGCGCCGCCAAAAGCCGGTGCAACAGCCGCGATACGTCATCTCCTAAAAACTCGTAGCCATGTATCGGTTCCAAGCTCGTGCGGGGATTCGTTGCGATATACACGATAAGCTATGCTTGTCGTTCAACCCGAGGTCCGCCATGCCGCAGGTTCATGTGCAGTGCTGCATCGTCGGCGGCGGCCCGGCGGGAATGATGCTCGGCCTCCTGCTTGCGCGCGCCGGCGTGCGCGTGCTGGTGCTCGAAAAGCACGAAGATTTCCTGCGCGATTTCCGCGGCGACACGCTGCACCCCTCGACCCTTCAGGTGATGCACGAGCTGGGGCTGCTGGATGAGCTGCTGCTTTTGCCGCACCAGGAGGTGTCGCATTTCAGCCTGCAATTCCTCGATCAAACCGTGCGTATCGCCAGTCTGGAGCGGCTGCGTCAGCGCTGTCCTTTCATCGCGCTGATGCCGCAATGGGACTTCCTCAACTTCATTGCCGAGCAGGCGCGGCGCTACACGACGTTCGAATTGCGCATGAACGCCGAGGTCACCGACCTCGTCATGGATCGCGGCCGTGTCGTGGGCTTACGTGCCGACATGGGAGACGAGCCGCTCGACGTGCACGCCGACCTGGTCATCGGCGCCGACGGTCGCCACAGCACAACGAGGCACAAGGCGGGCCTCGCCGTAAACGAGCTCGGCGTGCCGCTCGACGTGTTGTGGTTTCGCCTGCCGCGTCGCGACGACGACCCGAGCGAGGTCATGGCGCGTATCGTGCGCGAACGGCTCTGCGTGCTGATCGATCGCGGTAGCTATTGGCAGATTGCGTATGTGATCCGAAAGGGCACGTTCGGCCAGGTTCGGAGCCAGGGGCTCGAAGCATTCCGCGCCGACGTCCGGCGCGCCATCCCGTTCATCGGCGATCGGGTCGACACGCTCGAACTGGACGACATCAAGCTGCTCACCGTCACCGTCGACCGGCTCGAGACGTGGTATCGGCCCGGGCTGCTGTGCATCGGCGATGCCGCCCATGCCATGTCGCCGCTCGGTGGAGTCGGTATCAACCTCGCCATCCAGGACGCCGTCGCCACGGCGAATCTGCTCGCCATGAAATTGCGTGACGGAGCGATCGCGGAAGGCGATTTGCGCCGGGTGCAGCGACGGCGCGAGTTTCCAACCCGCGCGACCCAGCGCTTTCAGACATTGTTCCAGAACCAGGTCATCGATCCGGTCCTGCGCGGCGACCGCGAACCGGCGCCGCCGCGGCTGCTGCGCCTTGCCGCGCGTTATGGCGTGCTGCAGCGCTTGTTCGGCCGCATGATCGGGCTCGGCATCCGGCCCGAACACGTTCGAGTATCTTAGGTCGTTCGGATGAACGGCGGCGCCAGGGTGAGATTCACCGCGCCGACGCGTCGAACTACGCCTCGGGCTTCGCGTCCATGCTACTGACGGTCTCGTCGTGCTCGCTGCGATCGCTGTGGAAGACCAGCGCCATGAGCCCGATTGTGAGGCCGGCCGTGCCGAGCACGCCGAAAACGAAGGCGATGAGAACCGGACCGTGCAGATCGAGCGCGCCGAAGCCCATGCTGGCCCAGACGATGAACATCATCACGGCCACGGCGACGACCGAGCCGATCGCAAACCTGACGAACCACATCATGCGTTACAGATAGGGTGGTTCGCACCGATTTGGTAGCGGCTAGTTGATGGCCTGTGTCTGTGCTTGTCCGGCGGCCCGACGCTGCGATCCGACAATGGCCTGCAGCGCCGCGATCTCATCCGCAACGCGTGACGCCGCGCGGAAGTCGCGGGCGGCGCCCCCCTCGGACCGCGCCACGGCATTGAAGGCGTCGGCGTAGGGACTCTTTTTCATCATCTCGCCCTGCTTGGCGCGCAAAGCGTCCAGTTCCTTCTCGTCGCCGGCAAGCGCCAATGCCACGGCGCGCGACAGCACCAAGCCGGCCACCTCGGCCGCCGGCACGTCACCTTCATCGATCAGCCGGCCGAAGGATTCGGCGGCAGGACGCCAAGCCTTGGCGCGCCAATAAATGGACGCGCGCAGGCGCTCGGCGGCGGAGTCTTTCTCCGACGCAATGGCGGCGAGCGCCTCATCGCGCTTGTCGAGCGCCGCCAAAGCCCGCCCTTGGGCCAATAGTCGATCATGCGTGAGCGCGGCCGGCAGATCCGCGATTGTGCTGTCGGCCAGGGCGGTCAGCGCCACCTCCGGCTTCCGATCCGCTAGTCGGAGCTCGGCGGCACGCAGACCGATGCGCGCCTTTTCTTCGCCCTTCAGGCGAAGCTTCACCTGTTGCTCCAGCAGGCGCGCCGCCTCGTCGAGCAGATCCACCGACGCTAGCCGCTCGGCGAAGCGGCGCACCAGCTGGTCACCCTCTTCGCCCGTCGGCGTCAGCTCACGGAATTCGTCGAATAGCCCGAGCGCCGTCACCGACGGAAGTTGATCCGCGCCCCCTTCGGCGAACAGGCGGTGGAACGTGGTCGCCATGTCCTGCGCGACGGTCTGCACCCCTTCGATCTCGCGGAAATAAGTCGCGGCTTCCTTGAGCGTCTGAAGGGCTCTGCGATTGTCGCCGCGATCGGTATAGAGCTGGGCAAGACGGCGCAGCAGATCGAATTCGTGCACGTCGCCGCGCCAGGCGTAGCGCAGCCGCTCCATGCGCTCGATTGCGTCGCCGACGGAAATCTCCTTTCGCTCCAGAAGCGCATTGGTAAGCGCGTAGCGAGCGCGCGCTTGGTTCTTGCGGTCCGCGGAGCCCGCCATCTCGCGCCACGTCGCGACCGCACCGTCGACGTCGCCGGACAGCTTTTGCAGGTATCCCCGCATGACGTTGAGCGCGTCGCGATCGGCGGCACTGAGGTTACGCTTGCCGAGCGCCTCGACCCGTGCCGCACCCGCGCCGGTATCGCCGATCGCGAGCGAAGCCTCGATGGCGAGCAAGCCGATGCGCGCGGCAAGCCAGGATGGATAGGTTTCGAACACGGCTTCGAGCTCGCGGAACTGTTGCTGCGCCGTCTTCCAGTCGCCACGCGCGGCGGCGATGGTGGCGCGCCACGGCGCCGTTTCCGCGTTCATCTCGAGCGCCGGATGCTTGAAATCGTCGTTGGCGAATGCGTAGTCCCCGGACAGCACACGGGCGGCACCGCGCAATGCGCGCAGCTCGATATCTTCGGTCTTCCCGGCGTCGGTCCGCCCGATCTCGCGGATCACGCCGAGCGCCTCGGGCCCGAAGCCGTTGCCCAGATAAAAACGTGCGAGGGTAAGGCGCGCCTTGCGCTTGAGGTCGGCACGCTCCGCGCCCGCGGCGCGGCGGATCAGCTCCTGCTGGCTCGCGGCGAAGCTTTCGGACGGACCCTTGGACCAAGCCGCAAAGTCGTAAAGACGCTCGCCGCGCGACGGATCGGAAGCCCGTCGCACGCGCTCGGCCTCGCGCGAAACACGCAAGCCGCCGGGCCTGGTCACGACGATGTCGTTCGCCTGGATCTCCAGAAACACCTGATCGGCCAGCGGCCGCACGGCGGCGCCTTGCTGGCTTTCCAGCACCTCGACGTCGACGAAGCGACGCGGCTCGGGCACGCCGAGGCCGGGTTCGACCACCGTTACGACCTGGATCGTGTCGCCCACCTCGGGATCCTGCAGCCGCACCACCCGGCCGGGACCTTTGACGCCGAGAACGACGCGGCCGCCGGCCGTGTCGGAGTCCGCCGTCACATCGATGGCCTTGCCCGACGCGGGATGGGCATCCAGGATTTCGATGATCCAGACCGTGCCGTCGCGGCGCACCCGCGCGTGACGTGACGAATCGATGGCGAGGCGCACCGCGCTGGCGCCGGGCACCGCCACTTGATCCACCCCGGTCACGATCGGCGCGCCGTTGACGCGCAGCGAGGCGAGCTCGATGCGGGCCGGGGCGTCGAATACCACCCAGATCTGGCCGCGCCCACGGAACACCGCCGCCCCCACCTCCGTGCGCCAATTGAAGCGAAGCGTGGAGATATCGCGACCCTTGGTCACGTCCACCGATACGAAGGGCGCTCCCTCGCTCGCCTTTGCCGCCGCGGCAGGCGGCTGGGGCACGAGCGGCGTGGGTTTGAGCACCCGGTTTACGGCTTCGTCGAGCGCATCGGGTTTCGCCGGTTTTTCCGCCACAGGCCCGGCCGCGGGCTCTGTCTTCGGTGCCGCGCGCGTTTGCGTGCCGTTGCCGCTTTCGACCAGATCGAGGATCACGATCCCGCGGTCGCTGGATGGGCGCAGCGAGTAGTCGCCCTTAAGGCGCGCGACCACGGTTTGGCCGTTCGGCTCCACGCGGATCGATTCGATGTGATCGGGCAAGCGATCGCGAACGAGATCGAGATTTGCCGTCAGCGGCCGCGCGAAGCGCACGGTCAAGGTCCGTCCGCTCACCGTCGCCACGTGTTCGACCGGCGTTTTCCAGTCGAAGACGATGCGGCCGTAACCGCCGTGCGGCGCCGCCCGCACGGCGACCTGTTCGGCCGCCTCGGCGACATCAGCCCACGACAGGAGAAGGGCGAGCAGCAAAAGCCGCTTCATGGCGCCGCCGTGCCCGACCATATGACGAGATCGACGTGGCGCGCGCCCGACAAGCCCGCCACGCGAATATCGCGCGGAAATCCGGCCGCCTTCAGCGCGTCGGCGATCGCGGTCGCGCGTTCCATCGCCGTGATGCGGCCGTCCGGGTCATAGACCTGCACGGCCACTGCGTTGCCGATATTCCCAAGAAGCGCCGCCAAGGCGTCGACGACCTTCTCGTTCAACGCCGACGGCAGCATGAGAATGAGCTTGTCGTCGCCGATCTGCATTTGCGTACCGGCGAGCGCCGCGTTGTCGCGCAACAGCTCGCCTACGAGCGCCTCGATGTACGACAAATCGGCGGCGCGCCGGCGCGATGACGATACGCCCGCATTGCGCTCCGCGCGCGGCCGCGCATCCGACGCGGTGTGAGCGGGATCGAGGCTGCGCGATAGGCTATGGCTGATCCCGCGCCAGCGCGCGCTATCGACCTTCTGCATCGCCGACATCATCACGAAAAACGTCAAGATCAGGCACAGGAGGTCGGCGAAGGTGATCACCCATCCCCGGCTGATGCGCGGTTCGGCGCCGGTTTCAGTCGCGTCCATCGGCCGCCTCGTGCACGCTGAAGATCAAACGCAGCCGATCCCTGCGACCCGAATCGACGCCGGTTGCGATCATGTCCTTCGGTGCGCCGGCAGCTTCGAGCGCGTCGCCGAACGCGGCGATACGCGCACGCGCCAAGCTATGATGCGTCTCCGGCTCGGCGACCAGGCGCGCGTCCAGATCGTAGAACGCGCCCCCCTGCTTCTCGGCCAACATTTTCGCCAACGACGCGATGGTGCTTTTCCCGGCATCCGTCGGGACGATCTCGTCTTCCACCCACATGTGGCCGAGCGGCAGCTCGATCAGAAAGATGCGGCCGGGCTGGATCACGACCACGCGCGCGAGCGCGAAATGTGTCGCCACCAGATTGCCGAGCTTGCCGTAGAGCGCGGCGTCGCCCGAGATATCGCCCAGACTCGATGTAAGACGTGGGGCGGGGCCGCCGTCGAAGCTGGTGACGAGGCCACGCATGACGGCCTTTGCGCGCTTGCTCTCGATGCTCGCCGAATGGTTCATGATCACGAAGAAGGACACGAGCAGGATCATGATGCCGATGAACAGCAACATGACCGGCTCGCGCGCCTCGCTGAGCGGCCTTTCTTCGTACGGCTCCATGGCGTTACGGTACGGTCTTGGGCAACGTGCGGCGTTCGGCTAGCGCGGCGGTCAGTTTTTCCGCCTTGGTCGGATCCATCTTGGCGATAATGGGACCCGACTTCTGTTCGCGCATGCGCTCGATGACGTCCAGCAGCACGGGCATTTCGAGCTTTTCGAAGATCTGCGCCGCTTCCTTGGGCTTCATGATCTCGTACATCTTGACGAGACTCTTCAGCTTCGCCTCTTCCTCTTCGTCGTGCTTCTGGATCAGGCCGGAAACGGTCCCCTGGATCTTCTTCATCTCGGCGAGCTTGGCATCGAGCCGCTTCTCGGCGGCGGCCATCAGGTTTTCGCGCAGCTCGAGCTCGCGCTCGCGCGCATCGAGCGCCGCGCGCCGCGCGGACAGCTTTTGCAGCACCGCCATCTCTTCTTCCGTCATGGTCGGGGCGTTCGCGCCCGCGGTGGACGGGGCCGGCGGTGCCGGCTCCTCGACTTTCGCCGGGGTGGCGGGAGCGGCAGGCGACTTCACCTCGGCAAAGGTGGGGCTGATGACGGCAACCTCCAATCCCTGCCAGATACTGCCGAGCTTGATGCTCAGCAGCACGCCGAACAAGAAAATGGCGCACGGCACGACGCGCAACCGTCCTGTAATACCGCGCGGCATCGTCAGCTCGCCTTGCGCGCGGCCTGAAGCGCGCGCTTGAGATCACGTTCCATCGTCGACCCGCCTTCGAGGTCGTCGGGCGCCAATGCCGATGTCGCCGCCGGTACCGGCGCGGGCTTCGCGATCGTCATGCCGGCGATGCGCTCGGCAACCGTATCGCCGCGTTCCAACATGAAGGCGAGCTCGTCGCGCAGCGCCTGCGCCTCGCCGATCGCCGCGTTCAGCACCTTGCCGGTCTCGGCGGTCGATTGGCTCAGCCGCGCCACGGAACGTTCGGCATGCGCAGCCGCCTCGTTGAAGCGACCGATGAGCTGGGCGAGTTCGGTCTTGCCTTGGCGCAGAGATTCCAACGTGCGGTTCAGGCGGACGGCGTAGACGATCGCGACGGCAAGCAGCGCCGCGACGGCGACGTCGATGGCGATGGATAGCCAGGTCGCAGTCACGTCGCTGACTCTTTGCGCATGACCGCTTTATCGTCCACGCGCACGGAAATATGGCGGCCCCTGCGGCCCATGGTGCCGGAGAACAGCGGCACCTCGCCGCAGCGCAGCGCGACGGTGGAGTCCGGCGTCGCGTTCAGCATGATGCGGCTACCGACCTTGAGCGACAGCACCTCGCCCAGCGGCACCATGACCTGATCCAGCACGGCTTCGATCTCGACGCCGGTCTTCCACAACTCGTGCGCGAGGTGGACTTCCCAGATCGAGTCGCGGCCGAATTTTTCGCCCATGAACATCTGCAGCAGCAGCTCGCGTACCGGCTCGAGCGTGGCGTAGGGAAGGCAGAGCTCCAGCCTGCCGCCGCGATCCTCCATGTCGATGCGAAGCTTCGCGAGGATCGCCGCGTTCGCGGGCCGCGCGATGGACGCGAACCGCGGATTGGTCTCCAGGCGCTCGAACCGGAAGGTGACGGGCGACAGCGGATCGAAGGCCGCGCACAAATCGTTGAGCACCACCTGCACCATGCGCTCCACGAGGTTGCGCTCGATCGTGGTGTAGGGCCGTCCTTCGATGCGCATCTGCGCGGTGCCGCGGCGTCCGCCGAGCAGCACGTCGACGATCGAATAGATCATCGGACTGTCGACCGTGAGAAGTCCGTAGTTGTCCCACTCCTCCGCCTTGAACACCGACAGGATGGCGGGCAGAGGAATCGAGTTCAGATAGTCGCCGAAGCGGATCGAGGTGATAGCGTCGAGCGAGACGTCCACGTTGTCCGAAGTGAAGTTGCGCAAGGACGTGGTGAGCATGCGCACCAGGCGGTCGAACACCACCTCGAGCATGGGCAGGCGCTCGTAGGAGACAAGCGCCGAGTTGACGATCGCCTGAATGCCGGAACGCGCCGAGTCATTGCCGGAGTCGTCGGAGAGGCCCAGCAGGCTGTCGATCTCGTCCTGGTTGAGGACGCGCGCGGGCTCTTCGCTCCTACCGCCGGCGGCGCCCGAGAGCGCGGCTTCCCAATCAGCGCCCGCCGCTGTGTCGTCGACGCCCTGCGCGGCCATCCCGGCCAGCGCCTGTTCGTCGGTGGGCGTTTCGGTGGTGGTATCGGCCATTATTGGACCAACATTTCCTTGAACAGGATGTCACGGACTTTGACGGGCGCGACCGCGGCGTTCACGCGCGTGAGCAGCTCCTCACGCAACCGGTACATGCCGGCCGAGCCACGCAGATCGTCGAGGCGCAGCTCGCGCAGGTAGACCTGGAAGTTGTCCAGGATGCGCGGCATCACTTCCTTGATGCGCGGAATGTCTTCGGCCTTCTCCAGTTCCAGCGACACGGTGATCTTGAGGAACGTGGCGCGCGAGCCGGTGGTGTTGAGGTTGACCAGCAGCTCCGGCAGGTCCTGGAACACCGCGACCTTGCGCTCGGCCTTCTTCTCGACGACGGCTTCTTCGTGTTTGTCGCCGGTGCCGAGCAAAGAATCGAGCATGCCGGAGAGCATCAACCCGACGCCCGCAGAAATAAGCACAAATACCGGGACGACGATGAACAGGATGAGGCGTTTGCCGCTCCAGCGCTTGCGCGCCGGTGCCTGACCCTCCGCACCCTCTTCGCCGTCCTCGGGGACTTCGCTTTCCGTAACCGCAGCGGTGGCCACCGGACCCCCTCTTTCAAGATTGGCTGGAACGTACCCGGTGTCGGTTAAAAAGAGATTGAAAGGCAGGGCTTGCCCGGCAAATCCTGCCGTATGGCGCCGGCATCCGCCGCCCGCTTCGCCCCAAGCCATTGGAATCCCACGACTCCGAACTTGGCACGCCACGTGCATGGGGGAGACGCATGGAGAACACCCTCTACATCGCGCTGTCCTACCAGACGGTGATGCAGCGGCAGATGGACGTGATCGCGAACAACATCGCGAACGTGTCCACGCCGGGCTTCAAAGGCGAACAGATGATGTTCGTCGAATATCTCGCCGATGCCGTCGGCAAGGACGACGTTTCATTCGTTCAGGACATCGCCGTCGTGCGCGATTTCCGCGAGGGCGCCTTCGCCAAGACCAGCAATCCGCTCGACGTCGCGATCTCCGGGCGAGGCTGGCTTCAGGTCGATACGCCGACCGGCATGCGCTACACGCGCAACGGCCACCTGCAGATCGACGCCAAGAACATGCTCACCACGGCCACCGGCCTTCCGGTGCTGGGCGACAACAACAAGCCGATCACCATGCCCCCGAACGGCGGGAACATCGTCATTTCAGCCGAGGGCACGGTCAGCGTGGACAATCAGCAGATCGGTCGCCTCAAGCTCGTCTCGTTTGAGAACGAGCAGCTGCTGCGCAAGGAGTCCGACAGCCTTTATACCACCGACGCGCCCGCTCTGCCGGCACCGAAGGCCAAGCTCGTGCAGGGCATGATCGAAGAATCCAACGTCAAGCCCATCATCGAGATCACCAACATGATCAGCGCGATGCGCGAGTTCCAGTCCGCGCAGCAGATGATCGAGGAAGAACACAAGCGACAACTCACGGCCATCGACACGCTCGCCCGGCCGTCGAACGTCTAACGCCGAAAGGTCGAACCCATGAGATCGCTCAACATCGCCGCGACGGGAATGCTGGCCCAGCAGCTCAACGTCGAGGTCATTTCCAACAACATCGCCAACATGAACACGACCGGCTTCAAGCGCCAGCGGGCCGAGTTCCAGGACCTGCTGTACCAGAGCGAGGAGCGCGTCGGCACGAACTCGTCCGATACCGGCACCATCGTGCCCTCGGGCGTGCAGATGGGCCTCGGCGTCAAGACGGCTGCGGTCTATCGCATCGGCCAACAGGGCAACCTGGTGTCGACCGACAACACCTACGATCTGGCCATCCAGGGCAAGGGATACTTCAAGATCAAGCTGCCGTCGGGCGATACCGCATACAGCCGCGCCGGCTCGTTCCAGCTTTCGCCGCAGGGCAAGCTCGTGACCACCGAGGGCTTCGAAGTCTCACCCGGCATCACCATCCCGGCGAACGCCGTCAGCGTGACGATCGATTCGTCGGGTGAAGTGATGGTCAAGATCGATGGCCAGGTGGCGCCTCAGAACGTGGGCCAGCTCGAGCTTGCGACCTTCTCCAACGAAGCCGGTCTCGAAGCCAAGGGCGACAACCTCCTGCTCGAGACGCCGGCCTCCGGCACGGCGACGACGTCGACCGCGGGCTCGCCAGGCGTCGGCACGATCCTGCAGGGCTTCCTCGAAACCTCGAACGTCAACGTGGTGCAGGAAATCACCAACCTGATCACGGCGCAGCGGGCCTACGAAATGAATTCGAAGGTGATCGAGACCTCGGACGAGATGATGCGCACCCTGACGAGCATGCGTTGAGGCAGAGATCCATGACCTTCATCACGTCCATCCTGATCTTCGCGACCATCGTCTTCGGCGCATCCGGCGCCGAAGCCCAGGTCCTGCGTCCGCGTGCCATGGTGGACGCCGACGTCATCCGCTTGGGCGATCTGTTCGCGTCGCTTCCGGCCGGCGTTGCCGACCGTGCCGTCGCCGCGGCTCCGACCCCAGGCCGCACGACGGTGTTCGACGCCGCGGCGCTGACATCGATCGCGCGCGAGAACCTTCTGACCTGGACGCCGCAATCGCGCTTCGATCGTACGGTCGTGCAGCGCTCGAGCCGCGTGATCACGACGGAAGAAATCGAAAGCCGCATCCTGGCTGCACTCAAGGCTGAAGGGCTCGAGGACGGCATGCGCATCGACCTGCTGAATCGCCGTCTGACGCTCAACGCCGCGACCGGAGCGGGTGAGACGTTCGAGATACAGAACCTGCAACACAATCGGCGCGACAACTCTTTTGTCGTCACGCTCGCCGTGAATGCGGGTGCCGAGGGCACCGCGCCGATCGAGGTACGCGGCAATGTCATCCGCACCACCCGCGTGCCCGTGCTGACGCGCGCCATGCGCCACGGCCAGATCATCGCCGACGACGACATCACCTGGAAGGACGTGCGCGAAGGCGGCGTGGATCCGGCGGCGGTGCTCGATCCCGAGTCCCTAATCGGCAAGACGCCCCGCACCAACGCGCGCGCGGGCGAAGTCCTGCGTCGCGCCGAGGTGATGGCACCGATCGTGATCACCAAGGGCGAGATCGTCACCATGATCCTGACCACGCCGCAAATGACCCTCACCGCGCAGGGCCGTGCCACCGAGAACGGGGCGGGCGGCCAAAGCATCAAGATCGAGAACACGCGCAGCCGCACCACTATCGAGGGCGTCGTCACCGGCCCCAACCGGGTCGTCGTCCATTTGCCCAGCTTGGCCGCGCTCGCCAGATGAAAGGGATCGTCATCATGCCTCGTCACCCACGAAGCCTCGTCGGCGTCGGGCTTTTGCTCGCCTCCGCCACCCTCTTCCTCTCGGGCTGCAGCACCTTCACGCGGCTCGCCGAGGTCGGCGAGACGCCGAAGCTCACGACCATCCAGAACCCGGTCGCCGATCCCAATTACCGGCCGGTCAGCCTTCCCATGCCGATGGCGAACGTCGAGGGGCGTGAACCCAATTCGCTTTGGCGTACCGGATCGCGCGCATTTTTCAAGGACCAGCGGGCGAGCCGTGTGGGCGATCTGGTGACGGTGCTGATCACCATCGACGACAAGGCAAAGATCAACAATCAATCCACGCGCACGCGCAACAACACCGAAAACGCCGGCATCGGCGCGTTCTTCGGCTACGACCTCAGCCTCAGTCGCGTCTTCCCCGACACGATCGATCCGACCAACATCGTCGATCTGTCGGCCAAGACGGGTAACGACGGCAAGGGCACCATCGATCGCGCCGAGCAGATCAACCTGAAGCTCGCCGGTATTGTGACCCAGATCCTGCCGAACGGGAACATGGTGGTGCACGGTCGACAGGAAGTTCGCGTGAACTACGAGATCCGCGAGCTGCAGGTCGCCGGGATCATCCGACCGGAGGATATTTCGTCGCTCAACCAGATCCCGTATGACAAGATCGCCGAGGCGCGCATCGCCTACGGCGGTCGCGGCCAAATCACCGACTTCCAGCAGCCGCGCTATGGACAGCAGATACTCGACGTGCTGATGCCGTTCTGACGGCGGAAACGAAAACGGCGGTCCTCGGGCCGCCGTTTCTCATTGCACGCGCCCGATCGCCAGGCGCGTAGGCTCCGGCGCAAGACGGTACGGCCAGCGGCCCGAGATAGCGATTTGCCGTGAGATACTCCGATACCTTGCGATGCGAACCGGAGCGTCGGCCGGGCTCAGTGCGGTGCGCTGTTCGCGGTCTTGTTGTCGTTGCAACCGGCTTCCTGCGCATCGAAGGCGCTGCGTAGGACGAGCCGCACGCTCACGACCGCGTCGTCCTCAACCAGTTTGTTGAGCGCGGCGCGCACGGCCTCGCTGTTCTCCGCAAGCTCGTCGGCTGCGAGCACACGGCGCGAGCGCAGCCTGGGTGCGATCGAATCCGCGATCGTCGTGTTGATGGCATCGCGCACGCGAGGCAATGAGCCGCACACGTCGGACAACCCGCCGCTACCGCGCACCGACAGGCTGACCTGCACCACAACGGGCACCTCGCGGTCGAGCCCGACACGGCCCTGCCCGACACGGTTCACCACCGTGACGATGTACAGAGTGCGGCCCGATGTCAGACGCCCAGCGGTTTTCGAGACGGCGGAAAAGGCATCCGTCGCCATTTCGGTAGTGCGGGTTTTGTCCTCATGCGAGATGTACTGCGAGACGGCGAACGCGATCATGCCGAACAGCAGCAGCAGCACGCCGAAGATTTTCATGAAACGGTTCATCGGCCGGTCTCCCGGCCGGAAGCCTCGGAAATCGGCGTAAATAATCCATAAACCGGCGGCGGCGCGCCCTTCCGGCCGTCCTCGGCTGGCGTGGTTTAGTTGAATTTCGCCTGTGCGTGCAACGCATTGTTGCCTTCGGCGTTGATGCACCAGAATTCTGCCGACGCCCCATCGGCACTCGGCTGGCCGAGCAGCGTATAGGGGCCTGTGTCGACCACGATCTCGACCGAGCGATACGAGAACGAGGCGAGTGCGCGCTTCGAATTCTGGCGGCACATCTCGATCATCTGCTGAGAGACCAACGTCACCGGCACGACGATGCCGGCATAGCCTTCCTTCTTGGTCGTGTAGTCGCGATCGAAATGGATACGGTGCGCATTGAAACGAAAGGCGCACAATCTCCACACCTGCACCAGATCGGCGGGGCAAACCTGCTTCCATGCAGGGCTTGCCGGCGGCTGGGGCGCGGGATCGAACTTGCCCGGCCCGTCGGGCCCAAAAGCAAAAAAGGTGCGATCCTCGACGACGGCAAGCCCGCGCGACGACGAAATGGAATCGCGTGTCGTCGTGACCACCAATGGACCAGCACCACGGTCTTGGATGTCCACGGAGAGGAGCTCGGATTTCCGCGTGATCTCGTCGCCGATGCGCAGATGATCGTGGTACGTGGCCGTCGTGATGCCGACGCGCCGCCGCGGCAGCGGAATGGGCGGGTTGACGCCGCCGCCGGCCGCCTGGCCATCCTCGCGCATCGCGGATTTGCGATAGAGATTGGGGAAGAAACCGCCGTGCCATCCGTGCGGCACGCTATCGCCGGCATTCGGCGCCGGATGATCGACGTCCAAAGTCGCCGCAAGCTTGCCGATGGTGTAGGCGGTGACGACGTCTTTCGCCGCCTCGCTGCGGCCGACGAATTTTTTTAGGTCTTCGAGCCGTTGATCGGCCATTTGCTCCCCCTGTTGCGTGCCTGCCCTGGCGTCATTATACGATCTTATGGTGGTCACGGGGGAGCGCGTCATGGCGGACAATACGATCAAGGTGCTGGGCATGGCGGGGAGCTTGCGCGAGCGTTCATACAACCGAGCGCTTCTGCGTGCGGCGGGCGAGCTCCTGCCGCCGGGCATGACGCTCGACATCCACGATCTCGCCGGAATTCCGGAATACAACGACGACGTGCGCGAGAAGGGCTATCCCGAGTCCACGCGCCGGCTCCGCGATGCGATCGCGGCGGCGGATGCGCTGCTCATCGTCACGCCGGAATACAACTACTCGGTGCCCGGCGTCTTGAAGAACGCGATCGACTGGGCCTCGCGCCCGCCCGCGCCGCCGCTGACGCGCAAGCCGTGCGCGATCATGAGCGCATCGCAGAGCCTGATGGGCGGCGTGCGTGCCCAGTATCACCTGCGCCAGATGTTCGTGTTCACCGACACGCTGCCGGTGAACAAGCCCGAGATTCTGGTGATGACGGCGCAGCAGAAATTCGATCAGGACCTCAAGCTCACCGACGAGAACACCAAAAACCTGATCCGGCAGCTTTTGGCCAATCTCGCCGACTGGACGAAGGTCATCAAAGCTCACTGGATGCCCGCCCCGGCCAAGCCCTGATGCTCAAGAGCGGGGCCGAGCATCTCGAGACGCTGCGCGACGGCCGCACGATCTATGTCGGCTCCGAGCGCATCAAGGATGTCACGACCCACCCCGCCTTCGCCGAGGGCGCACGCACCGTCGCCGCCATATACGATTTGAAGCGGGCGCCGGAGCACCTCGCCGTTACGTCATACGAAGAGAACGGCGAGCTTTTCTCCAGCTACTATCTGCGGCCGCGCTCGCGGGACGATCTGCGCAAGCGCTCGCGCACCCACAAGCTGATCGCCGATCTCACCTTCGGCCTGTTCGGGCGCTCGCCGGACCACGTGCCGGGCATCATTTCCGGCCTGGCCATGAAGCCGGAGGTGCTCGATCGCTCGCGCCAGGGCTTCTCGCAAAACCTGCTGCGGCACTGGGACCACATGCGGCGTCACGACGTCTACGCCGCCTTTGCGGTCGTGCCGCCGCCGGGAACGCGCAATCCCGATATCCACAGCGAGGAACGGCGCGCCAACCCGGGGCTGCGCATCGTCAAGGAAACCGACGACGGCGTGGTGGTCAGCGGCATGAAGATGCTGGCGACCGGCGCCGTCTATGCCAACGAGATCCTCATCGGCAACCTCACCCCGCTGGCGCCCGAGTTCAAGCAATATGCCGTCACCACCTGTATCCCCTGCGATGCGCCCGGGTTGTCCTTATGGTCGCGGCGGCCCTACGCGCCGACCGGTACGGCAATGGACTACCCGCTCTCGCACCGGTTCGACGAGACCGACTGTGTCGTCGTCTGCAAGGACGTGAAGATCCCGTGGGACAAGCTGTTCGTGCACGACGACGCCGAGCTCGCGCGAAGCTGCTACATCCTCACACCGGCCAATTGCTTGCAAAACCACCAGTCGAACGTGAGGTTCTGGGCGAAGATGTCGCTGGTGGTCGGGCTCGCGAGCCGCATCGCTCGTTCGTCGGGCATCGAGGCGATTCCGGCGGTGCGCGAGCAGATGGGACGGCTGGCGGCGCTCGAGGCCACCATGGGCGCGCTGGTCCAGGGCCAGATCGAAGCGTGCGAAGATTGGCCGGGCGGGCCCGAGGGCTACGTCTGCTTCAACCGCCGCTATATGTACGCGGCGCTCAACTGGTCGCAAGAGCACCACACGGAGATCGTCGACTCGTTGCGTGGGCTGATGGGCGCCAATCCATTGCAGATGCCGGGCGACGCCTCGCTCCTGGACGACCCGGCGCTTCGGCAGCAATTCGAGGAAAGCTTCGCCACGCCGTATATGGAGCCGGTGGCGCGCTGGAAGCTGTTGAAGCTCGCGTGGGATCTCGTGGGCTCGGAGTTCGCAGGGCGTCACCAGCTTTACGAGCGATTCTACGCCGGAACGTCCACCATCGTCCGATCACAGAACCATCGCGAGGCGCCCTGGGACGCCTACCATCGCCTTGTCGACGACCTGGTGGCATCCATTCCGGAACCGGGATCCGGACCCGGCAAACCCAGTTAATCCGCGGTATTGCCATAGGCGCGTCCGCCCGCGTCGTGTGGTATAGTCCCGGCCGGTCGAGTTTTGCGTATATGACAAAAATCCTGCACCGCCTTTATCTGCTTCCGGTCGCGGCGATCGCGATTGCGATCGGCGTTGCCGCGCCGGCGCCGACGCATGCTCAGGCGCAGCCGATAATCGGCAAGATCAAGCGCGACGAGAACGGACGCATCGTGCCCGACACGCGGCCGAACGAAAATGCGCGCGAGATGTCGTCCGCGCCGCCCTCGAGCTCGGGACGCGGCCTCTACCCGGGCCAAATTCTGATGCCCGGCCTGGAGCCGGACCGCAGCGAATTTGCGGAGAAGGCGCGCCAACGCCAGAACGAGGTGGCCAAAATTCTCGGCGAGGAAAAGCAGGCGAAGACGCGCGGCGGCATCACCGACGCCCAAGGGCTCACGCCGCGCGAGCAGATGCTGCTGGTGGAGCTCACCCGCGAGGACCGGGAAGTGCGCGCGCACGAGCTAGCCCACTACTACACAGGCCGCCCCTATACGGTGGATCCTGAATATTGGTTCGTCACCGGTCCGCTCGGCGGGCGCTTTGCCGTTGCGGGCCATGTCCGCTTCGACCTGTCCCCCGCCGCAGGCGATCCAAAGACGACGTTGCAGAAATACGAGGTGCTGCGCCGCGCGGCCCGCGCGCCTTCGACGCCGTCACCTTACGATCTGAAGGTCGCAGCCGAGCTCGACCGCGCCATCGAGCGCATTCGCGCCGACATGGCGGAAAGCAGCAAATAGGCGCCTATTCGTCCCGGAACGTACGCTCGATGCGCTCGTGGCGCTCCTGCGCCTCGATCGAAAGGGTCGCGATCGGCCGCGCCTCGAGCCGCTTCAGCCCGATCGGCTCGTTGGTTTCCTCGCAATAGCCGTAGGTCCCCTCCTCGATGCGCTTCAGGGCGGCATCGATCTTGGAGATCAGCTTGCGTTCCCGATCCCGGGCGCGGAGCTCCACGGCACGGTCCGTCTCCGCCGTGGCGCGATCTGCGATATCGGGCTCCGGTACGGTGTCGTTCTGCAGATGGCGCAGGGTTTCGGTGGACGGCTTGAGCAGCTCTTCCTTCCAGGCCAGCAGCTTTCGCCGGAAGTACTCGCGCTGCTTCGCGTTCATGAACGGCTCTTTTTCGGAGGGGCGATATTGGGCGGGCAGGCGAGTCGGCATGAAGGAAACTCAAGTACCAGGTCAAGACGGCGCGAGAGTATATGAATCGCTCCCCTGCTCTTCAATATGTCGATTAATCGTCAAGACCGGCGGAAATCAAGGCTTTTCGAGGATCTGGCTAGCCTACCGCTTCCAGCTTGGCGAGTTCGACGAGACAGCGCAGCTCGATCTCGTCGAGCACCTCGGCGAGCCTCGGATCGAGGACACGTTCGCGCCGAGACCGGACCAAACGGGCAAGCTCGTCGAGGCGATGGCGCGGCAAGGTCCCATCGAGCAGCGCATGGCGCAACTCGTCGAGACGGTCGAGCAGATCCTCGGCGTGGCGTTGGGCACGACCGCCCGATTGGGTCGCGTCCGGTACTTCTTGTACCGAGAGCAGGGCCTCGAGAGTTTCGACCGGGCTGCTGCCCGCCACGCCCTGCGGGCGCGCGCCCTGGCCAAGCTCGGCCGCAAACGTACCGGGCGCAGCACCATTGGCCGCATCCTTGCGACGGGCCGGCGTGGTGCGCATAGGCCCTGTGCCCGTGATTTTCATCGCCTTCACTTTCGATCAACGCGATTAAATTCGCGTTAACGGTCGGGCTTGCCGGCAAATCCTACCGGGGCGCAGGCAGTTCCTGCCCTTCGCGAATTCTCTTTCCGCGGTAACATCTTCGGACAGCACATTGAATTGGCTGGGTTTTCCGAGCCAAGCCGGAGTTGGCACAGGTTTCGCATGGGGAATGGCATGCATATGCAAGCGTTCACCTCGCTCGTTCCCCGTGCGCTCGCCTCCTACGCGATGGCGCTCGCCGCCGCGTTTCTGGCTTTGATCCTTTCGACCGGGGCCCGCGCCGATTCGCGCATCAAGGATATCGCCGATTTCGAAGGCGTGCGCGACAACATGCTGGTCGGGTACGGCCTCGTGGTCGGGCTCAACGGGACCGGAGACTCGCTCACCAACTCCGGCTTCACCAAGCAAAGCCTGATCGGAATGCTCGAGCGGCTCGGCGTCAACACGCGCGATGACGTGCTCAAGACCGCCAACGTGGCCGCCGTGATGGTGACCTCGACCCTTCCGGGCTTCTCCCGCCAGGGCACGCGTATCGACGTTGCGGTCGCGGCGCTCGGCGACGCGAAAAGCCTTCTGGGCGGAACGTTGCTGGTGACGCCGATGATCGGCGCCGACGGCGAGGTCTACGCCGTCGCGCAGGGCCAGGTGGCCGTCGGCGGGTTTTCCGCCCAGGGCGCCGCGGCGAGCGTGACCAAGGGTGTGCCCACCAACGGCCGCATCGCCAACGGTGCCATCGTCGAGCGCGAGATCGACTTCCGCATGGCCAATCTGCGCAACGTGCGCATCGCACTGCGCAACCCCGACCTCACCACGGCTCGGCGCGTCGCGCAGGCGATCGACAGGTTCGTCGGGACGCCGACCGCCGCCGCGATCGATCCGGCGACGGTCACCGTACAAATTCCCGACACCTATGCCGGCGGCGTGGTCGCGCTGCTGACCGACATCGAACAGCTCCGCGTCGCGCCGGACCAGGTGGCGCGCGTCGTCATCGACGAGACTTCGGGTGTGATCGTGATGGGCGAGAACGTGCGCATTTCGACCGTCGCCATCGCGCAGGGCAACTTGACCGTGCGCATCACGGAGACGCCGCAGGTCAGCCAGCCGACGCCGTTCTCTACCGGCGGGACCACCGCCGTCGTGCCGCGCACCGACATTCAGGTCGACGAGGGCGGTGGCAGGAGGCTCGCCGTCGTGGCGGCCGGCATCAGCCTTCAGGAGCTGGTCAACGGGCTCAACGCGCTCGGCGTCGGCCCGCGCGACATGATCACCATCCTGCAGTCGATCAAGGCGGCCGGCGCGTTGCAGGCCGAGATACAGGTGATGTGATGGCCGAGCTTCCCGCCGCCGTCGCCGCAACGCAGCTCTCGGCTCAAGCTTCCGCCGGGAAGACCGCGCACGCGCGCGACGCGAAGGGCGTGGACAAGGCGGCGCAAGAATTCGAGGCCGTGTTCCTGTCCCAGATGATGGAGCACATGTTCAAGGGCGTGCGCACCGACGGTCCATTCGGCGGCGGCAAGGCCGAAGACATATTCCGCACCTTCATGACGCAGGAATACGGAAAGGTCATGGCGGCTTCGGGCGGCGTCGGCATCGCCGATGCGGTCAAACGCGAAATGTTGCGCGCCCAGGAGGGCAAATAGCATGGATATGCATCCGCGGATCGAAGGGTTGATCCAGATCGGCTCCCGCCTGGTCGAGCTGATGGAGCGCGAGATTGAAATGCTGCGCGCCATGCGGGCCGGCGACATCAAGGACTTGCAAGCGAGCAAGGATACGCTCGTCGCCGCGTACGAGGAGAGCCTCGCCGGCATCAAGGACGACAAGGTGCTGATTGCGGCTCTCGCGCCGTCGATCAAGGACGAGCTGATGCGCATCGCGGCGCGGCTCAACGCCACCGTCGCCGCCAATGAGCGCGCGTTGTCCGCCGCCAAAGCGGCCAACGAACGGCTCCTCAAGGCGGTGGTCGACGCCGTCGCCGCCGACCGCGATCGCACCTCCGCCTATGCGCGCAACGGCCAGCGCGCCGGAACGAACGCAAACCGGCATGCGCCGCCGGTTTCGCTCAACATCGACACGCGCCTATGAGCCTCAACGTCGCCCTACTCAATGCGCTGAGCGGGTTGCAGGTCAACCAGCGGCTGCTCGACCTCACGTCGCAGAACATCGCGAACGTGAATACGCCGGGCTATTCCCGCAAGGTCGCGCACCAGGAAAGCGTCGTGCTCGACATCGGCGGCGCCGGGGTACGGATCGGCGCCGTCTTGCGCAACGTGAACGAGGCGTTGGTGGCGGATCTGCGTCAGCAGAGCTCCATCCTCGGGCAATCGGATGCGCTGAATGCGTTCTACTCCCGCATGCAGGACATGTTCGGCACGCCGAGCTCGCAAAGCTCGGTCGGCGCCCAGATCGGCGCCCTGTCCGACGCCTTCCAGGCCATGGCGGCACAGCCGGAGGACGCTTCGCGCCGCATCCAAGTGGTGAACAAAGCGCGCTTCCTCACCGACCAGTTCAATTCCATCGCCGCGCAGATCCAGGATCTCCGCCAGCAGGCCGATAACGACATCGCCAGCAGCGTCGACCTGATCAACGATCGGCTCGGCGAAATCCAGGACCTCAACATACGCATCTCGCAGGGAACCGCGCTCAATCAACCCGTCACGGACCTGCAGGATGAACGCGATCGCGCGGTGAACGACATCGCGGAGCAGATGGATATCCGCTATTTCACCCGCGACAACGGCGAGATGGTGATCTTCACGGCGAGCGGCCGCGCGCTGCTCGATCGTACGGCCACGACGCTGACCCATGACGGGGCCGGTAGCATGAGCCCGTCGATTACCTGGGCGTCCGGCTCGGTGCAGGGCATCATGATGGGCGCCGTCGATCTCACCTCCGAGATCGCGGCCGGAAAAATGGCCGGCCTCATCCAGCTCCGCGACACGGTACTGCCCAACCTGTCGGCCCAGTTCGACGAGCTCGCCGGCGCGATGAACGACGAGATCAACGCCATCCACAACCAGGGCACGACCTTCCCCGGCGCAACCACGCTGACCGGCCAAAAAAGCTTTGCGAACGCCGACACGCCGCCCTGGACCGGCACCGCGCGCGTGGCCGTCACCGACGCCAATGGCACCGTCATCGAGGTGCTCGACATCAATCTGGCCGCCACGGCTACCATCGCCAACCTGGTGACCGCCATCGATGGCATGGCGAACGCGACCTGCACACGCAATGCCAATGGCCAAATCGTGATCACCGCGACAGGCGGCCAAACGATCGCCATCTCGGAAATGAACAGCGCAGTCACGGTCGGCTCGCGTACCGAAGGTTGGGGCGAATTTCTCGGCTTGAACGATTTCTTCACCACGGGCGACGACTATGCGACCTACACCTCGGCGCAGCAGACGACGCAGACGACGGCGCTCGGGCTCGCCGGTATGCTCACCTTCAGCGGCGGATTTGGCGTCACGACGGTCAACTACATCGTAGGCAACGATCTCGGCGACGTCGCCGCTTCCATCAACGCCAATGCGGCCCTGACGGCCGCCGGCATCACGGCGTCGGTCATGGTCGACGGCGGCGGCTATAAGCTGCGCGTCGAGGATTCCGGCGGCGACAACTTCTTCATGACCGATTCCGCCAGCCTCGTTTCGACCCTCGGACTGAAGGCGCGCGGAAGCCAAACCGCGGCGGATCTGGGCGTGCGCACGGACATCGTGGCCAATCCGAGCCAGGTCGCGCACGCAGCTCTGTCGAGCGATCCCGCGCTTGTCGCGGGCGATGTCGGCGTCAGCGCCGGCGACAACACGATCACCCAGGCGATCGCCAACAAGTTCAACGAGAGCCTTCCCTTCGGCGCGACCGGCCAGCTCTCGGCCGCGAGCCGCACCCTCGCGGAGTTCGGCGCGCAAATCCTCGCGCTCAACGCCACACAGGCGCAAAGCGCAAAAGACACGAGCGATTGGCGCCAATCTTTGTTCGAGCAGCTATCGAGCAAGGCGGCCTCGATCAGCGCGGTCAACCTCGATGAAGAGACGGCGAACATGGTGCTGTTGCAGAACGCCTACGCAGCCTCTGCGCGGGTGATCTCGACGACGGCCGAGCTGTTCAGCGTGCTCATGAACATCAGTCGCTAAGAGGTACGCATATGACCCGCGTCACCGACCTCGCCCAGTTCAACACCGCGCTGTTCTATCTGTCTCAAACACAGGGCCGGATCAGCGACGAGCAGAGCCAGGTTTCCTCCGGCATCAAGTCGCAGAACTACACGGGTATGGCCGGGGATGCGAGCCGTCTCGTCACCATGGAAACGACTCATGCGCGCGCCACGCAGTACACCGCCAACAACACTTTGGTGGCCGGGCGTCTGCAGAGCATGGAAGGCAGCATCTCGCAAATCTTCGACGTCGCCACCGATCTGAAGACGCTGCTGGTCAACGCCCTCAACGACCAGAACGCCTCCTCGCTGGCACTTTCCCAGCAGGCCGACGCCAAGCTTCAGCAGGTGGCCGGGTTGCTCAACACCAAGCTCGACAGTCGCTACCTCTTTGCCGGATCACGCACGAACACCGCGCCGGTCGACCTGGCCGGATTGCCGGGCTCCTACACGATCCCGACCGCAAACGGCGACTCGATCGGCTATTACCAGGGCGACAATTTCGTGTTCTCGGTTCAAGCCGACGATGCGCTTTCTGTCGATTACGGCGTGACCGCGGATGAGCCCGGTTTCGAAAAGCTGATGCGTGCGCTCGACATCGTGAAGAAATCGCCCCCAACCGATCGCGCGGCCTTGCAGCACGCGCTAGCCGTGGTCGGCGACGCCCTCAATGAGATTCCGGACATTCGCACCAAGGTCGGCACGGCGCAGTCCATGCTGAGCGAGATCAACAAGCGTCACGCCGACTTTCAGCTTTATACCGAGAAAGCCATCGGCGACATCAAGAACGTCGACGCTGCCGAGGTGATGACCAAGCTCAACGCCGACAGCGTCAGTATTCAGGCGTCATACATGGCGATCAACAAGATGTCGCAACTCAACCTCATGAATTTCCTGCGCGGGTAGGAGAGAGATACAATGACACAGACCAGCGCCGCGGCCGTCGAAGTGCCGACCGAGCCGATGAGAATCCAGACGCGCTTCGGCGAGATGGTGGTGGACCCGGTATCGATCCTGCGCATGCCGAGGGGCATGCTCGGTTTCGCGAGCCTGCACCAATATGCGCTCGCAAGCCTGCCCGAAGAACGCTTCGGCCGCTTCAAGCTGCTGCAAAGCCTCGATACGCCGGAACTCTCCTTCGTCGTGCTGCCCTACGAGGTCTCGGACAATTTGCTCGCCCAGGCGGACATCGACGACGCATACAAAACCGCCGGCATCGCCGCGGGCGCGGGCGCTCTGTTGCTGGTGGTCTCCATCCGTAAATCGGGCGAGCAGGTCATCGTTTCGGTGAACTTGCGCGCGCCGGTCGTAGTGGATGTTAAGAACCGCGCGGCATGGCAGTTCGTGCTCAACAAATCCGAATATTCGGTCCGCCATACGCTCTAGAACGCACAATTTTCAGCCGGGTTAAGCAAGGATTAACCGAGATGGCTAACCATCTTGCCAGGCCGGTTGGAAGGCAGAAGATGAAGTCGCCCAAGGATCTGCCCGTCGTCATCCTGTGCGGCGGGCTCGGCACGCGGTTGCGTGAGGAGACCGAATTCAAGCCGAAGCCGATGGTGGAGATCGGGCAACACCCGATCCTCTGGCACATCATGAAGCACTATCGGCATTTCGGTGCGCGCGAGTTCGTGCTCTGCCTCGGCTACAAGGGCGAGGTCATCCGCGACTACTTCCTCAACTACAAGCTGCGCTACGGCGACGTCGCCGTCGAGCTCAAGACAGGCGCGGTGGAGCCGCTCGGGCCGTCGTGCGAGGAAGACTGGCGCGTCGTACTGGCCGAAACCGGACGCAACACGCTCACCGGCTCGCGCATGCGACACGCGATCAAACATATCGATGGCGATCTCTTTTTCGCCACCTACGGCGACGGCGTGTCCAACGTGGATCTCGACCGGCTGCTCGCTCACCATCACGCGTCGGGCAAGCCCGCCACCGTCACCGCAGTCCGCCCCTCCTCCCGCTTCGGCGAGCTGTCGATCGCCAAGGGGCTGGTGAAGGCCTTCCGCGAAAAACCGCAGGTCGCCGAGGGCTGGATCAACGGCGGGTTCTTCGTCTTCCACCGTCGCGCGCTCGATCTCGTCCGTCCCGACGAAGACGTGTCGCTCGAGGAAGCCGTGCTGGAACGCCTGGCCGCGCTCGGCGAGCTCGCCGTCTATCAGCATCAAGGCTTCTGGCAATCCATGGACACCTATCGCGAGATGCAGCTCCTCAACGACATGTGGGCGGCGGACCGCGCACCCTGGTCGGTCTGGCGCGAACACCGGTTGAGCGCCTAATGAACCACGCGTTCTGGGGCGGCAAATCGGTCTTCATCACCGGCCACACCGGCTTCATGGGCGGCTGGCTCGCGTTCTGGCTGGCACGGAGCGGCGCGCGGGTCACCGGCTATGCCTTGCAGCCGCCGACCGAGCCTTCGTTCTACGATGCCATCGGTCTCGCCGGCGACGTCAATTCCATCGAGGCCGACGTCCGCGATCTCCATCGCCTTTCCGCTGCGATGCACGAGGCGGCGCCCGAAATCGTGTTTCATCTCGCGGCGCAGCCTCTCGTGCGCACAGCCTATTACGAACCGGTGGAAACCTTCTCCACCAACGTGATGGGAACGGTCAACGTGCTCGAAGCGATGCGCGGTTGCGAGGGCCTGCGCGCCGCGGTGCTCGTGACCACCGACAAGGTCTACGAAAACAGGGAATGGAGCCGGGGTTACCGCGAGGACGATCGCCTGGGCGCGCACGAGCCCTACGGCGGCAGCAAGGCGGCCGCCGAGCTGGTCGTGGATTCCTATCGCGCGTATTTCCCGAATGTCGGTCTCGCCACCGTTCGCGCCGGCAACGTCATCGGCGGGGGCGACTGGGCCGCCGACCGCCTGGTGCCGGATGCGATCCGTGCCTTCACGCACGGCCGCGTGCTCACGCTGCGCCGTCCCGACGCGGTGCGGCCGTGGCAGCACGTGCTCGATCCCGTGCGCGGGTTCCTCAAGCTGGCCGAACGCCTTTCTGATTCGCCGATCGAGTGGTCTGGACCATGGAACTTTGGGCCAAACGCGCGCGAGGCCGTCACCGTCGAGATGCTGGCACGCGAATTGGCGCATCTGTGGGGGCCCGGCGAGGTTGCGCGCGCCGACGATGAAACTGGCCCGAAAGAGGCAAAGCTGCTGACCCTGTCGAGCGTCAAGGCACACACGAAGCTCGATTGGCGCCCGAAATGGTCCTTCGCCCGCGCCGTGGTCGAGACCGTCAACTGGTATCGATCGCACGTCCTGCACGAAGCGATGCGCGACGTGACCGAACGCCAAATCAACGCGTATGAGGGGGCGAATTGATGTTGTCGCCCCTCGCCCGCCCCGCGCTGAAAAGCTCCACCTGCCGCTTCTGCGGCACGGCCCTCACGCGCAGCTTCGCCAATCTCGGCGCCACGCCGCCGTCGAACGCCTACCTGCGCGAATCCGACCTCGGAAAACCCGAGACCTTCTATCCGTTGCACGCCTTCGTTTGCGAAAGCTGCTTCCTCGTTCAGCTCGAGGAGTTCGCGACGCCGGAACAGCTGTTCACCGACTACGCCTACTTCTCGTCCTATTCCGAAAGCTGGCTCCACCACGCCGAAGCCTATGCCGAGATGGCGTCGGCGCGATTCCGCCTCGGGCGCGAGAGCCGCGTGGTCGAGGTCGCGAGCAACGACGGCTATCTGCTGCAGTTCTTTGCCCGCAAGGGCATTCCGGTGCTGGGCATCGAGCCCGCCGCCAACGTGGCGCGGCGCGCCGAAACCCTCGGCGTGCCGACCCTGGTGCGATTCTTCGCCCGTGCCACGGCGCGCAAGGTGGTGCAGGACGGCGGCCGCGCCGACCTGTTGATCGGCAACAACGTGCTGGCACACGTGCCCAATCTGAACGACTTCGTCGCCGGGCTGCGGATCGCGCTCGCGCCCCAGGGCGTCATCACGATAGAGTTTCCACATTTGATGCGGCTGATCGAAGAAGGTCAGTTCGACACCATCTATCACGAGCATTTCTCGTACTTCTCCTTCCTTACCGTCGAACGCATCTTCGCCGCACACGGCCTGCGGCTGTTCGACGTCGAGTCGCTGCCGACGCACGGCGGATCGCTGCGCATCTACGCCTGCCATGCCGAGGCGAACCACGCGGCGATGCCGGCGGTCGCGCTGATGCGCGCGGCCGAGCGCGCGGCCGGTCTCGACCGGCTGGACGTCTACGAAGGGTTCGGCGCCCGGATCGCGGGCATCAAGCGCAGCTTCGTCAAGTTCCTGATCGAGGCCAAGGACGCGGGCAAATCTATCGTCGGCTACGGCGCCGCGGCCAAGGGCAACACGCTGCTGGTCACGAGCGGCGTCGGGCCCGATCTGATCGATTACGTGGTGGACGCGAACCCGCACAAGCAGGGCCTGTACCTGCCCGGCACCCATATTCCGATCCTCGCGCCCGAGCGCCTGACCGAGACCAGCCCCGACTTCATCGTGATCCTGCCCTGGAACCTGAAGCACGAGATCATGGAGAAGGCGGCCTATGCGCGCGGCTGGGGCGCCAGGTTCGTCGTCGCCGTCCCCGAGCTCGCAGTATTGCCGTGAACTTTACGACGACCGCGCTCCCCGGCGTGATCGCGATCGAGCCCGAGCCGGCCACGGACGAGCGCGGCCATTTCGCGCGCCAATACTCCAAGCGCGAGTTCTTCGCCAACGACATCACGACCGAGTTCGTGTTGACGGCGACCTCCTACAACCGCCGCGCCGGTACGCTGCGCGGGTTGCACCTGCAGGTGGCGCCCTTCGCCGAGGCGAAGCTCGTCTCGTGCATCCGCGGTCGCGCCTTCGACGTGATCGTCGACCTGCGCCCGGATTCGCAGAGCTACGGGCGCTGGATCTCGGTCGAGCTGTCGCCGGACGATGGGACGCTCGTGTTCATTCCCGAGGGCTGCGCCCACGGATTCCAGACCCTGGCGCCCGACACGACGCTGCACTACCAGCTGTCAGCCGAATACCACGCCGAGTTCGCGCGCGGCGTGCGCTGGGACGATCCGACGCTTGCCATCGACTGGCCCTACGCCGAGCCCGCGGTCATTTCCGCGCGCGACCGCGCTTTACCATGGCTGGGGCGGGCCCCGATCGCGAAGAGCGCGTGACGTGCTGAAGATCTCGCCCGAAGCCCGGATATCGCCCCTCGCCGACATCGAAGATTCGGTGCGCGGCAGCGTCATCGAGATCGCCGGTGGGGTCGTCATCGACTCCTTCGTGAAAATCAAGCCGGCCGGCGGACCCGGCGACGTTCGCATCGCGGAAGGCACGACGATCAACGCCGGCTGCGTCATCTACACCGGCAACGGCGTGACCATCGGGCGCAACTGCGCCGTCGCCGCGAACTGCACCTTCGCCTCCGTGAATCACGAGTATGCCGATCCCGATCGGCCGATCGTGGAGCAGCGCTTCATGCCGAGCCGCGGCGGAATCGTGGTCGAGGACGACGTGTGGATCGGCGCCAACACGGTGATCCTCGACGGCGCGGTGCTCGGAAGAGGCTGCGTGGTCGGCGCCGGCTCGGTCGTACGCGGACGTCTCGCGCCGTTTTCGATCAATGTCGGCAGCCCGACCCGGGTCGTCGGGATGCGCCGCATTGCACCCCGCAAAGCGACCGCCTGATGGCCAAATTCACCGTCATCGGAGCTTCTGGCTTCGTCGGCCGTCACTTGGCCGAGCGACTTCGTTCGTCGGGGCACGACGTGGCGGCCCCGCTGCGCGGCGAGGCTTGCGCGCGCGAGCCCGGCCATGTGGTCTATTGCGTCGGCGTGACGGCCGACTTCCGCAGCCGCCCCTACGACACGGTGACCGCGCACATCTCCTACCTCGCCGACGTGCTGGGTCGGGTGCGGCCGCTTTCGTTCCTGTATTTGTCGTCGACACGAGTCTACGGCCATTCCCAGACAAGCGAGGAGACCACACGTCTTGCATTGTCGCCGTCCGATCCTGACGACCTCTACAACGCGACCAAGATCGCCGGCGAAGCCCTGTGCCTTGCCCAGCCGAACGACGCCGTGCGCGTCGCCCGCCTGTCGAACGTATACGGACCGGCGATGGACGCCGGCACGCGGCCGCGCGACGATTTCCTCGCCGCAGTGATCCGCGAGGCGATGAGCGGCAAGATCGTGCTGCGCACCGCTCTCGATTCGGAAAAGGACTACATCGCGGTCGAAGACGTGGTGCGCGCCATCGAGCGCATCGCGCTCTATGGCCGGCATCGCCTCTACAACGTCGCCTCCGGCCGCAACATCACCCATCGCGCCATCGCCGAGCGTTTGGCGACGCTGACCGGCTGCAAGATTGCCGTGCAGCCGGAAGCGCCCAAGGTCGCGTACCCGCCCATCGACACGCTGCGCATCGCGAGCGAGTTCCGCGACGGCGATCGCTGGTCGCCGGCCGGCCTGCTCGAACGCCTGCCGGAGCTGATCGCCGCGCTGCGCGCACCTTCACTTCCCCAGGAGCTGGCATCATGAAGAAGCCCCGCACCGTCACCATCGACGAGCAGAACGCGGTGGTCATCATCTCCGACGAGAACGGCACCGTGCAGCATCCGCTCGCCTCGCCGGAAGCGTTCTCCGCCGTGAGCGCCGCATGGCTCCGCTGCGGATGGGACACCAAGTACGTGTACGGCTTCTCCTGGCTCGGCCGGCCGATCATCCAGCTTCCGGACGACATGTTCCGGCTGCAGGAGGTGATCTATCGCGTGAAGCCGGACGTGATCCTCGAGACCGGCATCGCGCATGGCGGCTCGCTCATCTTCCATGCCGGGCTGTGCAAGGCGATGGGCAAGGGCCGCGTGATCGGCGTCGACATCGAGATCCGCCCGCACAACCGGGCCGCGATCGAGGCACACGAGCTCGCGTCCCATATCACCATGATCGAGGGCTCCTCGATCGATGCCGGCATCGTCGGCAAGGTGCGCTCGCTCATCGCGCCGGGCGAACGCACGATCGTGATCCTCGATTCAAACCATACGAAGGCCCACGTGCTCGGCGAGCTCGCGGCCTATGGCGAAATGGTGAGCGTCGGCTCCTACGCCGTCGCCTGCGACGGCATCATGGGACGTCTCGCCGGCGCCCCGCGCGGCGCGCCGGAATGGAGCTGGGACAACCCCACCGAAGCGGCCAAGGAATTCGCCGCCGCCGATCCTCGCTTCGTGATCGAAGAGCCCGCCTTCCCCTTCAACGAGGGCATGATCACCGAGCGCGTGACCTACTGGCCCGGCGCGTATCTGAAACGGGTGGCCTGAGCGCTAAAGCCCGGTTCGAGAGAAGTCGATGCCGCGATAGCGTGACGCCAGCCGGGCAATCCGCGCTTTCTGCTCGCCGCTGCGCTACCGCAATCCGTGCTTTTGCACGATTTCCATCATGCGATCCTGGAAATCGGCCACGAAGCCTTCGGCATCGTAAAGCGGCGAGCTGCGCACCGTGTTGCGCAATTCCCGGCGCAGCGCGCCCAGCAGGGCGGTATCGCCGGCCAAGGCGACTGAATTCGCGACATATTCCTCCGGCGTTGCCACGGAGAACTCGCCGAGGCCGCAATGGTTGAGAATCGCGTGATTGATTCTCTGGTGCATATTGGGGCCGTAACGGCCGATAACCGGCACCCCCATCCACAAGGTATCGCACGTCGTGGTGCCGCCCACCGCCGGATAGGTATCGAGCGCGATGTCGATTTCGTTGTAATGCGGCAGATGGTTGAACTGACCATGCGCGTTGGGGAGGAAGTAAAGCCGATCCGCCGCGATGTCGTTCTTGGCGAACGCCTTGGCGAGGTTCGTTTGCAGCACCACAGATTTGATCTGCGGCCGCACGAACAGCATGCGCGAGCCGGGGACGGCGTGCATGATCTGTGACCACAATGCGATCGTCTCGGGCGTGAACTTGTACGGCGCATTCATCGTACCGAACGTGACGACGCCGTTGCGCTCCATCGGGAGCTCGTCGGCGATGGGCTCCTCCGGATAGTCGCTGAAGCAGATCCACGCTCCCTTCATGAGGAGCGGCGTTTCCGTCCACAGCCCGGGCTCGGTCGGCGCGAGGTATCGATCCATCAAAGCGTAGTCGACCGTCGACATGCCGGTCGTGCCGCCATAGCCGAGGTAGCTCACCTGCACCGGCGCCGGGCGCCAGGCCATGGCCTCGATGCGGCTATTGCGCGTCGCGCCGTTGAGATCGAACAGGATGTCGATGC
>Ga0184615_10000197_pt1 | contig 37838 bp, 37 predicted proteins | sample PLM4_65_coex_FD_133134 | JGI IMG/M metagenome (GOLD analysis project Ga0184615, IMG submission 133134) | Groundwater sediment microbial communities from an aquifer in East River, Colorado, USA - PLM4_65_coex | ecosystem: Environmental > Terrestrial > Soil > Riparian zone | place: USA: East...
GACCGGTGCAGGGTGACGCCGCCGCCGATTTCCTCGTGTACCAGCACGCCTCCCGCATCCACCCAGCTCACCGTGGGTGCGCCGGTCGCATCGTGCTCGATGCGCCACGCGCGAATGGTATCGGTCGTGGCCGGAACCCACTCGCCGCCGGCCGAATCCCAGACGGCGCTGTCGGGCACGACGAAGGTCGACTCGGCGGTCACCCGGACCGACACCGGGCTGGAGCGGCCTCCGCCCTCGAGGTCGATCAGGGGAAGCGAAAACGCCGAGCCGGTATGGAGGCGCCCCGAGAACGCCACGCGAAACGGCAGCGTGGTGGGGAGCACGTGGTCGGGGTGCACCGGTATCCGCGCCCGGCCCGCGACGCCGAGCGGCGATTCGGTGTGAACCAGGCGGAGGGTGGAGTCGACGTCGACATCACCGTCGAGCCGCTCCTGCGGCCCGATGCCGACGATGCTGTGACTGACGCGGCGCAGACGGAGCGAACGGGTGAGTAAATACTCGGAGCCGCGGCTGAGCTGCTGCACGCCGGTGCCGTTGGGGACGTCGAGGACGAGCAGCTCGTTGACCCGGACGCCGTCGATCAGGGTGTCGACGGTGAGATTGAGCTGGCCGATCTGGCGGCCGCCGGCGTAGATGCCGAAGTACTGCGCCGCGGGGGCGAGCCGGGTGGTGCCGGCGTTGCGCTGGGCATCCTCGCCCTTGCTGAACTCGCGCCGGGCGAGCCAGGCGAGCATCACCGCCCAGGAGAGGAGCACCAGCCTGCCGATGTTCCGGCGCGTGAGCCCCAGCTCCATCAGGCAATCCCCGCCGCGCGGGCTCGCTGGTGCATCGCCCGCGCGTCCTCCGTGCGACCCATGCGGTCCAGGAGCCGGCCCATGAGCTTGTAGGCGCGGGGATCGGATGGGGCAAGGGTCGCCGCGCGCTCCAGGGTCCGGAGCGCGCCGCTGAGATCCCCGACGCTCTGCTGCGCTTCGCCGAGGTAGTAGGTCGCGTCCGGATCGTCCGGCGCCAGGCGGAGCGCTTCGCGCAGCGCCGCCGCCGCCTCGGCGCCGAGACCCCGGCGGAGCAGGGCGAGTCCGAGATACAGGTGCGCGGGTGCATAACCCGCGCGCTGCCGGATCGCGTCCCGCAGATCCCGCTCTGCGTCGGCGGTGCGGCCGTGGCGGGCGAGGATGGCCCCGCGCCGGACCAGGATGGGGATGGGATCGGATGCGTCGGTGAGGGCCGCGGTCAGCTGCTCGATCGCGCTCTCCGGCTCATCCCCGTCGTCGAGAAGGTCGGCGAGGATCGCGCGCACCTCGGCGTCCCGGGGGGAATCCTCCAGGTGGCGCCGGAGGAGGAGGAGGGCATCGAGCCGGCGTCCGAGGGCAACCAGCTCGCGCGCCTGCCGGGGCACCCGCTGCGCTTCGGGCTCGAGCTCGGACGCCGGATTGGCGAGGCCGAGGCCTTCGATGTCCGAGCCGAAGGCCCGGAGCCAGGGGATCTCGTCGGAAACCGGTCCGATCGCGTCCCCTTCCAGGTCCGAGCGATCGAAGCCCTCCTCCGCAAAATCGTCCGGGTCGGGAGAGCGTGCGGTGCGGAGGCGGCGCATGACTGGAAAGTAAGCGGTTAGCGGTGAGCGGTAAGCGGGAACGGCATTTCCCGCTCACTGCTCACGGCTCACTGCTCACCGCTCACGGCAGATCGCCAGTTGAATGCCGCCCCCCGTCCCGGTACGTTTCCCTTCTTATGTCCGAAGAATTCCTCCGCGTCCGCGGGGCCCGCGAGCACAACCTCAAGAACATCTCGGTCGCGATTCCCAGGAACCGGCTCACCGTCATTACGGGGCTCTCCGGCTCCGGCAAATCATCGCTCGCGTTCGACACCATCTATGCCGAAGGGCAGCGGCGCTACGTCGAATCGCTCTCCGCCTACGCCCGGCAGTTCCTCGGGCTCATGGAAAAGCCCGACGTGGACGGTATCGAGGGTCTCTCTCCCGCAATTTCCATCGAGCAGAAGTCGACCGGCCACAATCCGCGCTCGACCGTGGGCACCGTCACCGAAATTTATGACTACATGCGCCTGCTGTGGGCGCGCGCGGGAGTCCCGCACTGTCCCAATGACGGCAGTCCCGTCGCCCGCCAGAGCGCGAGCCAGATCACCGAAACGGTGCTGAGCTGGCCCGCCGAAACCCGGATCGAGGTGCTGGGACCGATGGTGCGGGGGCGGAAAGGCGAATTCAAGGAGCTGTTCGAAGATCTGCGCAAGCGGGGCTTCGTCCGCGCGCGGGTCGATGGCGAGACCTACGATCTCAATGCGGTACCGGTGCTCAACCGGCGGCACAACCACGACGTCGCGGTGGTCGTCGACCGGCTGGTCGTCCGCCCCGAGGATCGAAGCCGGCTCAACGATTCGATCGAAACCGCCCTGAAAGTGGCGGAAGGGACGGTGGAAGTGGTGCGGCATGCACCGGCCAACCGCCCTGCCGCCCAGCCGCTCAGCACGCTCTTCTCAGAACGCTTCGCCTGTCCGAAGTGCGGCCTCTCACTGCCCGATCTGGAGCCCCGCCAGTTCTCCTTCAATTCGCCATTCGGCGTCTGCAGCGAGTGCCACGGTCTCGGCACGCGACGGGAGGTCAATGCCGCGCTGATCCTGGGTGATCCCAGCATCTCGATTCTCGAAGGGGTGGTGCTGCCCTGGGGCGAGCCGTCCGGGTACCTGCGCAAAGCCGTGCTTCCCATGCTGGCCAAAACGTTCAAATTCGACCTGAACACCCCCTGGAGCGGGCTCGGCGAGCAGGCCAGGGGCGTGCTCCTGAACGGCGCGCCGGGACGGGTCTTCCGGTTCGGTGGCGATGGCTCCCGCGGCCGCGCCGAGTACGAAACCGAGTGGGAAGGCATCCTGCGCAATGTCGAACGGCGCTACCACGAATCGAGCAGCGATGCCGTTCGTGCGCAGCTCGAGGCGTTCCTGGTCGAAATGCCCTGCCGCGACTGCAAGGGACGCCGGCTCAAGCCCGAGAGCCTGTCGGTGCTGCTCGCCGGGCGGAGTATCGGTGATGTGGTCGACATGCCGGTGGATGATGCGCTCGAGTTTTTCGACGGCATCCCGGTCGGACGCAATGTCCCAGGCGGCGTCGATCCCGAGATTGCCGGCCCGATTCTCAAGGAGATCCGCGACCGGCTGGTGTTCCTGCGCGACGTCGGCCTCGAGTATTTGACCCTCGGTCGGAGCGCGGGCACCCTCTCGGGCGGCGAGGCGCAGCGGATCCGGCTCGCGACCCAGATCGGCTCCCGCCTGGTGGGTGTGCTCTATGTGCTGGACGAGCCCAGCATTGGGCTCCATCAACGGGACAACGGGCGACTGCTCCGGACCCTGCGGGAGCTGCGCGACCTCGGCAACACCGTCATCGTCGTGGAGCACGACGAGGACACCATCCGGGCCGCCGAGCATGTGATCGATCTGGGTCCCCGCGCGGGGAATCACGGCGGCGAGGTGGTGGCCGAAGGCACCATCGAGACCATTCTGGCCCACCCCACGTCGCTCACCGCGCGCTACCTCCGCGGCGAGCTCCGCATCCCCGTGCCCCCGACTCGTCGCGCGCGCGATCCGGCGCGGCTCCTCCGACTGGTCGGTGCCCGCGCCAACAACCTCCGGAATCTCACCGTCGAGATTCCCCTCGGGATGTTTGTCGCGGTGACCGGCGTCTCCGGCTCGGGCAAATCGACCCTCATCACCGACTTGCTGTATGCGTCGCTCGCACGGCACTTCTATCGCGCCCGCGTGGTTCCGGGCGTGCACGACCGGATCGAGGGCCTGGAGCACATCGACAAGGTCATCGACATCGATCAGAGCCCCATCGGTCGCACCCCGCGGTCGAACCCGGCTACCTACACCGGACTCTTCACCCCGATCCGCGAGCTCTTTGCCCAGCTGCCGGAGGCGAAGATGCGGGGGTACGGTCCCGGTCGCTTCTCCTTCAATGTCAAAGGCGGGCGATGCGAAGCCTGCGAGGGCGACGGGCTGGTCAAGATCGAGATGCACTTTCTCCCCGATGTGTACGTGCCCTGCGAGGTGTGCAAGGGGCGCCGCTACAACCGGGAGACGATGGAGGTGCGCTACCGGGGGCGCAGCATCGCGGAAGTGCTCGACCTGACCGTCGCCGACGCGCTGGAGTTCTTCAGCGCGCAGGGCCGCATCAAGGAAAAGCTCGAGCTTCTCAATGACGTCGGACTCGGCTATCTCCACCTCGGACAGTCCGCGACGACGCTGTCGGGCGGCGAAGCCCAGCGGGTCAAGCTCGCCACCGAGCTGGCCAAGCGCGACACCGGACGGACCCTCTACATCCTGGACGAGCCAACCACCGGACTCCACTTCGAGGACGTGAGGCTGTTGCTGGTGGTCCTCCACCGCCTGGTGGACAAGGGGAACAGCGTATTGGTGATCGAGCACAATCTGGACGTGATCAAGACCGCGGACTGGGTGATCGACCTCGGCCCCGAGGGCGGTGCCAAGGGCGGATTGGTGGTGGCGCAAGGCACCCCGGAGGATGTGGCTCGGGCCAAGGGGTCACACACCGGGGAATTCCTGGCCAGGGTGCTGACCGCACCAGCGGAGCGAGGCGTAGCGGGCTCTCCCCCGGGCTAGAGTGAGACTCGCCCACGGCGCCTGCGGGCCAACGCGACTCGGCTCTTCATGCGTCCCCCTCGCGGCCCGACGTCGCCTATGGCGAGTCCCACTCGTCGCCCGGGTGACTCACGAGGCTGTCACCCTGGGCGAAGCTGCTGGATCTGGTGCCGCTCAGCGACTCCCGCTTGCATTTGGCCAAGCATAAGTGTCCCCTTTCACCCGCTCATAGCTCGCGTCGAGCTCCGGGCCGAGCGAGAGGATCGCGGAGATCCGCCGGACCATTTCGGTGACGTAGCGCGCCTCATCGGCCGTCAGATCCCGCCCCAGCAGCTCCTTTTCGCGGTAGCTCAGCCACTTTTTGATGACCTGGTAGCCGCCCAGGGTGTACTCCCAGACGGCCTGGGGAACATCGGCCCAGAGCGGAAGAAGTGATCGCCCTTCTCGCCCTCGAACCGGATGCCGAGCGCCTCCTCGAATGCCGCGCGCACCGCCTCGAGCGTGGGGAGCGAGTGGTGCCCCACCGCGTCCATCGCATCACGAGCATGCGAGGCGAGGAACCACGCGACATCCTCCGGCTCCGTGAGAACTGCGCGGTTCCGCAGGACCCTGGTCAAAAACTCGACCAACCGGGAGCCGCGCTCCGCCGCCGCCTTTCTCGGGTGCGCCGCGAGCCGCCGGAACGCCTCTGGAGTCGGCGCCAGGGAAAACGAGTCGGCCCGTTTGGCGTTGCCACCTCTCGTCCGCACCATCAGCACGAACTCCCGATAGTTGGTCACGAGCACCTGACCATAGCGCAGCACGTACTTCAGGACCTGCTCTCCCGCAATGGTCTGAGCGAGCTCCGCGATAATCGGCTTGACCTCGACGGCCCCCACGTTCGGGAGTTGTCCCGCGCGCGGCTCAGCGTCTCGCTTTGGAAATTGATCGAGCGTGAAGAGCCCCCCGTCCGGAATGCCGGCACCCTGACTCTTGAGATGGATGATGCAGCGGACTTTCGGTAACGCTCGATCGGATCCATAGTACCTCGGCTCGCGGGGCGGCCCATGCGGTTCCGGAGCGTTGCGGAGATTGTATTCGGGATGCGGCCGAATGATACCACGACCTCCCGGTCGGGCCGCTAGTCTGCCGCATGGGTTCCTCTTGCGTTTCACCAGCCGCCGAGACGATTCTATGGGTATGCCAGTTCAGCCGGTTTACGTCACCGCCGAAATGGTCCGCGCAATGCCCGACGACGGTATGCGGCACGAGACCGTCTACGGGGAGCACCAGGTGAGCCCCACCCCCCGGCTCCTGCATCAGCTCGTGGTGCACCGGCTGACCCATCTCATCGAGCGGTATCTCGCCGCCCAGCCCGTGGGACTCGTATTCGGGAATGGGGGAGACATCTCCTGGGGGCCCGACTCCCTTGTGGTTCCGGACATTCTCGTGGCTCCCCACCGGGAGGTCCGGACACTCGACTGGAAAAACATCCGCACCCTGCTCCTCGTCGTGGAAGTGCTGAGCCCCTCGAATCCCCGGTGGGACCGGTTCACCAAGCGCCACCTCTATCAGGAGGTCGGTGTTCCACTTTTCTGGATCATCGACGCCGACCGCCAATCGGTCGAGGTGTGGACCCCCGGCGCTCGTTTTCCTGCAGTCACCGATACCGAGCTCCGCTGGTATCCGTCCGGTGCCACCTCGGAGTGTATCATCTCTCTCCAGGAACTCTTTCGCCCGGTCTGAGTTGCGGGACCGGATCGCCGCGGCCGCTTCGCGGCCTCGCCATGGCACCGCTCACCTCTCACCTCTCACCTCTCACCTCGCTCTTCTCTCCTCAGTAGATTTCCGGCACACCCCCACCGCGAGGCATCCATGACCTACGATGCGATCGTGGAGCTGCTCGATTATGCCGGCGGGCACGACCACGTGGTCCGGATTACCACGACTGGCAACCAGCAGGTGATCGGGGTCCCGACCAGCGTCGACACCCATCCCACCGCCCTTGAAGTCTTTCTCCGTCCCGTCGGCGTCGACGACACCGAAATCGCTGTCAGGCTTACAGATATCCAGACCGTGGAGTTAACTTAGCATCGCCTTGTTCCGTTGTGAAACATTCTGGAACATGTTAGCGTACTGCTACCTGTACTGATTGTCCGCGGCGCGGCCACCCAGCCGTCCAACCGCCCCAGTTGTGAGGCAGCGATGGATCCCGGCGCGATGGCGATGCTCATCCCGATTTTCGGGATCTTGGTCGGAGGCCTCGCGATTTTTACCCGGAGTCACCTCGGTCACGCGCTGGCGGAGCGGATTGCCGGGCGCGCCGGCGGGTCACCCGATCTCGAAGCCGAGGTGCGCGAGCTGCGGACCGAAGTGGAGGCGCTCCGTGGGGAGCTGATCGAGACCCAGGAGCGGCTCGATTTTACCGAGCGGATGATCGCCGGCGGAACGAAAGAGGCCTGAGATGCTGCTGCTGCAACCGAACCCGGCAGACATGATTCCCATCATGGGAATGTTCACCGGGATCGTGAGCATGGTGCTGATCGCGTTCACCGTGATCAAGGTGGCCCAGAGCCAGGTGGGGCAGGCGATCGCGCGCCGCATCTCCGGCAAGAGCGGTCCGGTGGACGACGAGATTCGGAACGAGCTGCTCGATTTGCGGGAGCACGTGGGCCAGCTGGAGGAACGGCTGGCAGAGAGCGAAGAACGCATCGACTTCACGGAGCGCCTCCTGGCCCAGCGGGGTGAACCCGGACGTCTCGAGGCAAAGGCCCCCAATGCTGCAAGTTGATCCCGAAGGCATCCTCGCCATCATTTTCATTTTCGGAGGCGGGACCCTCTTTCTCCTTGCGGTGAGTCCGGTGGGGAAGGCGATCGCCGACCGCATCCGGCACGGGACCCAGCCCCTCGGATCGGGCCCCGATCCTGAGGTGCTGAACGAGCTCGAGCACCTGCGGAACGACGTGACCGAGTTGCAGGAGCGGGTGGATTTTGCCGAGCGCTTGCTGTCGCAGAAGCAGGGTGCGGGAGAGCTGCCGAAAGGAAGTGGACCCTCGTGATCGGCCAGGCTCCGGCTCCCGCGCCGCTGCCGCCCATCCCTCCGCTCGGGCCCGATCCGAATCTCGTCTTCGAGCGCGTATCGGAATCGGTGATGATGGTGCTCCTCTTGATCGGCTTCACGATCGTGGCGATCAAGGTGTTCGGGCCTCTGGCCCGAGCATGGGCCCGCAAGCTCGAGGGCAGGGTCGGCGATCCGGAACTCCGGGCCGAGGTGGACCACCTTCGCGACCAGCTCGGCGAGGTGGACGGGCTCCGCACTCGGGTGCAGGAGCTGGAGGAGCGGGTCGAATTTGCCGAGCGTTTGCTCAGTCAGAAGCGCGACCAGGATCTGCTGCAGCGGGGTGGAGGGCTCTGATGAGCTGGCTGCGGAGGAATCTCGGACTCGACGGATTCGATCTGGTCGTGCACGTGGGTGTCACCTGTATGCTGATCGCGTTCGTTGCGATGTCGAATGGACCGGAGGAGATGTTTCCGGTCATTACCGGCCTTTCGCTGCTGGTGCTGGCCTTCCGGCGCCGGGCGGCGCTGAAGGCCGGGGGGACCGCCGGCCTCACCACCGGTGAGATGGCCGCGGAGCGGATCGCCGAGCTCGAAGAACGTGTCGCGGAGCTCGAATCGGCCCAGGCCGAGGTGGCGGAGCTCGCCGAACGGCTCGATTTCGCAGAACGGCTGCTGGCCCGGGGCACCCGGGATCTGGAGCGGATCGGTCCGGGAGCCCCATGAGTATCCGGTCCGTCTTTGGTATCGACCCCTTCGAGCTGATTGTTCACACCCTGGTTACCGGCATACTGATCGCCTGGGTAAACGCCACCAACGGTGGTCAGGACGCCGCGGTCTTCTCGTCGATAGTCGGCATCGGCTCCCTGGTGGTCCTCTCGATCCGCCGGCGCCTCGCGCTCCGGCGGGGACAGCCCGCCGGGCTCACCACGGGCGAGATGGCGGCCGAGCGCCTCGCCGAGCTCGAGCAGCGGATGGCCGAGCTGGAAGCGGCGCAGGCGCAGGTGGCCGAGCTCGCGGAGCGGCTGGATTTTGCCGAGCGGCTCCTGGCCCAGGCTCCCGCCGAGCCGCGTGTGCTTGCCCGCGGAGAGCCGCAGTGAGACTGCGCATGGGCGATCCGGGGGAGTTTGCGATGTTCCTCGCCATCGGGGGCGTGCTGGTCACCGCGCTCATCGGTCCGATCGGGCAGGCGATCGGTCGCCGGATTTCTCGAGCCAAGGGCGCCGATCCGGCAACCGGCCTCACCACCGGCGAAATGACCGCCGAGCGCGTCGCGGCGCTGGAGGAGCGCATCGCCGAGCTGGAGGCCGACCGGGTTCAGCTCGAGGAGCGGCTCGACTTTGCCGAGCGGATGCTGACCCGCGGTGTCGAGGAGACCCGCGCGGTCGGTCCGGGGAAAGGTGCTGGCTGAAGGCCGAAGGCCGATGGCTTAGATTTATCGGAACGCCGGAGGAAGCATGGTCACACGCGAAGACATTCAGTCCTATCTCGACCGGGTCGAAGGCGGCACCGTCGAGTCGACCGAAATAGAGCCTGGACTCTGGCGGGCCAAGACCCAGTCGGGAGCCGAGGTGGTGCTGAATTACGCCCCCCCCGTGGTGATCCTCCGGATGCGGGTCATGGAGCCACCGGCCAGCGATGAAAAACGGAGCGGCCTCTACCGGCAGCTCCTGGAATTCAACGCCCGGGATCTGGTGCACGGATCCTACGGGCTGGAGGGCGAGCACGTGGTCCTCACCGACGCGCTCGAGCTGGCCGATCTGGACTACACGGAGTTCGAGGCGAGCTGGGATTCCCTGACGCTCGCACTTGCCTCCCATTTGAGCGCGCTCGCGCCGTACCGCGAAAGGTAAAGCTGATGGGGATCTTCGATCGCTTTTCGACGATGCTCAGGTCGAACATCAATGACCTGATCTCCCGGGCGGAAAACCCGGAGAAGATGCTGAACCAGCTGATCCTGGACATGAAGTCCAATCTGGCCAAAGCCAAGCAGGAAGCCGCGGCGGCCATTGCGGACGAGAAGAAGCTCCAGGCTGATGCCGAGGCGCTCAAGAAGCAGGCGGAGGATTGGGAGCGCCGGGCCATGCTGGCGGTGCAGGAGGGCCGCGACGATCTCGCCACGCAGGCGCTGATGCGGTACAACGAGGCGCTGCAGGGCGCGCAGCAGCTCCATGAGACCTGGGTCAAGCACAAGGCCGATACCGAGAGCCTCAAGGGCCAGCTGCGGCAGCTCAATGACAAGATCGAGGAAGCCAAGCGGAAGAAGAACATCCTGGTGGCGCGCGCCAAGCGGGCCGAGGCGCAGCAGCGGATCCAGGAGACGATGTCCGGCATGAACGACAAGAGCGCCTTCGAATCATTCGACCGGATGGCCGAGAAGATCGAGGCGATCGAGCGGAAGGCTCTCGCGGCCGCCGAGATCCAGGCGGAGTTTCAGTCCGATGATCTGATGGATCAGTTCAAGAAGCTTGAGTACAAGGGTACCGCCGACCAGCAGCTCATGGACCTCAAGGTCAAGATGGGCATGCTGAGCCCCGGGACGCGTGAGACCAAGGCACTCGGCTCCGGGGGCAAGAAGGGCGATGCGAAGATCGTGGACGAGGGCGGGGAAGCCAAGCACTAGGGGTCAGTGGTCGGTGCTCAGTGTTCCGGGCGGCGCGGTTCGAATGGAACCGCGCCGCCCGATTACTTTCCCTGACCCCCGACCCCTGAGCCCTGTCCCCTGAGCCCTGAGCAGATGCCCGCCAAACCAAGGTTCCTCATCGTCGCCGACGGTGATTTCTCCCCGATGACTTCGAAAACCGCCAACTCGGTGATCCGGTTTCTGCCGGACCGGGTGGTCGGTGTCGTTGACCGGGTCAACGCGGGCAAGACGGTGCAGGATGTCCTGGGATTCGGCGGGGCGATTCCCGTCGTCGATTCCATGGCGAAGGGGCTGGCGTGGAAGCCCGACGCCGTGCTGATCGGGATTGCACCCGCGGGCGGCCGGCTGCCGGAAGAGTGGCGGGGCTGGCTGGCCGAGGCGCTCGACGCGGGATGTGATCTCTGGAGCGGACTTCACACCTTCCTGAGCGACGACCCGCGCCTCGCCGCCAAGGCGAAGGAAAAGGGGCGGACCATCCTCGACGTACGGAAACCGCCGCCGAATCTTCCGGTCGCGATGGGGCTGGCCCGTGAAGTCGATGCGCTCGTGGTGCTCACCGTCGGCACCGACTGCAATGTCGGCAAGATGACGGCTCAGCTGCAACTGGTGAAGGGACTCGAGGCGCGGGGACTCAGGACGCGGTTTGCCGCGACGGGGCAGACCGGAATCTTCATCGAAGGCTGGGGGATCGCGGTGGACGCGGTCGTGGCGGATTTCATCGCCGGCGCCGCCGAGGAGCTGGTCCTCAAGGCCGCCCCCGGCGCGGACGTCGTGCTGGTGGAGGGGCAGGGGAGCATCAATCACCCCGGCTACTCCGGCGTGACCCTCGGCCTCCTCCACGGCTCCTGTCCCGACGCCCTGATCCTCTGCCACCAGGCCACGCGCGACTACATCGGCGAATACCGCGGAGTGCCCTGGCTCAGGATTCCGCCACTCAAGGATTACATCACGATGTACGAAACGATCGGGAGCGCGGTCCACCCAACGAAGGTGATCGGGATCTCGATGAACACCTACGATCTCGATGACGCGGCGGCGCGTGCCGCCTGCGACGCCGCGACGCGTGACACCGGACTCCCGTGCACCGACCCGGTTCGATTCGACCCCGCGCCGCTGATCGATGCGATCGCGGCGGCGGCGGGGCGCCCTAGATGATCGCCTCGGCGACCTGGGGCGGACGCGCCGGCCGGGGCGGCGCGCACAGCTTTGCGGTCCAGAGAAATCCCTTGGCGAACACTTCGAGCTCCGCCCAATTCGTGAACTCGTAGTCTTGCCGGGGGTCGGTCTCCATTCCCGCCTTGCGGGCGATCCGCCGCATGACCCACCGCCTGAGCCAGCCGTACCGCGAATAGAGCAGCGCCCCCGCCACCATCTTGCTCATGGTCGGCGTCCACCCGGTTTCCGTGAAGAACCGGGTCATGATGCGGTCAAGGTCGGCTCGCACCTTGGCGTCCTGTTGAAGCACTCCGAGACAGACGGAAAGAAATGCGGCGGGCTTCTCGGTGAGCGCGGCCGCGTGCCTCCTGACCCAGGACCGAACCGCCCGCTGGTATCCGCCGACGTGGATCGAGGCCGCGACCACGATGCCGTCGTACTCCTCCGGCCGGGGATCCTTTCCTTCTGTACCCGCCTGAACCACCTCGACCTCGGCACCTCGCCCGCGCCAGGTGGCGGCGACCGCCCGGGCGATCTTGGCGGTCTGCCCATCGGTCGTTCCGTATAGCACCAGCAGGCGGCTCATCCCGGCCCCTCGGTTCGTGGTACCGACGAAGCTAGAGGTTTCTTGATGAACCAACGCTGGGGTTGGCCTGAAGCAATCTTCAGCCCCCCAGGTCCGGCGGAGCGGAGCGCATTGAGAATGACCGCGACGTCGATGGCTTCCTGCAGCAAGGCCCCGGCGGTGGGCGGGATATGCCCGGCCGCCGCCGCGATCATCGCGAGACCCGAGAGTCCGAGACCGGCCACGATGCTCTGCCGGGCGATCCGCATCGTTCGCCTCGCAATGGCCACCGCCTCCGGCACTCGTCCGAGGTCGTCCACCAGCAGCACCACATCGGCGGCCTCCGCGACGATCCCTCCGCCATGCGCACCGAGCGCGAGCCCGACTGCCGAGGAGGACAGCGCCGGCGCATCGTTGGTCCCGTCTCCAACCATCAGGACCCGGTGTTGCGCCTTGGTGAGCCGAATCACATGCGCCACCTTGTCCTCCGGCAGCAGGTCGGCGGCGACGTCGTCGATGCCCACGGCGCGGGCCACGGCGGCGACGTTTTCGGCGTGATCTCCGGACAGGAGCGCGATCCTCTCGACACCCAGAGCCCGCAGGTCATTCACCACGGCGCTCGCATTGTCGCGTACCCGGTCGGCGTAGGTGACGCTTCCCGCCGGCAAGCCATCCACGGCCACGAAGGCCGTGAGTGCGGGTCCGACATCGTGGAGGGCGGCGAGCGCGCGGGCCGCTTCGGGCGCCCTTTCCCGGATCAGCGAATAGGCGCCGACCGTCACCTGCCGCCGCTCAACCACTCCGGACACCCCCCGGCCGGCTGCTTCCATCACGGCGGATGGCTGGGGCAGGACGAGGCCGCGGGCCTGCGCCGCCGCGACCAACATGCGTGCGAGCAGGTGTCCGGAGCCCTGTTCCACTGCGCCGGCCAGCCGAAGGACGTCATCCTCGGTGAACGGAGGCATCGCCCGAACCTGACCGACCTCGGGTCGGCCCACGGTGAGTGTGCCCGTCTTGTCGAACAGCGCGGTGTCCACGGTGGCCAGCGCTTCGAGCGCCCCACCATGACGTACGATGATCTGGCGCCGCGCCGCCCGGTTGATGCCGCCGATGATGGCCACAGGCGTGGCGAGGATGAGGGGGCAGGGCGTCGCCACGACCAGCACGGCGAGCACCCGGTCGGCATCTCCGCTGACCACGTACGCCAGCGCCGCCACCAGGAGTGTGAGGGGGGTGAACCAGACCGCGTAGCGGTCGGCGAGGCGCTGAAGCGGGGCCTTGCTCGCTTGCGCGGTCCGGACCAGCTCCACGATTCGCGCGTAGAGGCTCTCCTTCGAGACCGCGGTGACCGAGAGAACGAGGGCCCCGTCGATCACCAGCGAACCCGAGCGGAGTGCGTCGCCCTTCGTCGCGCGAACCGGAATCGGCTCTCCGGTCAGACGGGCGACGTCGACTTGCGACGTCCCCGATTCCACGTTGGCGTCGCAGGGAATCATCTCTCCAGGACGGACCAGGATGCGGTCGCCAACCGACACAGCCTCCGCCGGGACATCCGTGATTCGGTCGCCGTCCAGGCGGTGCGCCTCGCGCGGGGCGTCCGCCTCGAGCGCGCGCACCGCGGCGGAGGCTTTGCGCTCGGCATAGTGCTCCAGCGCCTCGCCGCCGGTCTGCATCAGGACGATGACCAGCCCCGCAAACGGGTGCCCGAGAACCATCGACGTGATGACGGCGAGTCCTGCCACGAGGTCGGCGGCGAATCGCCCGCGCAGCACGCCTTGCCCGGTGCGGTACAGGAGTGGCACGCCAAGCAGCCAGAGACCCGCAGTCCAGATGTACCGGGCCCACGGGAAAGGGTGCGTCACACTCGAGAGCAGGAGGCCCGCGATCAGAAACACGGCCGCCGCCAGCGGACGCGTGAGCATCCGCCGGGTCCGGAGAGGATCCTTCATCCACTCAACGTATCCGGGGCCGGATGAGAGCAAGGGCAAGGTTCGCTGAAGACCGCTTCAGGCGAGCGGTCTCTGGGCTCGTTCGCGCCGGCTTCACCAGTCCTTCATGTCGGGGGCTTCACATTATCAGCAGGCACACTACCCACGCCTACCAGGGGAACGCCCCATGCTCGGCACCGTGCTGGTCCCGCTCGACGGATCCGGCTTCGCGGAAGCCGCCCTTCCGATCGCCAAGCAATTGGTCGGGCGGGCCGGGGCCCGCCTCTATCTGGCGACCGCGGATCAGCCCACCCCGGCCCTTGTCGGCCCCGGCGAGGTCACTGCGGCGTTCGATGCCCTCGGGAAGGAGTGCCGTCTGGAGGACGAGTCCTACCTGGTCAAAACCGCTGCCGTGCTCGGGGCGGTTGGCGCAGGGACCGCGCGCGTGAGCCTCCTGGTGGGCCCGGTCGGGGAGGCCATCTGTGAGGAAGCGGGCCGGATCGGGGCTGACCTCATTGTCATGTCCACTCATGGCCGGAACGCCATGGGACGGGCCTTGCTCGGAGGTGTCGCGGATTATGTCGTTCGGCACGCGGATCGACCGGTGCTGCTGGTCAAGCCGCCTCCCTTGGGAGATGCTCCTTCGGATCGGCCAATCAGGAACATTCTGGTACCCCTCGATCCCTCCGATTATTCGGAGGCTATCCTGGAACCGGTGCTGACCCTCGTCCGGATCCTGGGAGCGAGAATGACCTTGCTCACCATCGTCGCACCCAAATTCGGGATCGCCGAACCCGAGCTTCCCCCACCGGCACCACAGCATCCCACCATCGTCGCCCGGCGCTCGGATGAAGCCCACGCGCGGCTGGATCGGCTGGCCAGACTGTACCAACTGCTCGGCCTCGACGTGCGAACCCGGGTTGCGGTGGCGGGGACGCCGGCGGCCGGAATTCTGGACGTGCTGGCGGAGGAGCGCTTCGACATGGTGGCCCTTGCCACTCACGGCGCGGCAGGCCTTCGGCGCGTTGTCGCCGGAAGCGTGGCCGACAAGGTAATCCGCGGGAGCCGGAAGCCGGTGCTCGTGCATCATCCGGTAGCCCCGTAGTTCATGCGGTACGTTTCACGCAGGATTCAACTCGGCTTCACCTCGATCTATTAGTTTGCCGCTGCCGATCGGAGCGATGCATCGCCTCCGGTCGGCACCGGTGAGACCAATCGCGTGTCTCACCCGCGTCGAGCCGGCGTGCCGACGCGCAGTGCCGAGGACTGATCCGCGATCCAGTCGACCGGCAACGCCCGCATCGGCGAACTGCCCTTCCGCACGTTGGGCAGGGATCGAAGCCGGAGCTCCGAAGGCCAAGCCGCGAACGGACAATTCAGGCGGCCGCCGACGGGAGAAGAACGGGAGAGGGATCTTCCGACTCCGAATAACCGGTGCGACCCGGGGCGGCTCCTCACGAAAGAGCCGCCCCGGTGGTTTGTTTGAAGGCCTCTTCAGCCTTCCTTACTCCGCCCCCCACTGCGGCGCTCGTAAACTCCCCGGCATCATCCTATGCCCACGACCCTGGAAGCGCCCGCCGCCATTGCGACCCCATCCGCCGAGGTGGTCTTTTCCGCGCGCGGGTTGGAGAAGAGTTATCAGATGGGCGAGGTAGTGGTGCACGCCCTCCGCGACGTGGATCTCGATCTCTTCCGGGGCGAGCTGGTGGTGATCCTGGGCCCCTCCGGCAGCGGAAAATCCACCCTGCTCAACATTCTCGGAGGCCTCGACGTTCCCAGCGCCGGGACGGTGCGCTTCTTCGACCACGAGCTCACCGGGGCGGGCGAGCGGGCGCTCACGCGGTTCCGCCGCGAGCATGTCGGATTCGTCTTCCAGTTCTACAATCTCATCCCGAGTCTCACCGCGCTCGAGAACGTGGCCCTGGTGACCGAGATCGCGGAGCGGCCCATGGACCCCGCGGAAGCACTCGCGCTGGTGGGACTGGGTGAGCGCATGCACCATTTCCCCTCCCAGTTGTCGGGCGGCGAGCAGCAGCGGGTCGCCATCGCACGGGCGGTCGCCAAGCGTCCCGACGCCCTGCTCTGCGACGAGCCGACCGGGGCGCTCGACTACGAGACCGGCAAGCTCGTGCTGCAGGTGCTGGACCGGGTCAACCGGGAGCTGGGCACCACCACTGCGATCATCACCCACAACGCCAGCATTGCCGCGATGGCCGACCGGGTGGTCCGGCTGCGCAGCGGGCGCATCAGCGACATCCAGCGCAATGCCACCCGGGCCAGTCCCGAAGAGGTGGCCTGGTGAGAGCGCTCGACCGGAAGCTGCTCCGCGAGCTCTGGCACCAGCGGGGCCAGCTTGCGGCGCTGGGTCTGGTGGTCGCGTGCGGCGTCGCGGTGGTGGTAACGGCCCGGACCTCGTACGCCTCGCTGCTCGAATCCCGCGACGCCTACTACCGGGATTATCGGTTCGGCGACCTCTTCGTGTCGCTTCGTCGCGCACCGGAGACGGTGCGGTCGGCTCTCGCGGCCATTCCGGGTGTGGCCGCCGTGGACACCCGGGTCGTGGTGCCGGTCACCCTCGACCTGCCCGGGGTGGACCAGCCCGCGACCGGCCTGCTGGTCTCGGTCCCAGAGCGCCGCCAGCCCATGCTCAACGATCTCCATCTCCGCCGGGGCCGGTGGCTCGAGCCGGGGCGCCGGGACGAGGCGCTGGTGAGCGAGGCCTTCGCCACCGCCAACCACCTCGAGGTCGGGCAGTCGCTGGGAGCGGTGATCAACGGACGCCTGCACCGACTGCGCATTGTCGGCATCGCCATCAGTCCCGAGTACATCTACGAAATCGGCGCCGGGGGACTCTTTCCCGACAGTCGCTTCGGGGTGCTCTGGCTGAGCCGGGAGACTCTGGGCCCGGCATTCGAAATGACCGGCGCGTTCAACGATGCCGTCTTTCTCCTGGCCGAGGGCGCCAGCGAAGGTGATGTGACGGCCCGGGTCGATGCCCTGCTCGCCCGCTATGGCGGGCTGGGAGCCTACGGCAGGTCCGACCATGTCTCCGCCCGTTTCATCAACGATGAAATCGCCCAGAATCGGGTGTCCGGCACCGTCATTCCCGGCATCTTTCTCGGGATCGCCGCGTTCCTGCTCCACGTGGTCATGGGGCGACTGGTGGCGACCGAACGTCAGGCCATCGGCGCGCTCAAGGCCTTCGGGTACGAGAACCGGACCGTGGGATGGCACTACCTGAAGTTGGCGATCGCGGCGCTGCTGGCCGGAGCCGCGCTCGGAATTGCCGTCGGCCTCTGGCTCGCCGCCCGGGTCAATGCCCAGTACGCCGCGTACTACCGCTTTCCTGCCTTCCTCTTCCATCTGGATGTTGGGGCCGTCGCGCTGGCGCTCGGGACGACCGTCGTGGCCGCCCTCGCGGGAGCGGCGGGTGCTGTCCTCCGGGTCATCCGGCTTCCGGCGGCGGTGGCCATGCAGCCGGCCGCTCCGGACCGGTTTCGCCCCGGTCCGCTGGAGCGGATCGGCATCGGCAGCGGCCTCTCACTCTCCGCGCGGATGGCGGTGCGCAATCTGGAACGGCACCCGCTGAAGACGGCCCTTTCGATACTCGGCGTCGCGCTCGCTACCTCGATGCTGCTGGTCGGGCGCTACTTGGTGGACTCCATCGGCCATCTCGGCGAGGTCCAGTTCCGCCACGTCCAGCGGGAGAATCTCGCGGTGACCTTCACCGCCCCCCGGCGCGCCGCGGTCCGCTATGAACTCGAGCGGCTGCCGGGGGTACTGCGGGCCGAGCCGTTCCGGAGCGTGCCGGCGCGCATCATGGCCGGGCACCGGTCGCGCCGGGTCGCGCTCCTTGGACTCGACCCCCGCGGAGAGCTTCGGCGGCTGGTTACCGAGAAGCTCGACCTGGCCCCGCTTCCGCCCGACGGGCTGCTGCTCACCGGGAAGCTCGCCGAGATCCTCCAGGTGAGGGCTGGAGACACGGTGACGGTGGCCGTGCTGGAAGGCCGCCGGACGACCCGGCCCGTCGCGGTGGCCGGAACCTTCGACGAGGTGCTCGGACTCTCGGCCTACATGGAAATCGGCTCGCTCGAGCGGTTCCTGGGCGACGGGAACATCGCGACCGGCGCCTGGCTCCGCACCGATCCCGGCTCGACCGCCGGCCTCAACGACCGGCTCAAGCGGCTGCCGGGAATCGCCGGGGTATCCGACCGTGATGCGGCGCTGGCGAGCTTCAATGCCACTCTCGCCAAGAGCATCGGACTCATCACGACGCTCCTGATTGGGTTCGCGGGCTCCCTCGCCGTCGCGATCATCTACAACACCGCCCGGATCGCGTTCTCCGAGCGGGCCCGTGACTTCGCCAGCCTTCGGGTGTTGGGATTCACCCGGGGCGAGGTTGCCCGGATGCTGCTGGGCGAACAGGCGGTCACTGTCGTGGCAGGACTCGCGACCGGGCTCGCGCTCGGTTATGGATTTGCTGGGATGCTCTCGGAACTGTACCAATGGGAGCTGTTTCGCCTGCCGCTGGTGATCACGGCGCGCACCTGGCTCTTCGCCCTTGGCGTTGTCATTGCCGCGGCCCTTGCCTCGGGAGTTCTGGTCCGCCGGCGCTTGAACCGGCTCGACCTGGTCGCCGCCCTCAAGGGCAGGGAGTGATCCGATGGCCCGCTTCCGACGAATCACGATTTGGGGGGTGATCCTGCTGGCGGGAGGGGCCGCGCTCGCCCTCGCGCTCCGTCCCTCCTCTCTCCTCGTGGAGAGTGCGGTCGTCCGGGTTGGTCCCTTCCGCCAAACGGTCGATGAGGAGGGTCGCACCCGGATTCAGGACCGATACCTGGTTGCCGCCCCGGTCGACGGGCGGATCGAGCGCCTGGATCTCCGGGAGGGCGATCCGGTGCGCCAGGGAGCCGTGGTGGCGCGGATGCACCCAGCCGCCCTCGATGCCCGGGCGCGAGCGCAGGCCGCGGCTACGGTGCTGCAGGCGGAGGATGCGGCCAGCTCGGCTCGCGCGGTAAGGGCGCAGGCCGCGGCGACATATGAGCAGACCCGACGGAATAGTGCCCGGGCGCGCGAGCTCGGCGCCCGAGGTCTCATCAGTCCCGAGGAAATGGAGCGGGCGATCCTGCTGGAAACCACCGGGCTCCGCGAGGTCGAATCGGCGGACTTCAAGGCGCAGGCCGCCGAGCACGATGTCGAGGTCGCGCGGGCCGTCTTCCGTGCCGATCGGGCGGCGCCGTTGCGGCTCCGGTCACCGGTCACCGGGGTCGTCCTTCGCATCCCCGAGCGCAGTGAACGGGTGGTCGTCGCCGGTTCACCGCTGCTCGAAATCGGCGACCCGACCCGCATCGAGGTCGTGGCCGACCTGATCTCCTCCGAAGCGGTGAAAGTGCGCCCCGGCGATCGCCTGCTGGTGCTGGGCTGGGGAGGATCGGATACTCTCGCGGGCACTCTGCGGGTCGTCGAACCGTCGGGGTTCACCAAGGTCTCCGCCCTCGGCGTCGAAGAGCAGCGGGTGAATGTCGTCGGGAATCTGACCGACCCGCCTCCCTCGCTGGGCGATCGCTTTCGCGTGGAGCTCCGGATCGTGATCTGGGAGAGTCCGAAGGTTCTGCAGGCTTCCGCGGGCGCACTCTACCGGCGGGGGGACGGCTGGGCGGCATTTGTGGTGAGCCAGGGACGAGCGCGGCTCCGCGAGGTGCGTGTGGGGCACCGGACGCCCTTCGAGGCGGAGATTCTCTCAGGGGTTGGAGAGGGCGATGTGCTGGTGAGGAATCCCAGCGACCGGGTCGCCGACGGGGTGAGGGTTCGCCTCCGGCGGCAGTAGAGCCGTCTATCTCGCGCCGGGGGTGGAACGGTCGCGCCGGTACAGATCGTTCCTGAAGGCCACCAGCCCATCCGGCTCCACCCAGGCGGTGCGGTACACCAGGTGCACCGCGATGCGGGCCGGCAGCGGCACGGTGACTTCCGTTCGGCCCGCCATCGCTCTGGCCACCGAGTCGGGCGACCACTCGGGAAGGAGGTAACCAACGAGTTTGTCCGGATGCTCCACCCGGATACACCCGTGACTCAGCGCCCGCCGCGGCCGCGAGAAAAGTGACCGGGCCGGGGTATCGTGGAGGTGGACGCCGGAGGGTGAATCGAGGACCAGCTTTACTTCCCCCAGCGGGTTATGTGGACCGGGCTGCTGAACCAGCGAGTAGGAGAACGACCGGGCGGTCACGCGACCCCAGTCGATCGTCGCGGGATCGAGGAGCGTCCCTCCCTCCCGGTCGGATACCTGGATCTGATTCCGCGCGAGGTATTCCGGATCGCGCCGTACTGCCGACAGCACCTCGGTCGCGGCAATCGAACGCGGGATCCGCCATGCCGGGGCAAAGACCAGCTCGGTTGCTTCCGTTTGCAGGATCGGCGTCGGCCAGTCGCGGCGCCCGACGATGACGCGGAGGGAAAACAGCACCCGCCCACTGTCGATCACATCCAGCGTGAATGCGGGAATGTTGACGACCAGGGCGCGCTCGATGGCGGGGTGGAGCTGGTCGCCAGCCTGCCTCAGGTTGGCCCGGAGCTGCCCGAGCCGCGCCTCGACGGGAATATTGAGCTCCGTCCGCGTCGCACGTCCGACCACGCCGTCGGCCGCCAGGCCGTGGAGCTCCTGAAACCGGCGAACCGCCGCGGCGAGCCGGTCGTCATAGTACTCGGTCGCGCCCTCCCCGCCGTCTACCGGGTACCCCTCCCGCGCCAGTCGCCACCGGAGTATCGCGATCCTGCGGTGCGAAGTCCCCGGCGGGAGCGCGGCACCCTCCGGCAGCGCGGACCATCCCCCCGTCGCCGCCAACTCCGCATACCGCGCTTCTGCCTCGAGCAGGGGCGCCGGCGCCTGCACGCCGGTGGGAGCGGCTCGTGGGGACGCCGCGGCCAGGGCGAGCAGCCCCAGAATCACACACGGCCCGTCGCCAGGGCACGGCTCACGTCGCTTCGCGAAATGACTCCCACCAGCGCGCCGTCCTGCTCGACGAACAGCCGGTGGACGTCGCCGTACTCCATGGCGAGCGCCGCCTCGCGCAGCTCGGTATCCGGCCTCACGGTGAGCGTGCGCCGCGTCATCACTTCCTCGATGGGGGTCGCGTCGAGGTCCATGCCTTCCGATTCTGCCTGGAGGAGGTCCGAGCTGGTGATGGCCCCCGTCAGGTGACCCCGGGTGTCCACCACCGGCGCCCCGGAGACGTGCTGATTCGCGAGGTACACCACGGCGTCCCGCAGCGATGTTTCCGCGTGCAGAACCAGAACTTCCCGGGTCATGACATCCGCTACGGTGATCATCATGCGCTCCTGGCTGTGGACCATTCCATATCATCGTACCGGCCAGGCCATGAAGGAAGGCTTAACCACGGCTGAAGCCTATCGCGAAACTTCTGACTCCTCCCGCTCTCCCAGCGTTGCGCTCTGACCGCTCCGGATCTCAGGATGGCCGATCTGGCCTCCGAGATTCGCGACCCAGGCAAGGGTTCCACTGGCGAGCATAGGACGATCAAGGCCATGGCGCCGGCAACGCCGGCCAGCACCAGGACTCCGAGGGCGGTCTGTTGCATGACGCGATTGTTGCGGTACAACCGTTCGTGAAGCCCGGATGAAGCGCGCCCGCCGCGAATAACGGGTCCCGGATGCAACGGGTACATTTCCAACGTTTCGTCACCCTCGTGCCTCCAAACAACCGTCTCCATGATGCGAGGGCCTCAATGCCGGTGATGTCGCGCCCTTTTCTCCAGGCCGTCCTCCTCTGCCTCGGGACACTGCCCGCCACCCCTGGCGGGCCCTCAGGCCAGGCCGGCCCGTCGCTCCAGATCGAACAGGTCGGCCTGGACCTGCAGGTCTCGGTGGATTACCGGGCGGAGCGGCTCGAGGGCATCGCTCGTCTGGCCGTGCGCAACGCGGGGAGTGCCCCGGTCCTTCGCATCCCGCTCCTGCTCAACCGGCTGATGAATGTCCGCCGTGTGACCGACACGGCCGGCCATGAGCTCCGCTATAGCGAGCGGGTCGTCCGTTTTGCTGATGATCCCAAGCGGCAAGTCGCATTCGCCGAAGTAGACCTGTCTCGCCCGGTGCCCGGTCACGGCCGGACGGAGATCGTCGTCCACTACGACGGCAATCTCGTCGGATATGTGGAAACCGGGTCGTTGTACATCCGGGACCATATCGACACGGCCTTCACGATCCTGCGAGAAGATGCCTATGCGTTCCCGGTCATCGGGTGGCCGAGCTGGGCAGTGAACCGTACCGTGCCGCGATCGCCCTTCCGGTTCCACGCCCGGCTCACGGTTCCGGATGGACTGGTCGCCGTGACCGGCGGCCAGCGAGTGAGCGAGCGCCGGTCGAACGGTCAGGTAACCTGGGAGTACGGCAGCAGCGAAACCGTGCCCTTCCTGAATATCGCCATCGCCCGCTATGCCGAGATCGGGCGCCGCCGCATCCGGGCGTATGTGTTCCCGGAAGATTCCGCGGCGGCTCGGCGAGCGGTCGATAAAGCGGAGGAGGCGCTCGATTCCCTGGCTCGCTGGTTCGGCCCCTTGAGTGAGGAGCCCAGGGTCACGTTGATCGAGATCCCCTCGGGCTACGGCTCGCAGGCGAGCCTTTCGGCCGGGATCATCCTGGATGCCTCCGCGTTGCGCGACACCAGCCGGCTGCACGAGCTCTATCATGAGCTGTCCCACTTGTGGAATCCCCGCGATACCGCGACCCCTTCTCCGCGCATCACCGAAGGACTTGCCACGCTTCTGGAACGGCGGCTGGCCGGCGCGCTCGACGGCTGGACCGGGCTCGACTCGCTCGTCGAGCTCCGCGCGGCCCGACTCCGGGCCAGAGCGGCGACCGACTCGCTGCTCCTCGCGATTCCCCTGCGGTCGTATGGGGCCGCCGATCGTACCAACCTGTCCTACACGGTAGGAATGCTCCTCTTTTATTCCCTTCAGCAATGCGTGGGCGTCACGGCATTCGATGCGCTCTGGAGAGACTACCTGCAGAAAACCCGCCTCACCGGTGGTTCGGATCAGGACTTTGCGGACTTTGCTTCCCGGCAGAGCGGCAATCCATCGGTGCGGATACTCTTTGACACCTGGTTCTTCACTACGCGATGGATCGAGCGGCTGTCGGCGGGAGCAACGTTGACTGCGCTGGCTGGCGAATGCAGGCACTAGGTGAGGGGCGCGAGCTTCCCGCCGCGAGCGCCCGGTTCATCATACCCCTTTCACGGTGCCTTCACGCGCGGGGCTCTACCCTACGATCCACCGCCTCGGCGAGGATTCGATGCGCACCAACCTCACCATTTTCCTCGTGTTCTTCGGGCTTTCCCTGCTGGACGCAATCCGCGGCGGTCACTGGTTGCGGATTCTCTTCTGGGTCGTCATGGCGGCGCTTTTCTTATACGCCGATCGACGAGAGATGGCAAAGCGCGCGCCGCGCGGACCCTGACCGTCCCGGCCGGCCGAGGCGGCACTGAGCGATCCGAGGTCATCAATGCGATGGGTTGTAGGAGCCGCACTGTTGGGCTTTGCCTCGTCCGCCCTCTTGTCCTCGATTTTCCACCTTCCTCGCGATCACTTCATCGCGCTTCATGCCATCGCGGTGCTGGTGTTCCTCGCGGCCTACGCGCGGATCGAAGGGATTGATCCGCGCGTGCAGTTCCGCCGTCGGTGGGCCGGTGGCCTGTTGGCCGGGGTTCTCGTCGGCGCGCTCCTGGCTCGGACCGTCCTGAGGCAGCCGGGCTCGTCTCGACCCGCTGGCGCAGACCTCGGCTGGGCGATCCTGTGGGATGGCGCGCTGTATGGTGTCATCGATGCCCTGCTCCTGAGCGTACTGCCGGTGCTGGCGGTTTACGGAACGCGCCCCACCGGCGAGCTGCGGAGCTCTGCTGCCCGCTGGCGCTGGGGTCTCACCGCGCTCGCCGCCAGCCTTTGCATCACCGCGGCGTATCACGCCGGGTTCGCCGAGTTCCGGAGCCCGGCGCTGCTCGCTCCGCTGGTCGGCAACGCGATCGTGACGCTGAGCTATCTGGCCACCGGCAGCCCGATTGCCGCGGTCCTGTCACACGCCGTGATGCACGGCGCGGCAGTGCTTCACGGCACGGCCACGACCGTACAACTGCCGCCGCACTATTGATCCCGACGCGCGGGGACGGGGCCGGCTCGCGCGATTGAACAAACTCTCATACGGAATTCATCCCTGCTTGCGCCAGGTTGCTTGCGACCGGCGCAGCGGGAGACTAGCGTAAAGAGGTGCTCGCTGCGGAGCGGACCGCTGCACCAGAAGGAGGTGCGATCATGCCAGCTCATGCGGTTGGCGCACTCCGCCTTTCGCTCGTTGCTTCCACGCTTGTGCTGGCCGGGTCCGCATGTCGCGGCTCGGGCGGCGTCCCGGCGGCTTCCGCGGCCGACACGGTGTCATCCGCAGATGCGCGCAGCGACGCGGTATTGCTCGCCGCGGTCAAGATCGCCATGCCGCCGCCGGGCATCGCGCCCGGTGATCTGGCCGAACCGGCTTCGCCCGGTGCGCAGCTGGTGGGCCGGTATTGCCCGCAGTGCCACGCGCTGCCTTCGTCGACGATGCACAGCGCCACGGACTGGCCCCGGGTCGTCCGTCGCATGTGGCTGCGCATGGACCGCATGCCGGATTCCCTGGGAATCCGTACCGCCAATGAGGGCGAGCGAGGGACGGTGCTCACCTACCTGATGGCCAACGGCCTGCGCGTGAGCGGCGCCGACCTCCCCCCGGGACGGGGGCGCGAGGACTTTGCCATCATCTGCAGCCGCTGTCACGCGCTGCCCGACATCAAGATCCACGCCTCGGGCGACTGGCCGTCGGTGTTCATGCGGATGGAGCGGAACATGGAGCGGATGAACGTCTCCCCGCCGACCCAGGAACAGACCGGCAATATCCTGATGTACCTGCAGGAGGTCGCCAGGACGCGGTAGCTCAGTCCGCCGGCTCCACGTGGTCGAAGGCCCAGCGCGCGGCGGTGCCGCAGATCGAGCACGCCGCGCGTCCGTTTCCGTAGAGTACCATCTCGGCCTCCTGATCGCAGGCCGGGCAGAGCGCGGTTACGGTGTTGAGCGAATCGAGCGGAACCCCGTTCCGGATGAGACGCGCGACCATGCCGTTGGGAGACTCCGCTCCGAGCGGGCAGAGATTCCCGGTGCACTGGCTTCCGATTTCGAGGCAGATCAGCTCCTTGTCGCGCAGCGGCGCCTGGTCCTCGTACAAGGGAGTGCCGGTGATCAGCACCCGCACTTCGCGGTCGCAGGCGCTGCAGTACATCAGATGGTTCTTCATGACGCCCTCTCAGGTCAACGGGATCACTTCGGCCCCGGCAGCCAGTCGGCGCGCGGTCCGCGCCGCCTCTTCCCGCGGCATTCCGAACACCGTGGTCGCCGCGGCGTCGGCGTCGATACAGCGGTCTGCCAGCACGGTCGTGCTGCGAACCGGCGTCCGCCGCGGCGCCGCGGTGTCCGGATCAATCAGGTGATGGTAGCGGGCTCCCCGCCACTGGAAATAGCGTTCGTAATCTCCCGACGTTGCCACCGCGCGCTCGCTCACGTCGAGCGTTGCGGCCAGTGCGGCGGGCTCGTGCGGTGACCGGATGCCCACGTGCCACGGTCCGCCGCCGGGCGCGGTTCCCAGGGCGTAGAGATCGCCGCCGACCGTGACAATGCCGTGGCGGATACCGCGGCGCCGGAGCGCCGCAGTAGCGCGGTCGATGCCGCAGCCCTTCGCGATCGCGCCCAGGTCGAGCCGCACTTCGGGATCGTTGAAGCGGATCGCCGGCGTGCCCCGGTAGCGATCCACGTCCACGCTGCGCCAGAAGCCGCGCCCCGCCAGGCGACGCACCGGATCCTCGGGCGGGGGCACCCGGCGGTGCAGCACGTCCCACAGCTCCGACGCCGCGCCCAGCGCCGGATCGAAGCGCCCGTCGCTGGCCTCGGCCCAGCGCAGCGCCGCCCGGAGAACCTCGGCCGTCGCGGGAGTGACCGGCACGGCCTCGCGCGCCGCTCCCAGGTTGGCCCGGCCGATGTCCGAGTCGGTCCGGAACCGCGTCATGGTGCGCTCCACCCAGAGCAACTCCCGCAGCGCGGCGTCGATGGCGTCCTGAGCCAGCCGCACATCGTGGTGGGCCACCTGCAGCTCGGCGAGGGTGCCCATGAGCGGGTACGAGCGCCTGGTCAGCGGCACCCGGTACCGGGCCGCCAGCGGAAGCGACAGGGCGACGAATATCCCGGTGCCGAGGCTTAGGAACTCGCGCCGCGTTGGAGGACGCCGGAACCGTTCAGCCGACATGAGGATCTCCTTCGGTTTCGTGACGCCCGCACGCGCCAGTGCAGCCCGCGCAGTGGCCGGTGCAACCGCGTGGGCCCGCTAGGGCGAACAGCGCGAACAGGATCGCACAGATGAGGATGCCGAGCAGGCTCGTCATCAGCCGCCCCCCATGCCCGCGAAGCCCATGAACGCCATTGACAGGCAGGAGGCGATCACCAGCACCAGGCCCATCCGCCGCGCCAGCGCGGGCACGTCGGCCACCTCCAGGCGCTCCCGGATGGACGCCATCAGGGTCAGCGCCAGGGTAAGGCCCAGGCCGGCCCCCAGGGCGAAGACGAGGCCCTCGACCAGCGTGTAGCCGCGGCTGGTCTGGAACAGCGCCAGCCCGAGGATGGCGCAATTCGTGGTGATCAGTGGGAGGTAGATGCCGAGCTCGCGGAATAGCACCGGCAGGTACTTCTTGATGATCATCTCCACGATCTGCACCGTGGACGCGATGACGACGATGAAGGCGATGGTGCGCAGGAAGGGCGTCCGGGCCAGCACGAACGTGTTGAGGAGCCAAACGCTGACGGCGGTGATGAGCAGCACGAAGGTGTTGGCCGCGCCCAGGCGCCACGCCGTGTCGATCTTCGAGGTCACGCCGAAGAACGAGCAGAGCCCCAGGAACATCGCCAGCGTGAAGTTGTTGACGAGCAGCGTCGACAGGAAGATCCAGGCGAGGTTGCTCACGCCTGCGTCTCCTTCGCGCGCTCCGCCTTGCGGGCCCCATGCCAGCCCATGATCAGGAACAGGATGCCGAGCATCAGGAACCCGCCGGGCGGCATCACCATGAAGACCCACGGCTCGAACTTCGGGCCCAGGACGTTGTAGCCGAGCAGCGACCCGCTCCCCAGCAGCTCCCGGGCCGCGCTGATGGCCATCATGGCGAGGGTGAACCCCGCGCCCATGCCGATCCCGTCGGCCAGGGCGCGCGCCGGCTCGACCTTGCCCGCGAACGCTTCGGCGCGCCCGAGGATGATGCAGTTGACGACGATCAGCGGCACGAAGGGTCCGAGTTCCTTCGAGATGCCGGGGGCGCTCGCCCCGAGGATCAGGTCGGCCACTGTCACGAACGTCGCGATGATCAGGATGTAGGAGGTGAGGCGCACCTCGTTGGCGATGTACTTGCGGGCCAGCGAGACGCTGAAACTCGAGCCGACCAGCACGAACGTCGTGGCGATGCCCATCGCGATGCCGTTGGCCAGGCTGTTGCTGACGGCCATGGCGGGGCACAGCCCGAGCATCTGCACCAGCACCGGGTTGTCCAGGGCGACACCGCGCCAGAGATCCAGCCAGAGCGGCGCGGGCGGCGGCGCGCCGGGGACGAACGGCTGGTTCGCGGCGGGGGCGGGGGCGGTTGCAGTCATCGGGTTCCCCGCTGGTCGAACGCCGCCAGGCGCGGTTGCCAGCGCGCCACGGCGTCGTTGATGATCCGGATGACGGCGCGCGAGGAGATCGTGGCGCCCGTGATGGTCTGCACCATGCTGGCGCTGGTGGTGTTGTTCTTGGTGCCGCTCAGGGGAGCCACCTTGCCGCGGAACCGCCCGACGAACGCCGTGTCTTTCTCGATCTTGTCGCCGAGCCCCGGGGTCTCCTTCTGGCCCAGCATGGCGTAGCCCGTCAGCGTGCTGGTGGCCGGATTGAAGCCGACCATCAGCCGCACCTCGTCGGCGAATCCCGGCGCCGCCGCTTCCACCGCGACGCCGATGCGGGCCCCATTCCCGTCGTAGCCCACGAAGGCCTTGGTGGCCTGGCGCAGCTCCACCCCGGCGGGCGGCGTCCGGCTCAACGTGTCGCCGACGAGGTAAAGCGTGTCCAGCCGCGCCGGCCCGGCCAGCACCTCGTGCACGGCCCCTGCAATCCTGGCGTCGGCGTACCGCTGGATCGCCGGCAGCGTCCCCTGGTAGACGTACGCGATCAGCGCGCCGGCGAAGGCACCGCCCAGCGCGACGGTCACCACAAGGCGCCACGCCGGGGCCGTCGCTCCCGAGGTTGGCGCACCGGGCGCTGCGTGGATGTGGGCGTGGCCGCTCATGGCGTGCTGGCCGGTCCGGGGGAAGCCGCCGCGGCGGCCGCGGTGGGTGCCTGGCTGCTCCGGGGGGTACTTCCCGGATGAAATCCCAGGGCGCCGAGCATCGCGAAGAAACCCAGGACGTACGCCGCCGCCACGAACCAGCCGTGCCGCAGCCACTGGCGCACCGAGCGGGCCTCCGGGTACATGCTGGAAAGTGCAACGCCGGCCGACGAACCAAACCAGATCATCGAGCCGCCAAAGCCGACGGCGTAGGCCAGGAAACCCCAGTCGTAGCCACCCTGGGTCAGCGCCAGCGCGGTCAGCGGGATGTTGTCGAACACCGACGAGGCGAATCCCAGCCCCAGGGCCGTGTGCCACGAGGCGACCGGCAGCCGCTCCACCGGCATCATGGATGCGCACAGCACCAGGGAGAGCAGGAAGATCGAGCTCTTGAGGGCGCCCGGCAGCAGCCGCCACTCCGGCTTGCGCAGCGCGGCGGTCAGGAGCAGCGCGCCCCACACCGCCGCCCCCAGGAACGGAAACCGGTCGGACACCTCGGTGAAGCGCGTGTTAACCAGCACGTTGATCGTTACGGCCGCCAGCAGGACGGAGCCGACCACGCCAACCCGCCCCCAGTCGATGCGAGCGTCGGGGCTCGCGTCCCGCTGAATGGGGGCGTAGCGCTGCTGCACCAGGGAAGCGGGGATGCCGAAGACGAACATGGCGATGAAGGCGCCGGCAGAGGCCTCCAGCACTTCCGCCGGGGTGACGCCCTGGATCCACATCATGGTGGTGGTGGTATCGCCCACCACGCTGCCCGCGCCGCCGGCATTTGACGCCGCCACGATGGCCGCCAGGTACCCGATGTGGACCTTGCCACTGAACACGGTGTGCGCGATCGCGCCGCCGATCAACGCCGCGGCGATGTTGTCGAGGAAACTCGACAAGACGAAGATCAGCCACAGCAGCACGAAGCAGCCGGTCCAGTCGTTGGGCAGGAATCTCGGCAGGACGGCGGGCACCTCGCTGGACTCGAAGTGCCTGGCCAACAGTGCGAAGCCGACGAGCAGCAGCAGCAGGTTGGTGAGGATCACCCACTCGTGCTCCAGGTGCAGCGCAAAGCCGACGACGCCGGCGCCGGCCCGGAACGGTGACGCGATGATCTTGTACAGCGCGATAACGACTGCGCCGGTGAAGGCGATGCCCAGCGCGTGCTTGTGTGTCAGGGCCACCCCCGCCAGCACTCCGCCGAAGAGGATGAACTCGATGGGGACCGGACCGATGCCGGGGCCCGCAAACGCGGCCGCGGCGCTCATGTCGCCCCGCTAAGCCGGGTCCCGAACACCCGCGGCTGGGTGGCGCGGTTGATGAACGGCACCAGCGCGTTCATGAAGAGGATGGCATACATCACGCCCTCGGGTAGCCCGCCCCACACCCGGATCGCTACCACCAGCACGCCGATCCCGACGGCAAAGACCCAGCGCCCCCCGTTGGTCACCGGCGAGGTGACCAGATCGGTGGCCATGTAGATGGCGCCAAGCATCAGCCCGCCGCTGAAGAGCATGAATGCCGCATCGGGCTTCGCGGGATCGACCGTGTGCAGCAGCCCGCTCAACGCGGCCACGGTGAGCAGAATGCCGGCGGGAATCCGCCAGTTGAGATATCCACGCAGGGCGAGGTAGACCCCGCCAACGAGAATGACCAGGGCCGCCGTCTCGCCCAGGGAGCCGGTGGTGGTGCCGCGAACCAGGTCCAGCAGCGGCGTGCCCTGGCCCTCGAACTTCAGCAGGCCGAGGGGTGTGGCGGACGTCACCGCGTCGAGATGCGGCCGGGCGAATGGGAGAGCGAAGAGATCGCCCCGGAGTGCCCAGAAGGACCCACCTGCCCGTGGCCAGGTGGTAATCGCGACCGGAAAGGCGGCCTGCAGGAAGGCTCGCCCGAGCAGGGCCGGGTTGAAGACATTGAAGCCGAGTCCTCCCCAGATGGATTTCCCGAAGCCGATGGCGAAGATGCCGCCGAGGAAGGTCATCCAGAGCGGGAAGCCGGCGGGGAGCGAGAGGCCGAGCAATAGTCCGGTGATCAGCGCCGATCCATCTGCCAGCGTCCCGCCCTTGCCCGTCACCCGCTCGGCCAGCACCGCGGCGGCGGCGGCGGTCCCCAGCTGGAGCAGGGCGCCGACGCCGAAGAACCAGGCGGCCGCGATGCACACGGGCACCAGCGTGGCCACCACGGTCCACATGATCCGGGGCGTGGAGTCGCGCGCGCCAAGGTGCGGCGACGCGGTGACGAGGAGGGTCGGGTTCGTCATGCCGGCACGGCCACCCGCCGGCGCAGCGCCAGCTTGCTGGCCTGGAAGAGCTGCGACAGCGGGATGTTCGAGGGACAGACGTACGCACAGGACCCGCACAGCATGCAGTCGGCCAGGTGCAGCTCCGCCATCTCGTCGTAGCGCCCGACCCGGGCGAAGTCGCCCAGGAGCGACGGGTTGAGGAACATCGGACAGGCGTCGAGACAGCGGCCGCAATGGATACAGGGATAAACCCGCGAGGGCCGGGTGTCCGTCCGGGCAAGCACCACGACGCCGGTGGTCCCTTTGGTGACCGGCGCATCGAGGTTGGCCTGCGCGAGGCCCATCATCGGGCCGCCCACGATGACCTCCGCGGCATCGGGCGTCACCCCGCCGCAGAAGGCGAACAGATCGCGGAGCATGGTACCGACCGGCACGATCAGGTTGGCGGGGCGGCGCAGGCCATGGCCGGAGACCGTCACGATCCGCTCGATCAGGGGCAGCCCCGTCTCGAAAACCTCCGCGATGGCCGCAACCGAGCCCACGTTCTGCACCACCACACCCGCCGCCACCGGAAGCTGTCCCGAGGGGACTTCAACCCCGGTGACTGCCTTGATCAGCATTTTCTCGGCGCCCTGCGGGTACTTGACCGTGAGTGGCAGCACCCGGACGTCGAGATCGCCGGGGACGCTGTTCCGCAGCGCCTCGATGGCGTCGGGCTTGTTCTTCTCGACGCCGATCACGCAGCGGGTGGCCCCGAGCGCATGCATCATGATCCGGATGCCGAAATGCACCCGGTGCGGGTACTCGACCATCGTGCGATGGTCGGAGGTCAGGTAGGGCTCGCACTCCGCGCCGTTGATGATCAGCGTCGCGATGTCCCGGTCCCCGGGTGGGGAGAGCTTGACGTGGGTCGGGAACGCCGCGCCGCCGAGGCCCACGACGCCGCCTTCCTGCACGGCGCGCACGACCTCGGCGCGGGTGAGCCCTTCCCAGTGTGGCACCATCCGCTCCCGCGCGACCTGGGGCGCGAAGCGATCCACCTTGATCCGCACCGCCTGCGCCATGGATCCGTCCGGATGGGGCCACCACGCCACGGCGGTGACGGTGCCGGCCGCCGACGCATGAATGGGAACCGACATGAAGCCATCGGCCTCACCGACCTTGTCGCCCCGCTCGACATGGTCGCCCACGGCCACGCAGAGCGTCGCCGGTTTGCCGGCGTGCTGGCGGAGCGGCAACACCAGCTCATCCGGATATGGCATGCGCCGGATGGGGAGCTCGCGGGTCAGCTCCTTCTCCTCCGGCGGGTGGACGCCATGCCGGAATGCGGGTCCCAGGCCCAGGAAGGTCAATTGAACCGCTCCGCCCGCTTCATCCACTTGGCCAGATCCTTCTCCTTCGGATTGAGCGGCGTGCCGGGGTGAATGATCGAGACCGGGCAGCGCTCGGCCGCGAGCACCAGCTGCTGGAAGGTTCCCGCGGACGGATCCTTGATGTAGGCCTGCTTGTCCGCGTCATAGCTGAACATCCGGCCGTTCAAGTTGGTGCACTCGTTGCACGTGGTGCAGCGAGCCGAATCAATGTACGGCTCGATGGCGAGCGGCTCATCCTCCGTGGCAACCGCAACGGCCTGCGGAACGGCCGCAACGGGCGCGGGTGCCTCGGCGGCGGCGGCGGAGACCGGTGCGGGAGCAGGGGCGGGCTCGGCGGGGAGGGGCGGCGGGCTCTTGGCCGCCGGGCCTTTCGGTGGCCCGTTGCCCCCCGGGGTAACCGCGGGCAATGATGCCAGGAGCTCGGTGACCGCCGCGGAGCCACCCGAGGTTCGCAGCAGGCCTTCGGCGAGGCGCCGTGCGATCCGGCGCGGGAACTCGAGCTCCAGCTCCTTCCGCCTGGCCTCGAACTCGCGCTCCAATGTGTCGGCCCTCCGTTGATACTCCGCCTCGAGCTCACCCACGATGGTGTCCCGCACGGCCGGCGCGACCTCGAGTCCCGCGAGCTGGCGCAGCAGCGACCAGAACTCCTGCCGCTCTTCGGCGAGGAGGACGATCTCCGGCGATACGCGGAGCCGGCGCAGCCGCCCATCCTTGCCCGCGGTGTAGATGAACGGAATGCGGTCCTCGCGCGCGTCGGCGCCGGCGGCGACGTATTCGTGAAACGGAAGCAGCGCATCCTCCGCCTGATCGGGGGGGAGCTCCGTGAAATGCTGCTTGAAGCGCACTTCCGTGGCGGCCCAATCGGCGATGGTGAGCGGCAACTCCATCGTGCGCGGGCCGGCTTCGCTGTCGAAGGTCAGGGAATAGCTCGGCCACGGCGTGTCGGGCGACGGGTTGCCCTCGAGGGTCAGGCAATCGGCGACGGCCGGACCGGCGTCGGGGTCGTAGGTGAGGTACGGGAAGGCACGGCTCTCGAGGGCGAGGCGCGCGGCATGCTGCGCCCAGTCGTCCGGGAGACCGTGCTCCACCGGACAGGGAGTGTAGATGTTGAAGAGCGCCGGCCGTCGCTTCCGCAAGCCCCGGAGCACCCCGGCCATCAGGTGCGAGGCGGAGGCCTGCGACGACTGATGGACGAACACGCCGCGATGCGCGATCGCGATGAGCGCGAGCTCCTTGCGCGCCTCGGTCTTGCCATGCTGGGCCGCGCCGTAGGCGGACATATCCGCCACCTGGCCGGTAAAGCCCGACGTACAGGCCTGCCCGCCGGTGTTGGAGTATACCTGGGTGTCCAGCACGATCACCCGAATCGGCTTCCCGGAGGCCATGAGGCGGGAGAGATTCTGGAAACCGATGTCGAGCATCGCCCCGTCGCCCCCCATGGATACGATGGGCGGACAGAGCGCGAACTCCTCATCAGTGAACTGCCGCCAGTCGAGCGCGGCGAGCGCCGGCTCGTCCCTGACGGCGTCGTAGTTGTCCCGCCGCAGCAGCTCGGCTCGCCGGAGCGTCACGAACCCGTCGGCCATCTTGCGCATGTGCGCTTCGAAGAGCCCGATCGCGATCGAGGGGGAATCCTGGAAGAGGTGATTTACCCAGGGAAAGGGATAGGGATTGTACGGATAGGTGCTGCCCCACACCGAGGAACAGCCGGTGCTGTTGGCCATGCCGAGCGCGGCGCGTCCTCGTCCGCTGGGCCCCTCGAGGTAACGCCACTTGAGGAGGCGGAGCTCCTGCAGGGTCCGGGTGAGCAGCGCGAGCAGCTCCCGCTTGTCCGGATCCACCGGGATCCATACCGGGCCCTGCGCCAGAGCGGCGGATTGGAGATCGGCGTCCGAGGCGAGCAGCTCACGGGCCTGCCGGTCGAGCCCCTCGATCAGCTCATCCAGCCGGGCCAGTTGGCGCGCCACATGCGGTTGCATGGCGGCGTGCATCGCGGAGACAATCAAATGGACGGCGGTCTTCTCGCCGCATCCCATGCAGGCCCCATCGCCGCCGACCATCGACCGGTAGGTGTTCTTTTTGAGCAGGAGCGAGGAGAGCACCCCGATCCCCTCGTCGAGATCGGTGATGTTGAGGTAGCGGTCGTCGGTGTCGGGAAGCCGCTGCCAGAGCGACCAGTTGCGCCGGAGGCGCGCCAGCACTTCGTCGTTCTGTTTGACGGTCACCAACGCCCCATCGGGGCAGACAGCCACGCAGAGATTGCAGCCCTTGCATGCGTCGGGGTTGACGGTGATGGAGAGCAGTCCGCCGGCCCGGTCGTAGAACGGCTTGGTGCGCGCAAAGGGGGATTCGGTCAGGCGCTGCTGCACGGCGAGAAACTCGGGCTCGGCTGCGGCGCGGCGATCGGCATCCCAGCCCAGCTTTTCGACCACCGCGCGATAGGAGCGAGCCCAGACCTCGGGCAGGGGAAGCGCCGGCTCAGTATCGAGCAGGCGGCGGGCCTCGCGTGCCCAGTGCTTCGTGACGGGGCGCAACCGCTCCATGCGCATGCCGTTGCCGGCAGCGCTCACCACGGTGGCAAGGACGTCCTCGACGCTGTTCACGAGTCCGGGAATGGCGGCGTCGGGACACTGAATCCAGCACTGCGAGCAGCCGGTACACTTCTCGGCGATGAAATCGGGGACTTCGAGGCGTACCCCGCTCATGTCCCGCACGGCGCCGGTTACGGCGGGGATGGCGCTGAGGGCGGCGAACGGATCGGCAATGCCGTCCTGGCCCAGCTTGCAGAGGGAACAGACCTGCTCCCAGAAGCGGCCCGGATTTCCGATGCCCGGCTGGGCACCCGGGACGTCGAGCAGCGCGGGCAGGTGCGGCACCTCGCCCGGCTCGGCCACGATCGGGCCGGCGGGTGGCACAACTTCGCGGACCTGGTCGAAGCCGCGGCGAATGACGCGGAGGTTGTCCTCGACGACCCGCTCGCCCTTGCCACCGAACTTTTTCCCGAGCTGGACGCGGATCCCTTCGAACACCCGCGCCTCGGAGACCCCCTCCCGCGCCAGCAGCGGCGCGGTGCGGAAGAAGGCGCCCAGGAACGCCGCGCCCTGCATCCGATAGCGCAGCTCGACGTCCGAGGCCTCTTCGCGCGCGATGGCAAATGCGTCGAGGGTGTACAACCGGATTTTGCGCTCGATGATCGCGTGCCGGGCCTTGGCCGGCAGCGTCTGCCACAGGGCCTCGGACGAGAGGTCGCTCTGGAGAACGAACACCCCCCCGTCGGCCAGCCCCTCGAGCGGGTTGCTGTGGCGGAAGACGTTGGGGTCGGGCGACAGCACGACGTCCACGTGATGCAGCTCGCAGTTGAGCCGAACCGGCTGGTGCGCGAGCACGGCGTAGAAGGTGGTGGGCTGGCCCTTCTTCTCGCTTCCGTACTTCGGATTGGCCTTGATATCGAGGCCGAGCAGCTCGAAGGCGGTCAGCGCGAGATTCTTTCCCATCGTGATCGCGCCCCAGCCGCCGACCGAGTGAATGCGCACGGCGGTGGAATGCGGCGGCAGGAGATTGACCTCGCCCGCCGAATGCAGCGCGAGACCGGGCAGCAGAGGGTAGGCGTCGCGCAGCTTTTCCTGCCAGATCTGCAGCTTGGGAACGCGGGTATCACCCCGGATGAAATCCACGCCGAGGTAGAACTGGCGCCGGTGCTCGGCGCCGGGCAGCATGTTGAGGACGGCGGCGATGATGTCCCCGGGCTGGAGGTCGCGGCTGCCGAGGCCAAAGCACCCCGAGTAGAAGTCGGGAACCTGCTCGGGGCGGAGCGGGGTCAGGCCGGGATGCGCGGGCGCCGTTCCGGCGCGGCCGTTCTCCAACCCCTTCGACATCGCGGCGCGGAGCTCCCGCAAGAGCGGCTGATCGACGGCCAGGGGCTGGTCGGTGCGCTCGAGGACCAGCACACCCCGCTTGCCGGCCAGCAGCCGGGTGACGAGATCGGCGGGAAAGGGGCGGAACATCAGCAAATCCAGCACGCCGACCTTGAGCCCGCGGGCTTCGCGCAGGTGGTCCGCCACCGCTTCGGCGTTGGACACGACCGATCCCTGGCCGACGATGACCCACTCGGCGTCGTCGAGCCGATAGCCCATGGCGCGCGCGTAGCGACGTCCGGTGAGCGCGGCGTATTCCTCGAAGGCGCGATCGGACAGGTCGGGCAGGTGATCGAAGTAGAAGGGTCGCTGGGCCGCGACGCCTTGCGCGTAGCTGTCCTGATTCTGCACCACGCCCAGCATGGCGGGATAATCGAGGTCGAAGAGCTCGGGAATCCGGCGGCGCCGGTCGCCGAACACGAGGCGCTGCGCAGGAGTGGGCGAGTCGATCTGGTCGGCCGGATCACCGAGGTAGGCCTTCACCAGCTCCCGCTCGGGCAGGCGCAGGGACTCGATCACGTGGCTGGTGAGAAAACCATCCTGTGCGCAGATTCCCGGATTGAGCGACAATTCGGCGATGCGATGGGCGATGAGCGTGAGGTCCGCCACGCTCTGCACATCCTTGGCGAAGAGCTGAAAGAAGCCGGTATCGTCGACCGCGTGATAGTCGTCGTGGCCCGCGTGCACGTTGAGCGCGTGCTTGGTCATGGCGCGGGCCGCGATGTTGAGCACGTAGGTGAGCCGCTTGCCGACCGCGGCATAGAGCGACTCGTGCATGTAGGCGATGCCTTGCCCGCTCGAGAAGTTGGTCGACCGCAGGCCCGACATGGACATGCCCGCGGTGACCGCGGCGGCCGCGTGCTCGCCTTCGGGCTCGAAAAACAGCAGACGCCGCCCGTTGACGTTCCGTCGTCCCTCGGCCACCGCGGCGGCCCAGCCCTCTCCCATCTGGGTCGAGGGGGTGATCGGGTAGGCGCCGGCCGCCTCGCTCGCCGCCGTCTCCATGGCTACGACCGCACCGCTCCCGTCCAGCGCCTGCAATACGCCGGGGTAGGGATGGTCCGTGCGAACGGGTTGCTGCTTCCGGAATTTCATGCCGCCTCCCTCACAACCTGAGATTCCGGCCGCTGGAACTGCGCGCCGGAGAGCCAGACGATCGCGCCGGTCGGGCAGCGCGCCACCGCCTGCTCGGTCGCCGCGGCGATCAGGTCATAGTCCACCACCGCGACGCCGCTGGTGACGCTGATCAGTCCCGGCGCTGCGTCCAGGACGCACTTGCCGCAGGCGGTGCAGGCCACGCGGCACTGCTCCAGCGCGTCGTCGCCTCCGACCAGGTTCTTGCACTGCACGAGCAGGCGGTGCTCGAGGGGGAGCAGCACGAAGAGCGATTTCGGGCAGGCCTCGACGCAGTCGCCGCAGGCGGTGCATTTGTCGGGATCCACGATGGGGAGTCCGGCGTCGCTCATCGCGATCGCATCGAAATCGCAGACCCGGGCGCAATCGGCGAGCCCGAGGCAGCCCCAGGCGCAGCCCTTGCCGCCTCCCGCCACCGCCGCGGCCGCCGCGCAGGTTGCCAGCCCGCGGTATTCGGCCCGCTGGACCGCGACGTCGCTGCCCCCGCCGCACAGCAAGCGTGCCACCCGCTTGACGGCATGACCGGCCTCGACGCCGAGGAAGCCCGCGATGGCCCGGCGCGAGTCGTCGTTGGCCACGGTGCATTGGGCCGGGGAGACCTTGCCCTCCACCGCCTGCTCGGCAAACGCCCGGCATCCCGGGAGTCCGCAGGCGCCGCAATTGGCATTGGGCAGCATCTGCGCGACGATCTCGATGCGCGGATCCTCCCAGACCCAGAGGCTCCGGTTGGCGAGCGCGATCAGCACGCCGAAGGCGAGCCCGACCCCGCCGAGGATGAGGATCGCCGTGAGGATCATGTTTCGAGCGAGTTCTGTCGGGCCAGTAACCA